>Ga0209742_10000495_pt1 | contig 20654 bp, 18 predicted proteins | sample DeeMarSeWOR38_10_FD_187462 | JGI IMG/M metagenome (GOLD analysis project Ga0209742, IMG submission 187462) | Marine sediment microbial communities from White Oak River estuary, North Carolina - WOR-3-8_10 (SPAdes) (version 2) | ecosystem: Environmental > Aquatic > Marine > Intertidal zone >... | reverse complement strand
GATCTGGAAGACGAAAACACCACCGCCGATGATTTGCCAGCAAACCACTGGCTGGATCTGGCGCGCCAGTTAGCCGAAAGGGGGTCTCTGCGTCTGGCCTTCAGAGCTTTTTATCTGGCCACTCTCGCCGACCTGGCCGATCATGAATTGATTACCATTGAAAAGTTTAAATCCAATCGCGATTACGAAATGGAACTGCATCGAAGGGCCCACCAAAAGGAAGGCCTGCTGCCGGCCTTTTCTAATAGCCGACAAATATTTGAGCGCGTCTGGTACGGCATGTATAAAATCGGTCGACCCGACCTGGACCGTTTTGCTGCCATTCAAAAAAAGGTGATGACCATTGCGCAAAGCTAACGCCATACGGGCGATTATTTTCGTTGTCATTATAGCGGGCTTTTTATTCGGACTGCTCAAGCTGTTTTTCCTGCGCTTTGAATCCGGGGATGTATTTCCAGCCTATTCATCACTGCGCAGCGATCCACTGGGCAGCCGGGCATTGTACAGCAGTCTGGAAAATCTCAATGACGCGGTGGTCAGTCGCAACTATCGTCCCTTGCAAGATCTGGAATTTAGCGAAAACAGTGCCTTTTTTTATATCGGAACACCCGTATTTGATTCCGATTCTGTATCGGCAGAGTGGTTCAAGGTGTTTGAGCAACTGACGAATTCAGGCGGCCGACTGGTGATGTCCTTTTTGCCGCTTGATAAAAAGCCGGCGAACTGGCGAATGTCGAAATGCAGACCGTCCAAGGAAAAAGCCGGGGATAAAGAGAAAGGCGGTCCGAAAGCTGCTTCCGGCAATTCTGAAAAACAAGTAAAGCCGCATACAAATGACAATCCTTTAGATGCTTCAAATAGAGATGATAAGAAATTGGAGGAAAGAGCCGGGCCCTTCAGTCCTGATGCGCCGAGCGGATGTGTTGCGCTGCGAGAAAAATGGGGGCTGGCATTTGCCTTTGCCGAAAAGGTCCCGGATAAAGCTGCCCGTGTCCGCGAGGATTCGTCCGCAGCCCGCCTGAAAGGCCTGCCCCGGGAGATCTCCTGGCATACGGCGCTGTATTTTGATCAACTCGATGAAAACTGGCAGGTGATTTACACTGCAGATAGCCGACCGGTCATTGTCGAAAGACCCTATGGCAAGGGCAGTCTGGTGCTTTCGGCGGATTCGTTCTTTTTGAGTAATGAAGCGCTGCGATCTGAGCGTCATCCGGGGCTTTTAGTCTGGGTGCTCGGCCAAAGCTCAGAGGTTGTCTTCGACGAAACCCATTTCGGAATCTTTAAACATCCCGGCGTACTGAGTTTGATTAAAAAATACCGCTTTCACTGGTTTATATTTGCAGTTGCTGTTTTGGCCCTTTTGTTTATCTGGAAGAATTCAGTCTATTTTGTACCTCCCGCGAAGAAACAACTTTCACAACCGGATGAAGATTTCATCTCGGATCGAGATTTCACCCAGGGCTTAATCAGTTTGCTGCGCCGCAATATTCCGGTGCGACAGCTTTTGCAGGCGTGCACCCGGGAATGGGAACGCACGATGCAACCCGGAAAACGAATTCAAAACGAGCAGTTGGCACAAATAAAATCAGCCCTCCAGACGATGACAACACGGTCTCCCAAATCCATGGATCCGGTTGCTGCTTATCGACGGATCAGCAAAATAATTTCAAAGGGAAGATATGATGAATGAAAATACGGAAATTTTAAAAAAGGTCCTGGCAAAAACGAAACAGGAAGTTGCCAAGGTGATCATCGGTTACGAGCATGTGGTCGATCAGGCATTGATTGCGATTTTTACCGGCACCCACGCGCTCATTGAAGGTGTACCCGGCATTGCGAAAACGCTGCTGGTGCGAACCCTGGCACATGTGATGCGATGCGATTTCGCGCGCATTCAATTTACACCGGACTTGATGCCCACCGATATCACCGGCACGCATGTTTTTAACCTGCAAACCAATGAATTTTCCCTGGTAAAGGGCCCGGTCTTTTGCTCCTTTTTACTCGCAGATGAAATCAACCGGGCGCCGGCCAAAACGCAGTCAGCCTTGCTTCAGGCCATGCAGGAACGCACGGTCACCATCGATCGCGAAACACACCGGTTGCCACCGAATTTTACCGTATTTGCCACCCAGAACCCGATCGAATATGAGGGAACCTATCCGCTGCCGGAAGCTCAAAAGGATCGGTTTATGCTCAAAATCAATATGGACCCACCCGGCAAAGATGAGGAACTGACGCTCGCGCGGCGCATGCTGGGTAAAAATGCGCCCGAAAATACGTTGGCCAGCGGTGCGGTTCAGCAGATTATATCTCCGGAAGCCTTAATCAAATTGCGGACAGCTTTAGAAGCCGTTCTGGTGAAGGAAGAACTGGTCTCTTATGTTGTGGACATCGTTCGTAAAACCCGAACGCATCGAAGTGTTCTGGTCGGCGCCGGTCCGCGGGCCACGCAGGCGCTGCTGCTTTCCAGTCGGGCGTTTGCGACGATTTGCGGTCGGGATTTCGTCACTCCCGATGATATCAAAACAATGGCCTATCCGGTACTTGAACATCGGCTGATTCTGCGGCCCGAATATGAAATCGAGGGGTTAACGGTCAGGGAAGTGATCGAATCGATTCTTAAGGAAATTGCTGTACCCAGGTAGGCGACTGGGTTCTGGTCGCTGGCAACTGGTCTCTGGCATCGGGCCATCAGCGAGCATCCAGCAGCCAGCGGCTAAATAGCTGAAACCCTTACAATAAAAAAGAGAATACAATTTAAACGCTGATCTTATGACAATCGTGCCGACATACCGCCTTCTTTCTTTCGTGGGGCTTGTCATTTTGCCTTTTACGCTGCTGCTGGTGGTGCTTGCTTCTGCGATGGTGCCTACCATCGTTTTGGCGGCTGCCGTTATCGCTGTTGCGTTACTGGATGCCTATCGTTCAAGGGGGCGGTTGCGGGGGATCCGCGTCATGTTGCCGGAGGTTGTGCGGGTTTCAAAGGACAGAGAAGGCAATTTTGCTCTGGAGGTTGAAAACGAAAGACTGACGCTCAGACACATCTGGTTGGGGCTTCCATTTCCGAAAGAAATTTATACACCGGCACCGGAACTAAGCGTTCATTTGCCCGAAAATCAACCGGTTTCATCTATCGTCTGGCTGCTCAAGGGCCTGAAACAAGGGCGTTACAATGTTGATCGGTGCTATCTGGAGACGGCATCTTTATGGGGATTGTGGTCGGTCCGTGAGGCGCTTACGGTCGAAATGGAGATCCGGGTTTATCCCAACCTCTTCGAAGAACGTAAAAATTTAAGCGGGCTTTTTTTAAACAGGGGGCTGGGAATCCACACCCAGCGGCAGGTCGGTAAAGGGCGGGATTTTGAGCAACTCCGGGAGTATTTTCCAGGTGACAGTTTTGAAGATATTCACTGGAAGACAACCGCCAAGCGAGGCTTGCCGATTACAAAAGTCTATCAGATCGAAAGGACGCAGCAAATCTATGTCATCATCGATGCATCACGACTAAGCGCCAGATCTTCCGAGGGTGTTATCCTGTCGGGCCCGGGCGGCAAACAGGACCTTGCCGAGAATTACACCACGGTGCTTCAGCGATTTATAACGGCCGCCCTAATTATGGCATTGGCCGCGGAAAGACAGGGGGATTTGTTTGGTTTGCTGACTTTTGACGACAAAGTGCGCGCCTTTCTAAAAGCTAAAATGGGTAAGCCGCATTTTAATGTCTGCCGGGATACACTATATATGTTGCAGCCACATAGCGTTTCACCTGATTTTGCCGAATTGTTTACCTTTATCGGCACTAAAATACGCCGGAGGGCGTTTCTGGTATTTTTAACCCATTTAGATGATCCGGTCCTGGCCGACAGTTTTACGCAGCACATCGATCTGATTTCAAGAAACCATGTGGTTTTGGTCAACATGATCAAACCCGTGGCCGTCAAACCGCTTTTTACTTCCGGAACCGTATCTTCGGTTAATGATATCTACAGCGATTTGGGCGGTCACATGCTCTGGCGGCGGATCAGGGAAACGCAAAAAGTCCTGCAAAGACGCGGCGTGGGCTTTGCCATGCTGAATAACGAGAACTTCTGCACGGAGTTGGTTTCACAGTATCTGACGTTGAAAAGAAGGCAGTTGCTTTAATTACAAATGCCTAAAATTTAGGGAGAACTGATGGAGCGCAAAAAATTTGCCAATGACCTTAATTTTAGCTCATTTTAGGCATTTTAAATTTTAGCTCATTTTTTTTAGTTATGATTATAGATCTTCAAAAATTCATCACCGAAGAGCGCCCTTACTGGACAGAGTTGGAAGCCGCCCTGGATCGGCTTGAAAAAAAACCAGAGTTGAGGCTCACACTCGCACAGCTTGAACGCTTTCATTATCTTTATCAGCGGGCCTCGGCAGATCTGGCAAAAATTACGACCTTTTCTGCTGAGCCGAACACCCGGCTTTATCTTGAATCGCTGGTTGGCAGAGCCTTTGGTGAGATCCATGAAACCCGCCAAAAACCTCACCGACTCAGACCCATACACTGGTTTTTCTCCACCTTTCCGCAGACGTTCCGCAGGCATATTCGCGCATTCTGGATCAGCCTGCTGGCGATCATGGTCGGTGCAGCCTTTGGCGGATTTACCATCATCGTGGATTCGAGCACCAAACAAATACTGCTCCCATTTTCTCATCTCCAGGGGGATCCGTCTGAACGGGTAAAAAAGGAAGAAGGCGTCGGGGCCGATCGGCTCGCGGGGGCCAAAACCACTTTCTCCTCATTTCTAATGACACACAATACCAAAGTGGCCATTTTTACCCTGGCATTGGGCATGACCTGGGGAGTCGGTACATTAATCATGCTGTTTTACAATGGCATCATACTAGGTGCGGTGGCGGTTGATTACGTGCTGGCAGGCGAGACGTCATTTCTTTTGGGCTGGCTGCTACCGCATGGCGCTGTTGAAATTCCGGCCATTTTGCTTGCCGGGCAGGCCGGTATTGTTCTGGCAGGGGCACTGATCGGATGGGGCAAACCCATATCGTTGCGTGTTCGGTTGCGAAAAATATCCAATGATCTGGTGACACTCATATGCGGCGTGGCCCTCATGCTGGTCTGGGCCGGAATTGTTGAAGCCTTTTTTTCTCAATATCACGAACCGGTCATGCCCTATGCGGTCAAAATTGGGTTCGGTGTTTTTGAAATGATCATATTGGCTCTGTTTCTGGGAATGGCAGGCAGGAAAATTCCTAAAATTAGGAGTGAACTAAAGTGAGTAAAGTTAAGGAATTCTGTCTATTATAATTTATTGTCCACGCAAAGACGCTAAGGCGCAAAGAATTTTTATTTAAACAATAGAAAAATCATTGACATCTTTGCGCCTTTGCGGCTTTGCGTGAGGCCAAGGCTTTCGGTCACTTTAGGCCTCGCCCAAAATTAGCGCAACTAATGATTTAACATGATAACCAACAAAACAAATACACTCATCATAAAAACCCCGGAAGGGATCGAATTTTCGCTGCTGCTTGCGGGGCCGATTACGCGCTTTCTGGCCTGGTCCATCGATCTGGGGACGATTATCGCCACAATTTCGATTTTAAACGTGGTCTTTGCGATCCTGGGTGCTCTCAGCCGTGACCTGGCAATGGCGGCCAATATTATCGGTTTTTTTATCATTTCAATCGGCTACGGTATTTTAACGGAGTGGTACTGGCATGGACAAACACTGGGCAAAAGGCTTTTGCGCCTCAGAGTCATGGATGAACAGGGCCTGCGGCTTCAACTCAGCCAGATTATCATCCGAAACCTGTTAAGATTCATTGACAGTCTGCCGGCGCTTTATCTGGTGGGCGGTGTGGTATGCCTGCTTAGCACCCGCGCTCAGCGTTTGGGAGATTTTGCGGCCAATACGATTGTGGTCTGGAGTCCGCGTATTGTCGAACCGGATTTGAATCAGCTCTTGGAGGGCAAATACAATTCCTTCCGTGAATATCCTCATTTAGAAGCCCGCCTCAGGCAATATGTCACACCTTTAGAGGCGCAGATTGCAGTAGAGTCGATCGTCCGTCGCAATGACCTCGATCCGGGGGCCCGGATCGAGCTTTTTCGCGATCTCAGCGGTCATTTCAAAAGCATTGTCAGCTTTCCGCAAGAAGCCACCGACGGAATTTCGGACGAACAATATATTCGCAATGTGGTCGAAGCGCTTTTTCGACCCAAAGCTCCCAAAACGGTGTCTTAAGTAAACTAAAATGATATAAATTGCCTAAGGCTCAATCTCCTATCCAATCATCATATCTCACTATATTTTTGGATCTTTCAAACTTGTATTTAATTAGAAAAACAAAAATTAGCTTTCTAGACACCATTAATTCCTTGCAATTCCACCAGATTTCACAATAAATAAAAATGAATTATACATATGATTTTTATAATAACTATAGATTGCTTTAGCCACCTTTAAATTTAGTGCACTGTATTTTATGAAACCCATCGTTGCCATTGTCGGCCGCCCCAATGTCGGCAAATCCACTTTTTTCAACCGGGTCACCCGCACCAAGGATGCGCTGGTGGACGATTTTCCGGGCGTCACCCGTGATCGTCATTACGGGGACGCTACCTGGAACGAATTTGAGTTTACCCTGGTGGATACCGGAGGTTTTACCGAAGGGGATGCGTTCTCTGACGGCATTCGCTTTCAGGTCCATCAGGCTATTGAGGATGCCGATGTGATCGTATTGCTGCTGGACGGCAAAGGGGGTATTTCGCCTTTTGACCGCGATATGATCGAACTCCTGCGGATTACCGACAAGCCGGTGTTTTATGCCGTCAACAAAATAGATGGTGCTGAAAAGGAAGAACAGGTGGTGGATTTCTACAGCCTGGGCATCGACCCCCTGTTTGCGATATCGGCTGAACACCGGTACGGCATCACTGATTTCCTCGATGCCCTGGTTGAGGGGCTCTCTGCCATCGATAAAGGGCCGTCTCTGGCGGCCACTGAAGGCACCATCGGACTGGCGGTCGTCGGCCGACCCAACGTGGGAAAATCCTCCTTGATCAACCGGTTATTAGGTGAGGAGCGCCACCTGGTCAGCGATCAGCCGGGGACCACACGGGACGCGATTGACTCCCTCTGCCAGGTTGACGGCAAAGCCTACCTGCTGATTGATACCGCGGGTATTCGCCGCAAGGGGAAGGTCAAACAAAAAATTGAAAAATTTTCCATCATCAAGGCGCTTCGCAGCCTGGACCGCTGTGATGTCGCTCTGATCGTTCTGGATGCCAGCGAGGGAATTGCCGAACAGGATATCGGTATTGCCGGATATGCCTATGAGCGCGGATGCGGCTGCATCTTTCTGCTGAACAAATGGGATCTCGTTGAAAAAGATACCCATACCGCCAAAAAATACCTGGATGATCTGAGGATGCGGGCCAAATTTCTGATCTTTGCGCCGGCCCTGACGATTTCGGCCCTGACAGGTCAGCGGGTGGCAAAAATCTTAAAACTGGTTGATGATGTCTACTGGCAGTATTCACAAAGGATTGGAACCGGACAACTCAATCGGATTTTGGAAACGGCGACGGAAAAAAATCCACCATCGCTCCATCGCGGAACACCGATCAAATTTTATTATGCAACCCAGGTGAGCACCAAACCGCCCACATTTGTTTGCTTTGTCAATCATCCACAAGCGGTTCATTTCTCCTATAAGCGCTATCTGGTAAATCAGATTCGGGAACAGACCGGACTGGATAAAACGCCTATAAGATTGTTGTTCCGGCCGCGGGAAAATCGTAAACCAAAGAAACGTAAAAAATAAAAGCAGGGCGGGAGAATTCTTGCTATGAGTCTTATTTTTATAAGTTGCAAATTTCTTTGAGCGGCCTCTTCGGCCTTCAAGAGCGTTTCTTCCCTCCAGGCAGAAACTTGATGAGCGCTTCGCTTTAGGCTTTAGGATAGTAGAGACTAGCTGCCGGTCGAGATCTCTTATATAGGTGAGACGGTTTTGCCTAAATCCTTAAGGCTGCAAGGCCGGTCCTCAAGTTCCGCCAAAAACGGAACGCTCCTCTAGCAAAGCGCTCATTTCATACCAAAGGTATTTTTAATGGACATCTTCGATTATCACGCCCAAAAAGCGGCTGAATCCGGACGACCGCTGGCCGAGCGCATGCGGCCACGTAATATCGGTGAGTTTGTGGGCCAGGACCATGCCGTGGGCAAAGGGTCGCTGATTCGGCACGCGATTGAAGAAGATCGAATATTTTCCATGATATTATGGGGGCCGCCGGGTTGCGGCAAAACAACGCTTGCCCGCATTATCGCCGGGGAAACCCGGTCTTATTTTGTACATTTCTCTGCCGTGCTTTCCGGCGTCAAGGAAATACGCGCGGTTATCGCGGAAGCCCGAAATCAACTCCAAATTCGCCGCAAACGAACAATTCTTTTTGTCGATGAAATCCATCGTTTCAACAAGGCGCAGCAGGATGCATTTTTGCATCATGTGGAAAGCGGCCTGATTACGCTGATCGGAGCCACCACCGAAAATCCCTCATTTGAAGTCATCGCCCCGTTGCTGTCCCGCTGCCGGGTGATCACTTTAAACCGACTTGCCGAGGAAGATATCTCCGCTATCATCGAACTTGCATTAAGTGACGAATCCCGCGGTTTGGGGGGCCAGAATCTCCGATTGGATCCGGAAGCGCGGGATTACATTATACGAATAGCCGATGGCGACGGACGGGTCGCTTTAAACAGCCTGGAAGTCGCGGCTTCGCTGGTGCTGTCAAAACAAAAGCCCGAGGGTTCGAAAACCGGCGGCATCATTACATTGAAAGATTTAGAAGCCGCCATCCAGAAGAAAGCGCTGGTATATGACAAAGCCGGTGAGGAACATTACAATATCATATCCGCACTTCACAAAAGCCTGCGAGGCAGCGACCCGGATGCGGCGCTTTACTGGTTGGCGCGTATGCTGGCGGCCGGAGAGGATCCTTTTTACATCGCCCGCCGGATGGTGCGCTTTGCAACCGAAGATATCGGCAATGCCGATCCCGCTGCACTCGGTATCGCCTTGAACGCCATGGAGGCCTTTAAATTCCTGGGACATCCGGAAGGAGAGCTGGCCCTTGCCCAGGCGGCGGTTTATCTGGCGACCGCCCCAAAAAGCAACAGTATTTATTCGGCTTTTGGCAAGGTCAATGCCGTCATCAATCAGACCGGCTCACTGCCGGTACCTTTTCATATCCGCAATGCCCCCACGCGGTTGATGAAAGAACTGGGTTACGGTAAAGATTATAAATATGCCCACAATTATGCCGACGCCGTTGTTGACCAGCAACATTTGCCGGATAAGCTCAAGGGACAGCACTTTTACTTTCCAAGCAACCGGGGCTTTGAAAAGGCCATCAAGGAAAGACTGGATCGATGGCGGCAATTGATAGGAAAGTCAAAGATCGACAAAGACAGGACAGACTAAAAGCGGTAGGTAACAGTTTCGCCTCTCATGGTTCCATCAGCGCCATTTTCAAATGTACGCTCCATAAAGGTTGTCCGACCGGAATGCTCTATCAGAACGATCGATGAAGACCGCGTTCCGTAATCCGGGCTGGTGATGAACAGGGGTGCCAGAATCCGTTCCCAATGCAATCCCACACCGGTATCCGGCAATTCATCATCGGCCGGCTGGGATCGGTCGGAGAGGATTTCCCAGATTTTTTCGATATTGATTTTTTCCCCACCGCTCAGTTGGCCCTGCAGCAGATCTTTGCCTCTTTGAATCTTCGGCCAGGCGGTGTCCATCAAATGGTTGCTGATACCATAAAGGCCGGGTTGCAAAAGCCGCACCCGGGTATCACGATTGGAGTAATAAAGGAGGCCGGACGGGTCACCGGCGATTAAGTTAAATCCATTGTACGCCTGACTCTTTTCACTGACGACCTTGAGATATTGTTTCAGCGATGCATTGCCGGTGAGAAAATCGCTGATGAGCAGGCCGCGCGAGGGTGCATTTTCCATGTGTGCGGCCGGCTCCCGGTAGTTGGTTATTGCTGCGATGCGCCCGGAGCGGGTGATCCCCAGCCAGGTGCCGCTGCCTTTTAAATCCCGCCCTGCCAGCACATCGGGATGGTCCGGCCAATAGGCCAGCGGGGCTGTCGGGCGGTTGTAAAATTCATCCCGATTGGCCGCCACGATCAACCGGTAGTCGGGATGCATCTTATATGAGAAAAGAAGCAGGCACATGCTATCTTCATTGACCCGGACTTTGTATCCGTGCTATAAATTTTTCTTTTTTTTATATTTGTTAAACGATATACAGCGCCCCGATTTGTTGCCTATCTTTCGGGCGAATTGTTACTGCTCAAGTTATCAAAGACGGCAAATTTTGTAAATTGCTGTGTATGGGTGCCCAGAGATTTAAGTCGTCTCATATCATTAAGGAGGTTTCAGCATGAAAGAAGTGGTCATTGTCAGCGGATCGAGAACAGCAATCGGAACATTTGGCGGTGGATTAAAGGACGTACCGGTGACAGAACTAGGCGCCGTGGTTTTGAAAGATGTTTTAAAACGCGTGAATTTACGGCCGGTTCCGGATGACGTTATGAAAAATACGGCTCCGGACAGGCTTAAAGATCAAGATCTCACGGAACTCGAGAAGAAATCGTATGATTGGAGCGACGATGCCCCGCCGATAACTGTCGATGAGGTCATTATGGGCAATGTTCTCCAGGCGGCCCAGGGTCAGAACCCTGCCCGGCAGGCCATGGTTGCTGCCGGCATTCCCAAAGAAACGCCGGCATATACCATCAATAAGGTTTGCGGTTCAGGCCTAAAGGCGATTGCGCTGGGAGCCTCCGCCATCATGCTGGGCCAGGCGGACGTGATTCTGGCCGGTGGACAGGAAAATATGAGTTTAGCACCGATGGCATTGCCCAAGGCCCGCTGGGGTCATCGTATGGAGTTGACCGGTGTCGGTGAGGTTCTGGATTTAATGGTCTTTGACGGACTGTGGGAAATTTTTTACGGATATCACATGGGCGTCACCGCTGAAGCCATTGCGTCTTTATATGAAATCAGCCGGCAGGAGCAGGATGAGCTGGGCGTCCTCAGTCACACCCGGGCGCGGGCGGCGATTAAAGAAGGCCTTTTTGCCAAAGAGATTGCCCCGGTGATTATCAAGACCCGCAGGGGTGATATTGTTTTTGATACCGATGAACGTCCCATGGATACCGATATGGAGAAAATGGGCAAGTTAAGGCCGGCATTCAAAAAGGATGGGTCGGTTACGGCCGGAAATGCTTCCGGTATCAATGACGCCGCTGCGGCGGTTCTCTTAATGAGTGCCGATAAAGCCAAATCGCTGTCGCTGGAACCGATCGTTAAAGTCAAAGCGTTTGCTTCCGGCGGAGTGGATCCAGCCTACATGGGACTGGGACCCATTCCTGCTGTCCGAAAAGCCCTAAAGGCAGCCGGAATGACCCTGGCCGACATCAACATGATCGAACTCAATGAAGCTTTTGCTGCCCAGGCGATCGGATGTATGCGCGAACTGGGTATTGAAAACGATCGTCCCAATGAGCTGGGCAGCGGCATCTCACTGGGCCACCCCATCGGCTGTACCGGCGCCCGTCAGATGGTCACCGGTATGAACCACATGCAGCGCAATGGATACAACACCGGGCTGTTCACGATGTGCATCGGCGGCGGTATGGGCATGGCCATGATTGTCGAGCGCTAATTTTTTTCTTTACTTTTTTTGTAATAATTGCTAATAGTTAGTTAAATTTTTAGCGAGCGATCCCTTTGAAAATATTGGTTTTTTTACCCCATTAACCGTCGATTTGGAGATGATCTTTTTGGCACCTGGTTTTCTTTAATTTTTAGGAAATTATCTGATTGCGAGAAAAGGCATCCCGGGCGCCGGGGAGCTCCACAGACATCGGTAAAGGCTTTTGAATTAATTAAGGAGGTTCGACACGAATGGACATCAGCCGAAAGTTAGGTATTTTGGTTTTGTGTGCCGTACCGGCAATCATCGGCGGCGGTATTGTTTTTGCCATATTTGACAGTTGGACGCCAGTTTTTATTTATGAAACCCTTCTTATTTTTGCAGCCGGAGGGTTTGTCGCCAGATAAAAAGCCTGTCCTAAAACCTTACAAGCGCCCTTTCTTGAGTAACATCATTGCAATGGCCAGCCGTGTGATACGGGCAACAGCTTTGACTTAAAACTAAAATGAGCGTTTCAGATCGTGTATCCGGATTCAAAGGATACCCGTTTAATTGAATGCAATGATGATGCATTTTATTAAGCATTGGTTTTGCTGGAGGTAATGTGGGCAATCAAGGCTCCCGGGACATGATTTTATGGTTTTTTCTGGCTGTTTTTATCGTATCCTGCTTTTTGATGGGATGGCTTCTCTGGCCATTTTTGTCGGTCATTATACTGGCGATCGTCGTAACCGGTGTATTCTCTCCGGTTTATCATTTTTTGCACCGGAAACTGAACGCCACTTTCTCGTCGCTCCTGACCTGTATTCTGATATTTTTTGTTCTTTTTTTACCGCTTTCGTTTTTTATCGGGATTCTGGCCAACGAAGCCTGGGATTTATATTTAACCGCCAAAGCGGCCCTGCAAAGCAAGCCCATTATGGAATTGCTAGAAAAAAGTGACTTATTTGAAACCATCAATCTGTTTCTTGCCAAATTTAAGATTCAGATCACCGGTGAGCAACTCAACAGGGGGATCGCAGAGATCGGCAGGGTGGTTGGGCTTTTTTTGTATGAGCAGGCGCGGTCTATCACGACCAATGTGCTCAAATTTATCGTCAACTTCTTTTTTATGCTGCTGATTACCTTCTATCTCTTAATCGACAGCGGGCGGCTGGTGTCCTTTATCGTTAAACTCTCCCCGTTGCCGGAAGACCAGGACCAGAAATTGATTCAAAAATTCAAGGATATCGCTGCAGCCATCCTTTTAGGCAACGGGCTGGGCGGGCTGATACAGGGCACCCTGGGCGGAATCGTGTTTGCCTTTTTTGGATTAAAATCACCTTTTCTGTGGGGCGTTATCATGGGGCTGCTGGCCTTTTTGCCGATTGTGGGCATCGGTGCCGTATTTGTGCCGGCGGCGATTTTGTTATTTCTGCAGGGGCGCATCGGTGCCGGCGTCTTTTTCCTGATTTTTTATATTATTCTTTCGAGCGGCATCGAATATTTTTTTAAACCCAAACTGGTGGGCCAGCGGGTACGGATGCATACCTTAATCGTGTTTCTTTCCATCATCGGCGGTTTGAAATTGTTTGGCATTCTGGGTATTATTTACGGCCCTCTGGTGGTTACCGCGTTTTTGACGCTGACTGAAATCTACCAGGCAAGCTATCAGCAGTTGATCGAACCGGGTCGGTAAATAGGTGTCAGCAAACAGATGACAGAAAACAGAGGACAAATAGGCCGCTTTGACTTGCAGTTTTTCATCTGTCATCTGACCTCTGGCCTCTGGAAACTGACACCCGAAACCGGCAAATATAAACAAATGACCAATAACAAATACCGAACAACCTGTTGACCTGGAGTACAGATGTATCAAAGTGAAAATCATGCTGAAATCAGCATCGAAAAAGAAATGAAAAAATCGTACCTGGATTATGCCATGAGCGTCATCATCGGACGAGCATTGCCGGATGTCCGCGATGGTCTAAAGCCGGTACACCGACGTGTCCTTTATGCCATGCACGAGCTAAAAAACGACTGGAACAAACCTTACAAAAAATCAGCGCGCATCGTCGGCGATGTCATCGGTAAATTCCATCCCCACGGTGATGCCGCTGTTTATGATACCATCGTGCGGCTGGCCCAGGACTTTTCCATGCGTTATCCGCTTGTTGATGGCCAGGGTAACTTTGGCTCCGTTGATGGAGACCCGCCGGCAGCCATGCGTTACACTGAGATCCGGATGAAGCGATTGGCCCATGAGATGTTGGAAGATCTCGAAAAAGAAACGGTTGATTTCACACCTAATTATGATGAGTCTTTAAGCGAGCCCGCAGTCTTGCCGGCCCGAATTCCCAGTTTACTCATCAATGGCTCGGCCGGCATCGCTGTGGGTATGGCGACCAATATCCCGCCCCACAACCTGTCTGAAGTTATCGAGGCCTTGAAAGCACTCATCGACAATTCAGATATTTCCGTCGAAGCGCTTGGCGAATTTATACCCGGTCCTGATTTTCCCACGGGAGGCATTATTTACGGCAGTGAAGGCATAAGAGATGCTTATCAAACCGGCAGGGGCGGAATTCGCATCAGAGCCAGAATACTGGTTGAGAAAGACAAGCGCACCCAGCAGGAAACGCTTATTATCACGGAACTTCCCTACCAGGTGAATAAAGCCAAGCTGATTGAAAAGATCGCCGAACTTGCCAGAGACAAGGTGATTGGCGGTATTCGCTACGTCAGAGATGAATCGGACCGGGAAGGCATGCGCATCGCCATCGGGCTCAAGAAGGACCAGATCGCGGCAGTGACAATCAACCAGCTTTACAAACACACCCGGCTGGAATCCAGTTTCGGAATCATCTTTCTGGCGGTGGTCAACGGTCGGCCTGAATTGTTGAATCTCAAAGAGATCCTGCAATATTTTATCCTGCATCGTAAAGAAATTATCATTCGGCGCACCCGTTTCGAACTTAGAAAGGCTGAAGATCAGGCGCATATTTTAGAAGGTTTAAAGGTGGCCCTGGATAATCTGGATGAAGTCGTGGCTTTGATCCGTGCATCCAAATCACCGGCAGAGGCCAAATCCCAGCTGGTTGAAAAATTCAGTTTGAGCGAAAAGCAGGCCCAGGCGATTTTGGATATGCGATTGCAGCGACTGACCGGACTTGAGCGTGAAAAAATCCAGCAGGATTATAAAAATATCCTTAAAGACATCGCCAGGTTTAAGGAAATTCTTTCCAGTGAGCGCCTGGTGCTCAATATCATTAATGAGGAACTTACAGCGGTACAGGAACAGTTTGGTGATGAGCGCTATACGGAAATTGTTGAACAGACCAAAGAAATTACCATTGAGGATATGATTGTTGAAGAGGATATGGTTGTCACGATTTCCAAGCACGGTTATATTAAACGCAATCCCATCACTCTTTACAGAAACCAGCGGCGGGGTGGAAAAGGCAAAACGGCCATGGGGACGAAAGAAGATGACTTTGTCGAGCATCTATTCGTTGCCTCAACCCATCATACGTTTCTGTTCTTCACCAACCTGGGCAAGGTTTACTGGTGCAAAGTTTACGATATCCCCCAGGCAGGCCGCATGAGCCTTGGCAAGGCAATCGTGAATCTGCTGAATTTTACCAAAGGAGAAAATCTGACCACTGTTTTGGCGGTACCGGAATTTAGGCCCGGCTATCACGTTCTGATGGCCACCAAAAACGGCCTGATCAAAAAGACCGATTTAATGGCATTCAGTCGGCCGCGCTCTGGCGGCATTATCGCCCTGAATATACTCGAAGGCGATGAATTGATCGCTGCGCGAATCACCGATGGGACGCTGAATGTGTTCCTGGGATCTCGTATGGGCAAGGCCATCCGTTTCCATGAATCCGATATTCGGCCGTCGGGACGCGTTGCGACCGGAGTTCGCGGGATGCGCCTGGCCGCAGGAGATCATATTGTGGGTGCGGAAGTGTTGAGTCACGGCCAAACGCTTTTTGCGGTGACCGAAAACGGATACGGCAAACGGACCTCCATCGATGAATATCCGGTTCAGAAACGCGGCGGCAAAGGTGTAATTTCTATTAAAACCACGGAGCGCAACGGGCTGGTCGAAGGGATACTGCTGGTTTCAGAAGACGACGATTTGATGCTGATGACCAATATCGGCAAAGTAATTCGAATGCAGATCAGTACGATATCCGTCATCAGCCGTAATACCCAGGGCGTGAAACTGATGGGCATGGATGCCGACGAACGGGTGGTCGGTGCCGCCAGACTGGCGGAAAAAGAAGAAGAGTAAAGATGATCGAATTTAATAGCGGAATAGATGTGAACAGCTATCGAATTGCCGTTGTAGGGGCAGGGAGCTGGGGGACGGCCATCGCTGATCTGCTGGCCCGCAAAGGATTTCAGATCCATCTTTGGGTGTTTGAAAAAGAGGTCAAAGACCACATTCAGCAATTTCGCGAAAATAAGCTTTATCTACCGGGACACAGACTATCAGCCAATCTATCGGTTTCAAATGATCTGGTCGAGGTTGTGTCGCTTAAGGATCTCATTGTCATTGTGGTGCCTTCGCATGTTATGCGCAAAATGACCAGACAAATGGCCGGCCACCTATCGGCGGGCACGATTATTACATCTGCTTCCAAAGGTATTGAGCAAAAAACACATCTAACCATGTCCGGTGTAATCAAAGATAATCTTCCCGAAGTCGAGGCCGACCGGATCGCGGTGATTTCCGGCCCCAGTTTTGCCAAAGAAGTCGCTCAAAAAATTCCAACGACCGTAACCGTGGCATGCCAGAACCCTGGAATTGCCGCCCGGGTGCAGCATGTATTTGCAACTTCGTATTTCAGAGTGTACACCAGCGATGACATCGTCGGTGTTGAACTGGGTGGTTCTGTTAAGAATGTAATTGCGATTGCATCGGGTATCCTGGACGGACTCGAAATGGGCCTGAATACGCGGGCGGCGCTGATTACCAGGGGAATGACCGAGATCCGTCGCCTGGGACTCCATCTCGGAGCCAATCCAAGAACATTTACCGGCCTTGCCGGGTTTGGAGATCTGGTGTTGACGTGTACGGGTAACCTCAGCCGAAATTATTCGGTCGGAATTAAATTGGGCCAAGGCTTGAAACTTCAGCAAATACTGGGTGAAATGCACATGGTGGCGGAGGGGATCAAAACCGCTAAATCCGTATATAATTTTTCTCGTAAGCTAGGTGTTGAAATGCCGATCTGCCATGAGATTTATCGCATTCTGTATGAAGACCTGTCGCCGAAAAAGGCCCTCTACCGCTTAATGACCCGCACCCTCAAACAGGAACTGGATGAGGATTAGGTACTTTCGGTTAAAGCAGAAAGGATTCCTCTTCGACCGAGATCCATTTTTGTGGAACCGCAGAACACCGAACAAGGAATAATGAATGTCGAAGTACACAAAAGTGAAAAACACTTCCGCCGTCCACATTCCTTGTTCGATATTCGTTATTCGTGTTTGGCTCAATAAACAGATTGCTTTGAAAGAAGTCAAAAATAATTATTATTAGAAGATGAAGGAAAAAAAAGCGCATAAAGGCGAGGGCCACAGGCAAAGGCTGCGTGAGCGATTTTTGGCCGGAGGCCTTGACGGGTTTCACGATTACGAGGTAATTGAACTCTTGCTCACTCTGGCCATGCCGCGCAAAGATTGCAAAGATGCGGCAAAAGCAGCCCTGAAAAGGTTTAAAACCATGCAGGGGGTGCTTGAAGCCCCATCCCGGGAACTGAGCAAAGTCGGTGGTATCGGTCCCAAAAACATTTTTGGTATCAAACTGATCAAAGCAGTTGCCGACAGATATCTTGAAAAGAAGATCATCCAGAAAAATGCAATTAATGATTCAAGGGCGCTTTTTGATTATCTGTACCACAGCATAGGAGATAAAAATCGAGAATTTTTCAAAGTCATATTTTTGAATTCCAAAAATCAGGTCATAGCCGTAAAGACCATTTCTGAAGGAACGTTGACGGCAAGTAGCGTATATCCGCGAGAGGTCATCCATGCAGCCCTCAGCCATAATGCCGCTGCGCTTATTTTCGCACACAATCACCCTTCAGGCGATCCCAATCCCTCTTCAGAAGATTTTGCCGTTACCCGTCAACTGGTTTTTGCCGGAAAGGTGATGGGAATGGTTGTACATGAGCATCTGATTGTTGGAGACAATCGCTATTTCAGTTTTGCGGACCAGGGCTATATTGCACAAATGAACCGGGAGTTCGAAAAGCTGACAGAGCCGGAAATCACGGCATAACGGCATAGACGTTGGCGCATCTTTAGATTTTACCACCAAGATCACGAAGACCGCGAAGGGGCGAAGTAAAAATTGTTTTCTAATCTTCGTGTCTTTTCGTGTTCTTCGTGGTGAATGGTATTGCATGAATTTATCTATGATAAACAACTCCATGCGATAAACCCGGCCAGTTTATAAAAAGGCAATGGCAAAAAGAAAAAAAGAAGATCCTTACTGTTTCGGAAAACTAGATAACGTCTTTCCGCTGGGCAAAGACGGTTTAAGACATACACCGGATAGCTGTATGGTCTGCTTCTGCAAAACAGAGTGCCTGAGAGAAGCCGTCAATGGACCGGAGGGCATCCAGGTTCATGAAGAGCGGGTGCAGCGCGCATACCGCTCCGGCACGATTAGTTTTTTTGAAAGATGGTCTAGAAAAAAAGCGCTAACCCGTCAAAAAAGAAATGCGGATAGGAAGTAGAAATCGAACATAAGTCAGGGATGAGCGCCAACCCGCGATCTCTATCTGCCAGCGGCAGATTCAAGCCCATCAAATTATGCCCTTAACTGCCACCGCAAATAAATTTAAGATCTCTGTGATACTGGCGCTGATTGTACTTGGTTTTGTGGGGGTTTGGTATCGCGCTCCGATCTGGGAAAAGCTCACCGATTTATACCGGTTGTTTTCCGACAGGGAACAAATCAGGCTTTTTATTTCTTCTTTCGGAACCAGTGCTCCGCCCGTTTTTATGTTGATTCAGATTCTTCAGGTCATTTTCGCGCCAGTGCCCGGAGAGGCCACGGGGTTTATCGGTGGTTACTTGTTCGGGGCAATGCCTGGATTTATCTATTCCAGCATCGGTCTGACTGCAGGCTCCTGGTTGAATTTTATGATCGGTCGTCTTCTGGGAGAACGTTACATTCGCAAACGCCTTAAGGCGCATCAGTTTCAAAAAATTGACGGACTGATTAAACGCCAGGGCGTTATCGTATTGTTTATCCTTTTTTTATTTCCTGGATTTCCCAAAGACTTTCTCTGCCTGGCGCTGGGAGTCAGCACCCTGCCGGTTACCATCTTTATCTTGCTGGCGGGTATCGGCAGGATGCCGGGGACCTTTGCTTTGAGCCTGCAGGGCGCATTCCTGTATGAAAAGAATTATGCGCTGTTCGGGATCGTGATGGGTGCCTGCCTGATTTTGGCCTTCCTTTGTTATGCTTATCGTGAAAGAATCTATCTTTGGATTGAAAAATCAGAAAAGAAATAGCCGGCTCCAGTATCCGGCTCTAAATTTTCCTTCTTTAACTCTATCATGATTCATGATAATATAATCCTAAATTTAAGGATGTTACAAATACTCAAAATTTTACATTCGTAAAAGTGATTTCAAAACATCAGATCGCATTCGAGAGCAAGGCGCAGGTTGATGAAAAAGCGCAGCAGACACGAGCGTATGTGAGCATTTTAAAGAGATCTGCAACACAGCCTATCGGACGTTAGATGGAGTTTCGAAATCACTTCTATACAGGAGAAGGCTTTGGCGCACTGGAATTACAGGGAAGAACTTAGTCAGGTTGAAAAACTGAGGCGATCATACTATGAACTGCTGAGGGATGAGCTCGATCAATTTTTGCTACAATACGCACTGATTGACTCATACCATAATTTTATTTCTAACCAAAAGGCCTTCCCCTTTGTCGAAAAACGGGAGTTGAAGCCTCGCGGGCGTATTCCCGATCAGGAATACGAATCGCAGAACGCATTTCTTGTTATCTTTGTAGAAGATTCCGTGTTGCCGGAGCATAAAAAGTATATCCGGTTTTTCGATGTCAATAAAACCACCAAGAAGAATCTTTTGCGCTTTAAAACGCTGCCCCTGGCAAATAAATTTGACCGCAACTGGAAATATCTAGAATCCATCTATTTTAAAAATTTTTTAAAAATTATGCTGCCGGTAGATTATGCCTTACTGATACAAGGCGATTCAATCGGCCGGGCCAAAAATCGGTATGGACTTACTCATTTTCATGTACGGGTTGATTGGCCGATTACCGAAGCCGCAGAAGACATGGCCAGAAGTTTGAGATATATATCCAAGGATATCTTCGAAAAGGGCGATAAATATGCTGAAGATATTCAGAAGAAGTTTTTTGAGTACTATGGACTTCCGGTGATGGTGGGTGGGAGGCGAACGGCCGCTATCGTGGCTGCCCAGTATCTTAAACGGATTCCGGGGATATCTACTGTCTACGTGGGCAGCAGTGAATCCAGAGCATTGACTCGCATATGCGAAAGGGGCGTGTCCAAATCAGTGTTGATGAAACGCTCCATTAAGGAACTGGACGAAATCGCTGAAGCCCATCGTCTCTCTCCCCGGTCTTTTAAAAAGAATTATGTCGTAGCGCGGGAGAAAAGATGCGGGGTTTGCATTTTCCAGGCCAGCTATGCCCGAACCTACCATGCCCGAGAACCTGAAGACGGAAAACTGAGAGAAGTCAAATCAGACCTGCACTGGTTAACGGTCGGAGAGCAGCACATCCTTCCCAAACCGGGGGTATTGAAGTATCCTCCCCTTCCGCTCAATGTCATTTACACATAACCTGAGAGTATTCCATTCATTGCGCAATACCCGATGTAGTCTATTTCCAGAAGTGCCTAAATAGCCTAAAGTGATCT
>Ga0209742_10000494_pt1 | contig 20670 bp, 16 predicted proteins | sample DeeMarSeWOR38_10_FD_187462 | JGI IMG/M metagenome (GOLD analysis project Ga0209742, IMG submission 187462) | Marine sediment microbial communities from White Oak River estuary, North Carolina - WOR-3-8_10 (SPAdes) (version 2) | ecosystem: Environmental > Aquatic > Marine > Intertidal zone >... | reverse complement strand
AATCGGGGAACCTATCAGGCAAAGGTAAGATATAACTAATGCTTGCTTCCGAGTAAATATTGTCATTGATCTACTTCCTCATAGCGTCGAGAAATCGCCTTGCAATATCGTTCTGACAAGACCTGTTACTTTTTAGAGTTCGTAGTAGATTTGTTATAAAAACGGATGGACTTATGAAATCCGTCGCCGGTATGACAACGGTTTGTCCTGAGGGCCAGGACGCCTTGTTCTTATTTTGTAACCTGTTGAAATTAATGGCGGTAGTCGAGGATGAGTGAAAGTGATTAAATTATCAGCAGTAGTTAATTCATTAATAGCGAAGCATTTCACACTATTATTGCAGATAAACTGCTACATTTGGCTGGAAAAATCAGTTAAAGCGGCGTTAGAATCGAACCAGCAAATAAGTAGAGCATTCAGTAAGCAACGAATTGCATTGTATGTTAATTGGCAGTCAATGGATGTCTAATCTACTGAGCGATTATCCGGAACAGAATAACAAATTAAAGTATCCGGATTTGCATAAGCTGTAACCTTTAAATTGAATCAATTCAAAATATAAATATCTTTAGAAGTAAACCTTGCGGCAGCTGTTTCGTTAGTTGAGTTCATAAATGGATTTATTTAACAATAATGAGCGAGGGCAGAGTAGCGCCTTTCTTCGCGTACTCTAAGCTAGGGGTGATCGGTTATGGGTAATCTAATTATCAGCAAAGGCGGTTTCAAGGTTCAGGAAGTCGAACTGAAAAACGGTACGCTAAGGATCGGGCGTGCAGCGGATAATGATATTCAGCTGAATGATCCGACAGTCAGTGCTCACCACGCAAAAATCGTCACCGTAATGCGCAACTGCTATATTGAAGATCTGGATAGTAAAAACGGACTTTTCATCAATGGTGAACGTGTTGTTGTGCAGGCGCTGGAAGAAGATGATGTTATATCTATCGGTCAGCATGAGCTGTTTTTTCATGAAGCTCAGGATGAATGCGTTATACAGAATAACAGTATCAACGACGCCGCTTTAGTCACCTCTGTGAACGTTGCGAAATCCTCTGTGGCGCGGGATGTTTCAGCAACAACCGCTATGCCTCATCAAAACGACATACAGCAAATATCTTTCAGTTCACCGGAAAACAGCTTACGGGTTGTAGTGGATAACACATTCAAATCTCCGCAACATCGGTCACTGGATATCGATGTCAGTTTTGAAAAATTCGTTAACAAGTCTGTTTCGATGGCTGCGACTACCGACGCTTTGCAAAGCAACGGCGAAAATGTTGCCAGGAATCAGTATATAAAGACTCACCGTTATTTTGAATCGCCCGCTTTTAACACAGAGAATGACCGGCGTTCAGAGCCTAATACTATAAGCAAAGTAGAATTTTTCAAGGGGCGGGAATCGGCGGAACATCCTCGCCAGCAGGTTCAACCAGCAGAGGTCAGGCAAGCCGAGGAAGTCGTCGAAGATACACCCATTGCGCAAGTCGAAACACCTGCCGCACCGGAGAAAATGATTTCCCGACAACCCTTTATGCCTTCGGAAGAGGTAGTCAACCATCTGATTGCCTTAAGCCGGGAAAGAAATAAAGCCAGACAAAAGCCTCGCGGCTTCGTTTCCTTGATCACTGTTATTACGTTTGGGCTTATTGCGGCGGCTATTTACTATCAACTTCAAATGTGAAGTGAACAAAGCCTGGTGGGCGAGAGATTATCGACTAATTTCCGGCAAATACTACGTCGTCAACGGTGGGGAGGTCACTGAAATCCTGGAAGGAACGAGATTCAGTGGGTTCATAACCCAGCTTGGTCATACTGTCTCTGGCAACCGCCAGACCAATTTCCGGTGTAACGCTTTCTTCCAGAATCGCCTGATAGAAATTTTCCAGGCCGGTTATCGCGTCTGCCAGTAAGTCCAGGCTGAGATCGCTTGTTTCGGCGCTCTTCTCAATTAACTCACAAAATATATAGTTGTTGATTGCCTGGGCTAAATTGCCTTCATCATCAAATTGCAGTATACGAAGCGCACCGGTGATGTTGGTTAGCAGTTGCGGAATATCGGTCAGCAAATCACGTTTGGCGCTATCTTCGGCAAACTCATGGATTCTATCCTTGATGATCTGCATGTCCTTCAATGTTTCCTGGGCCACAAGTTTCAACAGGTTTTCATATTCTGCGGGCGGCAGGATACTATCGTTGTCTTCGCCATCGAGTGCAGAACCGAGATCAGACAGCGAGGATTCAACATGCAACAGGGCGGCAGCTATGCCCATCAAGTCTTCGTCACTGAGGGTTGCACCTTCTTGAATTTTGGGTTCCAGGAACTGTTTTTGTTCACTGATCATGTTTTTCGGTTTGTTCATACCCAACATGCCCAGCGCATCCGCGATAGTGGAAAATCTGGCGAGTACTCTATCTAATCCTTCAGTCGATCCGGCATTGGCATGCATGGCAATATCCAGCGCATCCTTGATAGACGTTAATTCTTCTTTAACCTGAACTGAAATGCTATCCATCAGATTTACGTTGAAGCCGTACAGGTTTTCCCTGGCTTTGGTGACAGCTTCGGTATCAGGATAATCAAGACCGAAAGATTTCTTTAATTGCACCACACGGTTGTTATAGGTGTCAGCCTGTGCAATGTAATAAAGGAGGTTCTTTACGAGTTTATCAGGGGGGTCAATAGAAAGTATTTTTTCGCCGTGCTCTATGACACGCTGGATTTGTCGGTCTACACGACCCAGCAGTATTTTAATAGCGACACTGTAATCTAATCCTTGCTCGTAAAGTGCTTCAACAACACCTAGCGCAATCCACCAGAATTGTTTGGCCTTATCATCGCTACTGGCTATTTTCAGGTTGTCCAGCACAAGAATCAAATTCTCCAGGCTTTCGGGTACATGATCTTCCTTGATAAATCCCAACAAGCCGGCCAGGTATCCGGGACGCAGCTTTTTGGCAACCATTGGTAGATCACCCTGAACGATGCATTCACCATCCGCTTCAAATGGAACCGCTACTGACAAATCGGGAGAGAAAAACTCACCCTCAGTCATTAGCTCCTTATCCTGGCAAGCACGGAGATCGTTTAATAAGGGTAATAATATAAGCGGGATGTCAGGTTGGCCATGGTAAAGGCTTTCAAGGTAACCCGGCAGTTGCAACATACCGGAGGCGAGCACTTCAGCGGCATCGGACTTTTGTTTGACGCGATTTTCTATGATGCCTTGAGCAAGATGTTCCATTTCCTGGGCAATCATGGCAGCACCTTGAATGCCCACCATTTCAACGGCGCCTTTCACGCGATGCAATGGCTCGATGCAAGCCTGGATAGGTGATGTGTCATCCAAATTTTCCAGAAATTCATCTGGCGCATGATGGACACTTTTCAGGGTTTCATCGACACCTTCCTTGATCCATGCCAGCGTTTTTCTGTCGACAATCGTGGGCGAACTCAATGACTCATTCCTTAACTAATTGCATATCCAGTGGTTTTTATGGGGCTTCCTACGGAAAATTAGAATTTCTCCCATGTATTAACGACCAAATGAACGTTTTATTGACTCGGTTCATTGGTGCGCGACGAGCTCTATAAAATATCAGATAAATTTCAATATGTTAAGTAAGTTTTTTAACGTTATCTCTGGTGGAGATAAGCAGCTTGCTTACAAATTACTTCTGGCTATTGCTGCTCGGGAATCTTGTCCAGAGACGGGGAGTTTGTGCGCGGTGAGCATAATCAATGCTCACCATTTTCGGCAGTATGCCGGAATAAAAACTGCGTTTAACAATGGTTCGATCTTACGGACTCAGACTACCGCAATATGACCCTTGGTGCATAGCAGGAAATGAATTGCGTTCGTTATAAACCATCGTTGTCCATGAGCGTTAGTGGGTCAAGTGCTCATGTTGCCAAGGTAGCTGTCCGCTGCCGATTTCTTTATTGGGTTGCGTTAATTATGAAAGGTCGCAATCGATTGTACAAATGGTTGGTTGATCAGACCATGATGGTTTTGAAAACATCGATAACGGTTCTCGCTTGACGTGTTGCAAAAACATACTTAAGAAGCCTACCAAAAGAGTAGGTTAACATACTTTCGCCAACCGAAAGTGGTCGTCATTTTCATTGAATCGATAAAAAAACTAAAAACGAAAACTTCAATATCAATCTTAACGTTTCATTAATGATTGCGCTTATCGGGTGCGCCTGATTGCGAATTCTATGATTTGATATGCGTATTTTAAAAGCATTTGCTGTTTAATGCTGTTCACTAAATTAGCAAATTTGATAAGTAAAAAATTTAACAAATAATGTAAGTTATTTCCTACAAAAGATGCTAGTATCTTACGCATTCGAGAATACTGCGTCTAAGTAATGGCGCAGGACTTACTCAGTGTAAAGCGAATGCATTATTGCGGGTTGTTTGATAGCTATAGCAATAGTGGGTTCAGTCAAAAAAAACAAACTAACAACAGACTTTATAAGCCGCGCACCTATAACGCCAATAACAAGCACGAGCTTATAGGCAATATACAGAGGAGGGCAGGATCTTGCGAAGCTTGATTGCTGTAGCATATGTAGTTTGTAGTTGGGTTAGTACGGCAGTCGCAGACAGTTCATTTCCGGTCAAAGTCGCGCATCTTGATTTTGACAATATTCCTACCATTGAAATAGAGCCTGGCCATCATGGCGAACTTGCCATGGACCCGGCACTGCGCAACATCGGGCAAGGTTTGGCGCCAGTATATTTGTATCGCCTGCCAGATTATAAAACACCAAAACAGTTGCTACTGACGACCATCGTTGATGGTAAGCGCGTGTTCAGCCCCATCGTGGTGTTGTTGAATGATGATTACGAACCTGCATCGGTGGTGAAGGAAGAAGTATCCCTGCATCGGGTTAACCAGGTTGAAGTCTCCTCGTCCATGCCGATAATGATACAACCGGGCCATAAATACATGTTAATTACCACTGATCCGAAATTCTTCGGCAAGCAACTCAGTTACAAGCGCTTGAACACCAGTATCGTGCGTGTATACGATGGCAATAATATGCGTTATGTACCGGTGACGACAGGAACGCGCGAGGAGAACGTGGTGATTGCTAATTCAGGCCGGTTGGCATTATCCGCACCCCATCGGGATTATTAACATCTTTCAAATTGGTAACTATGTCATTACCCAAGCGAACAGGCGGAATACCAGTTCACTTCGCCTGTTCGCTGTTATTTACCGCCTTACTTAATTTATCCATTACACACCATTGATCGCGGGAATCAGAGTTCCCACTAAGCTATTGAAATAATTACCCCTATTGGTTGAAACTTTGCTGTTTACCCGCTGCACGCTGCCATTATTTTCTAAAAGTTTCCCCTTTGATTTCTGAAATCCCGGACGATAAAAAAGGGTAAGTGTGTTCTCCCACTTAATTTAACGGATAGTTCATGCGCTGGATCTGGTGAGTGAAACAAAAACCCTATATTGAGCCGACCATCCGCACAATTGCCGGAGCACTTCTGGTTATCTGTGCCGCCATGGCCATGGTGCGACCTGACCTGAAAATTTTCTGGTGGTCATTTCTGGCCTTTATTGCGATTAACCTGTTTCAGTCAGGTCTGACGCGTTTTTGTTTAATGGAAAAAATTCTCAAGCGCGCCGGATTTCGCAGTGAGATGGATGAAATTCGTGATCTCGCCCTGCAGGACGCGTTGACTAATCTACCCAACCGCGTGTTGTTGGAAGATCGGGTGGAAATCGCCATCGCTCAGGCAAAGCGCAATCGAAAAAAAGTCGCGATGCTGTTTATCGACCTGGACAATTTCAAACAGATAAATGACATCCAGGGGCACAAGGCAGGGGATCAACTGCTGATAGAAGTGAGCCGGGCCTTGCAGGATAAAATGCGCCCTTACGATACCCTGGCCCGCTGGGGCGGTGATGAGTTCGTAGTATTGTTACCGGATCTACAACATGCCGATGATGCGCGGAGCGTTGCCGAAAAACTCATGCAGGGTGTCAATGACCGGCTCGAATCCAACCAGAATTTACATACCACGTTGAGTATTGGTATTGCAGTTTATCCTGACGATGCCGAAACAACGGAAACTCTGTTTATGCAAGCCGACAAGGCCTTGTTTCATTCCAAGGCGCAAGGGCGCAACAACTTTCAGGTCTTTAGTGAAATGCAGGAAAGCGGTCGCGGTTTCGTGGACACCAACCTGACTGCACGTTTTACTACTGCGTTAAAACAACAACTATTACAGGTACACTTCCAGCCCATCGTGGATGCAGCTACGCACCAAACCGTCTGTGTAGAAGCGTTGGCGCGCTGGCATGATAATGAAGCTGGCTGGATCAGCCCTGGCACGTTTATACCGCTGGCTGAAAATCTGGGACTCATCGAGGAGATGGGTAGCCAGATCCTGCTGGAAGCAGCGTCCCATTTTGCCGTGTGTCCCTGGCAGAATGAGATACAGCTGGCCATCAATATTTCACATCGGCAGTTATTTTCCCGTTCTTTTGTTCCGTCCCTGGTCGATTTAATAGATGACCTGGAAATTGATCCTCATCGCATTAAATTTGAAATTACCGAGTCCAGTGCACTAGATACTGAGAAGGCGCAACGAACATTAAGGCAATTGTCTTATCTCGGATTTACGATTTCGGTGGATGACTTTGGTACCGGGTTTTCTTCACTTTCCCGATTGCATGAAATGCCGGTAAAAGAATTAAAGATTGATATGTCTTTCGTGCGGCGCATCAATACTCACAAAGGTCGGGTGATGTTAAACACCATTGTGAATATGGGCAAAGCCATGCACCTTAAGCTGGTGGCCGAGGGTGTGGAGGATAAGGAAACTGCAGACACGTTGCGGGATATGGGGGTGCATTATTTGCAGGGCTATTATTTCTGTCCTCCAAAACCAGACGAAGAAATTCGCGACTACATACTGCAAAACCAGACCGAAAACGACAATCTGGTGTCGATCCACTCATTACGAAAAGATCTCGCTTAGGTGCCGGTCCGGTCGTTACAAAAACAGTAAATAACTAACCGGTAAATTTGCCGCCGCGAATTCGCTGTTCTTCCATCAACTCCAGTTCCCTGGATCCCGATACCACCACTTCACTATCTACCGTGAAATCCAGATCCGGATTCAGGCGTTCATAGGGTGCAGCTTTAAGAATTACCTTGATGGCATTTAAGCGCGCAAGAAATTTGTTATCGGAACGCACCACGGTCCACGGGGCATCGATAGTATGGGTGCGCTTCAGCATTTCATATTTCACATCGGTAAATTCGTCCCAGCGATCCTGGGCCTGTAAGTCAACTTCACTCAGTTTCCACTGCTTCAGGGGATCGGTTTTACGGCTCTCGAATCGCCGCGCCTGTTCTTCCTTGGTAACACTAAAATAGAGTTTGACCAGAATCGTGCCCTGGCGCACCAGGTCACGTTCAAAGCCAACCACGCCGCGCATAAAATCCTGATATTCTTTTTCACTGCAAAAACCAAACACTCTTTCCACCATGGCGCGGTTGTACCAACTGCGGTCGAATAATACCATTTCACCGGCATGGGGGAATTGAGCCACGTAGCGTTGATAATACCATTGTGTGCGCTGTTCCTCGGTGGGCCGTCCCAGGGCGACCACACGATAATGTTTTTCATTCATGTAGCGCGTGACCCGACGTATGGTACCACCTTTGCCAGCAGCATCTCGGCCCTCGAACACAATTATCATACGTTTATGCTGGTCTTCAAGATAGTTCTGCAAGCGGATGAGTTCGGCCTGGAAAGGCTTGAGTGAATGTTCTTCCTCGAATTTGCGTTTTGCCTTGGAGTCCACTTTTTTGAGTGTGTCGACATCTTCGCTGAGTTGCCGGTATTGCTGAATAAAATCATGTAAACTCACTGCCTTGCCATCAATATTAATCATTTCCGGGTTCTGTATGTTTTCCACTTTCAAAATCCTCTATACATTTATTTATACAATGGCTAGCTAACTAATTAGATGAATTTTTCGTAAGATCGGTTTTACGTTTCAACGCCTGCTCCAGATAATCGCACATGGTTTTCACTGCCTTAACGCGCGCAAAATACTTGCTATTGCCCTCGACCAATACCCAGGGTGAATATCTCGTACTGGTATACTGAAACATGTCATGAGCGGCCTGTTCATAATCATCCCATTTTTCCCGGTTACGCCAGTCTTCCTCGGTAAGTTTCCAGCTTTTATGCGGCGTGTTTTCACGTTCCTTAAAGCGATGCAGCTGTTCTTCCTTGGTAATATGAATCCACAACTTGACCAGCACGATACCGTGTTCAATCAGCTGTTCTTCAAAATCATTGATTTCAGCATAGGCGCGGCGCCACTCCGCTTCACTGGCAAAGCCTTCCACCCGTTCGACCAGCACGCGCCCGTACCAGCTGCGATCGAATACGGTAAAATCACCGGCGCGGGACAAATGACGCCAGAAGCGCCACAGATAATGACGCGCCTGTTCCTCGTCGGTTGGCGCGGCAAATGGCAATACCTGGTAGTTGTGCGGATCGATCGCCGCAATGAGGCGACGAATCATGCCACCTTTGCCTGCGGCATCTGGGCCTTCGCAAACAACAATAGTAGAGATACCTTTCGCCATCGCACGGCGATGGAGCAAGTTTAGTTTACCCTGGTACTTTTTCAGCCTGGCCTTATAGTCTGGTTTGGACAACGTAAGACTCATGTCTAGCTTGGATAGTAGCGTGGCGGAGGGTAGAATCTTTTCTATATCTCCTTCAATTGCAGAATGTTGATTGCTTTGGGGCGGTTGGGGTGACGATGTAGTGCTGGATTTCACATGCTCTGCATCCGCCAGTTGTTCCAGTTTTTTCCTTATGGTATCGCGGATGATTTTTCCAACGGTAATACTGCGAAAGTAAGGATCAGCACCTTCCACGATATTCCAGGCAGCCCTGCCGGTATTGGTGCGCATAATAGTGCGTTCGGCCGCGTCGGTGAAACTATCATAGCGCCGCCAGTGTTCCCAGTCTTTTTCGGTAACTTGCCAGCTTAAGAAGGGATCTTTCTCCAAAGATTTAAAGCGGGCTTTTTGCGCGCTCTTGCTAAGATGCATCCAGAACTTCAGTATCAAGGCACCGTCTTCGGCGAGGGCATTTTCGAAAGTGACAATTCGGTCCAGCCGCTCATCCAGTTCCGCGACGCTAATCGTGCCGTAAACGCGATCCAGTACCGGCCTGGAATACCATGAACTCAGGAATAAACCGATGCGTCCGCGTGGTGGCAGGTCACGCCAATAACGCCAGTATTCCGGTCGCTCCCGTTCGTCATCGGACGGATTGCGATAGGCGCGATTAATCAACCAGCGGGCGTCCATCCAGGCATTAAGCACCTGTACGGTTTCGCCTTTGCCTCCACCATCTACGCCGGCAAAGACGATAATCACTGGCGTTTTAGCCTGTGCCAGCAAAGCCTGTTGTAGTTCCAGTAGTTCTTCCCGCAGTAACGGTTCGATTGCCTTGTATTCTTTTTTGGGGAGTTTTTGCCCTAGTTCTGCGGTTCTAAACATTGTTATTCTCGTTTAAGGTGAGTTAAGTGCATGCTTCGTCTATCTATCTTAGTAACAGCCCGACAGGGAAATGACAAGGTGATGCGGGCTGGTTTTGACCATTAGTTTACGCTTCCTTGTCTTACATCAATTTCCGAATCTGCACAAAATGGCGAATCATACGGTTGCTGACAGGCGAGCTCTCGTACGCTTAAACGTGGACTGAACTCATTTAAAAATTTCCCTGATTTTTTCTGTATTTACAGGGTACAAACGATATTGTTTAATAGATGTAGAGTATCGTCGTCGATAGCGTGTCGAGGTTCTGATCATTGGCTACAAGGGATATATAAATTTCACATGAATTGCAAAAAACGATGGGTGGATATATCAGGTAAAATCGGCATCACTTTTTATTTATTACTGTGGTGTAGCGTCAATGCCATCGCTGCGACTGGAAGCGAAATTGCGACTGCATCCAAATTCACTCACCATGCCATGACCGTAACGCTGGATCCGGCAACATCCGGACTGAAAGTCACAACTCAAATCACTTTGTCGGATAGCGCGAAGGCGGGTCAGGAAATACAGTTCCTGTTGCATAAAGATTTGCAGGTGCAATCTGCGCAACAGAACCTGCGCGAACAGCCAGTTACACTGCCGGCTTTGAAAAAAATGCTGGACACGGTAGCCGTGCCGATGAAGGAGTATCGTGTGACCCTTCCCGATGGCGCAAATACTCTGACACTCAGCTATCACGGCAAGATTAGTCATGCGCTGGACGAAAACAACGGCGGTACACCGGGCTTAATTTCCTCCGATGGTGTTTTCCTCGCCCATTCAACTGCCTGGTATCCGGCGTTCAGTGATAATGAGTTGGTCACATTTGATGTGCAGATACGGCTACCAAAAGACTGGGGCGCGGTATCGCAAGGTGAATTGCGTAAAGATGAAGTCGCAGGTCAGCAACGCGTAATGCAGTGGGTAGAGTTACATCCGCAGGATGATATCTATATAGTCGCATCGCGCTACCATGAATATCAGCAGGAGATCAATGGTATCAAGGCAATGGTGTTTCTGCGTGCCAAGGATGAAGCGCTGGCTGACAGATATATCAAGGCCACTGGTCAGTACATTGCCCTGTATAACGAGTTGATTGGTCCTTATCCCTATAAAAAGTTCGCGTTGGTAGAGAACTTCTGGGAAACCGGTTATGGCATGCCATCTTTTACACTGTTAGGATCACGCGTGATTCGTTTTCCTTTTATTATCTACACGTCTTATCCCCATGAAATACTGCATAACTATTGGGGTAATGGGGTGTTTGTCGACTATGAAAGTGGCAACTGGTCAGAAGGATTGACCGCCTACCTGGCGGATCATTTGTTCAAGGAGCAGCGTGGTGAAGGCGCCGAATACCGGCGCAGTGTATTGCAGAAGTATACCGACTTCGTTAACGAAAGCCGGGATTTCCCGCTAACCGAGTTTCGTTCAAGGCATTCCTCGGCGACCGAAGCGGTGGGGTATGGGAAAACTCTGATGCTGTTTCACATGTTACGCCTGCAGTTAGGCGATGAAAAATTTAAAACTGCATTACAGGCGTTCTACCAGCAATTCCAGTTTCGTTTCGCTGCGTTTGCCGATGTTGAAAAGGTTTTCTCCGGCACGTCCGGTCGAGCTTTGACGGCATTTTTTCAACAATGGGTGAATCAGGCGGGCGCGCCGAGCCTGTCCGTTTCTGAAGCTATTGTAAAACATAACGACAACAGCTATCAGCTTGGTTTCAAACTGACACAGTCACAATCTGAGGCGGCATATCAGTTGAATGTACCTGTAGTGATTTATTTTCAGGACCAGTCGGATCCACATCAAGCAACGCTGCAACTCAATAGCAAACAACAGAAATACTCTCTGGAATTCAACCGTAAACCAGTCATTATTGATATCGATCCGTCGTTTGATGTTTTTCGCCGCCTGGATAGCCGGGAAATACCAGCTGCTATTTCGCAGGGATTTGGTGATGACAGACCCCTGTTGATTTTGCCGGGTAAGGCAAATCCGCAGCAATTGACAGCTTACCGGGCGCTGGCAGATCAATGGCAAAAACAACAGATGCAATCCCTCGAGATTAAAACCGATGCGGAGCTGACCGAGCTCCCGGCTGGTCGGTCGATCTGGATTTTAGGATGGGAAAATCGTTTCAAAGAGGCAGTGGTAAAGGATTTGAAAATCCATGGGCTGGCAGTTACTGAGAAAACATTCAGCTTAATGGAGCAGTCCTTTGATAAAAAGCAACATGCTTTGATGGTTGCAACCAGGCACCCGCAGAATCTCAACAAAACCTTGCTCTGGTTGAGTAGTGATAATCTCGACGCGATACCGGGACTGGCGCGAAAACTGCCGCATTACCGCAAATATAGTTATCTGGTTTTCAAAGGTGACGCACCTGACAATATAGTGAAGGGACAGTGGGAGATCATTGACTCGCCAATGCGTGTTGTACTGGATAAAGAGGCTGCGAAAACCGCGGTTAAGGTTAAACCCAGAGCGCCATTGGTATCACCATCACGATAATACGCAATAAGCAGGAATAGACCATGGCTCAATTACCGGAACGCGAACAACAGATTCGCCAGGCTCACGCGCAAATGATTCATCATGTAGTAGCCGCCTGCCAGAATGCCGAGGCGCGCGCGCAATTAATACCGATGCTGGAGCAGGCCAGGGACAGTGGCTGGCAAGCTTTGGTAGAAAGGATTCAGCGTGTTCTGGATGGCGCGCGTGATGAAAGTCTATTGTTGGGCCTTGATGAAGAAGATACTGTGATCATCCGCGCCATTTTGCAGGGTATTCAAAACCCCGCAACCTTGCCGGACCTGAATGCGCAAGCTGATGCCACGCTTGCTGCTCCTGGGCTGGCGTCTATGATTCATGCGGCCAGTCGTGGCGACGCAAAAGCTCTGCAGCTTGTTGCCGACATGGCGGAACAAATGTTACGTGTCGGCGGCGATATGGCGCGGCTTGGAGGAATTATGCGCAAACTCATTGATGGTGAGCGTGATGCTGATGTTCTTACCAAAGGTATGGATCCCCGTGGTCAGCAGCTCGTGCTGGATTTACTGGCGGAGCTTGGCAAACTTGGCCAGCATTAGCGGCGCGAATTCGTTCTTTGGCAACGAATTACAGGTTAAAGTTTTCGTGGCGCTAAAGTGAGGGTCGAAATATAGGTCCCATTGGCTTTCGCCGCCGGGACGCTCAGATCAGTCATGATTAGCTATCATGAACTTTAGCAAATTACGTTCCGCTGGAATCTTCAGATTTGCTTTCTGCGGGAGGACCCAGTTCTTCCAAAGTAGTATCAGCATCAGCAGAGGTTAATCCGTTGTCAGTCATGCAACGCTTTAACCAGTTGCGTACGTCAGCGTCTTCAACTTCGTTGGCTTCTGCTTCTTTTTCGCAGTTTTTAAATACTTCAGCCATGGATTCGCTGGTGGCTGCTTTAACATAAATCGGGGTTGCTAATGTAGCTACTAACATTGCAGATAACAAGGTAGCTGCTTTAATACGCATTGTGTATTCTCCTGAAAATTCGGTTCTGTCTTTAATTCGTCAGTACCTGCCTCAAGTATGAGCGCCTGTAATGACTCGATAGTATTTTTAGACCATACCTGACGTTTCGTAAAACAAAATATCGTGATGGTGACGATTATAGATTTTCATTAATATTGATCCTTAAACGGCTTATTAACCTGTTGATAAATAGCTGGAATTGCACTGTGGAGAAATTGTGTCGACTATTGGGCTGGCAGCGTTTTAGTTGTCGTGAGCCGAAGCGTTAAAGTTCACAATTGTTACACAAAGGTGTAGTCACGATTCAGCGTAGCATAACTAACCTGTTGCTAATTTATGATTGTTTACCTGCATGGTTTTAGTAGTGGCGCCGCTTCGCAGAAGGCGAATGCCCTGCAAAAGGCTTTGGCACCGACGCTGGTGATTGTTCCGGAATACCCGTCGCACCGGCCGCATGACTCCATTGCGATGTTGACAGAGTGCCTCCGGACGCAAAGCACTCAAAGTGATAGGCAGAAAATATTATTAGTGGGGAGTTCCCTGGGGGGTTACTACGCTCAGTACCTGGCAGCCAGGCTGGATTTTATTTCAGGTGTCATATTAATTAATCCTGCTCTACAGCCACAGTTGACACTTAAGCCGTATATTGGACAGCAAACTAACCAGGTGACCAGAGAATTATTCGAGTTCAGTCAAAAAGATTTTCTGGAACTAGCGGAATTTGATGTGCCCGTAAATAAAATTAGTACGCCGATGCTAGTGCTGCTCGATGAAGGGGACGAGTTAATTGACTATCAATATGCAGCACACCACTACAACGACATTGGGCGCGTGATTGTCTATCCCGGTGGCAGTCACTGGTTTGATCATGTGCCAGATGCAATACCGGAAATTCGGGCCTTTTATGAAATACTGGAATAGGTTAAAAGTGTAATAACATCAACGTAAAATCAGAGTGGTATTACTCGGCAATTACACTATTATTATTCAATATAGAAACCAGCTTATTCAAAATCGATGACTTCAAAACAAGGAATGGATGATATAGCGTACCGTGCAGACCTTGCGCGTACTCTGCTGACAATTCTTAATAACTGGGGAGTGACAGCTGAACAGCAAATTGTTTTGTTGGGATTTCCAGAAGGAACAGGGAAACGTGCCATCAACAAATTCGCCTATGGCACACCATATCCCGATGACTATGAATCCTTGATGCGCGCCAATTATCTGCTTTCCATTCAGAATGCAGTAGATAGCCTGTTTCCGCATAATGCGACGGCCGCAAACTACTGGATGACTACACCATCGCAATATTTTGCCAATCACACCCCTCTGGATATCATGCTGAACGAAGGCGTGGAGGGTATGAAACGTGTATTGAATTATTTGAATGGGGTGGAAGACTGGGGTTGAATGCTAAGTGTACGCTCTCTGCGCCTATGCAGCACACCGTTTACTACATTAGTTTTACAGCGTTACTTTTTTGCAATATAACAACAAACCATAAAAGCGCAGTATAAAAAAGGGGTGGTACTGTCTGGCAGCGCCACCCCTTTTTATTTTATTACCGATAGAGCTTACTTATCTCCGTTAAGCTGCACCATCAGGATTTTCAGGTTGTTGTCAGTTTTAATAGCCATTTGATGATAAATGGTCACTGGCAGCTTGTTGACATAGGCATCACGCAAGGTGTCAGCCATTACCTTGTTGGCGGCTGGAGAACTGCCCTTCAATTCGAGCGTATAAACCATTTTAGGATCTGAATCCAGGGTAATGAAAAGTTCGGCATCCACCTGTTCTTTGCCTTCGCCCATTTTCATGCCTTCGGCCTGCACTCGGTATAAATGAATTTTACCTTTCGCTTCAACCGAATGACGGTCAGGTGTGGTGATATTTTTTGGACTATCTGCCAGGGCAAAAGAACCGCTCAACAACAGGAACAACGCAGCGATACTACCTACAACTCGACGCTTGGTGTACATAAGGATAACCCTCCTCGGTAATGTTATTTTATTTATATATATATTGTTTGTGCTGCTTGGTACTGATTATCTAACTATAAAAATAATTTTAGTTCAATCTATCATCACGGGCCTTAAAAGACGCTTAACATGACGATTGTGTAGATTACTGAAAGTATTAACAAATGACAAATTAAACCGGAATTCAATGGAATAGGGGATTTAGAACTGTTGGTCATTTAATATACATCAATAATACAAGCGATGCCAAATTGGTGGGATGGTAGTGAATAATCCTCGATTACCGACGTTTTCCCTGACCGACCGGACTGCCCGGTTTGCGCTGACGTTTATTCTTGACTGTTTTGCTAGGTTTACTAGGGGTAGCCTTTTTCTTGATCGGGTTGTCAGATTTGCCGGCGCGCACATGTTGTGTCGTAAACCTGTTGCCACCCCTGGTTTTCGTTGTCGTTGTTTGCCCACCCATTTTGTCTGGTTGCCAGCGCGGTATCAAATGCTTTTTACCATTACCGATCAGGTCTTCGCGTCCCATGCGTTTTAGCGCCTGGCGCAGTAACGGCCAGTTTTCCGGGTCGTGGTAGCGTAAAAACGCCTTATGCAAGCGGCGTACTTTGAGACCCTTGGGAATCACCACTTCTTCGCTATTGCGGTTGACTTTGCGCAACGGATTTTTACCCGTGTGGTACATTGCGGTGGCGGTGGCCATGGGTGAGGGTAAAAACGCCTGCACCTGGTCGGCACGAAAGCCATTGTGTTTGAGCCACAAGGCCAGTTCCAGCATGTCTTCATCAGTAGTGCCTGGATGGGCAGCGATGAAATAGGGAATTAAGTATTGTTCCTTTCCTGCTTCCTGTGAATATTTATCGAATAACTGTTTGAACTTGTCATAAGTGCCAATACCCGGCTTCATCATTTTACTGAGTACATCCGGTTGAGTATGTTCAGGGGCGATTTTCAGGTAACCACCGACGTGGTGAGTGACCAGCTCCTTTACATACTGCGGTGACTTGATCGCCAGGTCATAGCGTAAACCCGATGCGATCAGGACCTTTTTAATGCCCGGCAGGTTGCGTGCCCGCTGGTAGAGTTTGATTAATGACTGGTGACTAGTATTCAGATTTTGGCAAATATCCGGATAAACACAGGACAGTTTGCGGCAGGCGCTTTCAATCTCACGGCTTTTGCAGGCGAGGCGGTACATGTTGGCCGTGGGTCCGCCCAGGTCGGAGATAATACCGGTAAAGCCAGGCACCGTATCACGAATAGTTTCGATTTCGTGAATGATGGAATTTTCCGAGCGGTTCTGAATGATGCGGCCTTCATGTTCGGTAATAGAACAGAAGGTACAGCCCCCAAAACAACCGCGCATGATGGTAATGGAGAATCGAATCATCTCGTACGCCGGAATGCGTGTGTTGTTGTACGCAGGGTGAGGTTGGCGGGTGTAGGGCAATTCGTAGATGGTATCCATTTCTTTAGTGGTTAATGGAATCGGCGGCGGATTAATCCAGACATCGCGATTACCATGTTGCTGCACGAGGGCGCGCGCATTGCCGGGATTGGACTCCATGTGCAGGATGCGCGACGCATGGGCATACAGCACGTCGTCACGTTTTACCTGTTCGTAAGCCGGTAACCGTATCACGGTATGGGACCGATCCAGTTTTCGTTTTTTGGTGAACGGTACTACAGTCTGGTTTTCTGTCGCGGATTGTTCTGCTGGCGGCGTTGTGCCTGGCGCCTGCATACTATACGGGTCGGGATGCTGGTGCACCGGACCGGGCGCATCCACTTCGGTGGAGTCGATTACGTCCCATCCATCGGGAACGCCATCACGCATGAACGCGGTGCCTCGCAAATCGTTAATGCTCTCAATGGATTCTCCCGCGGCAAGTCGATGCGCGATCTCCACGATCTGACGTTCCGCATTGCCATATACCAGTAAGTCGGCTTTACTGTCGGGTAAAATGGAACGTCGTACCTTGTCGGACCAGTAGTCATAGTGGGCGATACGGCGTAAGCTGGCTTCGATGCCGCCGACAATAATGGGTACATCTTTGTAGGCTTCCCGTGCCCGTTGCGCGTAGACCAGTACCGAGCGATCCGGCCGTTTGCCCGCTATGCCGCCGGCTGTATAGGCATCATCACTCCGGATTTTGCGATCGGCAGTATAGCGATTTACCATGGAGTCCATGTTGCCGGCAGTGATGCCAAAAAACAGGTTAGGCTTACCCAGTTGTTTGAAGGGTTCGGCGCTTTGCCAGTCGGGTTGCGAAATAATGCCCACGCGAAATCCCTGCGCTTCCAGCAAGCGGCCGACTAACGCCATACCAAAACTGGGGTGGTCCACATAGGCATCGCCGGTAACAATAATAATGTCACAGCTATCCCAGCCCAGTTGGTCCATTTCCGCACGGGACATGGGTAATACCGGAGCGATACCAAAGCGTTTAGCCCAATAGGGACGGTAAGAAAATAGTGCCTGCATGAAAGGTTGAACCAATTCGCTATCGTAATGCCAAATCCTGACAATTAGTAGTAGAAAGCGTATAAATAAACTGCTGCTTGATCGTGTGCAATTATCCCTGAAATAGTAGTAAATTGCGATTAAAACTACTGGATTGCGATGAGCAGTGTGCTGTAAAAAAATATATGAAGAGTAAAGTTACTTGTGCTTCACAAATTCTAGGCCGGATATGACCCATAAACCTGTATTAAGTTCTCTATCCCTGATTTTCGTTGTCTGGATGATTTGCCCCTCCGTGTTCGCTCAACAAAACAACGCGACTGATCTGCAGTCGAATATATTTGGGGAAATCCTGGAATACGCCAAACTGTCGAACGCTGCGTACTCGAATCGCTCGACAGTGCAAAAGACAGCCGCTGAATATGGCTATACTCTGAGCCACTTTGCAAGCTTGTCAAAATTAAATGTTTCCTATTATGTGATAACTAATGATGATAAGCAGACCCAGTTAATCGTGGTGCGTGGCACGTCCAATGCCGAAAATGCCCTGGTGGATATTGCCATACAATTAATAAATAACGACGACTTTGGAATTCGCTTGCATAATGGATTTGCCCTATCTGCAGAAGGTATTTACAACGACATAAAATCAAAACTTAAAAAAGGATATAAAACGCGAACAACTGGCCACAGTCTGGGCGGGGCAGTAGCGGTCATACTGGGTATGTATCTACAGAATGATGGTTATCTGATTGAGCGTATAGTAACGTTTGGTCAACCAAAGGTTACCAATATAACGGGTTCAAAAAAGCTTGACTCACTGGAAATATGGCGTGTGGTTACGCCACGGGATCTGGTACCACTGGTGCCGCCATTGGAAATGGCAGACATTAATAATCTGAATATCTATTGGCATTCCGGTCGCGAAATTATTTTATTAGATGGAAAACAATATTCAATAGCGACTGGTATTGACAGCATGTTGCGAGCCACCAAGTTTCTGGCAGAGCCGTTGAGTGAAAAAAATTTGCAGCACCACATGATGTCGCATTACCTGGCATTGATTGAAGCAAAGACCAGTGATGCGGAATGGGTTCCCTATAAAAATGATTTCAGCACATTACTACCGAGTTGGTAAGTAGCGCTGGTAATTACCACTGTCATTTCCTGGTGAGATAAGCCGTACATTCAAGATGAATGGTGTGCGGAAAAAAATCGAACACAGCCACTTTTTGTAATTGCCAGCCGCGGGCAATGAAACGGGCAATATCCCGCGCCCAGCTATCGGTTTTACAGCCTACCGCGACAATTTCATTGGCGTTGAAAAATTCCAGCCGTTCGACAATATCATTAAAACCATCAGCGAGTCCGCCGCGCGGCGGGTCGATAATGACAGTGCAGGCCGATTCCGGTTCGGGAAGGCGTAGGAATTTAATATCGGTGATGCGCTGTTTCAGCCAGGGCAGTACATCAGCGCGATGAAATTCCAGCGACGCTGGTGAATCTGCCGGTGTGGTGTCTGAAACGGATAAATCCACACAGTGCACTGGAACGCCCTGGCTGGCAAAGTCTAGGGACAGGTTGCCTGATCCGCCATATAAATCAAAGATCGTTTGCCGGGAGGTGAGTTGTTCACTAATCCAGTGTTTCAGTTTGGTATTTTGCCCATCGTTCACCTGCCTGAAACCTGCTGCCGCATGACGCGCGTTCCAGTAAGTATGTAATTTCCCATCTACGCTGACTTCAATCTCTACCTTGTATGGTTTCGAATACTGACTGGCTTCGTTTTTGATCAAGACCAGTGCATCGTTAATCTCTGGTTTGGCTATCTCGCAACGTTCGATGGCGACAATATTGTGGCTGCGCGCAGCGTAATAACCGAGCACATCCTTATTGCCGCGCAGTTGAATGCGATTACGATAATGCCAGATCTGATCGGCAGGGTATTCGTCAATAGATTTTTTAAACTTAATATTGTTCGATTGTAACGCCTGCTGTACTCCCGCGAGCTTTGTTTCCCATTGTTGAGTATAAGGAATGTGTTGCCACTGACAGCCGCCGCATTGTGTAAATACAGCGCAGCGCGGTGACTCTCTATCGGGGGCAGGTTCGATTATTTCTATCAGTTCAGCGTTGGCAAACTTCTTTTTCAGATCGGTAATGCGCGCCAGCACTATGTCGCCGGTCATGGTGTAGGGCACAAAGACTGCGCGTCCGTTTTCCAGGCGTGCCACACCGGCGCCGCCCCGGGAAACATCGCTTATCGACAGTTTCAGTGTTTCGGTAATCTTCATATCCTGAGATAATACCGAATCAGCAAGCGCGCGGGAATGAATAATAAGTAACAACTGGCGCCGGCGACAAAGCAAATCGTGGAGTGAATAACAAAACATGCTATCTGTAATCGTACAAATGGCCGGGCTAATTGTCTGCGGTGTGGTCTGGCGCATTGTCAAACCTGCCGGACTGGATCATGCGCAAACACGCAAAGTGCTTACCACGCTGGTGTATTATCTGCTGCTGCCAGCCCTGGTGTTATCGGTGTTATGGAAAGCGGAACTGGGCGCCAACTCGCTCTATATCGTCATTGCCGCTGCGAGCGGAGTGTTTGCCGGGTTATTGTTGTCCTATTTTACCTGCCGCGTGTGCAAGAGCCAGTCGGCGGTGACGGGTGCGATGATTTTGGCGGTAGCGTTTCCCAACGCAACCTACCTGGGGTTGCCGGTATTGGAAGCAACTTTCGGCAACTGGGCGCGCAGCGTGGCGATTCAGTATGACCTGTTCGCCTGCACGCCACTTTTGTTTACCGTCGGGATTTTAATCGCGGCGCACTATGGCTCGGCGCAGCAACAACGGCTCAATATCGCCCGGGAACTGTTGCAGATCCCCGCGCTATGGGCGGCAATTATCGCCTTGTTGTTGAATATGCTTGCTGTCCCCATGCCGGAAATCATAGAAGGTCTACTGACCCTGCTGGAACGGGGTGTGGTGCCGCTAATGTTGTTCTCTTTGGGGTTGAGCCTCGTCTGGCGCCCGGACAGTATGAGTTACCTGCGCCCGTTGCTACCCGTTATCGTATTGCGTATGTGTGTGATACCGGCATT
>Ga0209742_10000491_pt1 | contig 20777 bp, 21 predicted proteins | sample DeeMarSeWOR38_10_FD_187462 | JGI IMG/M metagenome (GOLD analysis project Ga0209742, IMG submission 187462) | Marine sediment microbial communities from White Oak River estuary, North Carolina - WOR-3-8_10 (SPAdes) (version 2) | ecosystem: Environmental > Aquatic > Marine > Intertidal zone >... | reverse complement strand
GCCCAGTTCATCGGCAGTCAGGGCAACCCGCTTGCCACCATCATCTTTATGATGGCAGGCACCACAATCATTTTTCTCCTGGTGCGCTTTATGTGGAAATGCGGCAGGCTTCTTACCGTCGGCACCTAGGGTGATTTCCTCGGGACCGTTGTCTGCCAAACTCATTGTGACGCCCAAGCCAAGGCTCATAACAAACGCTGCAACTACCAACAGAATTAATGACTTTTTACCCATAATTTACATTCCTCCTTTTTGAGTTTTTTCTCCAATACTTAGGAACCAAGTAAAACATTTACAGATGCTGTAATAATCTTTTTCCAATTCCACTTACTAAAGTCCCAAGCAAAAAAACGAATAGGTTGACATAGATTTTTCACTGACATTTGTCAACAGAAATCAGGATATTTCACCTATTTTTTTATAACTAGTAAAGTTTAGTCGCAGTCCCTTTTGCGGTCAAAAAGCCTGAAATTGCTTTAATTTCTTCCTCGGTAAGATGTTCGGGGTTTTTTTCAGCCATACGCCTGACAGTCTGAATCCATTCCTGGAATTCCTTGTTTTTTTCCAGGGGGCGCTCCAGGCCATGGCAGACTGAACATTTAACCTGAAATGATGATTTTGCCACCAGGTATTCAAGTACCTGCTGCCTCTGTTTCTTGCTCAGGACAGCACCCGTATTTGCCATTTTTGTCAAGGTAAGTTCCCACTCTTCCCGTGTGGCAATCTTTTTCAAAGGCCATTCCAGAGAATGGCATTCCCGGCAGTTCTCTTTAAATGCCTTCTTACCTTGAATGAAATCCTCAAAAGTCACCGGTTCATCACTTTGGGCATAAGCTGTCACAATACTGACCAGAATGCCAATGAAAACAAAAATTGCTGTTTTTTTCATACAATCACCCCTTTGTTGAGTTCTTCTCCATTTTTCTGCTTAAATTGTTGATCCATCCTCTATTACATTATCATTGAAACAATTCTGTTTACACCACGGATTGATTATGCAGTTGCGGCCAATGACCGTTCCCGGTGGGACAACAGCTTCCTTGCCGATCAATGTTATTCCTGTATAGAGATGCTCAGGATATTTTTTATTGGGAATGTTTTTCTTATCACCTTTACCGATAACAGCTCCTTTGCCGATCCTTACCCGTTTATCCATAACTGCCAGGTCAACAATCGCCCCTTCCTCTATGACACAGTCATGCAGAATGATGGAATCTCTTATACTGCACCCTTTGCCCACTTTTACGCCTGGTGACAGGACGGAATTGATCACCTCACCCTCAATGACGCAACCGGCTGAAATCATGGAACGGCTGACGCTGCTGCCTGCTGCAAAACGGGCCGGTATCCTGTCTGCCAGCAACTGCTCAGATTCCAGATTAGGTCTGATGCCCCAGGCCTCAGGAGAAATCTCAGGATCATCTTTGAGCAGGTCCATATTTGCCTCCCAGTATGCCTGGATAGTGCCGGCATCGCGCCAGTAGCCATTAAACGGATAGGCGAACACATTATCCCTGGATATAGCCTTGGGTATCAGATGCATACCGAAATCAACCATCTCCTTGTCTTCGGCCAGCAGGTTTAACAGATATTCCGTCTCAAAGACATAAATACCCATGGAAGCCAGGTTGGTTCGGGGGACCTTGGGTTTTTCCTCCCATTCGACAATACGTCCTTCATCATTGGTAATCCCTGTGCCGAACTGATGGATCTGGCTTTCCGGTACAATCATCATGCCGATGGTGATGTCGGCATTTTTCTGGCGATGAAATTCAATCATGGCGTAGAGGTCCATCTGGTAGATATGATCACCGGAGAGGATGAGTATCTCCTTGGATGGATGGGCTCGCAAAAAACCCAGATTCTGCCGGATGGCATCCGCCGTCCCCCTGTACCAGTCGGAATCTCTGGAACCGGTGCTGGGTGGCAGGATCTTGACGCCACGGCTACGACCGGTAAAGTCCCACGCATCACCTGTTGCCAGGTGTCGCATGAGAGACAACGGTTTGTACTGGGTGAGCACACCGACATGTTTCATGCCCGAGTTCATGACATTGCTCAGGCTGAAGTCGATTATCCGGTAGAGTCCCGCAAAAGGGACAGCCGGCTTGGCCCTGGTTGTCACCAGGATATTGAGACGGCTTCCCACACCGCCGGCCAGCAAAAGCACCAATGTGTCCTCTATATTGCTCACCGTACCACCTCACCGGGTTCAACTTGTTTAGGGATCTTGTCGGACGAAAGGCTGGGATACACGGTACACCCCGAACCTATTATTGTGTTTGCATTAATAAAGTTATTCCAACCTATGACAGCAGCCTCCTTTTTGCCGGGCCTGGTCACTTCTCCGATTCTTACCCCCCTGCCGAAGGTGGTGTTGACATCACTTATTACTTTATCGAGAACGGCATCTTTACCCACTACATTATTAAAAAAGAGGACCGAGTCTTTTACCTTGGACCCTTTTTCGACATGGGTGCCGGGGAAGAGGATGGAATTCTCCACCTCGCCTTCAATAATGCAGCCGTTATAGATGAGACTCTCGGAAATCCGGGCGCTGTTCCCCACTTTTAAAGGCTGGCAATCCTTGATATCCCGGTGCTCCAGATTGGTTCGTATAGCCCAGTCCGCAAATTGTATTTTCGGGTCAGGCCCGAGCAAATCCATATTTGTCTGCCAGTATTCTTCAACCGTCCTGGTATATCCCCAGTAGCCCTTGAACTTATAGCCATACACCCTGCGATTCTCATTCAACATACGGGGTATGATGTCACGGCCGAACTCATAGGATGCGTCTTCCTTTATATTTGATTCAAGGACTTTATAGAGCACTCCGGGTTTAAAACAGAAAACCGTCAGGGAGGCCCAGTTATATTCTGGACTTTCCGGCTTTTCCCGGTAGCGGACGACCCTGCCGCCCAGTTCCCCGTCTTCATCATCAATATCCGCCAAGCCGAAACGGTGAGCTTGGCTCATAGGAACTTTTATACAGGCCATGGTCAGGTCAGCATCCTTTTCCCGGTGATAATTGATTAGTTCCCGGTAATCCATGCGGTAAATATGATCACCGGAAAGGATAAGCAGCTGTTCAGGATTGATATACTGGATAAAATCAAGATTCTGGTAGACTGCGTCGGAAGATCCCCGGTACCACTGGGAGTGCCCGTAACCCAAGTAAGGAGGCATGATTGAAATGCCGCGGTAACGACCGATCATGTCCCAGGCAGCACCGATACCGATATGATTTATGAGGGAATAACTTCGATACTGACTTAAGATGGCTACACGATCCAGGCCGGAATTCATCAGATTGCTTAAGGGAAAATCGATTACCCTGGCAAAACCGCCAAAAGGGACCGCGGATTTCGGACGATGAAAAGTCAGAACGGTCAGATCATCAACCCGGCCACCCGCCAAAATCATGGCCAATGTTCTCGGCTTCAGTTTCATACCGTTTCCCGGTAGAGATTATAAATTATAGTATCAGCCAGCAGGCTGGGAGGTAACTGGTCCAGTCGAAAAAGTCTCTTTCCGGTAATCTCGGTGTCAACCTTAATTGTTAATTGTAATTCTTGACTTTAGCAAATATTGCTTGTTTTCTCTATAAAAACAATTATACCGCGGCCCGTAATAAGTTGCCTTTCCGGCCGGATAGTAACTATAAATGTTTCGTTGTTATCTCTTTTAGTGTGGCAGTCGTAAACACATTATCCTGCAGGTTAAGGTTCTTCAAAGGCACTTCAGCCCGGGCCGCTTCCCGGTGTCCCCCGGCAGCTCCGATTTTCCCGAAGGTCTTGATGGCCAGTTTACCGGCATTTCTCTTATAACCGTCACAACGGAATATAACCACCAGCCGTTCGCCATGTATGCCTGAAACAAAGACCCAGGATATATCATGCACCTGGTTGAGAAAATCGGCAATAATAACAAGGATATCAGGGCTGCGAACCCGGCCGACATGGGCATAAAGCCGTCTTTTGCTCACCTTCATCTCGGCAAGGGCTGTCTTAAAATAACCCAGTTCGGAGAGGCGAAGTTCAGAAAGTTCAATCTTCCTTACCAGGTTCTGATTGGCAATATCAAAAAGATAGCGGAAAGAAATGGCATCTGCGAGACGTGCCTTTTTCTCAAAATTGTGGGTGTCGACCTTAATGGCATAAAAAAGAGCTGTGGCAAGATATACCGACGGTTTGAGATCAGCAGCCCGAAGATACTCCACCATTATTGAGGAGGCTGCGCCATAATCGGGCCTGATATCAACATGGGTCGCTTCCCAGTTATTGGTCACCGGATGATGATCGATAACCACATCAAACTTGATACTCTCAAAAATTGGCAGATGGGTCGGCTGCGAATCTATCATCATCTTTTTGGTATAGTCATTGAGCTTGAGACTCTGAAGCCTTTCCCCCTGGATCTTGAGCAGATCCATCATGGCTATGTTGCTCAGTCTCCTGACCTCGTTCGGATAGCCGATCACAATGCTTTTCACCCTGTAACGCAAAAGACGTTTGGCTGCCATTGCGCATGCCAGAGCATCCGGATCGGCATTTATGACGATAAGCACATCGTCGTCTTTCTGAAATACATCCCAGAACTGACGTAGACGTTCTTTTGCTGTATTCTTGGTCACGGTAGAGTATCTATTGTACTTTCCCGATTTTTGCTTATTTGTTTTCAAGAAATGGGTTCCTTTATCATTACCCTTCAGCAGGGTGGTGTTTTTCGAAAGATGAAGATAATAACATGGGTTAGCTATAAGTTGCAAGTTGGCAATATCAGCCGGCCGTTATAGAGGTTTGAAGCTCTCTGGTGCCACTTTCGCATGCATAGCAAAACATGCGGATTTTTTACGTAATGAGTATTGCATTTTCAAATTCGCTCACATTTCGCTCGGCAGATAAGTACCCTTGCAGGACTCTGTTTTCAGTAACCCTTGAGGGGTGCAAACTTGGACTTAGAGGTGCAATGAATGTGCTTGCTATTCGTGATCACTATAAAAAGGTACAGAGGGGAATAGTGTATGATCGGTATGAGGAATGAAGCGGGAGCCGGAAAATCGGATCATAAATTCCTGATTGACGTTCAACTCAACATAGGTGACTTTGGCCACCACTTCTCTACATCTTTCCCGGACCGAGCCGTCGGTCAGCATCAATTCGGCACCGGCCAGTGAACTGTTGCCGAGAGGATTGTAAACTTCCAGCGGCAAATCAGGCAACATTCCCAGAACTATGGCCTGCCGGGGTGAAATATGCTTACCAAAGGCCCCGGCCACATAAATCTTGTGCAGATCATGAAATGATACACCCACCTGGTTGGTAATGGTTGCCAGAATTGAATACATGGCAGCCTTGGAACGCATCAGGGCATCAATGTCCACCTGGCTCAGTAAAATTGGCTCACCCAGGCCGGATTCCTCACCCGGCACTACTACATATGCCAGGCTTTCTCCTTGTTGGATCAGCTTCCCATCGGCCTGGGGCTGTTCGGGTCTGAATTTGCCACGAATATCAATAATCCTGGCAAGATAGAGCCCTGCAACCAGGTCGATAACACCTGAACCGCAGATTCCTCTGGCCGGTGTGGAGCCGATGGTCTGATAATTAATCTCCCCGCTTTCAGGGTCAATAGTGCAGTGCTCAATGGCGCCTTTCTCAGCGCGCATACCCATCCGGGCTACCCCGCCCTCCAGGGCAGGACCGGCTGCACCGGCACATGCTATAAGCCAGTCCCGGTTGCCGACTACAACTTCTGCGTTGGTACCAACATCAATCAGCATGCAGGTTTTTTCCTGCCGGTCAAGACTGCTGGCAAGGATACCTGATATCAGATCGCCGCCAAAATAACTGCCGATGCTCGGCATGACCCAGACAATCGCAGCAGGATGCAGTTCAAGGTTCAATTCGGAGGCTGAAAAGGGGTCCGGTCCATTAACCACCGGGATATAGGGCTCACGGCAGAGGTGATAGGGGTCCTGCTTCAAGAAAAAATGCACCATGGTTGTATTTCCTGAGACGCACAGGGCCATTATCTGGCTTGTTTTCATCCTGATTTCTTTAGTCAACTCAAGAGCTAACGAATGAATGGAAGTCATTACCCGTTCATGCAGCAGGTCTAATCCTGTTTGTATGCCGACTTTGTTTGCTGCAAAATGGATCCTGGTCAGGATATCTGTACCGAATTCCAACTGGCCGTTTTCCACAGTATTTCGTGCCAGAACCCTGCCGCTTAACAAATCTGTCAGTGACGCTTCAAGATGCGTTGTGCCAAGATCCAGCGCCATTCCCAGAAGCACCTCAGGAGCCCGGGCAAAAAAATCAACCAGCCGTGGTCCGTCCGGATAATGAATCACTGCAGCGCAGCCCTTGAATCCTGACTGCCTGAAAGCTTTTGCAACCGGAGCAATTCGATGAAAAGGCACGACTGGATTTCGGCCCCGGAGGTAACCGGACAGGACTTTTTTCAGGCGATCAAGATCGCCTGTATTATCTCCCAGGCTTGGAGGCCTGGTCTCAATGTCGTACAGCTTTACCAAAGAGTGCATATCAATTCCCAACTGAAGGCATTAGGGATGACCGGCCCAGCAGCAAGGCTTTTCTTGACGGAAAATCCATTGAATGGTATGTCTAGCCCAAACTCGCCGTTTATTAAAAATCAAGTGGTCCGAACCAGAAAATTCTATGCTCAATATACTTGCAATTATGGCCGGAGGATCTATTGGGGCCGTTTGCCGGCATGGAATGTTTCTCTTTGTCCAGCGTTTTGCCGGGCCTGTCTTTCCTGGAGGAACACTCGCCGTCAATCTTTTGGGTTCATTTCTCATCGGTTTTATCTGGTGCCTGTTCGATGAGACCCATTGGTCCCATGAATCGCGTCTTTTTGTATTTACCGGCCTGTTAGGAGGTTTTACAACCTTTTCCACGTTTACCAGGGAATCCTTTCAGCTGTTCAAGGTAGGTGATTGGAAAACCGGGCTGGCCTATATAACAATAAGTAATGTACTCGGCGTATTCCTGGTCTTCTGCGGTATTCTTCTCTGTAAACGGCTGATTATAATGCTGCGGTAAGCCCTAGCGTCAAACCTTCCGTTCCTCTTCTCTTCCGGAGAATTTTTCTGCATACACTCCATTTCGCTCAGCTGAAGGATAAAACGGGATACAATGTCTCAACCCCAATGTCAAGTTCTGCTTTGTAAACTATACCTCTTATTAACTTGACAGTTCAATCGGTATCTGTCCGTGTCTTCAACTCCATTATGCTTGCACTGGTCTGCCCGGACTGTTAGAGTATTTCAGCAAATAGTGTCAATAAACCTGCGAGGTTATAGCAGGACATTATGAAATTAGATAGAGTAGTGTCGGCTACTGAAAAACATTTTGCCGACTGACAAGAAGCCAATAATTCTTGAGATAGAACCCTGCTGAAAAATTATGCCCCGATTGCTCTATACATACCTGATCAACCAGGTCCTGGCCCCTTTTTATGCCAGTCTCATTATTTTAACCTCCATACTTTTTCTGAGTAAACTTATCCCCATACTCGATATAATCCTGGATTATAACATTAATTTTGCTGATTTTATCAGATTATATGCTTACTTTACACCGCAACTCCTGCTTTTTGCCCTGCCTATGGCAAGCATGATGGGTGTTATTCTGGGTACGACCCAAATCAATAACGAAAATGAGTTAATGGTTTTAAAGGCAAGCGGTATCAGTCTTTACAGGATGCTCCCTCCTGTCATACTCGTTGCCCTCTGCACTGCATTACTTACCGGGCTCTTTTCCATATACCTAATTCCTTCAGGCAACAGGGCAAAGCTTGATCTCGCTTTTCAGCTTGCCAAGGAAAAAATCGAAAGGTCCATGCATGAAAAACGCTTCAGTGAAAGTTTAGGCAACATTGTCCTTTATGCCGACCGTATTGACCAGAAGACCAAAACATGGAATGGCGTCTATATCTCGGACATGCGGGACAGCATGCATCCTGTGACAATTATATCTGAGACCGGAATAGTTTCAGCCGATTCAACGAGAGGCACCCTCTCAATTTCTTTGCATAACGGCACCTTAAACCGCACCACTTCGAATGCAGTCCAGACCATAGATTTTGAGCGATATGAAATGATTCTGCCGCTTGAAACTCCCAGCACAAATCCCCTTGCCAAAGCAGGCAAGTCAACCATGATTCAGAGTGAACTCCTGGCCGAGGCAGACCGCTTGGGCAGAAACACCCAGGCTGCAGCCAGCTATTTAAACGAATTCCATGAAAGGCTGGCTCTGCCTGTGAGCTGTTTTATTCTTACGCTTCTCGGATTTCCGCTGGGGTTTCTTTCAGGACCCAGGCACAAGACCGTTGGTATTCCCCTGGGGCTCGCAATTTTCATACTGTATTATGTCCTGCTGACCGGGGCCAGTACCGCAAGTGAATCCCTGTTTATGCCGGCAGCGGTTGCCATGTGGATGCCCAATATTATATTTCTTGTCCTAACAACGTTGTTCATCCGAAGTGTTGCCGGAGAAAGATATACCGTTTACATGGAGAAGTTTCACGATATCACCTATGCTGTTTTAAGCAAATTACACAAACGTGGAAGGGGGAGCAAATGATCCTCCTCGACCGTTACCTTTTCAGGCAGTTTGCTATATACATGCTGCTTGTCATGACATCCCTGGTGACCGTTTATCTCTTGATTGACTTTTTTGAACGTATTGACGATTTTGTCGAAAATCAGAAAAGTCTTGCTTTGGCAGCAAAATACTTTGTTTTTAAAATTCCACTCATTATTGAACAACTGACTCCCATCATTATTCTTCTGGGCGGCATTATCGTTCTGGGTCTTTTAAACCATCGCGGCGAAATTCTCGCTTTAAAGGCTGCCGGGATACATACCTTCCGTATCACCTTCCCCATTACCGGTACTGCCGTTGTCTTCACACTGATGACCCTGGGCTTTGCCGAATGGATAGTGCCTCCGACAACTGCCAATACCAATGTTATTTTTTATGAACAGGTCCGGGAAGAAAAACCACGGGGGACTCTCAGGAACAATCGTTTCTATTATAAGGACGAACAGGGATTTTATTCTTTTGAAAAGCATGACTTGAGCAGCAACCGCTTTGATTTTTTTGTTTTCACCCGCTGGGATGAAAACTACGGCCTGGATACTTTTCTGACCGCTGACCATGCTTTCTGGGATAACGGCACATGGACCTTAAAAAATTCCCGCATAAAACAAAAAACCAAAGATGGAAATTATCGAATTACCAGCTATGCTGAAACCGGTTTTCCCCTGAGCGTCCAGCCCAGCGAATTTTTCATCCCAGAATACAAAATAGATGAGATGTCACTTTCTGAACTTTTTTATCTCTCTAAGAGTCATAAAGGTTTGAGAGGAACAGAGGCCGGGCTGAAATTGCTTGAACGGGTATCGTTTATTTTCTTAGGCATACCCCTCCTCATGCTGGGCCTGCCTCTTCTGTTAATAGCACATCACAGATGGGGCCGGGACCTGTCCCTGGCCATACCCTTGAGCTGCGGTTTGGCCTTTGGCGCCTGGGGAGGCTGGTCTGTTCTCCAGTCTTTGGCCAAGGCTGAGATCGTAAATCCCCACCTTGCAGCCTGGTCCGTACATTTGGTGATTGTTTTAACAGGAACGCTTCTCATCCTGCATGAAGACAGGTAAGAAAATATTGAAGATTTGCAATATTCAAGATTGAAAAATTATGGCACAAGGGAACAAAGGCACTGAGAAATACGAGCTGATCGCCTAAATCTGTAAGCTAAATCTGATTTAGGCACATAAAACTTTAGCCTACTTGCGACACTCACAACCTGTAACGTATAAAGAATATTATCAATGCTGCCCAAATATAATACCGTTGGTATTGTCGGCATGCCGCCGCTTGCAGTTATCAGGCAGCTGAATGCTGACAACATAACAATTCATGACCTTGATACCCCCATGATCAAGGCGGATATAGAATTGACCACGCCCTACCTGCCCAAGGTATATTGTGCTATACTGCGCACTGTTATCCTAAATGTGCTTCATCTTGATCTTGATGCCATTTATATTGACATCGGGCCTGGAAAATGTGACTGCGCTCTGCATGTGGCAACAGTTTTGGAGGATATGCTCGCCATACCGATATTCAAAACCATAAATGAGGATATGACAGGTTATGGCACTGCGATCTGCCGGACTAAAATGGACCTGGTACAAAAATTCGAGCATATTACCGAAAACGTAAAAACTGCTGAAAAACGGAGTGACCCTCCTCCTGCATGTACACCAACAGCAGGATTCTGGGGGGTGCCGCCCAGAGACTTTTCCATCCTGGAACTTTTTCCTGCTGCGACCCATATTTACGGGTGGACCAGGTGCATGGAAAATAAAACCCCGGCAGACCATGAATTGGAACTTCATTACAATCCTGATGTCCCGACAATTTTTTATGCCCAGTCTTTCTGCGCCAAAACAGCTCTGGCCAGGCATCTGGCGCTTAAACATCCCCATGGACTCTTTCTGGACAGTGATGTAACGGCAGGCGGCAGTGCCAAGGCAAAGATCCAGGCATTTCTAGAGTTGTCAGGCGTAAAGCTTCAGTAAAGGTTTACAGGGTTGTCGGCATAGAAAACTGGAGACTATTGCCGCAACGGTTTAAGGAAAAAATCATGAATGTAGAATGTAAAATTGAAAATTGAATACCAAACTAAAGTATAAAATTTACCTGACAGCCGAATGCTGACTGCTGAAGGCTGATCGCTGATTAAACATGCTTCTCGGTGATTTTGGGACCTCATACAGTAAGTTTCTCGACCTGTCGTCCGTCAAGCCTGAGCCTTATATTATTTCAAGCAAGGCATTGACAGCTGACCATAGGGTTGCCATTGCAACCGGTCACAACGGCAAACGGTTCTCGGACTGGTATGTCAACGAACTGACAGTCCTGGCTCGGGGAGGCGAACAGTTGATTACTGATAACAATTTTGTCCTGCTTGACTGCGGCAGCCGCGATATTAAATTCATCCACTATATTGATGGCCGACTCAATGACATGGGATGGAACAGTGAATGCGGGGCCTCCATGGGATTCACCATCGAACTGCTGGCAAACTACTATGATCTTGACTATCATGAACTGCCTGTCCCGGATCGGCCTTTTTCTGTAACCTGCGGGGTTTTAGGCATGAGCCGTATTTTTGATGCTGTTGTTTCCGGAACTCCCGATTCAGAGGCAGTGGCCCGATTTGTCATGGGAATAGCAATTAATGCTTTCAGGTTTGCAGGTTCACCTACAAAACTGTACCTATCAGGAGGACTTTGCGACAATCCTCTTTTTGTGAAGAGTTTCCCGTGCGAGGTCATCCCCCTGGGACGTTTTGTTCTACTTAAAGGGCTTGAGGCAATAATCAAGCAGAATAATAAAATGCAGGATTCTGAGGCACAAAGGCACAAAGGCTCAAAGAATTTGGAGTAAGGGAGTGTTGGAGTGTTGGGTTATTGTTTTACCAGCAAACCGGTCTGGTAGAGCTTGGTTTCCCAATATAGATGATGGTTTTAAAACTAGAATTCGATGACTGGACCAAACAGCAAAAACAGCACGATACACACTACCAGCTTCACATCATGGCAGGAGTCCGTTCCCCCTCTGCTTGAGGCAGCAGGACTGGTTGACCATCTTGGAGTTGCAAAAAAAATAATACTCAAACCGAACCTGGTCGAACCGCAGCAACCTCCTATTACCACTCCTGTTGAACTTGTTGAGGTTCTGGCTAGATATATCCATAATTCCCGCCCCAATCTCGAAATAATCGTTGGCGAGGGGTGCGGATCGTCTTCCAACGATACCTGGCAGATATTTGAAACCCTGGGGTACAACCGGTTGGCTGATTTGCCTTATGTCACGCTCATGGATCTCAATGAGGCCCCTCTTATTCACTTGCAGAACAAAGCCTGTCAGCGTTGGCCTGAAATGTATCTGCCAAAAATAGTTTTTGAAAGTTTTCTTATTTCAGTCCCGGTGTTAAAGGCGCACAGCCTGGCCGGGGTCACATTATCAATGAAAAACATGATAGGTCTGGCTCCGCCGGCCCATTATCAACAGGGCGGGAACTGGAAAAAAGCTTCTTTCCATCAAGGAATCCAGGAAGCTGTTTATGACCTGAATTGTTATAGAACCCCAGATTTCACCCTGCTTGATGCCACCATCGGCATGCAGGAGGCACACCTTTGGGGCCCTACATGTGATCCGCCACCCAATCGTCTGGCAGCGGGGTACGATCCCGTTGCCATCGATTCTTACGGCTGCGGTCTCCTGGGTTTCAAATGGAACAGCGTTGGCCATCTTGTCATGGCCAATGGTGTTCTTGGCACAGCTGAACCCTTAACGATACATGAAGTATTCTGAGCAAATGTGATTCTTCTGGTTCTACTTGGCATATTAAGTAACAACACTGTTAACTGATCCGGTAAACAAGCCTCAACAGCCATGAAGCCAAAACCCTTTAGTATTTCAAAGTACCTGCCGATCCTTTTATTACTTATTTTCCTCAGTTTTTTTGCACATTTAGGACATGTACCACTTTTTGATGCCGACGAAGGGATTTACAGTGAAGTAACCCGGGAAATGGTGGCAAATAATGATTTCACTTCCGCCCTGCTGAACGGTATGCCTTTTTTTCATAAGCCGCCCCTTTTTTATTGGATCCAGGCAGTAAGCATAAAAATTCTGGGTCTTAATGAATTGGGACTGCGTTTGCCTTCAGCTATTGCGGCCCTGCTCTGGACTGCTTCAATCTTTCTTTTCACCAGGCGATATTATGATACCAGGACAGCTTGGCATGCCAGTTTGATTATGACTGCTTCACTTTTGGTTACGCTTATCGGCCGGGCCGCCACCCCGGAAATGCTGTTCAACCTTTTTCTCACCTTGACCCTGTTGAATATCTACCGATACTATCATGCAGGTGATAAAAGAAATATATACTGGTCATATATGTTTGCAGCCCTCGGTGTCCTGACAAAAGGTTCCATCGCCATAGTGCTGCCTATTACCACTAGTATTATTTATTTTGGCTCCAATAAAAAATGGAGAGATCTTTTATTGCTTTTATTCAACCCTGTGGGGCTGATGGTTTTCGGACTCATTGTCATACCATGGTATCTGGGGGAATTCATGCTCCACGGCGAAGCTTTTCTCAGCGAGATGCTCATGCTGCCGGCAAGGGAAGTCAATAAATATAATTTCATCGGAGGCTCCCTGCCCTATTACTCTTATCCAGTCGTTATATTTATCGGGCTGCTGCCTTTCAGTGGTTTATTCATAAAAGCTGTTTTTAAGATCAGGCAACTGATGGCTGACAACCTGATGAAATTCATGGCCACCTGGTTTCTCCTGGCATTTTTTCTGTTGCCGCTGGTCCAACCTGACTCCTTGCTCTCCCTGGCTTATTGCTGCCCGCCTCTTTTCATCATCATGGCCAGGGTTACAGACAGCTTACTCCATTCCATAAACCTGTTTATCCTGCCGCTCCTTTTCATTGCCCTTTTATTGCTTATCCCCTATCTGGCACCTTATATTGCCGGCTCCATCGAGAATGAATTTGTTAAAAACGCTGTGGTGGCTAGTACGATATATTTTGATGCATCTTATCGGTTTATACTGGCTGCTGTCATGCTGCTGCTGATTACCCTGCCATTTATAAAACCTGTTCCTGTAACACTGAAATATGGTGTTTTGGGCTTGCTTTTTGTAAGTATGACCAATTTTCTTATCCTGCCTATTTTAAGCAATATTCTGCAGCAACCGGTAAAATCGGCAGGACTTCTTGCCAAAAAAGAAAAACTGGATGTGATCAGTTGGCGGGTTCAGTATCCGTCATTTAATGTTTATGCAGAAAAACTAACCTCAACACGGGCACCGGATGCAGGTGATATTATTCTGACAAAATCCGAGTATCTGAGGAATAATGGCAACTACGAAAAAATATTTGAAGAACACGGTATAGCACTTGTTAAAATTTTGGAAATTTCTGCTGAGAACAACGCTGACAATTTTTTTAATAAATAAAATATACTCCCCAGTTTACCATAAATTATCTATTTGAATTCTTTATGACAGGCCTTCATCCTGTATTGAAGATCCCGGATCTCATGAAGCATTACTTCAAACTGCTGTTCTTCTACGGCCCTGATAAAATTCTCTAAATGATCCATATACTCAGCCATTGCTTCGCTCCACTCCGGCTCGGCAGACTCAGCGAAAATCCTTGAAGTTGCAATAAAATCGTCTAATGACTTCTTTTCCGGGAAGACTCCGTTCTCGGCCGCTTTCGTCACCTCCTTAAAAGATGTGCCCATTCTTTTTTTGACTGTTTTCATTGATTTACGCCAGTCATTAATCTGATCCCTGTCCTGCTGGGTATAATCCCCAAGTGTTGACCAGCGGCAGTTGAGCTTCAATTCTATCCGCCCTTTTTTCTCCTTGAGCCGTATCTTCGCCCCAAACTTTTCAGGTACGGTCCACATACCTTTCTCAGAAGAGAGCCTGCCGGTTCGGATCTGTTCCGCCAGGGTAAACAGGTAATCGGCAAATTCATCTCTTCTGAATTCTTTTTCTATCTTGTCCGCCATGCTCCTTCACCTCTGACTATAGGATCTCTTTATTGATGTTACAGTGATTGTTCATTATTTATTCCACTTTTAGCATAAATTGCAAAGAGCAGAGATTCGATTTTGATATTTCTTGCCTCATAAATTTCGCTTGCGAGTCTTATGATTAGCAGGAATATTTCATGACAGCTCTTCTGGAGACTATATATAGTTTTTTAATCAAATCCCGGCTGCAGTCCATGGTTACCCTTGTTTTGATGGGGACAGAACGAAGTATTCTTAAAGTTAATCCATTTGAAAGAATGGAAATTGGCATCGGCAGGTGGTTATTTCAATCACCATTTTGTTTATACATATTGTTTTCATTGTTGTCATTGTTCATCAAATGACCGGCTGAATTCTCTATATGCTTCGGGAGGATACTTCCTATTGTAAAAGCCGGTATCTCTTTGGGTAATCAGGTCAGAGTGGCCCCAACTCTTGCTGATCTGTGGGGATAAGGGTGTCGTTTGGCAGCGGCATTTATTTAAGAAAAGGAACTCATCAGCAGTTTCTCAAAACAAATATTGCGGTTGAAAATATAAATTTTCAGCAAATATCTTTAAGTGTTATTTAATCAAGGAGCTTTCTTATTTTCCGCAGCATAGCACTTGGAGTAAAGGGTTTCTGGAGAAAGGCCTCAAAACCTTTTTCCTTGTCATTGTAGGCCATTGATGGACAGAGATAACCAGACATAAACAACACATTTACCTCAGGGCTCGTAGTGATCATTTGCTTGGCCAATTCCTGCCCTTTTATGCCAGGCAGCATAACATCTGTCATGAGCAGATCAATTTTATCCTGGCGCGAAGCCGCTATTTCAAGTGCCTGTTCACCGCTGTTTGCCAAAAGAACCTTATACCCTAAGGGCTTTAGAACTTCTGCAACGAGCTCAAGCATGATGGGATCATCATCAACAGCAAGAATCGTTTCTGAACCACTTAAGCGCATACGCTCTCAACCTTATCTTAATAGATTAATCCTCAAAGCTTATCTCCTGATACGCTGATACATTCCCACCAATTCAGCTTTTGCAAGGATATGCCCCGCAATAGCCTCTTCAACCTGTTTTTTGGTCGGTTGCTGTAGATCAGTTAAAACAGTATCAAGAGCGTAGATCTTAAAAAAGTAGCGGTGCCTGCCTATCGGAGGACAGGGACCGCCATAGCCCTTCCGGCCCCAGTCGTTGATTCCTTCCTTGGTGCCCTCTGGAAGAGAGGCGGAAGAAATATTTTCTTCGAGCCCCGGAGTATCAACAGGGATATTATACAAAACCCAGTGCACCCAGGTCATTTTAGGTGCGGCAGGGTCCGGTGCGTCAGGATCATCGACTATCAGGACCAGACTTTTTGCTTCTGTCGGTATGCCGGACCATTGCAATGGCGGTGATATATCCTGACCATCACAGGTATATCTGGCAGGGATCATTTCATTATGTCTGAAACTTTTTGATTGAATGCTGGGCGTCACAAGATTGACCTCACTTCATTCTATCTGAATTTAACAGCAAGCTGACAAACAACTCCTGGTAGCAATTGAAGTTCGCTGCGGCAAATAAAGACCCTTGCTGAGCACTCTTTATAGGAACCCTCTTGAGGGTATGAGCTACGAGTTCAAATCAGCCGATTCACTCTGTTCCAATTAAAACCACGGGACATGGTAATGGTTATCATACCCTTAAGAATGGAGCAATAAAATATTCCAAAACAGTAAAAAAATTAATCGTTCTGATATGGAAAGCGAGTTGTAGGGTGGAAATTTTTTTTCGGGCCGCAAGGACAAATAATGATAAACATAAATTGTATTACCATTTGATGAGACCGATTATATAAAAGAGGTGCCAGCCCCTCCTATTATAATGCATTTAAAAGTTAGGTGTTGTAACTGAAATATGTAGCTTCGCCTGTCAATACCTCAAAGGGCCGCCTACAAAAAAAGAATCAGGATGCGCCGTAGCTGTGAAGTCCAGACAGAAGGAAATTAACACCGTAATATGTGAAGACTACTGCCAGAAACCCGAGAATTGAAATCCAGGCTATACGTTTCCCCCCCCATCCCCTGGTAAAGCGGGCATGAAGAGCGGATGCATAAATAAACCAGGTGATCAGCGACCAGGTTTCTTTCGGGTCCCAGCTCCAGTATGTTCCCCAGGCAGAGTTGGCCCAGACCGCCCCGCTTATGATACCAGCGCTGAGCCAGATAAAACCGAAAAGGATAACTTTATGGGTAATGTCATCAATCACTTTCAATGGTGGCAGAGTTGCAAGCAAACTATTGGGCGAGTCACCCTTATCGCGTGATTTAACGAGATACATAATCCCGGTGCCGCAGGCGACTGCAAAAGCTGCATATCCTATAAAGCAGGTAAAAACATGGGCGATGAGCCAATTACTTTGCAAAGCAGGCACCAGCGGAGTTATCCGGTCGCTGAATTGCGGCGACAGGGAGGCGTAGGCCATACTGACAAAAGCAAAAGGTAGGGCAAAGGCACCGATCACCTTATTTTTATAAATAAATTCAACAAAAATATACAAAAGTACGATCGACCAGGCAAAAAACACCAGGGATTCATACATGTTGGACAAGGGTGCATGCCCTATGCCCATTTGATAGGATTCCAGCCAGCGCATACCAATACCTGCGGTATTAACCAAAAGCCCTATTATGGTAAGCACCGTAGCGAGCAGCCCTATCTTTTTAACCCTAAAGATAAATATGATCAGGTAGATTACGGAAGAAAAAAGGTAAATAAATGTTGTTATACCCAACAGCTTTGAACTATCCATGACTATTCCTTGCTTAACTTAAGGTTTTCGTTATCTTCGAGTTTCTCTATAAGTGCATCAAACATATTTTCAAAACCGGCTTTGTTCTTGTTAGTTGAACCGGTTACAAGGATTTTCGTTTTGTTTTCATCTTCCTTAATATAAATCCAAAGTCTCTTATGTGAAAGGAAGAAAGCGACAATCAGGCCTATAAGCATCAGTGTACAACCGATATAAACCGGCCAGACGCCGGGATCCTTTGCCACCTGCAGGCCGGTGGCAAATACCTGTTTTGACTTGAAAGCATAGGGGGCATCAAGCCGTTCCACCGAAACCACGGTTTCACCATCAAGCCAGAAAACAGACGGTTCTCCCTTGCCGTCTGAAAACCAGATCTTCAGCCTGTACCTGCCCCATTGGTCCGGGTCCATCAGGTTAATGATACCAAATGTTATACCGGCTTCCGGCCATTTCAGTTCAACTCCCGGCCGTGCCTGAAAAGTTCTGCTTAAACCGGTATTCTGGTTCTGAATTGTAACCCAATACTCGTCGGAAGCCTGGTAGCTGGCCTGGTAAAAAGTATACCCCTTATAATCAAGGGGATCATTGACCACTATGGATTTATGCAGGACTTCCTGGCCATTATCAATAACTGTAAGATCAGATCTGTATTCCTTTGGCGCACCGGTATCATAATGGGTAAGCTCAAACTCATTTACTCTGATATCAAAACCAAGCGGCTGCCTAGCATTATCTGGAAACTTAAAGAATTGTGAAAATGTCGATCTTTCTCGGGCCATTATTGACCCCTTGTAACCAAAAAAGGTGCCGATAATTGCTCCAGCAAAGATCACCAAAATACTGAAGTGTACTATATAGACCCCGAATCTGACCCAGGGTGTTTTCTGGGAAAAGAAAAGCGTCCCACCATCGGTTTCCCGTCGGCTCGGTTTCCATCCTGAATTATTTAAAGTCTGTTCTACTTCGACAGCAACTTCCTGCAGCGGCTTGGCAGTTCCAAACTGCATCCGCGGTGTCATCTTCTCAAGCCGGTTAACCTTGGTTGCCAGATTGTCCATGGTCACCAATTTCCACACTGTGGGCAAGCGTTCTATACTGCAGACAATAAGATTAATACTGAAAAGGCTGAGCAGACTGACAAACCACCAGGAACTGTACATATTGGGCACATCAAGCAGCCTGAAAACTTCTGCTACCCCTTCGCCATACTTCTGTATGTAGAAAATAGATTCTTTGCCCTGTGGAATGATTGTTCCCAGAATAGAGGCAATGGCCAGGGTAAAAAAACAGAACAAAGCCAATTTTACGGAAGCGAAAAACTCCCAAAAACTATTTTTATTTTTCATAATTCTCCAGGTACTGAAGGATCCTCAAAAGATGCCCACCTTAAAAAAGGAGGGTTGAAAGCTACAAAATCAAAGCAGACTTTTCTAACATAATCATCCATAGGTGTCAATACAAGCACATAGCGTCACTTTAGAAAAAACTTGCCTTCTTTTTCCAGAACATGTATAAAACCCGCTTTCACACAAATAATTAATGACCTTTTTTTAATAGTAAGGAGTTTTATCATGGCAAAAAAATGTGAAATCTGTGGCAAAGGCCCGATAACAGGCAATCATGTAAGCCATGCCCACAATAAGAACAGACGGCGCTGGCTCCCAAATCTGCAGCGGGTCAGAATGGCTACCAAGGGCGGCAATTCTGTCCATGTCAGAGTCTGCACCCGTTGCCTGCGCTCAGGGGAAATTGTCAAACCGGCTTAATATTTTCCTTCAAGGTATTATCTGCCTTTTCGTAAAAATATTTTTCATAATCAGTAACGGATTCCCTCATGTCAGAACAACAAATATCCTACCTGCCATTTGAGCAGGCTTTAAAGATCGTCGGAGCCATCCAGGAAGAAGAGCATCCTCATGAGTTCAACCGGCGTATCTTTACTGTTTATGACATAAGCGGCAAAGAAGTCTGCTGGTTTGATGCTGAAGATACCATTGCAGTTGTTGCCCCCGGCAAAGCAAATCCTAAAAAAGCAGAAGTCCAGCCCCTTGTTGAGGACTACATCCTTAAACACATCCCTGACTGGTCCTGAGTGTAAAGGCCATCTGATCTATCCTTATTGCCCCAAACTTTTAGCTATTCAGTTTAGTCCGATTTCTTCAGATGAATTATGAATTATCAGGGCTGCCCAAGATGCCATCAGGCATCTTGGGAACCTTCTCGCCACCCAGAATATAACCACCGTCAAGTCGCAACACGGACCCGGTCATAAAGGGGACATCCTCTATCAGAAAAAAGACTGCTTTGACAATATCATCCAGGTTTCCGGTGCGTTTCAGAAGCGTATGCTTAATAATAGCCTGTTTGTGGCTGTCAGGTAAAATCTCCCATCCCTTGGTACCTTCTCCGTGCCGGGTTTCAAAAAAGCCCAACATCAGTTCATTAACCCTGACACTAGGCGCAGCCTCCCTGGCCCATGTCTGGGTAAAGGACGAAACCGCCCTGTTGGCAGCAGCATAGCCATCATTAAATATCGTCCCTGCCGGGCCTGTCCGGCCGACTATTCCTGCTATGGATGAGATGTTGATAATGACCCCTTTGTCGGATGTTTTCATAAGAGGCAGCGCATGATGGACAACCAGCCATTTTGCTTTCAGGGTTGTATCCATTTCCAGGTCCCACTGCTCTTTATTGACCTCAAGGTCATAGGAACCATGTACAACCGGCATGCCACCCCGTTCGATATTGTTGATCAGGATATGCAAAGCGCCAAATTTATCCCGCACCTGGTTTATAAGCTCCTGCACCTGGTCTTTATCCCGCAGGTCAACCTGGCTGGCAAAATGGTTTTCGCCCAAAGCGGCAAACTCTTTTTTCATTTCCTCGGCTTCTTTTGGCCAGTCATAATGATAAGGAAGAACAACTGTTGCCCCTTCACCTGCTAGCGCTCGTGCTATTGCTCTGCCGATTCCCCTGCTGCCACCAAGAACCAGAGCGATCTTGTCCTTAATTTCCATACAGTATTCTCCTTTTTTTGGCGTTCTTCAAAATAGGCTAATAACCATTTGGTATCAAGGAGAAATATCAGGTTTCAAGGGGTCAAAGGGAAAAGGACAAACATTTTTTTTAATTCTAAATTTTAAATTAAAGCAGAAAACAAAATGCTGACAGCTGATTGCTATTTCTTAATCTCACCTCTGGCAGTCACTACCACCTCTTCCATTGGAATGTCTTGACCGGTCTGCTTGAGAGCCTCCTTGACAATCATACGCATACCGGCACAGCAGGGCACCTCCATGATTGCCAGCTTAATACTCTTGGGCTTTGCTTCT
>Ga0209742_10000490_pt1 | contig 20784 bp, 17 predicted proteins | sample DeeMarSeWOR38_10_FD_187462 | JGI IMG/M metagenome (GOLD analysis project Ga0209742, IMG submission 187462) | Marine sediment microbial communities from White Oak River estuary, North Carolina - WOR-3-8_10 (SPAdes) (version 2) | ecosystem: Environmental > Aquatic > Marine > Intertidal zone >... | reverse complement strand
AAGGTGGCGTCCATCCCACTCCGCATTCCGCTGATCGCCGTATGCAGATCCTGCAGCAGGGGGTCCTGCGTAACCGCATATGCGGCAGCCAGCCCTACTCGTGCCTTTGCAACCATCGGATCGGTAATAGTCAGATCCTCCACGAACCTGACCGGCGACGTGCCAACTTGCCTTATTGCGTCGTTCATTGCGGCCGCAACGTTTCGACCATCGACTCGCAGTTCGTTGGCCATTGCCTCCATCAGAACTTGTGCGTACACGAGGGTCGCAACAGCCGAAGTCCTGGGATCGGCGCCGACCTGACCCTGCCCGTCCATTACGCCATCCGTGAGATCGGATGCGATCACGGCAATCAGTTCATCAATACTCACTGTAAAACCGGAAGCATTTAGTAGACTTCCGGTACGGCGAAACATCTCCGCCAGCGTCTCTGACGCTTTCACAATCTCGGCAATATTCGAATCGTTGATTGCCGATCCTAAGACGCCGCTCACTGCAATTTCGTTCAGACCACTGTTCAGTTCCGTAACTACGATTTCTTCTGCTGACACCATATTGGCAGCAACGAGGCCACCATCCATTTGTTCCGCAAGCGCGACGATCATGGTCGAAAAAGGATTCAGGTTCGCGGTACTCTGCTCATCCGCTGACAGCACGACAGATATGAGTCGAAAGTCGGGTCCCAGCCCGGTAACCAGGTCGGTTCCACCTGTCGCATCAAGGATCAGAGGGAAATCGCCGCCGGCGACATCGAACGTCACTGAGTAGTTTGCGGCGGAATCTGAAAGAAAGCTCGCAAGCACGTCGCCACCGTTACCGAGTACTCGCATATCGGCGTTGACGATGGGGCCATCTCCAACACTGCCGGTCAGCGTTATCGGATCGCCAATGCTGTCAGCGAAGCCGTTTTCTTGTTTCTCCAGGCAACCACTCAGGACAAATGAAGCCAAGATCAGGCTTGCGAGGTTTACGACTGTGTTTCTTGAGTGGGCGACTACCATCGGTTTGCTCCTGCCGTTCTTCGTGCGGGCAAACCATTGGGTCGAAAATTATGTCAAAACGCGACACTCTGGAAGGCGTCGATGTGACGCCCGGTCATTTCGTCATCGGATTCGGCGAATCTGATCGCTCAGTCGTTGACGAAACTCACTTGATGTCTGGCAGCCCCGCTATCATAGGCCTCGGCCCTTAGATCGGTGGCTTTGCGCGACAATCTTTCGATTGGTTTGCCCTTTTCAGCTGTCAAATGAAGAGGGTTACTTTCCCTGTCTGATGTTTTCTCCGTATATATACGCTATCAGGTTCCCTGCGAAAAAAAACCTGTCTCAAAATTGCGACGCATGTCGATGCATTATGTAATGTCATGGTGGCAAATGTGCTCCGCCGACACGCAGGAATCGACGCCCGCTCTAGAGATCACCGGCGACTAAGGCACTGCGGCTGTTGCCGTGTGCGTATAGCCGCTCTCGACGAAAAAAGCCGTATTGGCTCGGAAAGCGTATTCTTTAGCAGGGATTTTTTACGAGCCGGGTTCCAGTCGGTAGATCTTTTTCAGGGTCGATGTCTGGAACAACAGGGCCGCGCAAAAAGTCATTGCGGCGACGATGCCGAGGATAACGAGCATGCGCCCGTAGGGCTGGCCGTGCAGAGCACGTATATGCCCCAGTTCGTACGCCGTTCGCAACCACTCGAGCGAACCCAGCACGAGCACGACCTGTGCCAGGCGCGCCACCCACGGACGGCGAACGAATAGCAGCATGATGAGCAGCAGCGCCGCAAATACGCCGATCGAATTGCCGTAGCGCAGGAAATGTGCGCCCAGCACGAGGATGCTCAGGACTACGGGGATATACAGCAGTACCTTTTTCATGCCGCGATGACGCGGTTGCGGCCTTCCCGCTTGGCGCGGTACAGGCGCGTATCGGCTTCGTCGAGGATGGTTCTCGAGTGCGTGTCGTCCCTGATTTCGGCGAGCCCGAAGCTAATGGTTACGGCGAAGCCCGGCGCGATATCCGACCAGTCTGCGCCCTGCACCGCCCGGCGCAACTCGCTGCAGACCTTTAGCGCACGGTCTACGCCGGTGTCGGCAAAGTAAAACATGAACTCTTCGCCGCCATAACGTGCGACGAAGTCGGTCTTGCGGCAGCCTTCTCGCAGTATCCGGGCGACTCGCTCGAGCACCTGGTCGCCGATCGCATGCGAGTAGTCGTCGTTGATGCGCTTGAAATGGTCGATATCGGCAAGCGCAAGCGTGCCGGTTCGCCTGCTGCGTTGGGCGAGATCGACCTGTTGCTGCAGGTGCCTGTCTGCGTGGCGCCGGTTGGGCAGCCCGGTCAGCTTGTCGTGCGTTGCCTGCCGCTCGAACTCCTCAGCCTGGACCCTGAGCTCCTCGGTGCGCTCGTCGACGAGCTTCTCGAGTCGCGCGCGCATCAGCGCGTACTTCATGATGACCAGCATGCCCGCCACCAGCACGGCCAGCAGCAGTATGAAATACGATAACGGCCCGTTGGTGAACGCGAATGCAAGGACGATGCCGGCCGCCCCCGAAACATACTCGACGACCGCCGTGAAGCGGTTGAAGACGAGGCGCGGATCCGTGTCCCGCAGGTAGAGCATCAACATCATGCCGAGGTCGTTGATGGCCTGCATGCTGATGACGAGCACCAGCAGGAGCAGCCCGGCACCAACATCAAGCACAGTTACAGGAATTGCGCCGCCAAAGGACTCGTACAGCAAGCCACTCCCGAGTATCACGAACATCATCAGCCCGGCGTTGTGCAGCGATGCCGTGACAACCAGCCGCGGCGACACTCCGAGACGCAGCCTCTGCCACGGGTAGACCAGGGACGCGAGTCCGTTGACCCATGCGGCGTCGACCGGCCCGAGCACCAGGATACTCATGACCTGGGCGATGCGATCGAAGGACACGTGGCCGAACACGGGGTGCGGAAACCCCGTGGCTATGGCGAACAGGCCGAAGACCAGGAAAAAGCCGGCAGTGCCCGGACCATACCCGCCCGCGAGCAGCCCCTCGTCCGCCGCCGCTACCGCCACGGCAACGACTGCCGAACCGAGAAGCAGGATGGAATAGACGAGATCGGGCCGCCACAGGCGGCCTTCGTCGGGACGGGTTGTCGGGGTCGAATCAGTCATTTCGACGGGCAAGTATGCCCCATACGGGCTTCCCGGACCGTGACGCTCGTAGCTCGAATCAACACGCCCGGTCCCGTGCGGGGCACTATTTCCGTCGAATTTTGTCCTATCCTTGAAGTAACAAGACAGAAAAACAGCAAGATCGGGGGTAGTTGCATCATGGTGTCATTCAGCATCAATTCCGACGACGTTTCATTCGACGGCGACCCGGGGACGCCGCTCCTCTGGGTCATTCGCGATCACTTCAAACTACGGGGAACCAAGTTCGGCTGCGGTGTTGGCCAGTGCGGGGCCTGCACCGTGCACGTGGATGGTGCGGCGCAACGATCCTGTATCACGCCTGTCGCGGCGATCGACGGCCGCAACATCACCACCATCGAGGGACTGGCTCCGTCGGAGAATGTATTGCATCCCGTGCAGCAAGCCTGGCTCGAGCACGATGTGCCGCAATGCGGCTACTGCCAGGCCGGCCAGATCATGGCGACGGTCGATTTCCTGAAACGCTACCCGGAACCGAGCGACGCCGATATCGACAACAACATCACGAATATCTGCCGCTGCGGCACTTACGTGCGCATCCGTAAAGCCATCCATCGCGCGGCCGAACTCGCTGCGGGAGAAAAGTCATGAGCGCCGTCCCCGGGAAGTACCACGTCACTCGCCGGCAGGTGCTGATCGCCGGCGTCGGCGCCGCAGGCAGCCTGGTCGTCGGTCTGCCGGCACTCGCCTTTGATGAGCAAGGTGAGCGCATGCTCGGCTTCTTCATCGAGATTAACCCCGACGGCAGCATAGTTATTGGCTGCAAGGACCCGGAGATCGGCCAGGGACTGCGGACGACCGTACCGATGATGGTTGCCGAGGAGCTGGACGTCGACTGGAAAAAGGTGCGCATCGAACAGATGCCGCTGGGTATCGTCAAGACGGCCGACGGCTTCCGCTGGAAATACGGTGGCGGCCAGGGCGTCGGCGGCAGCACCGGACTGACGAGCAACTGGGAGCTGATGCGCCAGGTGGGCGCCGACGCCCGCCGGCAACTGATACGTGCGGCAGCCCGGCGGCTCGGCGTGGATGCGTCGCAATGCGAAACACGGCCGGGGTTCGTCGTGTGCGCATCGCGGAATGCCGAAATTCCCTACAGCGAACTCATCATCGAAGCGGCCGCACTGCCGGTACCGGAAGACCCGGCACCGCTAAAGGCGATGGACGACTACCGCATCATCGGCACGCGCCGCAAGACGATCGACGCGCGCGACATCGTGACTGGCCGCGCGATGTACGGCATCGATACGGTGCAGCCTGACATGCGATACGCCGTTATTGCGCGCGCGCCCGTTCTCAATGCGCGCGTAAGGTCGTTCGACGATACGCAGGCCCGCGACATCGAGGGCGTGCTCGACGTGTTTACAATCGAAGGTCCCGAGACGGGCGAGCCTTACATCATTCTTGCGAGCGGCGTGGCCGTGGTGGCTACTTCCACGTGGGCGGCGATGCAGGGGCGTGCCGCACTGGACATCGAGTGGGAGGAAAGCCCGAACGCGACGGACAGCAGCGAGCGTTTCTGGCGTGAAAACGAAGAGATGCTGAAGGGTAACGGCCAGGTCGTCCTCGACGAAGGCGATTACGATGCGGCAATGGCGGCCTCGTCAAAGACGATCACGCGCCAGTATCGCGTGCCCTTCGTTTCGCATGCGCCGCTCGAACCGCAGAACTGTTATGCGTATGTGAAGTCCGATGAATGCCACATCATAGCGCCCACGCAGATGCCATCCGGTGCCTCGCGAGCTGCCCACGCAGTCACCGGCATTCCGCGCGAGAACATTCGCGTCGAGATGACGCGCGTTGGCGGTGGCTTCGGCCGGCGCCTGACCAACGATTACGTGGCGGAAGCCGCCATGATCTCCAGGGAGACCGGTTGGCCGATCAAGCTGCAGTGGTCGCGCGAAGACGACATGAAGAACGACTTCTATCGACCCGGCGGGCTGCACGAGATGCACGCCGGCATTGATGCGGACGGCAGGGTCACGGCGTGGGCGCAGCGCCTCGCGAGCGGCAGCAAATACTATCGCCGCCCGGACATGCCGGACGAGAACCTGTACCAGGCGGAGCTGTATCTCGACGATTTCCCGAGGCGCATCGTGAAGAACCTCCGCATGGAGTACTTCCATAACGCGATCGGGCTGCCGCGCGGTTCCTGGCGCGCGCCGGCGCACACGGCGAATGCCTTCGTGATCCAGAGCTTCATCGACGAGATCGCGCACGAAACGGGGCAGGACCCGCTGCAGCTGCGGCTGGATCTGCTCGGCGAACCGCGCGAACTGGAGTATTCCGGCCATGGCGGTCCCACGTTCAATCCGGGCCGGCTGGCACGCCTGCTGCGCTTCGTTGCCGAGCGCATCGGCTACGGCGAGCGCTTGCCGAAAGGGAGAGGCATCGGGCTTGCCACGCATTTCACGTTCGGCGGCTACGCCGCGCACGCCATGGAGGTCTCCGTCGCCGATGGCAAGCTTTCGATCGAACGTATCGTTGCAGCCATCGACTGCGGCTATGCGGTGCATCCCAACGGCGTCGACGCGCAGCTGCAGGGCGGCACGATCGACGGCCTGAGCACGGCGCTCGGGCTCGAGATCACGGTGAAGGACGGCCGCGTGCAGCAGGGTAACTTCGACGACTACCCGCTTGCCCGGATTGCCGCGGTGCCAGGCCGCTTCGAGACGCACATTCTCAATTACGACGATGTGCCGACCGGTGTCGGTGAGATCGGTATCCCGTCGGCGGCGCCGGCCCTCACGAACGCCATTTTTGCCGCGACCGGACAGCGGATTCGCAGCTTGCCTGTCCTCGGCCAGCTGGCCGGCAGTGAACAGGTCGATATGACGTCGATGGCCAGCCAGCAGATCTAGACGGCTGGCAATGCGCTCTCAGGCGTCGGACCACGCCTTTTTCAGCCAGGCTTTGACGTCCTTGTCGACATCGGCCGGTTTCTCGAGCCGCACGCGGTGCGAGACCATCGCATTGAAGCTTCCCGAAACCTCCAGGCGACCGGCAGCCGGCTCGCCCTTGAGGTTGATGCCGAGATCGACGCGCGTCCTGGTCGTTGGCTGCACGATGGCGAACTGCTTGTTGCGGCGCAGGCTGACGTAGGTCTTCTTCGGCGCGATCTCGACGTCCTTGCCGATTGAGCGGGCTGCCTTGATCACGGCATCGTAGATCGGCTTCAGATCCGCCTTGGGTCCGGCGTACTGCGCTGCGACCAGGTCCGTCCCGCCTGCCGCTTTGCTGCCGGCATCGCTCTTCAAGAGCTTGTGCGCGACCAGGTTGGCGTAGCCGTGAGTGAGGCCGTGGTCGGATTTCAGCGCTTTGACGATCTGGCCGTGCTTCTCCGCGCCGGTCTTGTCTGCAATAGCGAGCCACTGTTCGAGCGTTTTGCCGGTTTTGGATTTCATGTTGGCGATCATCGTCGCCGCCATGTCGTCAGGTGATGCAGGCATCGATTCGTCTCCTCGTCTATTCGGCCTTGTCGAGCGGCCAGTTTTCGGCACGCATGGATTTCGGCGTCAGCGGCGCCAGCAGCGAGTACATCGCGAGCGTGATGCGTGCACCGAGCGTGACCTTGCCGGTTTCGACGTAAGCCTTGAAGTTTTCGACGATGAAGCGCGATCCGCCCGCCATCGACTTCTCGCTTTTCGAGCCCGCGAGCACCTGTTCGGTGATGAGAGAAAACTCGGTGCCGCCGTCTTTCTCCTGCAACTCGTACGTGACGCGAGATGGCGGGTCGGGCAACGCGGTAAGCCGGAAGGTCGTGACGAGCCGGTGCGGCGGGTCCATCTCGAGGATCCGCCCGATGACAGCGACCGCCCTGCCCTGGTTGGACGCCACGCGGTAAGGGTTTCCGGCGGCCAACTCCGGCGTGTCCCAGGACCCGTTCCAGAAAAACGGCCGAGGCCTCGTCGTATCCACGAGCTCCGACCACACGGTTTCGATGGGCGCGTTGATCAGTACTCTGTAAACCTGCTTTTCCGCATACTTCCTGCCGTTCATTTGCGCTGCTCCCCCCCTTTCTCGTTGTCCCGATTACGCGATTCGGCGATGTACTTGATTCGCGTTAACTGTCCCGCCCAGTAAGCGCTGTACTCGGTCGTCCAGCGTTCGTGAATCATCTGTATCGGCACCGCGTTGAAGTAGAGCCTCCGCACGCGGCCGTCTTTCTCGGAGACGATCAGGTTGGCCTCCTCCAGGACGGCCAGGTGCTTCATTACAGCGATCCGGCTGACGTCGAACTGACCGGCCAGCTTACCGACCGCGATGCCGGGCCTGTCTTTGACGATGTCGAGCATGCGCCTGCGGCTTTTATTACCGAGCGCCTGAAATACGGCATCCATGGTCGGGTCGTCTAACATGTAACTAATAGGTTACTTATTTATTCGGCCCTGTCAACCACCAGTGACCGGTCGCGGTTCGAGGCCCGGCGAATCTGGCCCGCTACGGCAACTACGAATGGTGCTCGAGCCCGGCAGGCTCCGAGAATCACCGTCACATGGCACGTTCCGACAGAAAAACTGCGGCGGCGAAGTTCCGCCGCGCCATTGCCCGCAGCAATGAGCTGCACTCGGAATACCTCGACAACCCAACGCTGTTGGAGTCCTACGATCGTTTCACCCGCTGGCAGCTCGACTACATGCTGCCGTTCTTTTCGGACCTGCTCGAGCCCGAGGGCTACGCAGAAGCGGTGGACTTCATCGTGAGTGATCTTGCGGGCGTCGGTATAAGCGATCGCGACCGCGATATCGAACGAGCCACGCCCGTCATCATCAGGAGCCTGCCGGCGCACCCGCTCGCGACCGCCGCGGCCGCAGTCGAACTCAATGCGCGAGTCCTCGAGATCAACCTCGGCATCTGCCGCGAACTGCTGATCGACGGCGAGCTGCCGCCAGCCATCGCCGAGAGGGACTACTTCGTCGCATGCCGCGCGGTGACTTCGCACGACGAATGCATGGAGCTCGTACGCCTGGCCGTCGAGCTCGGCGAAACCCTCAGGAAGCTCGTCCGCGTGCCGCTGATCGGCGGGCTGCTCAGGACGATGCGCGCGCCGGCGCACGCCGCGGGCTTCGGCGCATTGCAGGAATTTCTCGAGACCGGCTACCTGACGTTTCGGCGGATCTCGGACATCGAACTTTTCCTCAGGCTCCTGCACGAACGCATGGACCAGGTATTCGAGCGCATCTACCTCTCGGGGTAACAAACCGGCGCGAACTCTCGCCGCGCCAGCGACTCAAAGAAAAAGTATCGTCCTGAACAGGGTTCTTCGCATGCCCGAGACCATCGATATCGTATTTCGCACCGCTACCGTGATGGCTGCGCTGTTACTGGCCGGTCTGCTCGCGGCAACCAGTCGGCAGCGGCGCGCCGCATTACCGGGCGCCCTCTTTTGTCTCGCCGTCGCCGCTTTCTTCGTGACCTCCGTGCCCGGTGCCCGGGAACAGCTGCCTGGCTGGGTATACAGCCCGCTGACGGCCCTGTGCGTGACCAAGGCCGCCTGGTTCTGGCTGTTTGCGCGTGCGCTGTTCACCGACAACGCAACGCTTGGCCCGCGGCACCTCGCGATTGCGGGCGCTATCGCCATCGTGGGCACCTGGCAACAGCTCGTATTCCTCCCCGAGTACCGCGCCGGAGCCACAACCGCCTGGCAGATCGTTGCCGGGTTCGGTCTTGACGGCGCACTGCTGGTATTCGTCGCCCTGGGTCTTTACGAGGCCTGGCGTGACATGGCCGTCGACCTGGTCGAGCGCCGCCGCCAGCTGCGTCTTGCGTTCATGGCCGCCACCGGCGTGTATCTCGCCGTCACGCTCGGCGTGCAGAGCTCTAACCTGTTGCTGGACGTGAGCACACCCGTGTTCGTGATGCGGGCAAACATGTTTCTTGTCACCGTCGCCAGCCTCGGCGCGGCCTGGTTCCTGCTGCAGCTGCGCACCGAGAGCTGGCTGGACCCCTCGCGCACGACCGCGCCCGTCCCGCTGACCCGGCTGGAAACGGCAGTGCTCGCAAACCTCGAACGTTCACTCGAATCCGACAGGGTGTATCTGGAAGAAGGCCTGACGATCGGCGCGCTGGCCGGGCGACTGGGTACCAGCGAGCATGTGCTGCGGCGCGTCATCAACCGTGGCATGGGCCACCGCAACTTCAACGATTTCCTGCACTCCTGGCGTATTCGCGACGCCTGCGAGGAACTCGCCCGGCCGGAGCAGGCGCGGCTTCCTGTGCTGTCCATCGCTATGAAAGTCGGTTACGGCTCCATCGGCGCCTTCAACCGGGCCTTCAAGGCGCGGATCGGCATGACGCCGACGGATTTCCGGCGCAGCACGGTCAACGGCGCGGCCCAGGCGCGCTGAATTCACACCGTTACAGAAATCGGCAAGCATTTGTGAAGAATCCGGCAAGACCGGATTCGTCTCACACGGCAGTCTGCATGCTTTCGTAACTTTCGGAGGCATGCAATGCGTTCACTGAACTTCAATCTCGTCCTGGTAATCCTCCTGGCCTGCGGCCACGCCGCCGCGGCGGACCTGCCGCGCCGCGACGGGGCTCACGACGAGGCCTACCCGGGCATCGATATCGAGTATGGCTCGCTGCACGCCGGTGACGGCGTCCGCCTGCGCACGATCCTCACGAAGCCCGCGGGCGTCGTTCGGCCGCCGGTTATTCTTTTCGTGCAGTGGCTGTCCTGCGACACGGTCGAGGTCCGGGCCGACCGCGACAACGGCTGGTTGCAGATGATGCGCGGCATGGTCCGCGACTCCGGCTGGGCCGTGATGAGAATGGACAAGCGCGGTGTCGGCGATTCGGAGGGCGGCCCGTGCGCCGAACTCGACTACGAGACGGAACTCGCCGACCACCGTGCCGCGATGGCGGCGCTAGCGGAACGAACGGACGTCGATACGACCCGCATCGTCGTGTTCGGCGCCAGCATGGGATCACGCATGGCCTCGCAGGTGGCGGCGGACGCGCCCGGGGTCATCGGCGTGCTCGGCTGGGGCGGCGGCTCAAAGACCTGGTTCGAGCGCATGCAGGCATTCGACCGCAATGCCCTGGAGCTCGGCGGCACCGACGCCGCCGAGATCGCAACGCGCATGCGCGAACACCAGGCCTTTTACGCGCAGTACCTGCTGAAGGGCATGGATCCCCCGGCGATCATCGCAGCCGACCCCGCCATGGCGGCGGTCTGGTCCGACATCATCGGTACGTCGGCCGATGCGCACTACGGCCGTACGTTTGCGTTCCACCAGCAGGCGCAGCAGGCCGACTGGACGGCCGCCTGGGGCCGGGTCGACGTGCCCGTGCTCATGGTGATGGGCGAGTACGACTGGTTCGAGAATCAGGCCGGCCACGAAACCGTCGTTCGCATCGTCAACCGGCAACAGGCGGGACTGGCCAGGCTCGAGGTCATCCCGCAGATGGACCACCACTTCACCGTGTTTCCCGACGCGCGGGCCGCATTCCGGGACGAAGGCGGCCGCGGCGACGCGGCCCCGTTCCTGGCGCTCGCGTTCGCGTGGCTCAAAAGCCTGTAAAAAATTTGGGGGAAATTAGGGGGACAGTGACCCTGACTCCGGCTCTCGGCGGGTCAATCGCGGTCACTGTCCCCTGGTTTTTGTTGGCTGGCTAGCCTTCGTCGACTTCGAACTGGCCCGTCAGCCTGCGCCAGACATGCGACCAGCTCAGGCCGATCGCGAGCATGACGGAGAGGATGATCAGGATGACCCAGGTGAACTCGGAGACCGAGTCGATGCGCAAGACGCCGAAATCGATCAGTAACCAGACGAGCCCACCGAATAGCAACGCCTCGAGAACCAGCCCGAAGGTGCCCATCGAGCGCTGCGTCGCGGTCAGCAGGATGACCCAGCCAATCAGAACGAGGACGCCGACGACAAAATGCTCCGGGCCGAGCCCGTCATTGGAGAAACCGTTCTGGACCCAGTGCACGTAGGACCAGCCGCTGGGATTGTAGGTGGCAAGCACGAGTACCAGGGTTGCGGCCAGGCGTATTGCGAATCCGGCCCAGTCAAATTCCGCCGACGTACGGCGGCCTCCGGAACGGACACTTTCGTTCTTGTTATTCATGGCGGGTCCTTCTCAATGGATTCGATCGTTCGCGACGGAGGAATCGTAGCGAAAGTCGTGTATGGAATGCCAGCAAATCGAACGCTTGCGCGTGTGGACCTGATGTGAAAAGGTCACAAGCCTTCCCGGCAGCGCGATTTCCATGAAGCGATACCTCCCGGTCCTTATCGTCTTTGCGGCGGTTTACTATTACCAGGCGTTCAATGGCGCGAACGATGCGTCTCCGTCTAGGGAGGCGCCGGCGGCGACGGCTGCCAGGCCGGCCGCCGGGCCAGGCACCACCACCGCCCTTGTCGACGGCCGCCTGGCAAAAGGCTCGGGCACGGTGGTACGCGTCCTGTCGGATGACAATGACGGCAGCCGGCACCAGCGATTCATACTGCGGCTCGCCGACGGAAGGACACTGCTAATTGCGCACAACATCGACCTGGCACCCCGCATCCAGGGGATCCGCGAGGGGGACACGGTCGAGTTCCATGGTGAATTCCGCTCTAATCCGCAGGGAGGTGTAATTCACTGGACGCACCACGACCCGCAGGGCCGGCATCCGGGCGGCTGGCTGCGCCACCGGGGCAAGACATACCAATAAGCCGGTTCAGGGTCGACGGCCTAATCGTTTACGAAGGACAGCCCTTGTCGCTGCCGCCCTGAAGATCCGTCGCTAGTAGTAGATCTGTGTCGTGGTGCCGCAAAGAGCCAGTTCGGGGTGCCAGTCGGGAATCGCCTGTGAGGCACGCACCATGTCGATCAGGACGAGTTTGGCAAGATTGACCACAGCCTTGCCGCGTTCCCCGCCGAGAACCTCGAGGTCGGCGGAGGATTCCCTCATGCCGTAGGCAGTGACGACGAGCTTGTCGTCGCGAAAGTAATACGCACCCCGGTACCGTTCATTGCCGAGATGCACCGAAACGATGCCATCGGGTAGATTGATCATTGCCGTTCGTCCTGCCTGCGTGTGTAGTGACTCAAATTATCCGCGACACGCGTGTCTGTGGGTTGCGACTGTGACATAAGCCAGCGCTTAACTTGCGGCACGACGATCTCAAGTGTTTGCAAAATATGGTTTTTTTTGGCCACCCAGGTCGATTTTGCCGTCTGCACGCCTGTATTGCTGCTTTCCACGATTGCAGATCAACGCTGTGGCCTCATTCTTGGTGACCTGGTCGTCATTATGACGTTCGTCGCAAGGCCGGTTACAAGAGATAGCCGTTGGTCTCACTGCTGAATGCGTACGACAGGTTTATCCTGAAACGACCGGCCATCACGCTGCTGGTAATCGCTTTCGTGGTCGCTTTTTTTGCGTATCACGCACCGGCATTCAGGCTCGACGCTTCCGCAGACTCGCTGGTGCTCGAAAACGACGAGGCACTCGAATACTACCGTTCGATTCGGGCGCGTTACGGCTCGGACGATTACCTGATCGTTACGTACACGCCGGACGAGGACCTGTTCAGTGATGCGGTCCTGGCGGACCTTCAGGCCCTGCGTGACGAAATAGCGGCCATGGAGCACGTCGAGTCCGTCATCAGCCTGCTGGACGTACCGCTAATCCAGAGCCCGCCGGTCAGCCTCGCCGAACTGAGCGAGACAGTGCCGACGCTCGAGAGTCCGCGAACGGACAAGTCGCTCGCGCGCAAAGAGTTTCTCTCCAGCCCGATGTATCGCAACCTGCTCATCAGCCCGAATGGGGAAACCACGGCGATGCAGGTCAACTTCCACCGCGACGAGACCTGGCACCGCTTGCTGAGGCAGCGCAACGAACTGCGCGAGAAGAGCATTCAAAGGCAGCTCTCCGCCGATGAACAGGCGGCGCTGGCCGCTGTTTCGGCGGAGTTCGACGCGCACAGCCTGAAACTGCGGGACCAGCAAAGCAGCGATATCGCCGAGATTCGCAGCATCATCGACCGCCACCGCGACACGGCCGAACTCTACCTCGGTGGCGTGCCCATGATCGTGTCCGATTCGATCCATTTCATCCGTCACGACCTGCTTGTGTTCGGAATAGGCGTGCTGTGCTTCCTGGTCGTGATCCTGGCAGTCGCATTCCGCAAGCCCCGCTGGGTCATTTTGCCGATGCTGGCCTGCGGGGCGGCCGGCGTGATCATGGTCGGCTTCCTCGGCCTCGTGGACTGGCCGGTGACGGTGGTCTCATCCAACTTCATGTCGCTGTTGCTGATCCTGACGCTGTCGCTCGCCATTCACCTCGTCGTCCGCTATCGCGAACTGCACGAGAAATCGCCGGATGCCGGCCAGGAAGAACTGGTCAGGGAGATGGTCCGCGCCAAGACCGTGCCATGCCTGTATACGGCGATCACTACAATGGTGGCCTTCGGTTCGCTGCTATTCAGCGGAATCCGGCCCGTCATCGATTTCGGCTGGATGATGGCCACGGGCATCGTGGTCGCCTTCCTGCTGGTCTTCACGCTGATGCCCGCTGCCCTGGTTTTCCTCAAGCCGGGAGACCCGCACCAGCGCAGCGACCTGACCGACAGGATCACACACTTTTTCGCGCGACAGATCCAGGCGCACGGACCGGGCATCCTCGCGGCAGCCAGCGTCTTCGCCCTGGTCAGCGTTGCTGGCATGAGCTTCCTCACGGTGGAAAACCGCTTTATCGACTACTTCAAGGAGTCGACCGAGATCTACCGTGGTATGGAGATCATCGATCGCGAGCTCGGCGGCACGACGCCGCTGGACGTGATCGTCGACGCTCCGACCGAGTTCTTCGAGCGCCAGAAAGAAATGTGGGACGACCCGCTGCTCGCCGAGTTCGGCATGGATGACGCAGAGAGTGGTGGCATCACGTCGACCAGCTACTGGTTCAACACCGGCAGGCTTCCGGACGTATCGAACGTACATGAATACATTGATTCGCTGCCGGAGACGGGCAAGGTACTGTCGATCGACACGGCGATCGAAATACTCAGTCAGGTCGAAGAAGAGATCGTTTCGGACAATTTCGAGCTTTCCGTGCTGTACAAGAAGCTGCCGGACGAAATAAAGGAAATACTCATCCGTCCGTACCTGTCCGACGACGGCAACCAGGTGCGTATCGCGATACGCGTTTTCGAGTCCGATCCTTCGCTGCAACGCGAAGCACTGATGCAGAACATCCGTGACCGCCTGACCGACAAACTCGGTTATGAATCAAGCCAGGTCCACCTCTCGGGAATGCTGGTGCTATACAACAATATGCTGCAGAGCCTGTTCCGTTCGCAGATACTGACCATCGGCGTGGTGTTCCTGGCCATCCTGTTCATGTTCGCGATCCTGTTTCGCAACGTGAAGATGGCCTCGATCGCGATCGTCCCGAACGTGTTCGCCGCCCTGCTGGTGCTCGGCCTGATGGGCTGGCTCGCAATCCCGCTCGACCTGATGACGATTACCGTTGCGGCAATCAGCATCGGCATCGCCGTCGACGACACGATCCACTACGTACACCGATTCACCCGGGAGTTCGACAAGGATCAGGATTACTGGGCAGCGGTCAACCGCAGTCACGCGAGCATCGGTCGCGCCATGTACTACACCACGGTAACGGTCACGCTGGGTTTTTCCATACTGGCGCTATCCAGCTTCGTCCCGACCATCTACTTCGGCCTGCTGACGGGCTTCGCCATGCTGATCGCGCTGCTGGCCGACCTGACGCTGTTGCCGCTGCTCATCGTGCGTTTCAGGCCGCTCTGAGTAACTAGAAAGACGTACCCGTCTCGATAACAAACTGCAGGTGACGAATGTCCGCCGGACCGTCCAGCGGATACGCGACGTCAAAATGCAGCATACTGCCGCGTGACGAACGCGGGCTGCCGATCCGGAGTCCGACCCCGACGTCGCTTAGCAGACCCAGGTCCGCATCGGGGTCTCCGTATACGCCCCACGCCTTGCCAACGTCGACGAACGCCGCTGCACCGACGCGGAACAGCCGGAAGGGATACCAGTCGGTGTAGAAGCGTTGCTCCAGCGTGAACATGGCGGCCGCCTTCGCAGCCTGGTAGCGGAGAGGATAGCCTCGCAAGCCGTTGTCGCCCCCGATCGTAAGCTGCTCATCCGGGTCCTGCTGTTCGGCGATCGCGCCGCTCAGCTCCGCGTACAGCAGTCGGCCGGGCGACTGACGGTGATACCAGCGCGCCTGGGTCTCGAATCGGAAGCTGTCCGGGTCACCTGCGGCCACTCGTCCCCGAAGGCCACCCCGCAGCATCAGCGTGTCTCCGAACAACTCGAGGCTGCGCTGTGCGTCGAGCGCATACAGCCAGGCGGGCACTTCCGATCCGAGCAGGGTGCTCGCATAACCAAGCCTTGCGGCGACCCGGGTGCCCAGGTAGCGGTCCTCGACGCGGGCGATGTTGTCGAAGTTCCGGGTCTGTTCGTAGCGATTCTCCAGCCCCTCCCAAGCGACGAACGGATACACGTCGCGACGATCGGCCGGCGTGTCCGGCGGGCGGTCGAGGCCGTCAATACCGGCGAAACGATGTGCGTCATAGCCAAGACCGGCCTTGAACCTGGATACGCGGCCATCGACCAGGCCATCGGACCACCCGTAGAACACCTCTGCACGCCGCGCGGCATGGTCTACCTCGTCGTAAACCTCCCCGAGCTGGTACAGCGGATCCACCTGGTCGAAGCTCTCGAAGTACACGCCGCCCGCGTGGTGGGCGTTCATCGCGTAGAACGGCTGCTGCAGCGATAACCTGTAGGAGGAGCCGTCGTCCGCGCGCGCCGCCCACAGGTCGAGCTGCATACGGCTGGCGCCGAGCTGTCCGTCGCGGAAACCGAAGTACGCCTGGTTGCGTTCGACGCGCGACTTGTAGCCGAGCTTGATGTCCGAGCCGGTGCCCAGCAGGTTGGCCTCCTCGAGCTCGAACCCCCCCGTGCTGGCGCCGCCTTTGTGGGTAAAAGAGATGTCGGGCGACAGCGTCCAGGTGTCCTCGGTAATTACCTCCAGGTCGACCGCACCGTCCTCGAACCGCACCGGCCTGATCTCCGCGCTCTGGATGTACTTGTTCCTGCGCAGCGAGCGTTCAGCCTCGGCGATCGAATCCTGCGAGTACGGGTCGCCTGTACTGACCAGCAGCTGGCGGCGAATGACTTCCTCGCGCGTCTGGATATGCAGGGTATTGAGGAGCCGAAAGAAAAATCCGTTCTCCTCAGGGTCACTTGTGTCGAAGATGTCGCCGTTCGAAATCCTGATTTCACCAAGAACGGCATCGGCTGCTTCAAGCCGCCCTAGCGACAGCGGATCGGGTTCGGGCATCACGCTGGTCGTGTAGGCGGCAGACTCCAGCGCGGGTTCCGCCATTGAGGCCAGTGGTGCTGCAACGCAGCACAGGAACACGAGCATCGCGTCTATCGGATGACCTCGACGAGGATTATTACCATCCATAGGCACCCCTGCTGCTCGGCGCGCCCGACACCGGCGGAATGCCGGGCCGATCATGCGCTCGTTTAATCGTTAGAGGCGCCCATGATGAAAACCCTTCGGCAACCGCGGATTTCCCGAACCGGCGCGAAGGATTTCCCGCTGCTCGAACTCTGACTTCGACACAGGACGTCGATCCGGCAGACATTCCGGCGCCGCAACAGCTCAAGGAGTTCGAGATTCATGCAAGTCAGGTTAGAAACCATCCGCAGGCACCGCCTCTTCGGGTTGTTGTACTTCCTCGTTCCGCTGCTGGTTACGGGACTGCTGCTGCGCATCGCGCTGCTGCTCCGGAGCTGGCCGGACGTGTCCCACGGCTGGTCGTTGGTCGCTTCGCTGCTGCTCGGCGTCCTCACCGACACGGTCTATGCGAGCTACGCCCTGTTGCCGTTGGCCATCTACCTGATGCTCGTTCCCCAGCCGGTGTTTCGTAGCGCCCTGCACCGTGTGTTCATGGTGCTGGCCATCGCTTTCGAGCTCTGGTTGCTGGTCTTTACGTCGGCGTCGGAATGGATCTTCTGGGACGAATTCGGAGTGCGCTTCAATTTCATCGCCGTTGACTACCTGGTCTACACGCAGGAAGTCATCGACAACATCCTGGAATCCTACCCGGTGTATCCGTTGCTGCTTGCATTCGCCATTGCCGCCATTGTTGGCGCGCTACTGCTGGCGTCGATGCCGTGGTTTCGGCGCTGGCAGGCAACGAGCACACCATGGCGTTCGCGTTTCGCAGCCGGGCTCCCGCTGCTCCTCGTGCCGCTGCTCGCCACGGCCTTCGTCGAGGCTCGCGACTTGCCGCGTTTCGAGAATCGCTACCTCCAGGAAATCTCGCGCAACGGCCCGTACTCGTTCTTTGCGGCCTTCCGCAATAATGAACTCGAATACCACGACTTCTATCTCGACATGCCGGAACAGCTTGCGAGCCAACGTATCCAGGACCTCATAGCGCAGGAAAGCAACAGCTTCCCGGTGGCCGCGGTTGCACCGGAGTACCGGCATGTCCTGGGCGGCAACGAGCGACGGTATAACGTCATCCAGATCGTTGTAGAAAGCCTCAGTGCCGATTTCCTCGGCAGCTACGGCAACGCGGACGGGCTCACTCCGAACCTCGACGCTCTCGCCGCGGACAGCCTGCTGTTTACGAACCTGATGGCGACCGGCACGCGCACCGTTCGCGGCATGGAATCGCTGACGCTGTCGGTGCCGCCGACGCCAGGCCGTTCCATTGTCAAGCGACCGGCCAATGACGTGCTCGAGTCCAGCGGCACGGTATTCAGGGCGAAGGGTTATCAACCGCAGTTTTTCTACGGCGGTTACGGCTATTTCGACAACATGAATGACTTCTTCGCCCGCAACGGTTTCGTCATTCACGATCGCGGAACCGAGCCGGACGAAAGTGTCGGATTCGCCAATGCCTGGGGCGTGAGCGACGAAGACCTGTACGAATGGGTCCTAGCCGACGCCGACCGTCAGTACGCGGCAAAGCAGCCTTTCTATGACTTCGTTATGACGACGTCGAATCACCGGCCATACACCTATCCCGAAAACCGCATCGACATACCCTCGGGAACCGGCCGCCAAGGGGCAGTGAAGTACACCGACTACGCGATCGGCCGATTCATGGCGGCGGCCCGGGAAAAGCCGTGGTTTGCGGACACGATTTTCGTGATCGTCGCGGACCATTGTGCATCCAGCGCGGGCAAGACCGCCCTGACGGTCGCGAACTACCGCATCCCCATGCTGGTGTACGCGCCCGGGGTCGTCGAGCCAGGCACCATTGACACGCTCAGCAGCCAGATCGATGTTGTTCCGACGCTGTTCGGCTTGCTCGGATGGTCCTACGACAGCGAGTTCTTCGGCAAGGACCTGTTCAAGCTGGCGCGCAATGAAGGGCGCGCACTCATCGGTACCTATCAAAGCATCGGCCTTCTTGGTCCGGAACATCACCTGACGGTACTGGAGCCGGGCAAGCGCGCGGAAAGTTTCGACTACGACCCCCGGACCGGAGCCCAGGTAGCAAGCAGCGAGGCGAGCGCCGCGCTGACGGATACGATCGCCTTTTACCAGAGCGCTGCTGATCTCTACGCAGCGCGCGCCGGGCACGTGTCACTGTGATACGACAGCCGACATGGCCTTGCGCGTCGCTTGCCACATTGCTGCTCGCAGCCATCGTGGGCCTCACGATGACGACCTCCGTGGATTTCCGGATCTCGGACGCGATTTTTGCGGCCAGCGGTGGCGCCTGGCCGCTGCCGCATGCCGGCTGGACGAGGGCCGTCGGCTACGAGGGCCCGAAGTACGCTGTAATCGTCTTCGCACTCTTCCTGGTAGCCGGACTGCTGCGGCCGGACTTGCTGCATCGCTTGCACCTGGAGCGGCGCGAAGCCGCCTACCTCCTTGCCTGCCTCGCGATCGTGCCGGCGACAATCATCCAGTTGAGGTCCCAGTCGGACATCGCCTGCGCCAGCCAGCTGCTGCGCTACGGCGGTGATGTTCCGGACTCGCTCGGGCGCTTCACGTTCACGCGGCTGGTCGCGGACGACGGCCTGCACGGCTGCTTCCCGTCAGGGCACGCAAGCGGAGGCTTCGCACTCCTCGCATTGGGGTTGCTGGACCGCAAGCCCGTGGCCCGCCGGGCACTGTGGTTGGGCGCACTGCTGTACGGCAGCTACATGGGAATGTATCAGCTGTTGCGTGGCGCGCATTTCCTGAGCCACGTTGTTGCATCGGCATTGCTCGCACAGATTGTCGTCTGCGTGGTCGGGCACTTCATGCTTCGGGAGAGGCCCGTGACGTCTACCCGGCCGTCATCCGTTCCGCTCGTTCGACCCGTGCGGCGCAGAACTTGAACTCCGGGATCTTGCCGAAAGGATCGAGCTGCGGGTTGGTCAACAGGTTCGCAGCCGCTTCCGTGTAGCAGAAGGGGATGAACACCATGCCTTCGGCCACTTCGCGGTCGAGACGTGCGCTCAGGGTAATCGAGCCGCGCCGGGTCGACACGCGCACGTGCTGCCCGGGCTCGATTTGCAAGCGTTCCATGTCGTGCGGCGACAGGCTTGCCACGGCTTCGGGTTCGAGTTCGTCCAGCATGCCTGCGCGCCGTGTCATTGCGCCCGTATGCCAGTGCTCCAGCATGCGGCCGGTTGTAAGGATCATCGGGTACTCGTCATCGGGCAGTTCGTCGGGCGGCGTAAGTTCGGTCGGCACGATCCTGGCGCGACCGCTCGTTGTCGGGAAGCCGCTGCCGAATATGATGGCGTTGCCCGGTTTGTCGGGTGCATCGCAGGGATAGGTCACCGCGTCCTCACGCTCGAGCCTCTCCCAGGTGATGTTCGCGAGGGACGGCATGATCTCCGACATTTCCGCGAACACGTCGCTCGGATGACCGTAGTTCCAGTCCAGCCCGATGCGCCGCGCGATCTCCTGCGTAATCCACCAGTCCTGGCGCGCATCCCCGGGCATCGGTACGGCTTCGCGCCCGAGCTGGATCTGCCGGTTGGTGTTGGTGAATGTGCCCGTCTTTTCCGGGTGTGCCGATGCAGGCAGCACGACATCAGCCTGCCAGGCCGTCTCGGTCAGGAAGATATCCTGCACGACGAGGTGCTCCAGCTTCGCCAGCGCCGCGCGCGCATGCGCCTGGTCCGGGTCCGACATTGCCGGGTTCTCACCGAGGATGTACATGGCCCTGACCTGGCCTGCGTGGATCGCGTGCATGATCTCGACGACCGTCAGGCCGCGCTTCGGGTCGAGTTCCATTCCCCAGAAGTCCTCGTACCGCCGGCGCGCCTCCTCCACCTCCACCGGTTTGTAGTCGGGGTAGAACATCGGGATGAGGCCGGCGTCCGACGCGCCCTGCACGTTGTTTTGCCCGCGCAGCGGATGCAGCCCGGTGCCGGGGCGGCCGACCTGCCCGGTCACCAGCGCGAGCGCGATCAGTCCACGGGCATTGTCGGTCCCGTGCACCGACTGCGAAATGCCCATGCCCCAGAAGATGATCGAGTTCTTCGAGGTCGCATAGAGGCGCGCAACGTCGCGGATCGTGGCCGCATCGATACCGCAGACTTCGGCCATCTTCTCCGGCGCGAACGAGGTTACGCGCT
>Ga0209742_10000486_pt1 | contig 20844 bp, 12 predicted proteins | sample DeeMarSeWOR38_10_FD_187462 | JGI IMG/M metagenome (GOLD analysis project Ga0209742, IMG submission 187462) | Marine sediment microbial communities from White Oak River estuary, North Carolina - WOR-3-8_10 (SPAdes) (version 2) | ecosystem: Environmental > Aquatic > Marine > Intertidal zone >... | reverse complement strand
GGGAAACGAGCTGAAAGTTAGGGTTTCCATAATAATCGCCAGCCCTTCCTGGGTGGCAGTAATGCGCGGTGATCCGACGCTTAACCAGGTTGCCCAGGGTTGACGCCGGCCGTTCAGCGTGCTGCCCACGTGCACCCAGCCTTCGTGAACCTCCAGGACTTTTAAATCTAGTTCGGAAAAACGCGCATTGCTATTAATCTTGATGCTGTCACCACCGGCCGAAGCATCCGAGACGATACCGTCACTCAGGATAACGTTGAAACCGGAATCATTAAAATAGCCGCCCAGCTTTTTCTGCAACGTGTTGACCGCCTCCTGGGCGGAAAGTTTTTTTGGGTAGGGGCGGGAAAGATGTGTCGCAGCGGGCAGGGAAAAAATATGACACAGGCGTTCGCCTAATTCGATTATCGTCTTGCGATCACCGCGTAGATGGTTGCGCGCACTACCGTAAAGTTGTTGGCTCAAGGGCAGGAAACCGGGTTTGCCTCTTTGTTGCAGCATCTCGATAACAATGAGGTATTGATCCACGGTATGGCGCAAGATATTACCCAATGCATCATGTTTGCCCAGGTTCTTGATAATAGTGCGCCTGAGTTGTTTTAGCTCATTTTGTTTGGTTGCAGGATCAAAACCCAGTCGTTGTTGTTCGTAATAAGTGGCATCAATGGATGGAAGTTCGCGGCCGCCGTTCTTCATAAACTGTTGTTGCAAATCGCGCGGCCACTTGATCGCATCGAGTATCATAATGGGACGCTGGATCGCGACCAGTTGGTCCGACAGGGACTTCAGTTTTTGACGATACGTGGTTGCTACCATGTGACTGACCTGTGTTATGTTGCAGCTTAATTGCCGCCGTTATTTTTATCGAGAATTAGCAGGCAGCGCAGTCGGCTGCGACCAAAGCATGCCATGTTGATAAATTCGGGGATAGTAATGGGTACCCGGATGTAGTCCGTTTCCGATTGCCAGGCGCCATCGGAGATATCCGGATCGTTGATATACACAAAGTGCTCGTCCGCGCTCGCTACTAACACCCAGTGCGGTGCCTTGTTACGATTCAAGCGCCAGGTACTGATTAATGCAACTATGGCTTTGCCGCTGCGCAATATAGTTAGCAGTTTTTCGGGCCTGATATCCTGCACGTGCAGCCTGATATCGGTATCTTTCATGCGTGTCATGAAGTCTTCGTGGACCAGTTCGATGACGGCTTTTTTATCGGAGTCACGTACGCCATCAACAAAGGGCGCGCCGGGTTGATTGATATAAAGTTCGACCTTAAAGCCGCGCTGCCAGGCGCTCAATGCCAGACCGTGGGGTGAGCAGCCGCCATGACCGGATGTCATGAATATGGTGGTTGCTTCGCGCCAGATCTGTAATTCTTCCCGGCGCGTCATTTCGTACTCCGGATTAAGCGTTTGCATGGCCATCATGAGTGCTGCCGGACCGCAGCTGAAATCAGTGGTTTGTTCGTAATACGGTACAGTGGTTTCCTTTTTTACTGGACCGGCATAGATACGTTTTTCCATGCGCAGCGCATCACCATCATCATAATAATTGTCAATGCGGCCGATAGCCCGATAACCAAGTTTTTCATACAGTTTAATTGCCGTGGCGTTATTTACGTTCACTTCCAGGCGCATAAAGGCGCACAGCCGCTCACGTCCAGCTTCTTCGGCGGCTTCCATCAGTTGCCGGGCGATACCTTTTCCCTGTTGGTCAGGCATCACGGCGATGGAATACATACGCGTAAGGCTGGTGCCGGTGCGGTAGAGTACCAGGGTATATCCCACAATCTCCTCATTAAGTAAGGCAACTTTCAGGTCGTGAGCACCAGAGCGAATGAATCGCTGGAAACTACGACGCGACAGGATATCTGTGGTGAAGCAGGTGTTTTCTATCTCGATCAGGCGTTCCAGATCTTTTTTTGTAGCCGAGCGGATCTGTACCTTCTCTGTCATTTTCGGATACCTCGCAGGGCCATGGTAATGACCTGGCCTGCGCGGAATAACACAAGTTCCTGCCATGTAGGGTCTCTGGGGTAGAAAAAATCTTGCAGCGCAGTAACTGTTGAATGCTCGACGTCGCGTTGTTTAGGATCCTGGTTATAACTATTATGGTAGCGCTGCTCCTCGCAGGACGCGGTGAGCAATTTTTCCAGAGTGTAGGTACCGTATTCGAGAGTGACGAAACAACCGCGATCACCGACAAGATCATGCCAGAAATAATCGAGTAATCCGCTTTTGGGCGGTGAACAGGATTCACCTAACAGGGCCGATTGGGCATTGGCGCCGTACCAGTCGCAAGCCAGATGAAAGCCGGTACTTTCTGGTTCATGGTCATTGATTACTTCACCATGACCATAGGGCCCCAGGCCGGTATGCAAATCAATCACAGCAATGCGCCGGGCATTTTGTAAGGGTTTTGCAGTTCGCAGTTGTTGCAGTGTCTGGCGCGACCAACTGGGCGCAACACCACCATAAAACAGGCCGTCGGCGTGCTGGTACTGTCCGCGGGTAATCACGGCGCTGAATTCCTCTTGTCCCCATTGTGATTGCCAGTATGCCAGAGTAGTTATTACTTGCTTTGATGTATCGCAAAATAAATCGTTATGAATCAGGTCATACTTTTCGTTGGCAGGTAGTGGTGCGTTGAAGTTGATAAAGTTACGATTCAAATCGATGCCTTGATGGTCATAGCGCCGCAACCAGGCGAAGCCCCAGGGATTCAGGGCGTGAATGATGATGACACCCAGGGCCGAATCATTGCGTAGTTGCTGAGTTAGCGAAGGTAACCAATGACACTGGATGGCCGAGCCGGCGAGGCCTTCTACCCCATGGGTGCCGCAAATCAGCACTAAAAGTTGTTCCGGTAACTTATTTTGTCCAAGCCACAGCCAGTCCAGATGCAGTGCCTGTTCATCCGGGCCGGGCAACGGGTGGGTGAAAACCTGGTGATCCTGCAGTAGTTCGCGGGAAACTTGTGCTACCCGATCCAGTAAGCATTGCCGGGCGGCACGGTAGCTGCTCTGAAAGCAGGAAAGATCGGTGTTAATTAGCATAACTGGCCTGAGTGTGGGTGTAATGTTCGAGCATACAACTTATTTATCATACAGCGGCGTTATTTGTGACAACAACAAAAAATATTTGTTGAGAATTTTAACGCTATTCATGACAATGCGGACCATCGTATTACTTTTCAGGATACGCTCATGTCGGATTTTTTTGTCGTTGTAGACAACCTCAAAGACTGGTCACCATATTACCCCAGCCAGGACGTCATCACTTTTGACGACTATTTGCATCGTGTTCATAAAACGGATAGCGGGCGAGTACGTGTAATCAATTTAAGCCGACGCTATAAATATTTGAGCACGGGTTATTACTGCTCGCTGCTGGCCGAGGCGCGCGGGCACCACGTGTTGCCCTCAGTACGCACCTTAAATGATGTAGGGCGCAAGTCGCTGGCCGTATTGCAACTGGAAGATATGGAAAAACAACTCGCCAGGTTGCCCGCGGCGACCGAAGGCGACATTCGAGCTTTTCGTTGCTGGTTTGGCGAATGCCTGCAGGAGGAACTGCTGCCGGTGGCCCATGAGGTGTTTGAACGCTTTCCCTGCCCGATACTGGAAGTGGTGTTGATATTCAAGAAAAACTGGGAGATCAAAAGTATCAAACCGGTATCGCTGACGGAATTGACCACCACCGAAGAACAGGAAGCCTTCGCCAATACCTTTGAAAAGTTCAGCAGTAAGATGTGGCGTCAGCCCAAGTCACGCAAGACTTACCGCTATGACCTGGCGATCCTTGTCGACCCGGAAGAGAAAATGCCGCCCAGTGATGCGAAAGCCCTCAAGCGTTTCGTGCGCGCCGCGAAGCAACTGGGCATTGCTGCCGAATTTATTACCAAAAAAGACTATATGCGCATACCGGAATATGATGGTTTGTTTATCAGAGAAACCACCACGGTTGATCATCATACCTATCGCTTTGCCAAAAAAGCGGAAGCCGAAGACCTGGTGGTGATTGATGATCCCACGTCTATTCTGCGCTGCACCAACAAGATCTACCTGGCGGATTTGTTGCAAACCCACAAAGTGCCCACACCCCGTACCGAGATTTTCAGCAGCACTTCCCAGGAAGCTCTACAGCAACTGGTCGACAGTATCGGTTTTCCCATGGTGTTGAAGATTCCGGACGGTTCTTTTTCCCGTGGCGTAGTCAAGGTGGAAAACCTGCAGGAACTGGAAAAAGAAAGCAGGTCACTCATGCAAAATTCAGCATTGTTGCTGGCGCAGGAGTTTATCTATACCGGTTACGACTGGCGTATCGGCGTGCTGAATAACAAGCCTCTGTATGCCTGCCGTTATTACATGGTAAAAAAACACTGGCAGATTTATCAGCACGGCGGCAAGGAAGTAAAAGCGGGTGGTTACGACACCTTGCCAACCTTTGAAGTACCGAAGCCGGTACTGGATGTCGCCACCAAGGCCACGCGCCTCATCGGTGATGGTTTTTACGGAGTGGATATCAAGCAGTCCGATGATCGCGTGGTGGTGATAGAAGTGAATGATAATCCCAGTATCGAGTCCGGCGTGGAAGATAAGTACCTGGGAGAACAACTTTACATGGAAATCATGGAAGAATTCTTGCGCCGCATGGCGGCGCGCCGACGCTAAGCAACTGTAGTAACAGATACTGACATGGAAAAGAATTCGGATATTTATGCTATCTGTCAGTGCGGTTACTATGATTTCCCTGCACTGCGCAATCATCTTTGCCAGATATATAATGCGGTCAGTTATCGCAATGTGTTGCAGTTGAACTGGCAGGGTGGTGAAGCGGTTGTATTTGATTATGGCGTTGTGGTGTTCTGGCATGTAGTGCCTGCAGAACGAAGTGCGTTGCTGGAGTTGCTAAAAGAGTACGCGCGGGAACCGCTTACGGACTTACTGGACGACGAGTTTAGCTATGAACTCAATGCCGCGCAGGCCTCGTTGAAAGACGATCATATTTGCCTGAATGACGATGATATCCTGACCCGTTTATCTGTGTCACACGGCATCGCGCAATCCACCAAGCTGGGACAATACGAAGCACGGGTGCAAAAAACCATTACGTCGACAGAGTATATACCGGAGAGTATTGCCAGCACCGGTAAGTCCGGTTTGAAACGCAAAGAACTGGCCAAGATGCGTGGCTTTCTGTATCTCACCAAAAGCGATGTGGCGCTGCACTATGATCTGCTGGATGTGCCGGAATTTTTCTGGGAGTATCCCGAACTGCAGTCGTATTACTCCCTAATTGCCGATTACCTGGAAGTGAGACCAAGAATAGAAGTGTTAAACAAGAAACTGGAAACCATCCAGGACTTGCTGCAGATGATCGCTGACGAACAAAAACATGCTCATTCGTCATTACTGGAATGGATCATCATCTGGTTGATTGCCATCGATATCGTGATTCTGCTGGTTCAAGAATTTCTCCTCTAACCAGCGCCCGCGCCAATCTTTCCTTTATTCATCATCACTGCTGAACCTAGCCTGATTCACACCGCTTTTCCGGCAGCTACTTTGCCGGACGCAAAACACGACGGGAATGGATTTCTGCCACGTTGATACTTATCAATACCCCAAATACCGGGGCGGAGTAGATTGTAAACAGGGTTAAGCGGTTAGCATTGTCTGGCGCGGTTAAAGCTAAATACCTGCGCGGACCCCGAACTCCAATAGCAGCAGTAGGGTCATATACTGCGCTCTGCGATCAGGTGGTTTGGTAAAGGAGAAGCTATGACCTTTGGTCGTTCGTTCTGGATTGTCGGAATTGCGATAATACTGTTAGTCGCAGGCAGTCTATGGTTCTTTTCGAGTAAAAGTCTGGATGACACCGGGCCGGCTTATTCTGTTGGTAAGGTCGAGCGCGGGGATATTGCCTCCAGTGTGTCTGCCACCGGTACCTTGAGCCCGGTGATTACGGTTCAGGTGGGCAGCCAGGTTTCCGGCACCATTCAGCATCTTTACGCAGACTTTAACAGCCGGGTCAAAAAAGGGGACCTGATTGCACAGATTGATCCTGCCTTGTTCCAGGCACGTCTGGCAGAGGCGGAAGCCAACCTGAAAAGTGCACGCGCCGGTAGCGACAAAGCCTGGGTTGGTGTTTTGGACGCAAAACGTCAATGGGAGCGTTTGCAAAGGCTGCAACAACAAAAGCTGGTGTCCGAGAGTGATGTGGATATCGCGAAGTTCGCCTATGACACTGCCATAGTTGAACATAAGGTAAAGGAAGCCACTGCCGCCCAGGCCAGGGCAGCGCGTGATCGCGAAAAAGTCAATCTCGCTTATACGTTAATCTATGCACCCATCGATGGCGTGGTGATTTCCCGTGACGTGGATGTGGGACAAACTGTGGCGGCCAGTTTGCAGGCGCCCACGTTATTTACCATTGCCCAGGATCTCACCCGTATGCAAATCGAAACCGAAGTGGATGAAGCCTTTATTGGTTCTATCGCCGAACAACAGCCGGTGCAGTTTACCGTGTTTGCCTATCAAAACCGGAAATTTACCGGTCGCGTCGCCCAGGTACGGCTGAATCCCAAGGTTGAAGCAGGCGTCGTCAAGTACAACTGCATTATCCATGTGGATAACAAGGATCTCGCGTTAAAGCCCGGTATGACCGCCACAGTATCCATTGAAGTGGGCCGCCGGGAAAATATATTAATGGTCCCCAATACCGCCCTGCGTTTTGTGCCGGATTGGCCGGCGGAGCAATTAAAAGGCATTCGTAACAAAATGAAACGCGCCGAAGGCCTGATTTGGGTGATCCAGGGGGAAAACCTGCAGCCACTACCGGTGACGATTGGATTTGTTGGGGAAAAAGAAACCGAGATTAGCGGCGACGGTGTAGAAGAGGGTATGGCCATTGCGGTGCCGCCCAAACGTGGCGACAGCGAACACAAACGCCGTTTTGGTCTGAGCCTGTTTTAAAGCAAACACTATCCAGTATATATGTTGTCGCTATGGCGCGTGAAATTATCAGAATAGAAGGATTACATAAAACCTACGCGCTGGATGGCGTTGAGGTACATGCCTTGCGTGGCATTGACCTTATCCTGGAACAGGGTGAATACCTGGCCATTATGGGGCCATCAGGGTCCGGTAAGTCAACCTTAATGAATATTATTGGCTGCCTGGATGTTGCTGACGAAGGTCGCTACTGGCTCAATGGTCAGGATGTGATGCAGCTGAGCAGCGATCAACTGGCGGAGATTCGTAACCGCGAACTGGGCTTTGTTTTTCAGAATTTCAATTTACTGGCCCGTACTTCGGCGCTTGAAAACGTAGAAACGCCGCTTATCTATGCTGGTGTCAACAAGCAGGAGCGTCGTCATCGCTCACAACAAATGCTGGAACGCGTCGGACTTGGCGATCGTCTTTACCATTTACCCAATCAACTGTCCGGAGGACAGCAGCAACGGGTCGCCATAGCACGTGCCCTGGTGACGCAGCCGTCTTTATTACTGGCGGATGAACCGACTGGAAATATGGATACCGCCACCAGTGCAGAGTTGCTGGTACTGCTCGATGAGTTAAACCAGGAGCAAGGACTCACTATTGCGCTGATTACCCATGAGCCGGATGTTGCCGCGCGGGCAAAACGCATGGTGATCTTGCGTGACGGGCGACTGGAGTCGTCGTCATGAACTGGGCTGCGGCTTTACAGCTGGCATTAAAGGCGCTCTGGCGGAACAAGTCGCGCGCCATGTTGACCACGCTTGGCGTCATTATCGGTGTAGCGTCGGTCATTGCCATGGTAGCCATTGGCGCTGGTGCGCAAAAACGCATTGCCGAACAACTGGAAAGCATGGGCACCAATACGCTGGGCATTCGCCCGGGTTCCGTTACCCGTGGCGGTGTACGCACCGGAATGGGAACGGTGACGTCGCTGGTGCGGACCGACGCGGATGCGATACGTGATATTCCAGGTGTGATTGCTGTTTCAGCATCGGTGCGCTCGTCAGTGCAGGTGCGTTATCGTGGCACCAACTGGGGTACCGCCGTGGAGGGAGTAACACCGGACTATATCGATATAAAAAACTGGCCAGTGGCTGAAGGCGAATTCTTTACCGACCAGCATGTACTCAGTGCGGCGCATGTGTGTGTATTGGGGCAAACCGTGGCACGGGAATTGTTTGGGTTGGCCAATCCCATTGGTGAAACCATTGTGATGAAAGGGCTCGCCTGCAAGATACAGGGCATACTGAGCGAGAAAGGCGCGTCCGCCTGGGGTTCCGATGAAGATGATCGCATTCTGGCACCGCTCACCACCGTACAGCGCAAGATCATGGGCATTGATTACATCGACGGTATCGAGGTGCAAACTGCGGGTCGTGAGGAGACCTATCAGGTGATGAATGATATAAAAAAATTATTGCGGCAGCGGCATCGCCTGATGAAAGATCAGCCGGACGATTTTCGGGTGTTTAATCGCGCCGAGTTGGCCAAGACCTCAGAAGAAAGCGCCAAGGTGTTCACCTGGTTGCTGGGTAGTATCGCGTCGGTGTCCTTGCTGGTGGGTGGTATAGGCATCATGAATATCATGCTGGTGTCAGTGACTGAACGTACGCGCGAAATCGGTATTCGTATGGCGTTAGGCGCCCGGCGCCGCGATATTCTGTGGCAGTTTCTGCTCGAGGCATTATTGCTGAGTGCTGCGGGCGGCGTGATCGGTATTCTGCTTGGCCTGGGCGGCGCGGTAATGCTTTCCCGTTTCTCCGAGTTTCCCGTCAGCATCACGCCCTGGTCGATTGTGCTGGCATTCTCTTTTGCTGCATTAGTAGGTGTCTTTTTTGGGCTGCACCCGGCGCGTAAAGCATCCCGTTTGCAACCCATCGAAGCACTCCGTTACGAATAACCTGACGCTGTATGAGGTTAGATAATGTCAATAGATTGACTCATTGAGATAGCGCAATGAAAAAACTATTAGATTGATTAATATGAATACATAAATAATCTATTGGTTTAAGGTGTTTATTTATAAAAGCTTCATTATGGCTTATTGACAACCTATGTTTTACCAGCGTTAAAATATTATGAAACCAGCTGGGCATCAATGTATCAAACAAACTATGCAAGAGCGGTAGCTATAAACAGCAATCCTGGTTCAGGCTCTGAATAATTTCAGAACAACAGAGGAGCAAAGTGATAGCATGAAACCCGATGATACGGACTTCATTACTCAACCATACTCAGGCAACAAGCGATCTGCTCCCCTGGCTGACAGGTCCCCCGTATCAACTGCTTTACCGGTTATGTCCCTGGAAAAACGCCTGGTGCGCAAAGTGTTACACGTTCTGGGTGACCCTCCCATATTCATCACCTTGCCTGATGGCACAACCACTTATTTTACTGACAAAAAACCTGAGCTCGGTATGATATTCCGTAACCGCAGAGCGTTGTGGCGGTTCATTGTTAACCCCAAGCTGAGTTTTGGTGAAGAATTCGGTGCCGGCAATTTGCAGATTCACGGTGACCTCGTGGAATTTATTATGACGGCTTATAAGCATCGGCCTCGCTTACACGAGATGGGTAAAGTGAGAAGGGTGGTGAGCAGGGTGCTGGGGCAGCAACGCAATAACTCTCTGGCGCGAACGCGCAACAATATCTATCACCACTATGATGTAGGGAATGATTTTTACAAGCTTTGGCTCGACAAGGACCTGGTTTATACCTGTGCCTATTACCCGGAGCCCGATGCCACGCTGGAACAGGCGCAATTTGCCAAGCTGGATTATGTGTGCCGTAAATTGCGACTGCAACCCGGTGAAACGGTGGTAGAGGCCGGTTGTGGTTGGGGTGCTCTGGCATTACACATGGCGAAGCACTATGGCGTCAAAGTGAAAGCCTTTAACGTATCCCATCAACAGATCGTTGAAGCTAATGCAAGAGTAAAGCAGTTAGGTTTGCAGGACCGGGTTCAATTTGTTGAAGACGACTATCGCAATATAACCGGTTCCTATGACGTGTTTGTATCCGTAGGTATGCTGGAACATGTAGGTACTGCCTGTTATCGGCAACTAGGTGAGGTCATTGACCGCAGCCTGCCAGAATACGGTCGCGGCCTGGTGCATAGTATCGGTCAGGTGGAATCAGAGCCCATGAATCCCTGGCTGGTGAAACATATCTTCCCGGGTGGTTATACCCCGACTTTACGGGAGATGATGGACGTGTTTGAGCCGCGTGGTTTAGATATTCTGGATGTGGAAAACCTGCGTTTACACTATGCACAAACCCTGTTGCACTGGTTGCAACGTTTCGACGAACATAAGGATGAAATCTGCCAGATGTATGACGAGAACTTTTATCGTGCCTGGCGGCTTTACCTGGCGGGATCCCGTGCAAATTTCCTGACCGGTTCACTGGATCTGTTTCAGATTACGTTTTCCCGACCCGGCAACAATCAATTGCCGCTGACGCGAGCCCATTTATATTCAGACGATGACATAACACAGGATAACAAGGCATGGACACGTGCGACGTCCTGATTGTAGGCGGCGGTCCCGCCGGATCGTCTTGTGCAAAGCGTCTGGTTGCCGCTGGCCTGAACGTCATAGTGCTGGATAAATGCCAGTTTCCGCGTGATAAGGTTTGCGCTGGCTGGATTACACCGGCCGTCGTTGCGGAACTGGAACTTGATCTTGATGATTATCGCCGTGGCCGTGTCTGCCAGGATATCCGGGCGTTCCGCACTGGCTCTATGCAAGGTCCTTCTATACACAATCAGTATAGTGATACCGTTAGCTACGGTATTCGCCGTTGCGAGTTTGATCATTACCTGTTACAGCGCTCGGGTGCGCGCCTTAAATTAAACGAACCGTTGCAACAGATGCAACGCGAAGGTCAGTTCTGGATTATTAATAATAGTGTGCAGGCTCCCATGCTGGTTGGTGCGGGTGGCCACTTTTGTCCGGTGGCGCGTTACCTGGGAGCACGTGTCGGTAAAACAGAACGTTCAGTTGCGGCGCAGGAAATAGAGTTTGAAATGACCGCGGAGCAGGCAGAGACTTGTCCGGTAAAAGCGGATACTCCGGAATTGTTTTTTTATCCGGATTTGTCAGGTTATGGCTGGTTGTTTCGCAAAGGTGATTTTCTGAACATTGGGGTAGGCAGGGAAGATACCGGGAAAATCTCGCAATCTGCCACGGCCTTTGTTGAGTCGTTAAAACAGCGCGGCAAGATTCCCCGCAATATACCGGATAAACTCAAAGGGCATGCCTATCTTTTGTATGAACATGCGGCGCGTAAGCTTGTCAGTGACGGTGTATTGTTAGTCGGTGATGCTGCCGGCCTGGCTTACACGGAAAGTGGTGAAGGTATTCGCCCGGCGGTGGAATCCGGTTTAATGGCAGCGGAAGTGATTCTTCATGCCAATGGTGATTATCAGGAGCCTCGCCTTATATCCTACCTGGAAAATATTGTGACGCGTTTTGGCGACCGGCAAGCAGCGTCTAATGCCTGGTTGCCAGGTAATATCAAGCGTGCCCTCGCGAAACAAGTGCTCGGCAGTCGCTTCCTCAGTCGCCACATTTTACTGGATCGTTTCTTTCTGCACATCAATGACCCGCCAGTTCAGCTGGAAAGAGCTTCCTGAACGCGCAACTTAGACTAATCAGTAAGCAGGTATGATCAAGTGCTATAGCACGAGATACTAATTGCGGTATCTGTCAATAGGGAAAAGCCTTAGTAACGCCGCCATACAATTGCATTATCGTAGCATGTTATCAAATCCGCTCGTTATCAAGAACGCGTTATCTATTGATCCCGCATAGGTTTTTAATTGCCTGTCACTAAAATGTAAGGAATAAGCTTAAAGCTATATCCCATTGATTACTGTCAATGCAAGGTTATTAATCCGTAAGTATTATTTGGGTCTACGATCGCTTGTTAGTCTCAGGTGCAATTTTCAAAGAAAGCAAATATGCACTGTGATTGCTAAGTGAGTGTATGGGTTAAATTGTTATACGGGGCTACGTTTCCCTGGTCTTTGTGAAAATTCTATCTGTCGTATTTCTTCGTATTTCTTCGTATTTCTTCGTATTTCTTCGTATCTCGGTATTGTCGTAGAAGCACCCTAAGTTGTCAGAAGTTGAAAGCATCACTAAGTCGTTACATGCAGTAGTTGCTTGTGTTTTAGTATTTGCTGTCTGTTTGCAAGATTAAGAAAACAGTAGCTTTTTACATTTAGATAGTGCGGGATAAATTTTCATTCAAATTGTTTCAGCATGTCGAGATCTTCGCTGCGCATGCAGAAGGATTGTGATCGCCTAAAAAAGAAAAGAGAGCGGGTAGTGAAACTTCCATCAGCATATAGTATTAATGTATTTGTTGGTATAGCACTCGTAAATCGTTGCCTGAATAGTAACGGCGTTTTACTACTGATGCTTTTTAAAAACTTCCGTGTGCTATTGTTTGTTTATCCCCTTTTTCGAATTCGATCGAAATCCAGTTTCTTAACTGGTTTTGTCACTCAGTTTTTCCACACAGCGATTAATTCCGCTGGTTCAGGAATTCAATTTTATGGTGTCGCTGCATTGTTAAACGCAGTGCGTCGATTATTTCCATGCAATACCAGTGGTGGGCGATTTCTAATATATAGATTTCATAAATCATAGAGAGGAGGTATGGAAAAATGAGCAGGTACAGCGTCGGATATTTGTTGATAGCTATTGCTGCATCGCTCGTGAGTTTGCCTGTCATAGCAGATGACGGTGAACAAACGATAAAAAACATGTCGCGCAACACGAAATTAACTGTGCTGCCCGAAGAAGTAGGTGTGCCAACTACCGAGGCGGAGCATGCATTTATCGATATGATGAAATTTTACGTGCCGGCACAAAGAGCCGATGGGTCAACAGCGGTACCACTTGAATATAACAATGCTGATGGCGCTGCAGTGGAATCGCTGGAAGTCGCCAAACCTCTGGTTAGTGTGTTTATTAATGGTCCGGCCATCGGTGTCGAGGAGACACCGTTTGCGCATAGTTTTATGGATACGTTCGCCGCAGTAAGTCTCGATGATGGTGAAACCTGGAAGACCACCAATTTGTCTGAATCGGCTGATCAAAGCTCATTTCTTCTGGGGCAAAGCGGACAAGGCGGTGGTGGCGGAAGCGGACAGAGTGGTAATAGTGGCGGTAGTGGAGGCGGTGGTGGCAGCAATCCACCTCCAAGTCACACCGAAAGTGAAGATGGTGTGCTGCATGCGCCGGGTATGGATTATCCCTATACCAACCAGTGTACCAATTGTCATGGTGTCACCTTGCTCGGTACTGATGAAGCACCATCCTGCTACAGCTGCCATGACAGGGAGTGGAAAGAATATCTTCCCGCAGGTGGCGGCATAGTGATTATTACGGAAGCCATCTGGGAGTCGAAGAGTAACAATAGAAATAACAACCGGGATGATGACGACAACGATAACGACGACAACGATGACGGTGGCCGTGACAATGACAGGGACGATGACAGGGATAACGACAGGGGTAACGATAGTGATAAAAACAAATCCAGGAGCGAACTCACTGTCGAAGGTGAAGGCGCGGCGTCCAGGTCAGAAGTTACGCTGGTTAATGGCATAACTGACGAAGTACTGGCTGTCACTAGCGCGAAACGCAATGGCACATTTTCATTCAAGATTAAGCTTGAAAATGAGTTGCCACCTTGTACAGTAAAAGTATTTTCAGATGGTATCGCCAGTCTCACCACCACCGTGCGTGATGAGGATGGTGAGGCACTAGAGGAATGCGAAGGCGAACCGGTTGATCTGACAGTTTATCCTGGCGGGGTGCATAATGTTTTTCATGCCACGGCCGGTAACAAGGTATTGGTGGCATGGCCAAGCCGCTTTTGCCAGCAAGGACAGCCTGCCTACGCACTCAAAAATGAGCAGAATGCGGAACGACTGGCGGCGATAATCTCGTTCCTTAACAGTGACGACAACCTTGCGGGTAACTTCAGTATGGATGAGGACCTTTATCTGGTGGATGCGTTTGGTGTCGCCGGATCGCAGGGCTCCGTTGATTTTGCTGAAGAGGGTTATCCGCAGGCGGGCGAGGTACCGTATGGGTGTGTCTGGACTGCTCGGGGAGTGCTGCTGCCTGGTGATGATCCTAGAACCGAGGGTGTCGAGGAAGCATCGCATATGGTATGGACCAAAGCAGAGCGTCTTACTTCGGGTAAACGTGATCCTTTCCGCATTGAAGTGCACGGGGTGAAAGGCGCGGGCTTTGTTATTACCTGGCAGGAAGACCCGGATGGACTGCGCCCCGGCCAGGGTCTTGGCCCCGGCGAAGGCTGGAGTGGTGCCGTTGCGCACAGTCAAACGGATGTCTGGTACTCCTTTATCAACTGGGAATACTTTGACTATGTTGAAAATGATACAGGTGCTGCAATTAACATCGTGGATCATGATTTAACAGTTTCCGGCAGGCCACAGGTGTTTTTGCCCATGGCGATGCCCATGCGGTTGACCAACAATGCCAAGTGCAACACGGATGGCACCACCGTGACCGACCCGGATTTGTATTGCAATTACGAAGGTACCGAAGAAGTGCTCGGTGCATCGGCCTATGGATTGAAGAATCAGTGCGCTGACACCGTAGACATACCTACCGGTCCTAATAATACCCCGACACCCATTTGCGTCAGTGAGGACGGTTTGCCCAATGTTGCCAATACCGCCTCAACCCGACCGCGCACTTCGCTGCAGGGTTATGATTCAAACGGTGATGGCATCGTTGATAGTGCCTGGGTAGTCGTGGCTGCAGAGGAGTCCAAAGGATTGGGACGATTCTTCTTCCTTCCGGATGGTTCAACGTGTGTTGAAGGTTCTTCACCAGAGTGCGAAGAAGACATCGGTAAGAATCAGTGGTACTTCAGTTTCGATATGGGTTCAGTGGATACATCTGCCACTGCAACGGAACCTTACGGTTTGGTGCAGAATCTGGTAAACCAGGGCAACATGCTCAATCAACCCGAAGTGGATTGGCGTACTGGTCTGTTTTATCCACCACGCAATACCTCAACCATGTGGGGCTTTGGTACTTATGACTTTGATCTTCTCAATACCGAGATCGCCCGGCGTTCCAGCTTGCTGGTGCAAAGTATCGGCAAGGCTATCAATAGTAATAGTCGACTATTGGCAACGCCATCCTGGAAACAGGGTGCCATGCGCCAGGGTGGCCCGGCGGATACCATGCTAAGGCGTATCGTGTTACCCGATGATTATGTTGAGGGTATTGCCAATAATCCCTATGCGTTTACCAATATCGCCTGTAACGACTGGGCATACAAGGTAAGCGAAGGTGATGCCTATAGTCCTTACTACCCGGACGGTGTATGTATGGATCCCGCCACCAATCTTTCCAGCGTGGTGCCTGATACCTGTATTGATTCACAGGATCCCAACAATGAAGATTGTCCGGTGCTCACCTGCAACGAGGATGGTACTATCTGTACCAGCGATACCAATCCGATCTTGCAAGGCGTGGTTCAGGGTGAGGGTAATACCACACGGATACTCACCTGGCACCAGTGTCCGTCCACGTTCACTCAGGTTAGCGGTGACTTTGACGCAGTGGCTTGCGCAGAAGGTGATACCAACCTGGCGGATCAAAGCTGGTACAACCCGCTGGATGTGTCCAAGGGACATCGAGGGTTTATCGATGGGGACTTTATTATGTTCCTCTATGCCTGGTCACCCAACTGGCGTCTCAATGCCAAGGGTAGTGACCGCTACGAACTCTATGTGCGGCGCTCCTTTGATGGCGGTGAAACCTGGGGCACAACACCGGCATCATTTTTAGCCAGTAACGGTGAAAGTTACACTGGTGACGGTACGGTGACCTGCGAAACGTATCGCACTGCGGATACCGGAGGCGGTGGTATTGTTGAGCCTCGTGTCTGCTATGAATATGGTGCTGGTGAACCTGAGCAGGCGCGCAATGTGACGCAACATCAATCCATGCGCATTACCACGCTGGATCCCCGTTATGCGCCTACCGCTGCCAGTATCGAGCTGAACTGCCTGGATGGTTTGCTGCCCGAGGGCGTTGAGTCTACATGGAGCTGTGATGATCTTTCCACGATGGATTCGGATCTGCGCAATCCGTCGCGCTACTTCATGGTCTATGAAACCGGTGACAACCGAACGGTTCAGGTTGGTGAAGCGGAACCGCTGGATCTCTACTACAGTCGCGCGATTAACTTTGGTGACGATTACGTGGTGTGGGCGGACGAAGTTTTGGACGCCAGCCTCCTGCAATGTTACCCCAGTGATGCGCATGGTGATGACGTGCCTGAGGTACTCATAGGTTCCGGATTCTGCAATGAGTTTAATCGCATGAATGCCCGTGGTGATACCCATTCCAGTGAAGCGAATCTGGAAGCAAACTCCGATGGCTCGAAAATGTATGGTGTGTGGGCACAATGGGTGTTCGATGCCACCGGGGAGGAAATCATTGAGTCGGATGCTGTGGCACGTCGAATCTGGTGGATCGATAACTATCTGCCTGCTGATGCCTGGGTATTTGGCCAGGGTGCGGGTGATGGAACGCCAGCGAATCCTTAACCGTTAAAGCGAGCAAAGACCACAGGGAGGGATTTTCTCCCTCCCTGTGGCTCGCCAGGACGGAGTCATCTCACGCTACCCATCTCTCTTAAGCGGTTAATATTACGCCTCGGTCGCTTATTATGTGGTACCATATGTGCTGTTAAATTAACGGTATGACAGGTTGAATGCACTGGATTTGTTCCGCAATATCAATCCTTCCTGATTATTTCTGACTTGTTTGGAGCAATTATTGTCACACTTCCCGGAAATATCGGACTAAGTCCAGGCAAGAAAAGTGCAACAAGTGTTAATCTGGCATCGAATTCCGATAAATTAAATAAGAACTGATCATAAATTGAGTACTAACGAGAAACATTTACTTAAAATCGACGCTTTGGATATTCCTGAGCCGCTGCTAAGAAGCATTCAGGATTCCGGTTATACCCATTTCACACCTATTCAGGCGGAAACACTGCCGATCACGTTGGCGGGGCACGATGTTGCCGGCCAGGCGCAAACTGGCACTGGCAAGACCATTGCCTTTCTTATCGCCACTTATACGTGGTTATTGCGTCACCCGGCATCTCCCGAGCGTAAACAGAATCAACCCAGGGCCATTATTATCGCACCCACCCGGGAGCTGGCGATCCAGATTCACAGCGATGCCGAAAAACTGGGTAAATATACCGATTTAACCCTGGGACTTGCTTTTGGTGGGGCCGGTTATGAACAACAGCGTAAGCAGCTGGAGCAGGGTGTGGATATCCTGATTGCTACCCCGGGGCGCATCATCGATTATTTCAAGCAACATGTTTTCAACCTGAAGGCGATCCAGGTCGCGGTGCTGGATGAAGCGGACCGCATGTTTGACCTGGGATTTCTCAGTGATATTCGTTACCTGCTGCGTCGCATGCCGCCTCCCGAGAAGCGTCTCAGTATGCTGTTTTCCGCCACCTTGTCTTTCCGTGTTTCAGAGCTGGCTTATGAGCACATGAATAATCCCAAGCAGGTGTTAATCGAATCCAGGCAGATTACGGCGGAGAATGTGGAAGAAGCTATTTATTTTCCCGCCCAGGAAGAAAAGATTCCGCTGCTGCTGGGATTGCTCAAGGGGCACGATGTCACACGTACCATGGTGTTCGTTAATACCAAACGAGCCGCCGAGGATGTACAGCGTTATCTGAGCACCAATGGTTATGATGCGGGTGTACTTTCCGGTGACGTACCGCAGAAGAAACGCAGCAGTCTGTTGAAACGCTTTGTCGACGGTACTCTGCCAATTTTAATTGCCACCGATGTTGCCGCCCGCGGCTTGCATATCCCGGAAGTGAGTCATGTATTTAATTTTGATTTACCGCAGGACGCAGAAGATTACGTACATCGCATTGGTCGTACCGCACGCGCGGGTGCAGAGGGTGATGCTATCAGTTTCGCCTGCGAGGAATATTCCTTTTCCCTGTCCGAAATCGAGGAATACATTGGTCATAAAATTCCTGTAAAAAATGTGACACCAGAATTATTGGTGGAACCAAATCCACCGGCAAAGCGCCAACCCAGAAAACAGATTGCTAATAAAAAATCTTCATCAAGCAAGAAACGCCCACGCAGGAAACGAGCAGCCCGTTAGCGACTGTCTTTGTCTGAAGTAATTCGTTACCGCGCTTGTATCCCGGTTCCCTGTATTCAGTGTCCACTCAGTAGTCGGAACCATGTCTGTGGTTGGAGCATATATATATAGCTAGTCATGGCATATGTGTGCCTGAATAGTGGCAAATTTGATTTCCTGATATCACCCGGCGTTGTTAATTTATCGTGGATTTTAACGTAGCGCCAAAATCTGTTAACATGCGCGACTTTTTGTGAGCCGTATTTTCGTTGTCGAGGTTTTTGATGTTTCAAATAGGTTGTTCCAACCGCGCTTGTTTCCAAAATGAGATTCTTTCCGGATTGACTGTTGCTTTGGCGCTGGTGCCTGAGGCAGTTGCGTTTGCCTTTGTCGCGGGTGTTGATCCTTTGGTTGGTCTATACGCAGCATTCATGGTGGGTTTGTTGGCATCTATATTTGGGGGGCGCCCGGGCATGATCTCCGGAGCCACTGGTGCCATGGCGGTCGTCATGGTGTCGCTTGTTGCCGAGCATGGTGTCGAGTATTTATTTGCCGCGGTTGTGCTAACCGGGATCATCCAGATAAGCGCAGGTATTTTGCGTCTTGGCAAGTACATTAGAATCGTGCCTTATCCCGTCATGTTGGGCTTTGTTAATGGTCTGGCTATCGTTATATTTCTGGCTCAGTTGCAGCATTTTAGTGTGACGCTACCGGATGGTACTGAACAATGGATGAGTGGGGCGGCCTTATATATGCTGTTGACGCTGATTGCATTAACCATGGCGATCACACATTTTTTGCCAAAACTGACCTCTGCCGTTCCTTCGTCGCTGGTAGCCATTCTTGTTGTTTCTCTACTGGTGATTGTGTTTAACCTCGACACCAAGACCGTGGGGGATCTCGCCTCAATTAAGGGCGGTTTTCCGAGTTTTCATCTGCCCGCCGTTCCATTCACTTGGGAGACCCTGCAAATTATTTTGCCGTATTCAATTATACTGGCCGCAGTTGGCTTAATTGAATCGCTGTTAACATTGAGTCTGATTGATGATGTTACCAATACGCGCGGCCGGGGCAACAAGGAATGTGTGGGGCAGGGGATTGCCAATACCACTACCGGCTTCTTTGGTGGTATGGGTGGTTGTGCCATGATCGGGCAAAGCATGATTAACGTAAACTCAGGTGGCCGGCAACGGTTGTCTGGTATCAGTGCCGCATTATTTTTGCTAGCGTTTATACTTTTTGCATCCGACCTTATTGAAATGATCCCTATGGCGGCGTTGGTCGGTGTGATGTTTATTGTTGTATTAGGTACTTTCGAATGGTCGAGCCTGCGGATCATGGGGAAGATCCCACGCACCGATGCGTTTGTTTTAGTGCTGGTGTCCGCGGTCACAGTTTTCACTGATCTGGCAATAGCCGTTGTCGTTGGTGTGATAGTTTCCGCATTGGCATTTGCCTGGGAACATGCCAGGCACATAAATGCCAAGTCATACGATGATGAAAATGGCTCGCGTATTTATGAGCTCAATGGACCATTGTTTTTTGGCTCGGTAAAAAGTTTTCTCGAATTGTTTGATCCAGAGAATGATCCGGATGATGTTATTATTGAATTTCAGAACTCGCGCGTTGCCGACCACTCAGCAATTGAAGCCATTGACAACCTGGCTGATAAATACATTCAGGCAGGTAAAACGTTACACTTGCGACATTTGAGTGAGGACTGCCGAACCCTCCTGAAAAAGGCCGGCGACCTGGTGGAGGTTAATGTGCTGGAAGATCCCCGCTATTATGTTGCCAATGACCAATTGGCGTAACTAGTTGGTCTGGCAAATCTCCCAACAAGGGACAAGCCCGCCGCCGCGAATTAGTAACCACCAGGATTATGCGCACGAAACTATAGATTGCCCGATTTTAGAAAAAATGGTTTGTCCACTGCATGCTGTAAGTGGAAGTTTCACCTTATGCCCGCCCGGCACTGTCTATTCTCATAAGCAGCCATTCAAAGTATGTTCTCAATACCAGTCATTCATTAGATTAACCGGCACAATTTTACATTTTAAAGCAGGAACTTAAAGAAGCCGCTGTCAGCACTTACTATTCTTGATATACTGACAAGTAATCTATAATCAGTTAAATAATTTATAAATTAGAGTTGTATATTAGATATATCTAATCCAGGTTAAACGGACCCACGGGTCCGTCCAATATAAGTTATGTGCTGGTAAATATTGGAGGCTTACTATTTACAGTTGGGTAACTATATATGTATCTGTATTTATCTGGTCTGCTATAAATCCTAAAGATCAATTTACTTGGTTTCTAGAAGTAGCTCCGGCAATAATTGGTGTCATCGTTCTAGCATTAACGTACAGATCATTTCGCCTTACTCCATTGGTATATTGGCTCATATTGGCTCACTGCGTAATATTGATGGTGGGTGGGCACTACACATATGCAGAAGTACCACTATTTGATTCTATAAAAGAATTAATGAATTCAAGTAGAAATAACTACGACAAGGTGGGGCATTTTGCACAGGGCTTTATACCGGCAATGGTGGCACGAGAAATTATAGTTAGAAAGGAAATAATAATTGGGTCTGGATGGCAGTTCTTCTTTATTGTTTCATTTTGTTTA
>Ga0209742_10000484_pt1 | contig 20879 bp, 20 predicted proteins | sample DeeMarSeWOR38_10_FD_187462 | JGI IMG/M metagenome (GOLD analysis project Ga0209742, IMG submission 187462) | Marine sediment microbial communities from White Oak River estuary, North Carolina - WOR-3-8_10 (SPAdes) (version 2) | ecosystem: Environmental > Aquatic > Marine > Intertidal zone >... | reverse complement strand
AAATCAGCAGGAGGAAATTTATGGACGGCGTTGATATGGTTGCCCGTTTAATGGCGATTTCGGCCACCACGGCACCGAAAAGCAAGGGGGAAAATTTTCTAAAGACCAAGGTGCTCAAGGGAAAAGTTTTAAAGGAGCTCGCCGATGCCATGCTGGCCTATGGCCAGCGGACAAAAAAGAAAGACTTTGACCGGGACGCTAAAAATGTTGCTGTGTCCGAGGCGGTATTGCTGGTTGGGATAAAAAAAGCCAATGTGTTGGGTCTCGATTGCGGAGCCTGCGGTTTTGTGGACTGCAAGATCTTTCAGAAGCAGAAAAAAGTGTCGGGTGAATTCATTGGTCCGACATGTGCCTACCGCTTGCTGGATATGGGGATTGCGCTGGGTTCGGCAGTCAAAACCGCCAGCATACTCAACGTGGATAACCGCATTATGTACCGGGTAGGCGTATTAGCCCGTGAGACGAACATCGTGGATTGGGATTTTGTGGTAGGGATACCGCTTTCGGTGACGGGTAAGAATATCTATTTTGACCGCTGAAAATTTCCGATACTCATATAAATTTTGGTTAAATTGGTTTGATTTATTGTATTAGTTTTATTAGTTGTATGAATTTGTTTTTTCGAACCATTGAATACCTATTCTCCGCATGACCAATTGAACCAATAAAACGATTTGTTGATGCCATCATCGTGTTGGCAACCTAAACCATTCGTAAAAACGGTGAAATGGCATAACCGAAAATGGAGGGTTTTTATGGACAATCAGCGTCTAAGACAAGCATTTTCCGAACTTTCGACCCCTTTAATTACCGATGCTTGCATGCGCCTGGGCGTATTTATGCGGGTTGCGCCCGTCGGGATCCAACCCCTGGTTGCGGGGTGGAAAATTGCCGGGCGCGTGTTGCCGGTGCGACATTCAGGAAGTGTGGATATTTTTCTGGAAGTCATGGCAGATGCAGTTGCCGGCGATATTCTGATCATCGATAATGCCGGCAGAAGACATGAAGGCTGCGTCGGGGATCTTACCGTGCTGGAGGCCCGGGCCGTGGGTCTGGGGGGTATTGCGGTCTGGGGATTGCACCGGGATACGTCCCAGCTCATTGAGATCGGCTTTCCTGTTTTCAGTTACGGTGCTTATCCGGTGGGGCCCAAACGCGCCTACCCGCGGGGGCATGATGCTCTGACAACCGCAAGGTTCGGTGATTTTAAGCTCACTGCCGATGATGTCGTTATGGGTGATGACGACGGGGTGGTTTTTGCGCTGCTGCAGGACCTCGAGGAGATTATTTCCCTGGCGCGCAAGATTGCGGAGAACGAGAGGAGACAGGCCGCAAACATCAAGAAGGGAAAAACCCTTTCCAACCAATTCAAGTTCGACGAATATCTGAAAAAACGCAGCAAGAATCCGGCGTTAACCTTCCGGGAGCATCTGCGGCAAATCGGCGGCACCATAGAAGTCTAAGCGCCTCGCAGAGGCCAGATGCCTTTATTGAATAATTAGCCACAGACCCACACAGACTCACACAGACCTTTTGGCCGAGCGACGCGCTCGGCCAAAATCCTGTCATCCCGCTTTGCGGGATAAAAATATTCATCCTAAACGTTTGTAGCCAATGGATTTGCCATTATGTATTATTTTGCTTGAAACTAAAAGAGCAAAAGAATTGTCTGTGTAAGTCTGTGTGGGTCCGTGGCTATTAGAAAACGCCTTTGCGGCTTTGCGTGAGGTAATTTTAAAGCAGACATGGAGAAACCATCCGTATTCGAAGAAACCTATCAAAGCTATTTATCCCGGATTGAAGGGCTGGATTTTAAGAAAATCGCTGGTCCGCTCGGTGCCAAGATGGTCGGCGAAGAGCTGATCGTCCCCTTTTTCGGAAAACCCCATCGGATATCCGCAGGCGGGATCTTCGAGCCCTCCGGCGGCCGGCCGAATTTTTCTGTCTGTGTGATTCTTTCTAAATATCTGTTGTTGTGCCCGAAGCACGATCCGGTTGAAAAAGACTGGGTCAGCTTCAGGGATTTCAAGGATTCGACGCCCTTTGCCGGCGCCTTCGTCAACACCACCGAAGCCCCGCTGGCCAAATATTTCTCAGGGCGTCTGAAAGATCTGGAAACCGCCTGCCGCAAAATCAATGGACATCCCCCCGCTGCAGCTTTTTCTTATGACCTGTGCTTGCAGTTCTATGCGCTGCCCAAAATTCCGGTTTTACTGCTTTTCAACGATGCCGATGAGGAGTTTCCGGCCCGGTGTGCGGTGCTCTTTCAAAGAAGCGCTGAAAATTATATAGACATGGAGTGTCTTGCTATGGTGGGCATGCTGCTGTTTGAATATCTAAAGCAGGCAGCCGATAAGCCGACCAAAACTGTTCGTCTGTCATAAATCCAGGGTAAAAAGATTGGAGAAACGGATGGGGATTTTCAGAATCATTCCTGCCGGCGGCCTGTTAATCCTGTTATTATTGCAGGTGTATTCCATTGCCGCCTGCTCTTATTACAATGGCCCGGTGACCGATCATTTTGACGGTTCCCGTTTTACCAACAATGAACCGGATCATTCTTTTTGGGATATGGTTAAATGGTGGTGGGAAATGGAGACCGTAGAATGGCCCGATTGGGTGGAAGATCCGCCCCAGCCACTCCCCGTTGATGGTACCCTAAAAGGTGAATTACGTATAACGTACATCAATCATGCCACAGTGCTGATCCAGATGGACGGTGTTAATATCCTGACCGATCCGTTCTGGTCTAATCGGGCGGGTCCCTTTTCCTGGCTGGGCGCCAAACGGGTGCGGACCCCGGGTGTCCGAATCGAGGATCTGCCGGATATCGACCTCATTTTAATCAGCCACGACCATTACGATCACCTCGATTTTGCGACATTGAAAAGATTGGTAAAACTTCATGATCCTTTGATCTTCACCGGTCTTGGCCTGAGAAAGCGACTCATAGACGTTGAAGGCGTCAGGATCGTGGAACTCGACTGGTGGCAGAAATATTTATTGGACGCCAAAAAACTCGAGGTCGTCTGCGTTCCCGCCAAACACAATTCGGGGCGGGGGCTTTTCGATAAAAACAAAACCCTGTGGGCAGGCTTTATGCTGAAAAGCGCGCATGGCAACGTCCTTTTCATGGGAGACACGGGTTTTGGTGATTTTTTTCAGGAAGTAAGAAATCGATATGGCGCTATCCGGCTGGCCGTGCTGCCGATTGGCAGTTACGAAAAACGGTGGTTCATGAAAAACCAGCACATGAACCCGGATGACGCCGTTCGTGTCCACATCATCCTGGATGCGACTCAAAGCGTGGGCATACATTTCGGCACCCTCAAAGAGCATCCTGAGCAAAGCATAATCGCCCATGAAACCGATCTGGCCGCAGCCCTTGAAAAACACGGTGTGCCCCCCGAAAGGTTCAGCGTTCTTAATTTCGGAGAATGTCTCCGGGTTTCAGCACCCTGATTTTTTTGGATCGGACATGTCATCCCGCTTCAGCGAGGTTCTTGAACCTGATCAGAGGTTCTTATCCCCTTTTTGGAACCGGCTTAGGATTCAACCGGGCAGTGTGCCGGTTATTCCCAGTCCAGCAGGCGCTGCTGGCCTTCCAGTTTGCGGATGCGGGTCAGGTCCTGGCTGACCTCCAGGCACCCCCGGTAGTATCCGCTGCCATCGCGTACCGCAAAGTAGCGGATATAGATGAACTTGCCGCCCAGTTCGATCCAGAATTCGGCCGTATCGCGTGCGCCGGACTTGAAGGCATCCAGGATCTGGTTGACCAGATGGACGCTTTTGGGCGGGTGGCAGTTGCGAACCTCCCGGCCGATGATTGCGGGACTGCGCGGAAAAATCCGCTCGGGTCCTTCAGAATAGTAAGCGACCCGATCGTTTTCATCGACGAAGGTTAAGTCCACCGGCAGATGGGTAAGCATCAGGTTGATCTGCTCAAGTGTCAAACGGCCCGTATCCAGGCCAAGGGCCCCGGCTATATCTTTGAGGACTTCGGCCGGTTCCGGAGCCGCCGCTTCGGGTTCTTTTTCTATGATGATATCTTCGGGCCAGCCCGTATCCGGGACCACCCAGGCAAAGCCGATATCGGCCTCGCCCGCCTTGACTTTGATCCATTCCTGATCGGAAAGCATATCCAGGCTGGCCGGAAAAAGAATGTGCTCCTCCTTGTAGATCATGTCCCGGATCGCCTGGATGGCCTCTTTTAAAGAGGCCAGAGTGCCCTGCGGATCGGCTGCGGCCAGCGCCTCCCGGGCCTGTTTGAGACCCGCGCGAATGTCATCGTGGATCGACCACATTACCTGAGATGGTCCCGTAAAATGATGGGCTTCCAGCATGGGAAAGAGCTGATTTTCCTTGCGGGTGTAATGAATATCGATTTCGGACAAACGCTCGGTCAGGGCGCCCAGCTCCTGGCGGTGCTCCTTAAAGGTCTCAGGGCGGGGGGGATGCCCGATACGTCCCATCAGCATGCTGGTCTCACTCATGATCTTTTCTGAAGCGCGGTTTTCCTTCATAAAGGTGTGGATGGGATGTCCCAGGGGCGGCTCCGGACGGTCCTGCTCTTCGAGCGCCGCCTTAAATATTTCAACGTGGACGTCGCACAGGCGCTTGATCTCTTCAGCGGGCAGGCCTTCGTCCATCAAGGCCTGCTCCATCTTTGCGATTTCGGAGGCCTCCACGCCGCTGATCAACTCGCTGAACCTTTCTTTGAGTACCGCCATGTCTTCGCCGGCGTGCAAGGCCTTGATAATTTCCTTGAGGGCCGCCTGCTTTTCCTCAGGGTCGCTGGGAACGCCGCCGGCCCCTTTCCCATCGGGCGCTGATTCGTCCGGCGCGGCGCCTTTTTCCGTTTGCCGGTTGATTTCATTTCGCAGGGCCGCCAGAAATTCATTCAGATCCAGACCGCCGATGCCGGCGACCTTTCCCAGAGTGGCCACCTTGCCGATGGTTTTGCGCATAATCGGACTTTTGAGGCTTTTAAATTTGGGGGACAACGCGACCAGAAAATCCTCTAAAAATGGGTATTCCTTCAACAGATCGTTGATTTTGGTATTGGCGCTGATTTCCATGATGAAATCTCCTTACCCAGGTTAAAAAAATGATAGCTGAAAGCATAGAGAAAATTTGATTGTAAGTCAATTTTGTTATCTATAGCGGTTGTTAAAAACATGTTCCGACAAATCGTCATTGCGAGGAGCTTTGCGACGAAGCAATCTTTTGCAAAACCGAAGAGATTGCTTCGCTCGCAATGACTTTTGAAAGATTCACCCAGTCAATCGGAACATATTTTTGACAGTTACGATACTTTCCATTGGCGCACCCCCAAAGAAGCAAAAAAAAGCCAATGACGAGGTCATATAGACCAAGATCATTGGCTTCTAAAATTAGAATATTTTACAAATCTGCAGGTTATTCCCCCGCCTCATAGCGCTGCTCGATGATCAGTGCCGGTTTGAGAAGCAGCGAAACCACAAAGATGCCCAGGGACAGGACGCCCAGGGTGATGCAGACCTCCACCCAGCTGGGCGCGTAATTGACCACCTCTCCCAGGGGTGAAGGCACCAGCCCGGGCACGATTAAGCCCATGCCTTTTTCGAGCCAGATACCCAAAAACAGCAGCGCACATGCAGCCACCATCACCCGGGGATTGTTTTTGCCCGGGTTAAAGGCCAGGATCAGTGTGCCGATCAGATTCATGGTGATGGCCGTCCAGATCCACGGCACCAGAGCCGTATTACCCTTTAGGCCGAAATAAAGGTAGATGGCCGGCAGGCTGTGATGAGTGGGTAGATAGAATTCCTTGAACACTTCGGAAAAGAGCATGATCAGGTTGATGATGGCGGAAACCACGCTGATGCGCCGGATTTTATTAAATACGGCGTCTTCAACGCGAAATGAAGTGGTCGTCTGAATAATCACCAGCACGATTATGATCAACGCCGGACCGGCGGCAAAAGCCGATGCCAGAAAGCGAGGGCCCATCAGGGGATTGTTCCAGAACGGCCGGGCCGGCAGTCCCTGATACAGGAAAGCCGTCACCAGGTGGATGCCAAACGCCCAGAAGATGGAGATAAAAACTAAGGGCAGGTATAATTTTTCATTGGGCTTGCGGTGGTAATAATGACAGTACAGAATATAGGCCGGTACGAGCAGGTTCAAAACCAGATAGCCGTTCAACACCAGCACGTCCCAGGTCAGCAGCGATGTCGGCCAGTTAAACAGTCCGATTCCCGGTATCAGGTGCCAGGCATTCCAGGGGGCGCCCATGTCCACAAAAACAAACATCAGGCACATCAGCAGTGCGCCGATGGCCACGCATTCACCGATGATCACCACTTTGTGCAGGTCTTTGTCTTTGAAGATGTAGGACGGTAAAATGATCATCACGGCGGCGGCGGCCACACCCACCAGAAAGGTGAAATTGGCGATATAAAACCCCCAGCTGACGATATCCGACATGTTGGTGGCGGCCAGCCCCAAGCTGATCTGAACAAAATAGGCGTAAACCCCCAGCACCATCAAGGCGGCCAGGATGCACAGATAGATTTGATATGCCAGCCCGCCGGACAGGCTCCAGGTGATGACATCTTTGCCAAACGCGATGACTTCGCCGATGATAGACGTCAGGTGTGTGCGAATATGATTTTGTGTTGTTTCCATTGGGCCTCTGCGAGTTTAGTCCATAAAATACCAGAATTTGGGATCTGTTCCCAGATCCTCCTTCCACCTGAAAACTTTCTTGTTTTTGAGGACAAATCGGATTTCGCTGTCGGGGTCCAGAAGGTTTCCGAACACCCGGGCGCCGGTGGGGCAGGCTTCGGCGCAGGCGGGCAGGCGGCCGGCTCTGGTTCTTTGAATACAGAAGGTACATTTTTCCGTCTTTCCCCGATGGCGCAAGCGGTTGCCCAGATAGTGCTGTTTTTTGGTCATTTCATCCCTGGGCACCACCGGTTCGTTCCAGTTGAATCGGCGACCGTAATAGGGGCACGCGGCGATACAATAGCGGCAGCCGATACACCAGTCATAATCCACAACCACGATTCCGTCCGGTTCCTGCCAGGTTGCTTTGACGGGACACGCCTTGACACAGGGGGCGTTTTGACAGTGATTACACTGCACCCCCATGTAAAAATGATCATCGACCGGCACCGGGTGATAAAATTTGGCGTTGCCGACCTCCGGGCTCATCTGGCCGTGTTCCATTTCGAAAATACGGATATATTGCATGCTGGATTTGCGGTCGAGATTGTTTTCCTTCACACAGGCGGCCACGCATTCCATGTAACCTTTACAACGCGTGACGCTAAAAGCATAGCCGTACAGGACGCCTTCGATCGGCGCGGCGGAGCTTATCTGGACGTTGACGTTATTGCTAATTTTTGCCAGCCGCTCCAGGCGCCGCACCGTCTCATCTTTTTCCTCCTGGGTCATCAGGCGGTAATTTTTCTTGAAGTATTCCTTCCAGCGCAACGAGAGTTCTTCTTTGGAGCCCAGCATGCCCCCGCCGCATCCGGCGAGCATCGCTGCACCGCCAAAGGCAGCGACTCTGGCGGCGCCTTTTAAAAATGCCCGCCGGTCGCACCCTTGGCTCTGCCGGCAGTCCTTTTCTTCTGAGTTCTGATCGATTTTATTTTTGCGGGGATCCATGTGATTTCCCTATTCGTTTTTGCTTAACGGTGGTGAGTAGATTGCCGGCCAGCGTTTTTCAAAGCGCGGTGAGTGGGGATTATGACAGCCGGTACAGTTTTTAACCACCCGCTGGCCGGCCCAGTAAGAGATGCGCTTGCCGTGAGCACCGCCTACCCAGTCTTTTTTCTGCCTGAAGTGGCATTGGCCGCACAGCTGGTAGGTGTGATCCATATCCACTTGCATGCCATCTTCGGTCTCCAGAAAATCGCGCTCTTCTTTGTTATGACAGCTGAAACAGGACAGTGGACGCGCCTCGCTGCCGTGAGCAAGGAGAATTTCACCATGGGCGATCTCGGCAGCCCGCGCCACCCTTACCGGTTTGTTATTATGACACTCGCTGCATTTAAAGCGCTGAATCTTATCTTTACGGCTCTCGGTCCAGAAAATCCCCCCCGGGTATATTTCGGTGACCTGAACGGTGCTTACCGGAAGCGACAGGACAGCATCGACCTGCTTTTCATCATCAAAGGGCGCCGTTGCATTTTTATAGGTTTGCACGACGCCATCTCCTGCAGAATAGGCAGCCCCGGCCACAAAAATCATCAGCAAGGCAGGCCATATCCCCCGGAGAAAAATCTTAGATATGGGTGTTTTTATTACCATCTCAAAGTATACCTCTTAGGGAACACTTAAATCCGAATATCTAAAATCGAAATTCGAAACAAATTCGAATAACCAAAATCCTAATGACCGAAACGGTGTAATGATTCGGTAAAGTTTGAAGCATTTTTTGTTTTTGTCATTGTAAAATTCGAATTTAGAATTTGCTTCGAGTTTCGTGCTTCGGATTTCGAATTTGCCGGCTAAGCGAAGCCAATAAAGCCCAATAAAGTCCCACGCGCTTCCGGTTCAGCCGGGTTTAGATTCTCTTTCAAAAAGCGGTGCATTGGTTTGCGGCACATGGCATTGCCGGCAGTTGCCCCGTGAAGGATGCTCCACCCGGATGGTTGCCACGGTTCCCGGCCCCACATGACAGGCGATGCAGTTGCCGCGCATCTGAATATCATGGGGTATGGGCAGTGGCGCCCCCGGCAGGGCAGCCCGTCCCAGGCGTGGCGGTGCCACGCTCATCCAGTTCGTTTCGACAAACAGCTTGACCTCGCTCGAGGTGACATGACACTGGCGGCAGGACTCCTGATCGGGATGGGGGGTTATGGGTGTGTTTTTTTGGAGTTCCTCCGTCCAGCCGCCCCGGGCGTGACAGGCCAGACAGTCGACCGCAGCCAGATCCGGCTCTTCGACCTTATGAGGGATAAACGGCGGGGAGCCGGTATACTGCCGACGGGAGTAATATTCATCAAGGGTCCGCGCGGTGGAGGTGCCTTCCAGATAGTCTTTGGATATCCGCTCATAGTTTACAAAGATGGCTTTTCCGTTACTGTCAAAGTCCATGTTCCGGGCTTGCACATCGGTCATTTCCATCTCCTGCGGCTCGAATGAAAAGGCCGTAAACACGATCAACGGCAATGCCACGATGCAGATCCCGGCAAATATCAGAAAAACCTTTCCCAGTTTCCGGTCTGATTTTTCCATTATGCTCTCTCCAGTTTAACCGCACATTTTTTATAATCCGGCTGTTTGGATATGGGACAAAACGCATCCAAAGTGGCCTCATTGATTAAATAGCTTTCATCAAAAAACGGAACGAAAACCATGCCCTGGGGCGGACGTCCCCGGCCGTTGATGCTGGCTTTCATGGTCACCGACCCCCGGCGGGATGAGATCTTGACTTTGCTGCCGCTGGTAATTCCCAGACGGGAGGCATCATCGGGATTGATTTCCACATAGGATTCGGGAACTGCCCTGTGCAGGATCGGAACGCGCCGGGTCATGGAACCGGTATGCCAGTGTTCCAGGACGCGGCCGGTATTCAGCCAGAAGGGGTATTCACTGTCGGGCGACTCGGCAGCCGGCTCGTATGGCCGCAGCCATATCCAGGCCCGGCGGTCGGGTTTGCCGTAGAAGTCAAAATCTTTACCCTCGGCGGCCGGATCGTATTTGGGATTATAGCGCCATTTGGTTTCAAGCCCGTTGACATAGGGCCATTGTAGCCCGGATCGGGCTTTAAGATCTTTGTAAGGCGCCATGCGGTGTTTGGGGTTGTCGTGGAACTGGCCGTATTCATTCCAGATGTCTTCGATATACGTTTTTTCGGACCAGGGGAATTGTTTTTCAAATCCCATGCGTCGCGCAACTTCGATGATCTGCCAGGTATTGCTCATGCAATCCCCGGGCATGGGGACAATCTGCTCGTTGTGCTGGGTGCGCCGCTCGGAATTGCCGAAAAAACCTTCGCGTTCGATCCACAGGGCGGCCGGTAACACGACATCGGCCACATCGTAGGTGGGGGTTGGATAGATTTCAGATACGACGATGAAGCGATCGTCTTTTTTGGCGCCGTTGCGGTAGCGGTTCAAATTGGGCATCGTGACCATGGGATTGGTGACCTGAATCCACATGAAGCGGATATCACCGCGATCCAGGGCGCGAAACATTTCCACCGTATGATAGGTGGGTTTGGGATCGATATTTTCAACCGGCACATCCCAGATTTTGGCAGCCAGCTTGCGGGCGCCTTCATTCATGACCACCCCGTGTGGCAGTTTATGGGTCAGGGTGCCGACTTCGCGCACTGTGCCGCAGGCGCTGGGCTGACCGGTCAATGAAAAGGGGCTGTTGCCCGGGGTGGAGATCTTACCCACCAGCAAATGAATATTGTAAACCAGGTTGTTGATCCAGGTCCCGCGGGTATGCTGGTTCATGCCCATGCACCAGAAGGAGGTGACCTTCTTGTCCGGGTCCCCGTAGAGCGCGGCCAGGTATTTAATGTCTTTGGCCGGCACGCCGGACAGTTTTGCGACCTTTTCCGGTGTATAATCTTCTAAAAATGCTTTGTAGGCTTCAAAGTCGACGGGTTCTTCTTTGTCATTGAACTGGAAATGGTCCTGGGTGCCATAGCCGATATTGGTTTTGCCTTTATGAAAGGATACGTGTTTGTTGACAAAATCCCAGTTGACCCAGTCATTGCGGATGATCTCATAACAGATGGAATTGGCAACAGCCAGGTCGGTCTGGGGGTTGAAAATGATCGATTTGTCAGCTGCCTGGCTGGTGCGGGTCGTGCGGGTGGCAAAATCGATGATCAGGACGTGATTCTTGGCTTTGCGATTGGCCAGCATACGGGAGAAAAGCACCGGATGCATCTCGGCCATATTATTGCCCCAGGTAATGAAAACATCGGCGTGATCGATGTCGTCATAGCAGCCCATGGGCTCGTCCAGTCCGAAACTGGTTAAAAACCCGGTCACCGCACTGGCCATACACAGGCGCGCGTTGGCCTCCAGATTGTTAGTGCCGATACAGCCTTTAAACAGCTTGGAGGAGACGTAGCCGTCGGTAATCGACCATTGCCCGGACCCGTACATGGCCACGCTGTCCTTGCCGTGGTTCTTGATGGTTTCCTGCATTTTACTGGCCACCAGGTCGAGGGCTTCTTTCAGGGGCGTTTCCACCATCTGGCCGTTTTTGCGAACCAGCGCCTTGGTGACTCGATCCTTGCCATACAGGATCTGGATGGAATGATAGCCTTTGACGCAGCAAAGCCCCTGGTTGACCGTACAGTTGGGATCGCCCTTGACGGCCACGGCGCGATCACCGGAGACTCCGACCAGAAGGCCGCATCCGGTGCCGCAGAATCGGCAGGGTGTTTTTTTCCATTCAATCCCTCCTGAATCGATATTTTTCCAGGCACCAAAACTGATTCCCGGAAAAAGTACCGCAGCGGAGGCGGCGGCACTTTGCATGGCTGCGGATTTTATGAATTGTCTTCTGGTAATGTCCATTTGCTTGCTCCTTTTGTGGGTCCTCTTTTTCGAAGCTATTCATCAGTGTCTGTATGGCCGAACGTCATGCCAAGGGATTCCAGTGATTCTAAGGCCCTTAGTTTTTCCTGTAATTTTTTCTCGGTTTCCTCGTCCGGTGTGTCGGTTACCAGGATTAAAATCTCTTTGTTTTCAGCCGGAGTAACCTCACAGAAATCCAGGGCAGCAAGATCATTGAGCAGTTGCTCCTTTGCCCCCTCAACGGGATATGCCAGGTAGCTGAAAATCGGCATCATTCTTCCTTGATCATCATAAAAGCCGGGTCTAAAGGGATGGCCCGGGTAAAGGCTGGAGATTGAGTTGATGAAGAACCATTTATTAAATTGACTATTTCTAACAGCAAGGTGAAACGAAATCTTTGACATAAGTCAAATATTTCATATCAAAATGCTATGGAATAGAAATGGGGTGAACACCGTATTTTTGATTTAAAAATGCTGTATTTTTCCTATGATGATTAAATGAAGCTACTCGACGGCCCTCGGCAAAGGTAAACATTTTAACAAATTGATAATACGTAAGATATTTATGTTCTCTTTTAAAATGTTTTGCTTGACACTGCCACAAAGTGGCATTAATATCTACACGATCGAGCGAGCATCTGACTTCAACGGGAAGTCTCGCAAACCGTTATCAAGGAGCATGAGATGAAGTTTATCAAGCATCATGACGCCGATGAATCTTTGGATCTGGTGTGTCGCATGTGTCCCATGCACTTACTGGAGCCGGGGGATAAGCTCAAATGCATGAAAAAAGGGCAGGTGCTGGAAGTGCTGACCGATTACGATGGAGCCCTGGAAGATATCCCGGATTGGTGCAAAAAATGCGGCCATGAATTCATCGGCATGGAAGAAGATGACGAATACTATAAATTCTATATCAAAAAAAAGAGCGATGATGCCTGAGCGCTTTGCCTCCTTATTATCCCGCAACCCGGAACTCGTAACGCGCAAGCTCTTTTTGATACGCGAACTGTAAAAAAGTTAAGCAAACATATTTTTATCGCAGGAGCATCTTATGTATAAGGCCTACCTGGATCACGCGTCGGCCACGCCGGTCAGAAAAGAGGTGTTGGAAGCCATGCTTCCCTATTTCAGCGACCAGTTTGCCAATCCATCAAATGTCTATGACCTGGGTTCCAAGGTCAAAGAGGCCCTGGAAACGGCGCGAGCCAACGTTGCGGGCCTGATCGGAGCCGATCCCGCCCAGATTATCTTTGCCTCATCGGGGGCAGAGGCCAACAATCTGGCTATCAAGGGGGTGGCTTTTGCGCGTCAGAAAAAAGGAAACCATATCATCGTTTCGGCCATAGAGCACCATTCGGTTTTAAACTCGGCGCGTTTTTTGGAGCGTCTGGATTTTGAGGCCACCTTTTTGCCCGTGGATCAAACCGGTCTGGTGGATCCCCAGCGCCTTGCAAAGGCCATCCGACCGGAGACGATTCTGGTGTCGGTCATGCATGCCAATACTGAGATTGGGACCATTGAACCCATTGATGAACTGGCGGCGGTCTGTAAAGAAAAAGACGCGATATTTCACACCGATGCGGTGGCATCGGTGGGCAACACCCCGTTGGACATTCAGGCGCTCGACGTCGATTTGCTCAGCTTTTCCGGCGCCTCTCTGGGCGGCCCCAAAGGAATCGGGGCACTGTACTTTAATAAACACGTCAGATTGATGCCCCTGATACATGGCGGCATCCAGGAAAGCGGCCGCAGGGCGGGCACTGAAAATGTCCCTGGAATTATCGGATTCGGTACGGCTGCGGCAATGGCAAAAAAGGAGATGCCTGCACGAGTCGACCATATCCGCAAATTAAGGGACCGCCTGGTCGCTGGCATCCTTAAAAGAGTCGAGAAAGTCACCTACACCGGCCACCCGCAAAAACGACTGCCCGGTCATGCCAGCTTTTGTTTTGAAGCCATTGAGGGTGAAGCCCTGATTTTCATGCTGGCCCAAAACGGGATCTATGCCAATACGGGATCGGCCTGCGCATCCAAGGCGCTGAAAACCTCACCGGTGCTCGGGGCCATCGGCCTGCGGGCGGACCTGGCCCAGGGATCGACCGTATTCACGATCGATGCGACCAACACGGAAGCAGAAATCGATCATGTACTCGAAAAACTGCCGCCGGCTGTGGATCGGCTGCGCTCGCTTTCGCCCATATGGGGCAAGGAAATCCCGGAATATCAAGACAATGTCTGCACATAGATATCTGCTATAGGACTTTAAATCGGGCTGGTTTTTAAATAAAAATAGTTAAATACGAAATCAGAATTCCGAAGCACGAAACAAATACGAATATTAAATGACCAAAATTCAAAACAAGTTTGGAACATTTGGATTTATGATTTTGGATTTGTTTCGAATTTCTTATTTCGAGTTTCGGATTTCCGACTCAAGTGAGGAGATAAAGGATGTACACGGATAAAGTGATGGATCATTTTTCCAATCCGAGAAATATCGGGGAAATCGAAAATGCCGACGGGGTGGGTGAGGTCGGCAATCCGGTTTGCGGCGACATGATGTCGTTCTATATCAATGTAAGGGACAACAAAATTGCCGACATCAAATTCAAGACCTTCGGATGTGTGGCTGCCATTGCGGTATCCAGCATGGTGACCGAGATGGCCATGGGAAAAACCCTGGACGAGGCCAAAAAAATCACCAAAAAGTCTGTGGCCGAATCCCTGGATGGCCTGCCCAAAGAAAAAATGCATTGCTCCAACCTGGGCGCCGATGCGCTGGCCAAAGCGATCGAGGACTATGAGCGTAAACACGCTGCTGCATAGTTCATACGAGTTCTTGCCTACGTGGTTATCTGGAAATATCCAGTTGAAGACATCCGATAGTTATCTCGCCACGAAGATCACGAAGGCAGGACAGAATAATTTTAAAATCCTTCTTCGAATCCTTCGTGCTCTTCGTGGTTGAAAGAGCTTCACTCGGACTTTCTGCATAACTGCTTAATCTTTTATACCACAACGTGATATATTTTTATTGACAACCATCCATCAGCGGGTTAAATTTGCTGCCGGGTATGCGGTTCGAATTTTGCACCTAATCGTATACCGCCTGATACGAAGATGGCTTGTCCTTGCCAGGCAACCATCTGTGTCAATCCTCTCCTTAAGATGGGGCGGCTCCGGGTTTTCCTTTATCCATCCCAAGATTATTTTCTTATGGATTTGGCTCAAAAAACCCAGCGCCAGGAGTCGCCCCGTTTTTTCCAGAATCCAAAGATTTTTATGAGCTCCAAAATCGCAGTGTATATTTCAATGCCGTGATAATAATCACGCCGCCCAGCATCAGCTTGATCCAGCGTCCGGGTACGTATTTCTGTGCCCGGGCCCCCAGGTACATTCCCACCAGCCCGCCCGCGCCGAACAGGATGCCCAGCAACCAGTCCGGGGAGGCAACCGCTCCGTTGATCGGAAGGAGGCTGTAAAAGGTTACACCGGCCAGTGAGGAGACAAAGGTCCCCAATAGCACCGCTCCGGCAATGGCGTATACCGGCAGCCTGAAAAACGTGATTAAAAACGGTGCGATAATTGAACCGCCGCCGATACCGTAGGCGCCGCCAATGATGCCCACCGCCAGGGCCAGTCCGAGCAGCTTTACGGTTGTGAAAGAATACGCGGCACCGTTGAAACTAAAACGCGTGGTCTTCATTTCGATTGACGCATTTCCCACGCGATCGGTTAGCACACAGCTTTCCGAGCTTCGGGATACCGTGAATTTACCGTTTAAGGTTTCTTTTAACAGTTTGACCGCAATCAACAGTAAGACACAGCCGACAAAAAACTTGAATGCTTTGGGATCCGGCAGATAGTTGATGCGTACATAATAGCCGACCAGGACGCCGGGGACAATGCCGGCCACGATCAGCAACGCCACCGGCCACACGAAGCGGCACTCTCTGGCATAGCGGTACACGCCGCCGGGGGTTCCGGTCACATTGTAAAGAAAGTTGGTTGCGGTAACTGAAGGGCTCGTGAACCCCAGGACGCTCATTTGAAAGGGCAGCAGCAAAAATGCCCCTGAGATGCCCCCCATGGAAGTGAAAAAGGAAATGCCGAAGGCCACCAGCGGCGGGATAAAAATATAGGTTTCAACCCCGGATAGGGGAAATGTGAATTGTAAAAATTGCACGTTTATCTCTGCTAGTCTTTAAGGGTGAATTTAAGGGCTGCTGGGAATCCACATGAATTCCGCATTTAGTTTGTCTGTTCAGGGAAGGGTCTGAATCTTTCGATCCTTTCGATTTAAGGCAGGCCTGCCGGTGTCATCTGAATATTCCGTTAAAAATGTGATCATCGGCGGATATACATTGCGCTTTTAAACGTTTGTACTTTGTCAGGAGGTCCTTGCCGGCCTGTGACAGCCGCGACCCTTCCTTGCGGTCCGTATGCACAAGGCGGGCATTCATGTGTTTTTCAGTTGCTTTTATTTTGCTCCAAACGGCTTTGTACGACATTTGCATCTTCTTAGCCGTTTGATTGATGGACCCGGTTTTTTCGATATTCTCCAAAATTTCCGCGCGGCCCTCACCGATGATGATTTTGTTGTTCTGATCCACAATCCACTGGCTTGATTTTAATTGGAGCCTGGCCATTTTATTTCTCCAAAAAATTAAAATTTAAATAGATTTATTCACAACAAAAACAATAAATGCGCCAGAAGGCTGGCAAGCTATGAGGCCCGAAGGCTTGGAGGGTCAGAACAAGTCTACCATTCAAGCTTCCTGGCTTCCCAGCCTCCCAGCTTTTAAGCTAGCTTTTATATTTCGTGATTTCGTGGTTATACAAATAGTTTTGCTTTCATAAACTTTATGAATCACCCGCCGATGGCGCGCATGGTTCTTTGACAGGCGTTTTGGTGGTCTTTGGCATTTAAGTGGTGGCCGGATGGCTTAACCGCCACCGCCTGCCTGAATATGTTGATGATTTCGTTTTGAGTTGCCCCATCTCGCAAGGGGGTTTTGACATCGATTTCTTCCCTGGAAAACAGACAGGTCTTGATCTTGCCATCGGCCGTTAATCTCAATCGGTTGCAGGATGCGCAAAAATGCCAGCTGATCGGTGCAATAAAACCGATTTTACCGGCAGCACCCGGAAGCCGGCAAAGCCTTGCCGGCCCGCAGGAACCGGCTGCCGGTTCGATTTGAACTCTGTCCATTTGATGGATCTTTTTCATAAATTCTTCAACCGGCATGAATAGCGATTCATAGCTGCCGTAAGCCGAGCTGTCGGTGGGCATCAATTCGATAAAGCGCACGTGGTAAGGTTTGTCCAGCGTTAAACGGGCCAGGTCTTCGATTTCATCATCATTGATACCGCGCATTACCACGGAGTTAATCTTGATGGGATGCATGCCGACTTGTTCGGCACGCCGAATACCTGCCAGAACGCGGGACAGCCAATTGTACCCGGTTATTTTTTCGAAGCGTTCCGGCTTTAACGTGTCCAGACTGATATTGATTCTGCGGACGCCAGCCTTAAACAGGGCTTCGGCCATTTCCTCCAGATAGATCCCGTTGGTCGTCAGGGCCAGGCTTTTTAAATCCCCGATCTCTGAAAGCATCCGGCAGAATTCAACCACGCCTTTTCTGACCAGCGGCTCGCCGCCGGTGACCCGTATTTTGGTTATACCGGCCGCCGCCGCCGCCCGGGCGACCTTGAGCATCTCCTCATAGGTAAAAATCTCTGAACGCTCCAGGTGGCTGCGGCCCGAAAACGGCGTGCAGTAATAGCATTTCAGGTTGCAGTGGTCGGTTATCGAGATGCGCAGATAGTCGATTGAACGTCCATATCCATCAACCAATTTCATTTCAGCTGATCCTCTTTAAATCGTGTAATAAATCCGAAATCCGAAGCCCGCCTGATTTTATAAGATTGGCCGAAACAAATCCGAATATCAGATGACAAAAATTCAAAAAAAAGTTTTGGAAATTTGAATTTATAATTTTGAATTTGTTTCGTGCTTCGATATTCGAATTTCGAATTTAGTTTCCACCAAAAGTTGAACTTAATCTACCAAGATTGGGGTTAGCCTTTATACCAATCAGGTGCCTTTACCGAAGGGGCAATGAGGATAAGTGCATTCTTCACAATCCTTGCAAAGCCCCCCGTGGCCTAAAAACGCCAGCTCGGCCTTGCCGATTTTTTCTCCGGCCAAAATCCGTGGCAAAACCAGGTCCAGCACAGTGATGCGGTGAAACAGTCCGCAGGCGGGCACCCCCAGCAGCGGAACATCGTCCACATAGGCCACCAGAAACATGGCACCGGGCAGCACCGCCGCGCCGTAATACATCTCGGCTGCTCCGGCCGAGCGGATGCCCAGTCGGGTGACATCATCGGGATCGACGCTCATACCGCCGCTGAGCAATACTAAATCACAACCCCTGTCCAGATGAGAGCGGATGGCCGTGCAGATCGCATCGGCGTCATCCGGGGCGAAGGCCACATCCAATACCTCAGACCCCAGGGCCTTAATCTTTTCGGTCAGGATCGGCGCAAACCGGTCTTCGATCAGACCGTGGTAAACTTCATGGCCGGTGATTACCAATCCCACCGTTGCTCTGCGGATGGGTTTGACGGCCAGCACTGCGCCATTCTGGCGGGCGATGGCGGCTGCCCGCTCGATGGGTGCCCGTTTCATTATCAGCGGAATGGCGCGGGTGGAGGCCACCAGGTCCCCCTTCCTGACAATGGTGTTATTGTGAAGGGTGGCGCACATCACCTCGTCGACCATGTTAAATGCAGCCAGCACAGCGGTATTAATGCTAAGCAGACCGTCTTTGCCTGCCAGCAGCTTGATCTTTCCTTCCCGCGGCTCGTCTTTCCAGACAATACCGTCGCCGGCCAGTGCTTCGGCTAAAATTGCGGCCGCCTGGTCCTCGTGTATTTCGTCTTCTTCCGGCTCGATGGCATAGAGATGATTTTTACCCATTTTCTGCATGCGGCAGAGATCGCCCTCGCAGACGGTATGCCCTTTGTGAAAGGCCGCCCCTTTGAATTCACCGGGACGAATTTCGGTTAGATCATGTGCCAGCTTGGTTCCCACTGCATCTTCCAGTTTAATTTTTTTCAGCATGAATTAGCTCCTTCTATCTGCACAAGGACATTTCAAACTGCTTGAAAGCCGGGATGCTAGGAGGCTGGGAAGCTTGAAGGAATGAATTATTCTTAGCCTCCAGGCTTTCCGGCCTTCTTGCCAATTTCGTGTTTTCGTGGTTAAAATTTTGCTTCTTCTCATGATTAAGTTGCTTTTTATTTGGTTAGACTGCAATTTGCTTCTTAATCTTTGCGTCCTGGCGGCACTGCGCGAGGCTGCCTTCCGGTTTCCAGTCCATACCCAGCCAGGTCACCTCTTTTGCGTCAGTAAAATAACTGTCACCGGCGCAGGGTCTGCAGAGAAGCGTTCCGTCGTCTTCAATGATCTCTCGTTGATCGCGCACCACCTGGCCGCAGCGACTGCAGCGTGCCTTGTAACGGGTCGGGCCGGGCAGGTCGCAGTCGTCTATCTTTACCCTGACCTGCTGTACGCGGAAAAGCACGCTGTCCGGCATGCGTCTGTATGCTTCCAGTTGCTGCATGTGTTTATCGGCAATTTCCGGCGCATAAGCGCTGGCCAGGCTTCGGGCCTCTTCCGTGGAAACCACCCGAAAGGCCTTACCGGTTTCAAGATTTACAAAGGTGGCGGCCATGATGCCGTAATCCATAAATTTCAGGGAGCGCCTCCCCAGTTTGACACCGGTGACATGGGCCACGGCATCGGCGGTACAGCGGTCCATCTCCACATAGATGATCAGCTTTTTGATCTGGTCATGGCGTCTGGGCTCATCCAGACCGATCAGACGACAGCCCAGCATGGCCATGCGCACGCCCACCACCTGCCCGGGGCAAAGGTGCCCGTGGGCGTCGGTGGAGGTTTCCAGCAGCTTTTCAAAAGCATCCATGATCTATTTTCCTTATTCAGAGGTCAGTAAACAGAGGACAGAAATCAGAGGTCAGATAAAGGTTTCATCTTGCCGCTTTTGCATCTTTCTTCTGTCGTCTGACTTCTGTACTCTGAAGCCTGAATGTATATGTTAGAATTAACATAACAGGTGGCAAAAAAAATGCGAAAATTCGCAAATCCCTGGATATCTTATAATTATGATATTGAGTGGGGTCTTTGACCTAAGTCAAGCCTTAAACCCGAGATTAAAGTTTCATCTTTTTGAAATAATTCTGAAAGGTTATAAATTAAGAACCATTAAGCACCTCATCCACCCAGCCCATGGCCGCAATCATATTCGGAAAACCGATGGTGGTCAATGATAATAAAACAACATGGGCGATTTCTTCTTTGCTGGCCCCTGACTCCAGCGCCTTGCGGGTTTGGGACATCACCGCACCGCGCGAATTGGCACCGATGGCAATACCCAGATTGGTGAGGTCCTGATATTTTTTCTCAAGCGGCCCGGCTTCCCGGCAGGTCTTTCCCAGTTGCTGAAAATCTTTAAATACCTCCGGATACGCGGACGTGAACTTTTCGTAAATTTTAGGAAGATACATGATCGTTCCTTCGCTGCCCTTATGATTTTTAAAAATTTCGTAAATTGAATTGTTATCTGAAAACCAGCTTTAGTGGCGAAGATGCTAAATGTCAAGTGCTAACACGGGCGATAAAATTGATTTGATTCCATTCGCGCGTTCCGCGATGAGAAATGGTCAACGGCTACATCCGGCGGCATTTTTCTTGTTTTTAAGCGGGTACGGCATTTTATTTTTCTGCAACTTGATCGAAGAACGGTTTCCGTTTGCCGAAAAGATAAGCTCGGGTTTCTTTAAATATACCTTGGTGTCCGGCGGCACGCTTTCTGTTATCCAGACATTTCCACCTATGGTCGAACGTGCGCCGATCACCGTCTCTCCGCCCAGGATCGTTGTGTTTGAATACACGATGACATCGTCTTCTATCGTGGGATGCCGCTTTTTATCGCGGGAACGCTCCACAGTCTCCTTGGGCATTGACAGCGCCCCCAAAGTTACCCCTTGATAAAGCCGGACGCGATTGCCGATTTCGGTCGTTTCCCCAACCACCACCCCGGTGCCATGATCGATAAAAAAACTTTTTCCGATTTCAGCGCCGGGATGGATATCGATCCCTGTAAAACTATGGGCATATTCGGTCATGGCCCGCGGCAGGCGGGGGACGTTCAATTTGTATAATTCATGGGCGATTCGCTGAACGGATATGGCAAAAAGACCCGGGTAACTGGTGATAATCTCATCATAGCTTTTGGCTGCCGGG
>Ga0209742_10000482_pt1 | contig 20901 bp, 17 predicted proteins | sample DeeMarSeWOR38_10_FD_187462 | JGI IMG/M metagenome (GOLD analysis project Ga0209742, IMG submission 187462) | Marine sediment microbial communities from White Oak River estuary, North Carolina - WOR-3-8_10 (SPAdes) (version 2) | ecosystem: Environmental > Aquatic > Marine > Intertidal zone >... | reverse complement strand
GGGGAGCCATGAGGGAGAGGAATCAACCCGGCTGGCCCGCACACGCGCCTACAACGCACTATCAGCGGCGCTCGCGGACCTCGGTCTCGAGGGTGGTGAGCGCCTCGTCGAGCGGCAGCACCTTTTGTTGCTTGGAGCCCAGGCGGCGCATGGCGACGGAGCGATTCTCTACCTCTCGCTGGCCGACGGCGAGCTGCACGGGCACTTTCGCGACGCTGTGCTCGCGGACCTTGTAGGAGATCTTCTCGTTGCGGAGGTCCGCCTCGGCGCGCAGGCCACGCGCGGCGAACTCGGCGACGACTTCCCGCGCATAATCATCCGCATCCGACGTGATGGTCAGGACCTTCACCTGCACCGGCGCGAGCCAGAGCGGCAGGTTGCCGGCGTGATGCTCGATCAGGATGCCGATGAATCGTTCCAGGGAACCGAACATCGCGCGATGCAGCATCACCGGCAGGTGCTTCTCACCGTCTTCGCCGATGTAGGTGGCTCCGAGCCGGCCCGGCATGTTGAGGTCCACCTGCAAAGTGCCGCACTGCCAGTCGCGCCCGATCGCATCCCGCAATACAAACTCGAGCTTCGGCCCGTAAAACGCGCCTTCGCCGGGGTTGTGGGTGTAATCGAGCCCGGCAACTTCCAGCGCCTTGAGCAGCGCGGCTTCCGACTGGTCCCAGACTTCGTCGTCGCCGACGCGGACTTCCGGGCGATCGGCGAACTTGATGCGCACGTCCTCGAAACCGAAGTCGCGGTAGATGCCGAGGATCAGCTGGCATACCGCTATTGACTCGTCGGTGATCTGTTCGGCCGTGCAGAAGATGTGCGCGTCGTCCTGGGTGAACGCCCGCACCCGCATCATGCCGTGCAGCGCTCCCGAGGGTTCGTAGCGGTGGCACTTGCCGAATTCGGCGAGGCGCACCGGGAGATCACGGTAGCTCGTGATCCCCTGCTTGAAAACCTGCACGTGGCCCGGGCAGTTCATCGGCTTGATGGCGAAGTGGCGGCCGTCGACCGTCTCGGTTGTGAACATGTTCTCGCCGAAAGCCTCGAGATGGCCCGACTTCTCCCACAGCGACGTGCTCATGAGTTCGGGCGTGTTGATCTCGCGGTAACCGGCAGCGTTCTGCTTTTGTCGCATATAGCCGATGAGGTTCTGGTACAGGGCCCATCCCTTCGGATGCCAGAACACGGCGCCCGGCGCCTCTTCCTGGAAGTGGAACAGGTCCATGACGCGGCCCAGGCGGCGATGGTCGCGCTTTTCCGCCTCCTCGAGCATGTGCAGATACTGGCGCAGCTGCTTGTCGTTCGGCCACGCTGTTCCGTACACGCGTTGCAGCATTTCGTTCGACGAATCACCACGCCAATAGGCGCCGGATACGTGCGTCAGCTTGAACGATTTGCCGAGCTTGCCCGTCGTCGGCAGGTGCGGCCCGCGACAGAGATCGATGAAGTCTCCCTGGCGATACAGGGTGATCGGCTCGTCGGACGGGATGCTCGCGATGATCTCGGCCTTGTACGCTTCACCGATGCCGCGGAAAAACTCCACGGCTTCGTCGCGATCCCATACCTCGCGCGTGATGGGCTCGTCGCGGTCGACGATTTCCTTCATGCGTGCTTCGATGACCTGCAGGTCTTCCTCGGTAAACGGGTCTTCGCGCGAGAAGTCGTAGTAGAAGCCGTTCTCGATTGCGGGCCCGATCGTCACCTGGGTATCGGGCCAGAGCTCCTTGACCGCTTCCGCGAGCGCGTGCGCCGCGTCGTGACGGAGCAGTTCCACGCCGTCGTCGGAGTCACGGGTGACGATCTCGAGCGAGGCGTCGTCCTCGATGTCGCGCGTGAGGTCCCACAGCTCGCCGTTGACGCGCACGGCGACGGCGTCGCGCGCGAGGCTCTTGCCGATGCTGGCGGCTATCTCGGCGCCCCGGGTAGCAGCATCGAAATGCTTTTCGGAACCGTCGGGTAAGGTAATTGTCGGCATGTCGCTCGTCGTCTGTTTGTTGCCCGCGGGAAAGGCGCGCCATTGTACAATTGCTACCCGGTTTAAGACACCCACCTATCGATGAACGACGTGCCCGATCCATTGCCGCCTGCCGGCCACGACCACGACAGCTGCGTGAGCGCCGCGATCGAGACGGCGGAGAAACTGTGCCGCGATCGGGGGCTCCGGTTCACGGCCCTGCGCCGGCGCGTCCTGACGCTGGTATGGGACAGTCACAAGCCCATCGGCGCCTACGATATCCTCGACAAGCTCGGCAGCGAGGGTAAGGCGGCGGCCCCGCCGACGGTGTACAGGGCACTCGATTTCCTGATCGAGGCCGGCCTGGTGCATCGGCTGGACTCGCTCAACGCCTTCATCGGCTGTCCCGACCCGGCGCGTTCCCACGCCGGCCAGTTCCTGATTTGCCGCCGCTGCCGGACGGTCCTCGAGTTGGACGATCCGGATATCGAAGCAGTCGTTGCTACAAAGGCCGGGCAGCTGGGATTTACCTCCGTGCACCAGATGCTCGAGGTGCAGGGGCTGTGCGCCAACTGCAGCGATACTGACTAGGCGCGGCCGCGACTTCGCGTACAATACCGCCCGGTCGAAACCAGCGAAATGAACCGATGAGCGAAGCGCCGCGGGACTTTATCCGCCAGATCATCCATGACGACCTCGAGTCCGGGAAGCACGACGAAATCGTTACGCGCTTTCCACCGGAACCCAACGGTTACCTGCATATCGGCCACGTCATGTCGATCTGCCTCAATTTCGGCGTGACAGAGGAGACCGGTGGACGCACCTTCCTGCGCTACGACGACACCAACCCGCACAAGGAAGACCAGGAGTACGTGGACGCCATCGAGCAGGACGTGCACTGGCTGGGTTTCGACTGGGGTGACCGACTCACGCACGCCTCCGACTACTTCGATCAGCTGTACGAGGCGGCCGAAAAACTCATCGAAATGGGGCTCGCCTACGTGGACTCGCTGAGCGCGGAGGAGATTCGGGCGCACCGCGGGACCCTGACGGAGCCGGGGACCAACAGCCCGTATCGCGAACGCAGCGTCGAGGAAAACCTCGACCTGTTCCGGCGCATGCGGGCGGGAGAATTCGCCGACGGCGAGCACGTCCTGCGGGCGAAGATCGACATGGCGTCACCGAACATGAACCTGCGCGATCCGGCGCTGTATCGCATCCGGCATATCGACCACCAGCGCACGGGCGATACCTGGTGTATCTACCCGATGTACGATTTTGCGCATACGCTCTCGGATGCGTATGAGCACATCACGCACTCGCTGTGCACGCTGGAGTTCGAGGATCACCGGCCGCTCTATGACTGGTTCCTCGACCAGCTGCAGCCGCCGCACCGGCCACGGCAGATCGAGTTTTCGCGCCTGAACCTCGCCTACACGATCACCAGCAAGCGCAAGCTCGGGATGATGATCGCAAACGGCGTGGTCAGCGGCTGGGATGATCCGCGCATGCCGACCATTGCAGGGATGCGCAGGCGTGGCTACCCGGCTGCTGCGCTGCGCGACTTCGTTAAGCGCGGTGGCGTCACCAAGAAGGACAAGCTCATCGAAATGGGTGTGCTGGAGAACAGCGTCCGCGAGGTGCTCGGCGAAGAGGCCGAGCGGCGCATGGCGGTCCTGAAGCCATTGAAGGTGGTGCTGACTAACTACCCCGAGGACCAGGTCGAGATGATGGAGGCGATGAATCATCCGAACCGGCCCGAACTCGGCACGAGAGAGGTGCCGTTCTCGAGGGAAGTCTGGATCGAGAAGGATGATTTCATGGAGGAGGCGCCGCGCAAGTTCTTCCGCCTGAAGCCGGGTGGGGAGGTCAGGTTGCGGAGTGCCTATATCATCCGCTGCGACGAGGTGGTCAAGGACAACGACGGCAACGTCGTCGAGCTCCGTTGCAGCTATGACGCCGACACGCGCAGCGGCACGGGGACGAGCGATCGCAAGGTCAAAGGCACGATTCACTGGGTGTCGGCGGCGCACGCGTTGCCGGCAACGGTGAGGCTCTACGACCGGCTGTTCACGGTGCCGAACCCGAACGCGGCGGACGACTTCATGGATGTGCTGAACCCCGATTCTCTGGAGACTGTCGAAGCGATGCTCGAGCCGTCGCTCGCGGATCTTGGCCTGGGCGAGGCCGTGCAGTTCGAGCGTCTCGGCTATTTCTGCCTGGATTCGGCCGACGACTCGCCCGCGACGCGCGTTTTCAATCGTGTCGTCACCCTGCGGGACTCCTGGGCGAAGATCGAGAAACAGGCGATGCAGGGGCAGAACTGAGCCGCAAGGAATTCAGTTCTCGAAACGGTAGCTCAGGTCGGCGCCCGACTCTTTCTGACCTGAGGTCAAAGTAATGCCGAAGCCACGCTGCAGGTCATAGCGTATCCGGATGACGTTCTCGTTGTCGAACAGACCAATGCCGTAACTGGCATAGACGCGCGGCGCGATATAGGTGCCGAAGTCGAGCGCGCCGATGCCCCTCTCGTAGTCGAAGTCGCTGCCCGTCACGAGCAGCGTCAACGCGCGCTCCTCGGTCGTCACCGGCGTCGTGTACGCCTCGATCGTCGGGCGCGAGATCGATCCTGCTACCAGCACCCCCGCCCGGCGCACCTGGGTATTGCCGAAAATCTCGCGTTCCGCTCGTATGCGCAGATAGGGATCGTCGGCAGGCACGTCCGGGAACTGCACCGCCCCCTCGGTGATCTCGAGCCTTTGTCCGAACACCAGTATCTCGCCCTCCACGCCGAACTGCCCGTTCGCCATGGGTATCGGGTCGCCGTTCCAGGCGAGTAGCGTGCTGCCCGAGACGGAGGTCTCGACGACGCCGAGATCGACGATGACGTTCTCGCCCAGCGAGACCTGCAGATCACCGAATATCCGCACGTCGGCGGGCCCTGCCGCCTCGGCAGGGTCGTCCGGCAGATCGCCTGCGACGATGACGACGTCCTCGCTTTCATAGACGCGGCTGGTGCCAATATTGCTCGGTACGATACGCGCGCGCGCGATCGTCAGTGTGCCATCGATGTCGAGTTCCTCTCCGTTGAAGCGAACCCGTACGTCGGTGTTCGCGATCGCTTTCACGTCGGGTACGTCGATGAGCGTGAGGTTGTGGCCGCGCAGCGTGACTTCGATCCCGCCGGTAGCCGAGCGCACCTGGTCCGCGCGCGTGCGGATCTGCCCGCGCCCTTCCCCGGCGCGGAAAGAGCCCATCACCTCGATGTCCCCACGGCCCTGCAGTTCGCTTTCCACTTCGATCTCATCGAGCCTGAGCCCGATCGGCAGGTAGGTCAGGCTGCCGTTTTCGAGCGCCACCGTTCCGGTGATCAACGGCGCGTCCGGCGTGCCGTCGACATCGATATCCGCGCGCAACGCGCCGCCGGCGTGGTCGAGCACCGGTACGAAGGGCAGGATGATGCCGATGTCGGCGAGGTCGATGTCGATGCTGCCGTCGAGGTCCGCGCTGCCGGTATTCGCGACGTCCAGCACCTGGAACTCCGCGGCGATCTGGCCCTGTCCGGGGAGCGGCAAGTCGATGATGCCGCCATGCAGGTCGTCGCCGTCCACGTCGAAGCCGAGCCTGGATTCGCCGGTCGTCAGCCTGCGGTCCGGATCGTCGATGCTTACCACGGTGCCGGCGGTCATCCGCAGATCGGCGCGACCGTCCGACTTGCCGTCGGGTCCGGCGCGCCAGGCGAACGAGCCGCTGACGACCTGGTCGAATTCCAGCCGGGTTTCGACGAAGGCGTTGACGAGATCGACGGGGACCGCCGATAGCCGAGCGTCCAGGTCGGAGCCCGTGCCGGACGCCCAGCTGCCGTCCACGCAGAGGCCGATGCCGCGCCCGCCGCTCATGCAGAGCTTCTCGACAGCGGCACGCTGTGTCGACAAGGTAATCGCAGCGGATTCCTGCAGCGTGGCATCGAACTCCTCGTGATGCACGTCGAGCCTGGCGACTTCGCCGCGCCACGTCGACGTCCGCTGCCAGTCGTCGAGTGCACCCTGTATCGAGAGCACCACCTGCAGCCCGTTGGTCACGACGCCGAGGTCGAGGCTCTGTGCCTCGCGTCCTATGTACGGCACCACGCGCAGCTGCTCGGCCTGCAGGTTCCCGTAGTTCATCGAGGCCGCAGCGGCTTCGATATTGACCACGCTGTCCTCGTCGTCGCCATCGGTGATCCTGAACGCCTCGACGGCGAAGTCGCGATAGCCCAGCCGGTCGCTCGCTGCATCAATGCGCAGGAACTCGCCGCCAGGCCGCAAAGAGACGACACCGGACGCCACTACTTCGCCAAATGCGCCGTCAACGTAGAGAGCGAGATCATCGACGAGGATATCGAAGCTCAGGCCTTCCACGGCATACAGCTGGCCATCGAGCCGTGCCTTCGCATCGCCGTGTCGCAAATCGAGATTCGCAACGCTGACGGCAGCCTCTCCGTATTCGATGTGTCCGTCGGCGTGCAGCGGCCTGTCGCGGAAGTGCCCGTTCACGTCACGCAGCAACGCCGCAACGCGCAGCGGCTGCTGTTGACCGGTCAACTCGACGCTACCGTTCAGCTCGGCCGGCCAGTCCGGCAGGACCCCCTCCGTCCGTATTCCCTGCATCTCCAGGTTCGCGGCAAACGCGCCAGGCTGGCGCCAGCTGTATTCACCCTGCCCCCTGATCGTACCGCCGAGTATGTTGCCCTCGATGATTTTCACCGCTGCGCCATCGCGATTGCCGCCGCCGTCGATCGTGAAGCGCCCGGGGGGCAGGTCCTGGACGTCCAGGTCGAGCGTACCCGCAACGCTCCAGTCGTCGAGCGAGCCGCCGACGGTGACGCGTCCCCTGCGACTTGCCACGCGCGGGTCCTGTTCACCCAGCGGCCAATGAGCGTCCTGCCAGTCGAGGTCGCTGGAAATCGCGCCGGACTGGATATCGACGTCGGCAGCGATGCCGACCTGCATCTGGGTGCCGATGACGCCGACGTCGGCCTCGGCGGTGAGCGCGCGGGTGTCCCCCTGCGCAGTCGCGGACAGCGACAGCGGCGGCAGTTCGGCAAGTTCGCCGTCCACCGGCAGCGAGAAGGCAGGCGCCTCGGCATCGACTTCCCACGCCAGTTCGCCCCCCAGCCCGGCGAGGCGGCCGATCACCGTCGCCTCCGGGTCTGCGACCTCAGCCCGCAGCCGCAGGTCGTCGATCGAGCCCGTTACGTCGGCATCGAACGACACCGTCCCGGCTAGCCCGGTCAGTGCGGGCTTCGCGTCGATCGTTACGTCGGCCTGGATCGCGTTGCCGCCGGCCAGTGCGAGGCGGCCGCCGCCGTCGACATCGTAGTACGGCGTCGTGGCACGCAATCGTTCGATCCGGAACGCATCCTGCCAGCTGCCGGAAATCGTGGCGGCGTCGAAACTGATGAACCTGCCGGCAGCGAAGCCTTCAAAAACCGCATCCCGCATGTCCAGTTGCACAATCGCGAGCTCGAACGGCAACTGCAGCTTTGCGAATATGACGCCGAGGTCGGTACCGTCTGCGCGGTCACTATCGCGCTCGAGTATGCGAAGGCTGAATCCGCTCGAGTTGCCGCGTTCGACAACCACGCGCAGCGGCAGGAGTTCCAGCCTGGCCACGAGCGACACGTCATCGACCACAAGCTCGACAGCGTCGTTCTCAAAAGCGATACCCTGTAGCTCGACCCCCGACGTGATGTCGCCGCGGATGCCGACGGCGGTCAGTGCGCCGTCGGTAACAGCTTCCGCCCGGGCCCAGAGCCAGCGTGCGCCCGATTCCGTGTGCAATAACCAGTACCAGGCAACGGCGACGAGCAGCGCCGGGCCGAGAACCAGAAGCAGCAGGATGCGACGCAGGGTCACAACAGCGGCGTCCCGATCGTCAGGTGGTAACGCAGTGGCTTGCCCTCGAAGTCGATTGCCTGCGCGACGTCGATACGTATTTCGCCGGCAAACGAATACCAGCGTATGCCGATGCCTACCCCACGCTTCAGGTCGGGATCCTTCCAATCGTTGAAAGCGTTGCCGATGTCCGCAAACACAGCGCCCGACCAGGATGTAAAAAAGCGGTACTCGGCTTCGGCGCTCGCCGTGATGATGTGATTGGAGCCGATATCGTTGTTTGATAGCTGTTCGAACCCGTAGCCGCGCACGCTCATGCTTCCGCCAGCCTTGAAGCGGTAGAAGTTCGGGAGCGTCGTGAACGACAGGTTCAATGGCTGGCCGCCGATATCGAGCACGAACTCGTCAACGTCGGCATCGGTGTAGCCGACCTCGCCGCGCACGTGGACCTTGAGCCGGTCGCCAAGCAAGTAGCTGCGGCGTGTCGCCAGGAAGATCTGGGTGAATTCAACGGTCGAGCCGAAGGCCTTGTCGGAATGGAACAGCCACGCGCGGTCTCTTCGCCCGAAGGTTTCGAAGGCGCGCCCCTGGACGTCGACGACTTCGTAATCGATGCCGACCGAGAACGCGTTCTCGATTGTTCTCAAGCGGCCCTCGAGCTCGGGATTGCTGACGCGGGTCGTCGGGTCGTCGGGCGTCGTGTCCACGAGGTCGAATCGCTGGTCGGAATTCAGGAACTGCACGAACGGCGTCGTGAACCGCTGTGCCTCGCCGCCTTTCAGGTTCTTGAGCTTTAGCCGTCCGAAACGCAGGTGCCGCTCGTCAAGGTCGCCGTTCGCGAGCCGGATGAAGTTTTCGTCTTCCTCGTCGCGCTTGACCTCGAGGTCCTGGTTTTCGAGGCGCAACGTAAATTCGGCATCCCACCACTCCCTTGCGCGGCCCACCCGCGGCCTGCGGTAACGGCCGCGCAGCGTGAACTGGTCGTCAAGTTCCTGGTAGCCGATACCAACGTCAAGCCGGTCGCCGCGATCCGACATCGGGTGACGGCTGTAGTTCGCCTGCAGCCGGATTCCCGTGTCGTCACCCCAGCCCAATGCACCGGAGTAATGGTTGCGGGTCTCGGTCGCCACGCGCACGTCGAAGTCGACCGCCGGCGGATCCCGGCCGGGGCGATCGGTTTCCAGTACGGTAACTTCGTCGAAGAAGCCCGTTTTCCACAGGTCAGTGCGCAGCCGGCTGACGAGCCTGGCGGTATACGGGTCGCCCTTGTTGAAGCGTGGAATGTATTCGAGGATCCCGGGCTTCAGGTCGTGGCCGGAATAGCTGACGTCGCCCATTACGTACCGTGGGCCTGTATCGAGTGTCAGCTCGAGTGTCGCCGTGTTCTGCTCGAGGTCGAGTTCGAGCGTATGCTCGACAAATTCCGCCTCCAGGTAACCGCGCGACTTGGCGGTGTCGATGGCATTCCGTTTCTCGTCCTCCCAGACGGACTGGTCGAGGACTGCGCCCTCGCCGAGAGGCCACGCTCGCCGCCAGGACAAAATAAGGCGATCTCCGGCGCCGGGGCCGGTGACGTCGATTTCGACGCTCGCTATTCGTACTGGCGGTCCGGCCTCGATCGTCAGTTCGACGATCGAGGGCCCGTCCTGCGACTCGATGATGCGGGCCGAGATAACGGGGGAATAGTAGCCGTAAGGTCGCAGTGCCGCCCGAGCGCCGGCAATCGTTTTGTCGATGACTTTCTCGTGATCACGCGGCTGCAGCCGGGCACGAGGTCCGAATTGCACAGTATCAACATGGCTGAGCACATTCGCCGTCAGCGTGTCGTCCAGCCCCTGGACAAGGTAGGTCACATCGCCATGAGCAGGGAAGGCTGCAGCGAGCAACAACAAGCAGACTGACTTTCGAATGTTCACCAACGCTGAAATCCTGCTCATCGGCACATGTTGATGTTGTCAGAACTTGGACAATGAGCGGAAGATGAAATTCAGGCCGCGCGATGCCGTCAGAATCAGGTCTCGAACCCGTCGCTGACCACAATCGGTGCGCCGCGCTCCAGGCCCAGGCCATCGGCGGCATTGCCTTCCGCCCTCGCTACCTCGATGACATCGAAGGAGTTGATCAGGGCCAGGTATTCACCCGGTTGCACCCTGCCGTATGTCGTCTTCATCGGAAATACGTGGCCGGCCAGGGTCACGACAGGCTGCCGGAAACCTTCGATCAGCTTGCGGTCGATGTTGCTGATGAGATTGCCGAAGGTGTCGACCGTGATGATGGTGCCGCTCACTTTTGTGCCCGAGGTGTCCGGGTCGTCGATCCAGCCCGGAATCCACTCGTAAGTCGGGATGCCGATCGATACGGGATTGGTTCGACCGGACGCAATGTCCGCTGCGATCGGGGCGAAGATGTCACGGCCATGAAACGTGGCGCTGGGTTCGCCGAGCCCCAGGCGCTTGAAGCAGCTCAGGTCGAGCTTGAATACCTGTGTGTCCTCTGCGACATCCAGGATCGGCGAGAGCAGGCCGTTGTCGGGTGCGAGGAAGTAATGCCGGTCATGCTGAACGAGCAGTATGTCGCGCTCTGTGCCCACACCCGGATCGACGATGGCCAGGTGCACCGTGCCCGCCGGGAAGTACCTGTACGCGCGGCTTACCCAGAAGCCGGCTTCAGGCGGCCATTGCGCGGGGATATCGTGAATGAGGTCGATGATCTTGGCGTCCGGGAAGCGCCCCATGATCACGCCCTTCATGACCGCCGTAAAGGGACCCTTGTGACCGAAGTCCGTAGTGACCGTGATGACGCCGGATGGCTGCATGGCTTGAATCTTATCAGGCGGCAAGCGGATTTTCCGGGTGCCGTTTGAGGAAACTGCTGCGCGCCCAGTAGATGAATATGGTGTCGATGGCGGCGATTACCACCTTGAAGACATACTTGGCGGCGCCGAGGGCGAGGGCGGTCCTGAGGTCTACGGTGCCCCACCAGACGACCAGCGAATAAATGGTTGTGTCGACGGCCTGGGAAGCCATGGTCGAGCCATTGTTGCGCAGCCACAGCCAGCGTTCCCCTGTCCACGCCTTGATCTTGTGAAACGCCCAGACGTCGAAGCGCTGGCTGATCAGGTAGGCGAGCAGGGAACCGAATACGAAGCGCGGCGAGAAATTCAGGATCGTCGAAAATGCGTCCTGTATGTCCTGCGAGAACGCCGCCGTCTTCGGGTTAGTGCTCGGCAGGTACATGAGCCCCAGGCTCATCATGACCAGCACGATGACGCTTACCGTGAAGCCCATCCATACGGCTCGCGCGGCCTCGTGTTTGCCATAGTTTTCCGAAAGTACGTCGGTGGCGAAGAAAATACTCGAGTAGAAGATGACGCCGAGGCTGGTTTCGAGCCCGAATATGATGGTCAGCTTGGGCCCCTGCAGGTTGGCGAGAATGATCGCAGTCGCAATCGCGACCTGCAGGCCCGCCTTGCCGAACAGGCGATACAGGACAACGGTGCCGCCGAGATCGAGCAGCAGCGTAGTGAGCCACAGCACCTCCTGGTTGGCGGCAAAGAAGTCGACCAGGATCTGCGGGAACATTCGGCGTTTAGCCGGCCAGCCTGTCGAGATGCCAGTCGGCGTTGCCGAATACCTGGTCGATGGTCGTCAGGCGCTTGAAATAGTGCGCTATATCGACCTCCCAGCTGACGCCCATTCCGCCGTGAATCTGTACCGCTTCCTGGCCGACCTTGCGTCCGACGGAGCCGACCTGGTACTTGATCGAACTGATGGCACGCTTCGCACCGGCGTCACCCTGCCCGGTGAGCATCGTTGCCCATAGCAGCAGCGAGTAACTCTGTTCACAGTCGGTGAACATGTCGACCATGCGGTGCTGCAAAGCCTGGAAGCTGCCGATTGGCACACCAAACTGCATGCGGTCCTTCGAGTATTCGACCGTCTTGTCCGTCATGATCTGCATGATGCCGACGGCCTCCGCGCAGACGGCGAGCGTCGCATCGTCGATGGTCGCATCCAGCACGGCGAAGCCCTTGCCGGGTTCGCCGATAACGGACGCCGCATCGACGGCAACGTTATCGAGGCTGATCTCAGCCGCCTGCTGCCCGTCCACCGTTGGGTAGGAACGGATGCTCAGGCCATCGCTGTCGGCGGGAATGGCGAATAGCGTGATGCCGTCTTCATCGTTCTGCTTACCGGCCGTCCTCGCGGATACGATCAGGAGCTCTGCGTTGCCGCCGTTGAATACGACCCCTTTGCTGCCGCTGATCACCCAGCCATCGCCGTCGGCAGAAGCCGTAGTCCGGACGTCGGCAATGTCGTAGCGGCTTTGCGGTTCCGCGTAAGCGAGTGCGGACTGCAGTTCGCCCGCGATGATCGGATGCAGCCACCTTGCCTTCTGTTCGTTGCTGGCTGCACGGCGCAGGATACCGCCGGCGAGCACGATATTGGCGAGGTAGGGCTCGACGACGAGCCCCTTGCCGAAGCGCAGCATCAGCACCATCAGGTCCGCTGGTCCGCCGCCGAAACCACCGTCCTCGTCGCTGAACGGCACCGATGTCCAGCCCAGTTCGGCGAAGGTCTGCCAGACTTCCGGGCTGAAGCCGCGCTCGCTCGCGGCGTACTTCTGGCGCGTGTCGAAGTCGTAATCGTTGGCAATGAACTTCTCGACGCTGTCGTCGAGCATTGCCTGTATTTCGTTATACGAAAAGTCCATCTGTGATTCCTAGAGCCCGAGTACGTGCTTGGCGATAATGTTCTTCTGGATCTCGTTGGAACCGCCGTAAATCGAAGCTTTGCGGTAGTTGAAGTACTTGAGCGAGGTCTGCGTTTCAGCGCCTTCGCCGACCCAGTCGGCAGGATCCCGGTCCAGGGTGTATTGCTCCTGGACGTAGGGCAGTGCGTAATAGCCCGAGGCTTCAAGGTAAAGCGTATCGATCGCCTGCTGGACCTCGGTGCCTTTCACCTTGAGTATCGATGACTCGGGCCCCGGCGCCTTGCCGGACTGCACCGCGGCGAGCGTGCGCAGCTCCGTGTATTCCAGCGCCCTGAGATCGACCTCGACGGCGGCAAGCTTGCGCATGAAATTGCGGTCTTCGCAGAGCGGCGTGGCGCCGCGAACAGACTTCGTGGTTTGCTTCCTGAGCTTGCGCAGCCGGTACTTGGAGATCGCCACGCCGGCAATATTGGCGCGCTCGTGCTGTAGCAGCACCTTGCCGTAGGTCCAGCCTTTGCCTTCTTCCCCGACGAGGTTCTCGACAGGGACCTTGACGTCCTCGAAATGCACTTCATTCACTTCGTGGTCGCCCTCGATCGTAATGATCGGGGTAACGGTAACGCCGGGCGTCTTCATGTCGACGAGAAGAAAGCTGATGCCTTCCTGGCGGCGTGCGACGTCCGTACTCGTTCTCGCAAGAAGGAATATCCAGTCCGCGTGCTGGCCGAGCGTGGTCCAGGTCTTGGTGCCGTTCAGGACGTAGTGGTCGCCGGCCAGGTCGGCGCGCGTCTTGAGCGACGCGAGATCAGAACCGGCACCCGGCTCGGAGTAACCCTGGCACCACCATACCTTGCTGGCGAGGATGTCCGGCAGGAAGCGCTTTTTCTGTTCCTCGTTGCCGAAGGTATAGATCACGGGCCCGACCATGCTGAGGCCGAACGGCACGATGGGCGGGGCGTCCGCTTCCGCCATTTCGGTCGCGAAAATGTATTTCTGGACCGGCGTCCAGCCCGTGCCGCCGTATTCGACCGGCCAGTTCACGCCGGCCCAGCCTTTTTCGTGCAGCCACTGCTGGAATCGGACGAGATCCTCGCGCTCCATCGGCACGCCTTTTTCTCGCTTGCGGCGAATATCCTCAGGGAATTCGTCCCGAAATACGGCGCGAATCTCCTCGCGGAAGGCAAGATCCTCAGCACTCAACGTCACGTCCATGGCATTCCTCGTATGCGGGGCAGGGCGTTCGGGGGAGCGATTGTCACAGAATGCGTTCAAAGGATCGAGCCAATCGTGCAAAATGTGGGAATGAGAATCGATTCGGTGCCCGGGTCAGCTGGACGGGACAGGAGGTTAGCGTGGCTGAACTGAGTCACGTCGACGACAAGAACCGGCCTGCGATGGTCGATGTCGGCGACAAAGCCGTTACGGCGCGCGAGGCACACGCCCGCGCGGTCGTCGTGTTGCCCCCGGAAGTGCTTGCTGCGCTCGACGGCGACGAAATACAGAGCAAGAAAGGGCCGGTGTTCGCGACGGCGATTATCGCCGGCGTCATGGCAGCCAAGAAGACGCACGAGCTGATACCGTTCTGCCATCCGCTGGGCCTGGATAATTGCGACGTCGCGATTGTCCTGGACGGCGATCGTGCCGTGATCGACTGCCGATGCAAGGTGACGCACAAGACCGGCGTGGAGATGGAGGCACTGACGGGCGCAAGCGTTGCGGCGCTGACCGTTTACGATATGTGCAAGGCGCTGTCCCATGACATCGTCATAGCGGAGACCCGGCTGATGATGAAGACGGGCGGGAAGCGGGACTTTCATCGTGACGGCTAGCCTGGAGAAGACCGAATGAAGACCATAACCGTGCGCTATTTCGCCATGTTCCGGGAACAGGCCGGAGTCGACGAGGAGACACTGTCGCTGGACGCCGCCACCGCTGCCGACGTGTTCGAGCACACCAAGGGCCGTCACGGGTCGCCCGAGCCGGCCGGGCACTGCAAGGTGGCGATCAACGACGAAATGGCGGACTGGTCGTCGCCTGTCCAGGACGGCGACACCGTGCTGCTGTTTCCACCCGTGGCGGGCGGCTGACATGATTCGCATGACGACAGATCCGATCGATCCGGATGTCCTGCGCCGCGAGCTGTTCGATCCCGCTGCCGGTGGCTATTGCGCGTTCGAAGGCTGGGTGCGAAACGAGAACGAGGGGCACGAGGTCCTGCGGCTGGAGTACGAAGGCTACGAACCCGTAGCCGTTGCCGAGGGCAGAAAGATACTGGCGGAGGCCGCCGAGAAGTTCCCGTACCTGCAAGCGCACTGCGTGCATCGCACCGGCATGCTCGAGATCGGCGACTGTGCCGTCTGGGTGGGCGTCGCGTCCGCGCATCGCGACGAGGCATTCAAGGCCTGCCGCTACATCATCGACGAACTCAAGCACAGGCTCCCGATCTGGAAGAAAGAACACTACGCCAGCGGTGATTCAGGCTGGGTAAACTGCGAGCGTTGCGCCGAGCACGCGCACGGCTGATTTGCGAAATCTGATTTACTGCTAATGCCGGTTCTTCGGCGTGGCTTCGGCATGATTCTTTGCGCTCATGGCTCCCTTCGGTCCGCTTTACTTCGCGCAAACAACATCCCGAAGCCACGCCAGACCAGCCGTCGAGGTTGTCCGGATCAGCTGGTGGTTCGATTCGCGCTTCGAGAACCGCGCCCACAGTCCGCGATGCACCCTGCAGGAGCGCGCCTCGGCGCGCGATGAATCATTTCCGGAGTTTGTCCAGGTCAGCCGGTGTGTCGATATCGGCCGCGGCGTCCTCGAAGGGGATGGTTCTGACGTCGAATCGCGGGTCCTGAAGCACGCTTTTCGCCCCCGCATCGCCGGAGAGCCCGCCGAGCGTTTCGAAGGCGCCGCGCGGGAACAACACCGGCGGTCCCACGGTTCCCGAGAAGGCCGTTGCCACGATTTCGTTGTCGGCACGGCTCCAGGTTTCGATCAGTGCCAGGAGGTGGCGCGCCGTAATCAGCGGCTGGTCGGCGAACAGCAGCAGTATGGCATCGGCGGCATGGGACAGAGTCTTCGCCACCAGCGCAATCGAGCCGCCGAGGCCCTCTTGGTGTCGGTCGTTGATGACCAGGTACCCGGGCGCATCGCCCGCCGCCCGGATCACGGCGGCGCTGTCGTGTCCGGTAACGAGAACGTTGCGGTTGCCGCAGACTTCGCGTGCCAGCTCGGCGGCGCGGCGGACCAGCGGTCTTCCCGCGACTTCCTCGAGTTGTTTGTTGCGGCCGAAACGGCGCGATTCGCCCGCTGCCAGCACGGCGGCGAACACGGCCGCAGCCTCCCGCGTCAGAACTGTTCCCGGCATCGATAATCCTGTTGTCGAATGCGCGCATTGTAAGACGGCGGCCCTGCTGTGCGACAAAAAATACTGACAGAAAACTTGCGGCGGCGGGGGCTAATGTGTATTTCTTAGCCGGTCGAGCCAGCAGGGAACGTCAATTGCACGTCATCAGTTCCATCGAAGAGGCAAAGGCACTTGAGGGTGTCGAGGTCGGACTGTCCGACTGGGTGATCATCGATCAGACACGGATCGACCAGTTCGCCGAAGCGACCAGTGATTACCAGTGGATCCATGTCGACACCGAGCGTGCCGCAGCGGAGATGCCCGAAGGCAAGACCATCGCCCATGGCTATCTCACGCTGGCGTTGATCCCCGCGCTCACCAGCAATTTTGTCGAGATCGAGAACCTGGCCCGGGCAATCAACTTCGGCGTCAACAAGGTTCGTTTCTACACGCCCGTGCAGGCCGGCGACCGCGTGCGTGCGCGTGCGACGGTATTGCAGGCTCGTCGGCGGGCAGGGGCGCTGCTGCTGACCTCGGAAACGCGCATCGAAGTTGAGAACGAGCGCAAGCCCGCGTGCGTTGCCGAAACCCTCGGCATGTACTTCTTCGGCGATTAGTTCCGGTTGGCAGGCGCCGGTCAGCGAGCGTGCAGCCAGCCTGGCAGGAACGAATAGGGATCCTTGTCGACGGCGTTATTCCACGAGACGTTCGACTGGTCCAGCAGCCTGGCCATAGTGCCATCCTTGCAGGCGTCGAATAGCTCGGTCGCACCGCCGACGTGTGCACCGCCGATATAGATCTGCGGAATCGTCTTCAGGCCCGTACGCTCCAGTATGGCCGCGCGGATCTCGCCGCCCCTGTTGTCCTTCTGGTACTCGACGGAATCGAGATCGATGGATCGATACGGGATCTCGTACTCTGCAAACATCTTGCGCACCGACCAGCAGAACTCGCACCATTCGAGCGCAAATAGCACGACCGGGTTGTCCGGATCGTGGGTGGCCTCATCGAGGAACGCCAGTGCATCCGCCGGCGCCGCGGATTCCTCTTCTTCCGCTTCGGCCGGGGGCGCAGGCGGCGGCGTGTCGAAGCGGTAGTTCGGCGTCGAGCGAGAGATCTCCAGTTCTTCGGCGGTCATGTCCGCCGGGATGTCCTCGAACAACGGCGTACTCAGGTAGCGCTCGCCGGTATCCGGCAACATGCACAGGATGTTTGCACCGGGTTCCGCTTTCTCGGCTACGGCGATGGCGCCCGCGAGGGTGGCACCGGCCGACACGCCCACGAATATCCCTTCTTCCGTCGCGAGCGCCCGCGACAGTCTCATGGCGTCATCGCCACTGATGGGCAGGATTTCATCGATGTATTTTGCGTCGACGGCATCTTCGGTCAGCTGCGGGATGAAGTCCGGTGACCAGCCCTGCATCAGGTGCGGCCGAAACAGTGGGTGGCTGTCTTTCGGCGCGCCATCGGCCAGGCGCTCCTGCGGTATGCCACTTCCCAGGATGGGCGAATTGTCCGGTTCGCAGACGACGACGCGCGTTTCGGGACTCGCCTGCCTCAATACCCGCGACACACCCTTGAGCGTGCCGCCGGTGCCGTACCCGGTGACCCAGTAGTCCAGCTTCGTGTCCGAAAACGCCTCGAGAATCTCGGGTGCGGTCGTGCGCGAATGCGCATCCGCATTTGCTTCGTTCTCGAACTGCCGCACCAGGAACCAGCCATGCTTCTCGGCCAGCTCTACGGCTTTGGCCAGCATTCCGCTGCCCTTGAGCGAGGCGGGCGTCAGCACCACCCTGGCCCCGAGGAAGCGCATCAACCGGCGCCGTTCGACGCTGAAGCTCTCGGCCATCGTTACGACGAGCGGATAGCCCTTGCAGGCGCAAACCATGGCAAGCCCGATGCCGGTATTGCCGCTGGTCGCCTCGATCACGGTCTGTCCAGGGCTGAGCGCGCCGCTCTGTTCGGCTTCCTGGATGACGCCGAACGCAAGTCTGTCCTTGACCGAGCCCATCGGATTGAAGGACTCGATCTTTACGTACAGGTTGACGTGGTCGGGCGCAATCCGATTCAGTCGGACGATCGGCGTCCCGCCGATGGTCTCCAGGATATTGTTGTAGCGAGATACCATGACAACCCCCCGTCGTCAGTTCTCCAGGATAGCGTAACGCACCATTGTACCGCGGTAGCGCGCCTGCTCCCGCATGAGCGCGGCGAGCCGGCCATGCACACGATCGTCCCAGTAGTTCCAGCGTTCGACGAACGCCTTCGCCATTTCGTAGTCACCGGCATACTGCAGGTTCAGGACCTCGCCGAGCAGTTCGCTGACGACCTCGTGGTAGCGCGCGTAGTCGATGGCCAGCAACGCCGCGTCGCCGTGCAGTTCGATGAGGCCGTGTTCCATGAAGAAATTGAACTGCATCAGCTGCATGTTCTGATACGGCTGTTCGGGCCGCGGCCGCACGACCTGCAGCGTGCGCCGGATGCCGTCAGCGTAATGCGCGCGCAGGCCCGCTGCATCGTAGTAGCCGATCTCCAGCAATGTCGGTGCGGCATGCAGCGACACCAGGTCGGACTTCATCTCCTCGACGAGATCCGCGTACTCGGCGAGCGCTTCGCCGAGACTGCGGCCGTCGGCCGTCACGCTTGCGCCCAGGTAGTGACCGATTTCGTGCCACAGCGTGCGGTTGAAGCTGCCATCGATGGTCAGGTGACCGCGAAACGCGGGGGCCACTGCCGCATCGAAACGCTGCTTGCTGTTTTCGAATATCGCCGGGTTCGCCAGTATGTTGTTGCGAATCAGCACGATGCGGCCGTACTTGCGCGCGTGATCCGCGTCGTTCGGCAGGATCGTGGCCGTGTTCGCGCCACGCGCCTGCCCGAAATCGGCGACCACGTTGTACACGCCGACGGGAATGTGCGAGCGAACGCGCTTCTGCTGTTCGTAGGGCAGGGCATCCTCGATCGACTGCAATTCGGTCATCGCAGCGGCCAGCGCCCGGCTCTTCGCCTCGTCCCGCGCCAGCACGCTGGCGCTGTAGAACGCCTTGATACCGAGCAGGGAATCGTCGTAGCTCTCGTAGCTTCCGAACTGCAGGTTCAGGTTGCCGAATCGGCCGGTTACCCATGCCGCATCGCCGGACTCGTAGTCGCCGGTAAGAAGATCGCGGCCGCGGTTGCGAAGATAGGCCGCAAAGTCCGGTGACTCATCCTCGATGGCGCCTGCGGCTCGCTCGAGATGTTGCCGTGCCTCGGCAAGCTGCGGCGCATACGCCAGCGCATACGGAACGGCGTACAACGTTGCAGGGTCAGCGTCCAGCGCCTCGAGCCGTTCTCGTAACCCGTGGTGCATTGCCTCGACAGCGGCGAATTCGTCCAGTCGCGACAGATCGCCGGCGATGCTCTCCGCGCTGGCTCGCCTGACGACGGTCCGTTCTGCGAGTATCGATTTGCGAGCCGCGGGGTTCGCCTCGAGGTAGGCGTCTATTTCCCGGCGCGCCAGCCCGGAGGCGTAGACATTCTTTCCCGGGTTCGGAGCCCCGACCGGCAGAAACGGCAGCCTCTCGTTTTCCAGCGTCGTAGCGACGGGCCCCTTGAAAAGGTAGTAGAGGTCAAGCAGGTTTCGCGTCGCATCCGGTGCCGCTGCCGTCTCGTGGAAATTATCGAGGCGCTGTTTCGCTGCGGCCGCTTCCTCGTGAAGCTGTTGTTCGTACAGCGCGTGCATGATCCGGCCTGCGGCGAGCAACTCGTCCACCGCCCGCAACTCGGCGGGCGACAGGTGCCCGAGGTCCGGGTCCAGCGTGACCTTGAGTCGCGAATCCAGTATCGGCTGCGACCGCTCCGCCGGCCAGTAGCCGTCCGGCAGCTCGGCCGCGGCAGCGTGGCAAACGAGCATCAGGGTGAAGAAGGGGATTGACAGGCGTTGCATCGTTAGTCCGAGAATTCCGCGGTTGACTGACGCCGCCGGTCGACCAGCAGCCGTGTGACGTCCGGTCGCGAATAGTGCCCCGCGACGTCGAGGTTCTGCCTCTCTTCGAGCACCATGCGGTGGTCGAGTTCCGCAACGCGCAACGATTCCTCGCCCGTTTCCGGCGCCAGCAACCAGTCACCGGTCGGCGTCGCAATGCACGAGCCACCGTTCGCCATGACATCGTCGGCTGCCTCGCGCAGCAGCTCGGCGTGCGGCAGCGATTCCGGTATGTCGGACCTGCGCATCAGGCCGGACGCCGAGATCACGAAGCAGCGGCCCTCGCGCGCAATGAAGCGAGTGATGTCCTCGGTGTTGCGCAGGCTGCCTGGCCAGATCGCAACGTGCAGGTCCTCGCCCTGGGCATAGAGCGCCGCGCGCGCCAGCGGCAGCCAGTTTTCCCAGCAGTTGAGGCCGCCGGCTGTGAACGGCCCGAGTCTGTGCGTGCGCAGGCCGTGACCGTCCCCGATGGCCCACACCAGGCGCTCCTCGTAGGTCGGCATCAATTTGCGGTGCACGGAACCGATTTCACCGCTTGCGTCGATGTAGACCATGCTCGCGTACAGGCTGTGTCCGCCGCGGTCGGGTGCGCGTTCCATGATGCCGACATAGACGGCAATTGCGTTGCCACGCGCTGCCTCGACGATCGGTTCGAGATCGCCCGCCTCGATGCACACCGACTGCTCCACGTAATGGCGATACAGCTCTTTCTGCAGCGTGGACTCGAAGCGTGCCCCCTCGGTTCGCTCTACCCAGAACGGATACCCCGGTATGAGGGCCTCCCCGAATACCACCAGCTCGCAGTCCCGGGAGGCTGCTTCGCGGATCCACTCGGCAAGCTTGCTCACGGTCGCGTCGCGGTCCAGCCAGATCGGTGCGACCTGGGCGATGCCGACTTTCAGTGTCGATTTATTCTTCAAAATCAGTAGCTTTTGGTGTTAACCTGATGGCAACACGGTGCCAGCTAGCATAGCACGTCAGCGCTGCTACGATGGCTACCGGGATCAGCAAAACAACAAGGACATACCGTCATGAAAGGTCTGATGATGGAGAG
>Ga0209742_10000478_pt1 | contig 20996 bp, 20 predicted proteins | sample DeeMarSeWOR38_10_FD_187462 | JGI IMG/M metagenome (GOLD analysis project Ga0209742, IMG submission 187462) | Marine sediment microbial communities from White Oak River estuary, North Carolina - WOR-3-8_10 (SPAdes) (version 2) | ecosystem: Environmental > Aquatic > Marine > Intertidal zone >... | reverse complement strand
GATATTCTGTTGCTGACCGAATATTTTCTTAAAAAATATAATGAAGAAAACACCAAGGAAATCAGGCGTATTTCCACGCCGGCCATTGACTTGCTTCTGCAGTACCACTGGCCGGGCAATGTCAGGGAACTGCAGAACTGTATCGAGAGAGCGGTTCTCATTTGCGACGAGGAGTCCATCAAGAGCTACCACCTGCCGCCAAGTCTGCAGACCTCGGAAAGCGTCAACTCAAAACAGGCGATTTCCCTTGCGGGTGCCGTAGAAAACTTTGAACGTGAACTCATCATCGAGGCCCTGAAGAGAACCGGCGGCAACCAGACCAAGGCGGCCCAAGAGCTCGACACAAGCCTCAGGATCATTAATTATAAGATCCATCAGTACGGCATCGAGCCCAAAAAGTTCAAGGTTCAAAAATAGTTTTATTTTTTATCTTTATTACATAAATAAAGCCCGGGCTTTATTGCCCCGGGCTTTATTGTTTAATGTGTTGAAAATATTAATAAATCTTCAGATAGTTTTCAAGTTCCCAGTCGGTAACATGGATCCTAAAACTATCCCATTCTTTCTCTTTACTCTCCACGTATTTTTCAAAAATATGCGGCCCAAGGGTATCCTTGGCAATGGGATTTTTCTTCAATTCCTCAAGGGCTTCAAGCAGGGACGCAGGCATGCTCTTGATCTTGGCCTTTTTCATCTGGTTAGGGGTCATGCTGTATATATTAACATCGGTTGACGGCGGCGGGGCCAGCTTATTCTTGATGCCGTCCAGGCCTGAGTTCAGCATCATGGCAAAGGCCAGGTACGGGTTGCAGGTCGGATCCGGACAGCGCACCTCGACCCTGGTGCTCATACCGCGGGCGGCGGGAATACGCATAAGAGCTGAACGGTTGGAGGCTGACCAGGCAACATAGACAGGCGCCTCATAACCTGGCACCAAACGCTTGTAAGAGTTGACCAGCGGATTGGTGACCGCAGCAAAGCCCCTGGCATTTCTGGTGACACCGGCAATGTACTGGTAGGCAACTTTACTGAGCTGCAGTTTATCCTTCTTATCAAAAAAAGCATTGGAGCCGTCCAGGTTGAACAGGGACTGATTGGTGTGCATACCGGAGCCGTTGATGCCGAAAACAGGTTTGGGCATAAAGGTGGCATGCAGACCGTATTTCTTGGCAATGGTTTTTACCACCCATTTAAAAGTCACGGTATTATCTGCAGCAGTCAGGGCATCAGCGTACTTGAAATTGATCTCATGCTGGCCCTCGGCAACTTCATGATGGGAGGCCTCTATCTCAAATCCCATTTTCTCAAGGACCAAAATAATCTCACGACGGCAATCTATACCTTCGTCATCAGTATCAACTGTAAAATACCCTGCAGTATCATGAGTTTCTGTGGTGGCATCACCATGAGCGTCTCGCTTAAACAGAAAGAACTCAGCTTCTGTCCCGACATTCATGGTAAAGCCCATTTTCTTGGCTTCGGCGAGAACCCTTTTAAGGTTGACGCGGGGACAGCCGTGGAAAGGAGTCTTGCCGTCAGACATGTAAACATCACAAATGATCCTGGCAGCAGCAACGCCTTCCTTTATCCTCCAGGGCAATACTGTGAAAGTATTATAATCCGGCTTCAGATACATGTCGGATTCATTGATACGCACAAAGCCGTCAATGGAAGATCCGTCGAACATCATGTCGCCATCAAGAGCTTTTTCGATCTGACTTTTAGGTACTGCGACGTTTTTCATGATACCGTTGATGTCGATAAACTGCAGCCTGAAAAACTGGACATTCTGATCCTTGATGATTTTCATAATTTGATTTCTTGTCATTTTGTTTCTCCTTTTACTTTATGGTTGAATTATTCGTGTTTCTGGAACAGGAAATTCCTGTTATTATTTCTTTGTTCCTGTGCCTCCCTCTTTCCCTTTTATGCATTCGTAACTGCATACAGCAATCCCTGTTGCAGCTCTTTTTTAAAGTCAGGGTCTTCAATCTTTTTACCGTCATAATCGAGCACATAAAAAACATCAACTACCTGGTCTGCCTTGGAGCCGATCCTGGCTCTGTATACACTTATACCGAAGTCAGACAGGGTTTTGGTAATATCGTAGAGAATCCCAACCCTGTCCTTGGAAAACACCTCGATAACAGAATATAGCTCTGATGCCTGGTTATCGATGGTCACTTTTGCTGCAAGACGTTGTTGCACACCTTGAGGCCTGTTTCTTAATGGCTCCAGCTTTCGACTTAAGCGATACTCGAGTCCCAATCGTTGTTTAATGGCCAGATGCAGTTCATTTTCCATGGCCTCCCAGTCCTGTCCATCATACGATTCTGATATTGCAGACGAAACCTCAATTGCATCAACAGCAGTACCATCATCCCAGGTAAAAATTTTTGCCGCCAAAACATTCAGGTTGTGCAGTGCAAGCACGCCAAAAATTCTGGCCAGCAAACCGGGCCGATCCTTGGCCATGACCAGAATTGACCAGGACTCTCGATTTTGCTCATGGGAAAACAGAACATCCTGTTTCCCTAATTCTTTTACCTGAGTGATATGCTCCACTATAACCTCAGGTGGAAAACTGAGTAAATAGTCATCTGAAAAAAGATCAAAATTTACATTTTCAGCTTCAGGCAACAGTTCGGAAACCTTTTCACGGATCCAACTGGCGCCAAGCTCAGCACCGCTGGTCTGTTCCTGCTCAGAAATATCTTTCCGGTCAAGCAGCAGGGCTATTTTCAGGTACAACTCCAGCAGTAAAGCCGCTTTCCAATCATTCCAGACAGTGGGTCCGGTTGCCCTGGCATCGGCAATTGTTAACAGGTAGAGCATGGCAAGCGCTTCAGGCGAGTGGATTTTGCTGGCGCAGCGCATGAGAAATTCTTCATCCTCAAGATCGCGCCGCAAGGCAGTATGCGAAAGAAAAAGATGATTGCGCACCAGAAAATCAAGGGTTTCACGTTCTTCGGCTTCCAGACCCAGTCTTGCGCCCAGATTTCGGGCCATGTCAGCTCCCCTGTCCGCATGACCATGACCATAGCCTTTTCCAACATCATGCAGCAGTCCTGCCAGAAACAGGATATGCTGTGCACTTACCACTGCATAAATATTTGACTCTTCCTTTTTTAATTTTTGGAGTTCGTTAATGGTTTGGACTAGGTGGCGGTCAACGGTGAAAACATGGTAGACATCATGCTGCGCCAGGGATTTCACCTTGGCCAGTTCAGGAATATAGGAGGTCAAAAAACCGGTATCAAGCATCTCTTCAAGGATACTGAAAGGTTTGGGTGTCACAAGAATTGCCAGGAAAAGCTTTGCATTCCTGCGGGAATGGCGCAGCTTGTCATCCACCAGATGCAGGTTAGCTGTTATGGCCTTGCGCGTTTTGAAATGCAAAGGCATGCCTGTCTTGGCTGCTTGATAAAAGAGGCGCATGAAGAGTTTTGGGTTGTTGCTGATATGCGCAATATTTGTCAGACAAATCTTGCCGTGGCGTACCTCAATGCCTGGCTCAAGAACCTTTGCCGTCTTGGGAGTTTCTTCACCCCTCAGCACCTCCTCAACATGCTCGAAAAAGAGATCTGTGGTTACCGATACTGTCTGCATATGGGCATAAACTTCACGCATGAAATGCTCTACCGCCAGTATCTCCTTTTGGTTGCTAAAGCCGAAGGCCTGCGCCATTTCTTCCTGGTGCTCAAAGTATAGCTGGTCGTTTTTGCGGCCGCTCACATAGTGCAACCTGTTGCGTATCCGGATAAGGTAATCCTGGGCCTGTTCAAATCTGGCGAGTTCGTCACGGGAGAGAAGTCCAGCCTCCTGAAATGATGCCAGATCTTTCAAACCAAAAACTACCTGGGCCGTCCATACCATGGACTGGATATCGCGAAATCCGCCGCAGCTTTCTTTTATATGCGGTTCAAGAAGATAGGTATGACGGCCATATTGGGTTTCCCGCTTTGCACGCTGAATGAGCATATCATCAAGAAATTCCTGGCGCTTACCCTCTATATAGACAGTCTTGTACATTTCAGTCAGCTTGGCAAAGAGTGGGACAGAACCTGCAATAAGCCTGGCATCAAGCATTGCCACCCTGAAAAAAAAGTCTTCAGCAGCATGGGATATGCACTCATCCGGGGTGCGAACCGCATGCCCGACCTCAAGCCCGGTATCCCAAAGTGGATAAAGAATTGCCTCAACTACTCTATTGAGTTCATTTTTCCGGGCAGGATCATAGAGCAGCATAAAATCAATGTCTGAAAAAGGGTAAAGCTCCTGCCTGCCATAGCCCCCAACAGCTACCAGGGCAAAACCATCTTCCGCAGTTACAATTTTCTCAAAACTGGCCGCCAGGTGGTGGTCAATAAATTCAGAGTGCTTGCGCACCAAGGCATAGCCGCTGACACCCTGCTGCCAATAGGCATCAAGGGCCTGACGTCGGGCCTGGAGACCGGTAAAATCCTGGGGTTCTAGAGTTGTCTGCGCCATTTCTGAAAGACCGTACATGTCTTCAGTTCGTTTATATAATGAGTTAAGGTTCCTGTTCTGCACAACACAAGACAACTGAATTATTATATGGCCTCCTCGCCTTTTTCACCTGTCCTGACCCTGATGACCTCTTCAACAGGCAGTACGAAAATCTTGCCGTCTCCTATCTTGCCAGTATTGGCAGCCTGGCGTATTGTTTCGATAACATCATCCACCTGGCTGGAATCCACAATGATTTCCATCTTTACCTTGGGAATGAAATCAACAATATATTCCGCACCACGATAGATCTCCTTGTGGCCTTTCTGGCGGCCGTAGCCCTTAACCTCTGAAATTGTCATTCCCTTGATGCCGATACCATTCAATGCCTCTTTGACATCATCAAGCTTGAACGGCTTAATAATTGCTTCAATTTTTTTCATGACATGCTCCTTTTATATTTTATCCAATAACAAAATGTATCAGCTGTACGCTGTTTCACTATGTTCGCTCAGGTCAAGACCGCTTACCTCAGCATCCACCGGAAGTCGTAATCCCATTGTCACATCAATCGCTTTAAGCAGCACCCAGCTTAAAGCAAAGGCATAAATTCCCACAACAACTACACCAAATATCTGGGTGCCAAGAAAGCCGGGATTCCCAGCCAGCAAACCGTCGGCACCTGCTGGATTAATAAGTTTGGAAGCAAAAATCCCAAGACAGATGGTTCCAATTATACCCCCAAGTCCATGAATACCAACAACATCCAGGCTGTCGTCATAGCCAAAACGACCCTTCATTGTAACACCCAAATAACAGCCGGCTCCTGCAAGAAAACCGATGAGCACCGCCGCATTGGGTCCGACAAAACCTGCAGCAGGTGTAATGGTGGCCAGGCCTGCAATGGCTCCTGAGGCTGCTCCCAGTGTTGTGGGTTTACCGCGATGCAGCCACTCTACCAGAGTCCACATGGCCATGCCCGCCATACCACCAAGATGGGTGGATACAAATGCTGTTGCAGCTATGCCGTTTGCAGCCAAAGCGCTGCCGCCGTTAAATCCGAACCAGCCAAACCATAAAAGGCCCGTACCCAAAAGTGTCATAGGTAAGTTGTGCGGCATAAAGCTTTCCTTTCCATACCCTTTGCGCGGTCCGAGGATTATCGCTGCTGCCAGGGCTGCTGCGCCCGAGGTTAGATGCACAACAAGACCGCCGGCAAAATCCAGCACACCCTTGTTGCCCAACCAGCCGCCGACTCCCCATATCCAGTGGCAGACAGGGTTATAAACCAGTACGGCCCATAAAATACTGAAAATGAGGAACGGGCCGAAGCGCATTCTTTCTGCAAATGCTCCTGTTATGAGTGCAGGTGTGATTATGGCAAACATGCACTGGTAGATCATGAACACTGTCTGCGGAATCGTTGTGGCATAATTACTGCTGGGCGCCGATGAAACCCCGTTTAAGGCAAACCAGGAAAGATCACCGACAACCCCTCCCACATCAGGCCCAAAGGACATGCTGTAACCGACATAAACCCACTCAAGGCAAATAACAGAAATGAGTATAAAACTCTGCAGAATAGTACCCAGGACATTTTTGCTTCTAACCATACCGCCATAGAAAAGCGCCAACCCCGGTGTCATAAGCAGTACCAATCCTGCTGCTGCTAAAATAAACGCTGTATCCCCTGTATCAATCACTTTGCTCCTCTCCAATGTATTAATTTAGTTTTGAATAACTTGCTCAACAAAAACTCATTGGGAATGATATAGCAAAATGAATGCCAAGTGGGCTCTAACCTTATAACCTCCTGTTATATTGATATATTATGTGATATCGCTTGGTTAAACAGCAACCAAATTCATTACATTTGTGTTATTGACATCATTTTTTCTTACAATATTGTATAACAATTACGTTTCATTTGCTGTGTTTATCCAAGCCTTAAATAGTATAGCCTGCCTCACTGTGTTCTGCCAAATCCAGGCCGCGAACCTCTGCTTCAGTATCAACCCGCAAGCCTACAATAGCATCTATGACCTTGAGGATTATAAAGGTAACAACCATCGAATATATAATTGTAGCGAAAGCACCGTATGCCTGTACTCCAAAAAGCTTGGGATTGCCGAAGAAAAGTCCGTCAGCCCCACCCGGGTTCCAGGCAGTACTTGCCAATAATCCTGTCGCCAGGGCACCCCAGAGACCGCCTATGCCATGAACAGCCACAACATCCAGGGCATCATCATACTTAAGCTTTCCCTTGAGCAACACGGCCAGATAACAGATAACGCCAGCGACCAAACCGATCAGAATGGCGGAAACCGGACTGACAAATCCAGCAGCAGGGGTTATGGCAACCAGACCTGCAACTGCGCCTGAAGCAGCACCAAGAGTTGTCGGCCTCCCCTGGACCATCCACTCAGCTACTACCCATGACAGAGCAGCAGCTCCTGCGGCAACCTGGGTTGTAAAAAAGGCCAGAGTAGAAATATCGCCTGCTGCCAGAGCGGATCCTGCATTAAAACCGAACCAGCCGACCCAGAGGATGGAAGCACCTAGGATTGTCATGGTCAGATTATGGGGGTGAAAAGGCTCTTTGCCGTACCCCTTGCGCTTGCCAATAACAATAGCAGCTACCAGGGCAGCAGCGCCGGAATTAATATGGATAACAGTACCACCGGCAAAGTCAAGGGCGCCATGAGCCCCGATCCAGCCGCCCCCCCAGACCCAGTGGCAAACAGGCAGATATACCAGCGTGCTCCACAACAGGGCGAATAATATATACGCTGAAAATTTCATGCGCTCAGCAAAAGCGCCGGTTATCAGGGCTGGTGTTATGATGGCAAACATCATCTGGAATGCGACAAAAAGCAGATCCGGGATTGTATCAGAATACGGTCCGGGAGAAAGACCCACACCTTTTAATAGGGCCCAGTCAAAATTTCCGATAAAACCACCTACATCCGGACCAAAGGCAAGTGAATACCCAAACAGGACCCAAGCAATGGAAATGAGCCCTAAGCAAATAAAACTTTGCATGATGGTCGCCAGTACATTTTTGGACCGCACAAGTCCTCCATAGAACAAGGCTAAACCCGGGGTCATAAACATGACCAGGGCAGTAGCCACAAGCATAAATGCAGTATCCCCACTATTCATTGAAACATCCTCCTCTTTATAAAATCATTTCTTCTCAATCTTTTTCTAATAAAACAAATTTGTGTTATCACGACTCTAAAGTAAAAAAATAAGCAAATGACATGCCAAACCCACAATTTTTTTACATAATATTGATATTATTGGCATATTTTAAAGAAAACGAAATTAAGAAAAATTATAAATTACATAATTGTTAATTTGCAATATATATTAATTACATAATTGTAGCAATATGATTCTAAGCTGCCAGCGCTGCCCATTCAGGTCCTTCCCTTTCTCCAGAGCAAACCCCGAAAGAGAATTTGCATTGTTTTTTTAAATATTTCAATTTTGTGATAAATTAAAACTAAAAATTTAAATTTAATTACAATTTTGTGATATTGAAGCAACAAGATACGCTTTACTGCTGGGTTCAAAATTATTTTTTAATCATAAATAACATATATTTAAAATGCAAATTTCAAATATTTATTAATTTTGGCATGGTTGTTGAAATATAAACACCAAAAATGTTCAATATTTTTTTTATTACAATAATGAAACAAACGGAGGCAGGAAATGAAAAAAATTGAAGCAATCATTAAACCATTCAAGCTGGATCACCTGAAGGAGGCTTTTGCCGAGATTGGTTTACATGGCATGACAGTATCCGAAGTAAAAGGCTTCGGCAGACAAAAGGGCCACTCGGAAATTTATCGCGGCGCCGAGTATGTTGTTGATTTCATACCAAAGATCAAGGTTGAAATCGTCACATCAGATGACCAGGTCGATATGATAATCGACAGGATCATTGACAGTGTTAAAACCGGCAATATCGGTGATGGCAAAATTTTTGTCCAGCCTATTGAAACTGTTTGCAGGATAAGAACAGGTGAAAGGGACATGGAAGCAGTGTAATTATATTACATTTTTGTAACGTCTTAAATAAAAGGAGAGAATCAAAATGAAACCGATTGCATTTTTATCTTTATTATTAGCTGTTCCTGCTATTGCCTGGGGCGCTGAAGAGGTAGTACCCACAGCTTTATCCAACGCAGAGGCTGTGGCTGGTGTACAGACAAATCTTGACTACGTATGGACCCTGGTCGCCGCCGCCCTGGTGTTTTTTATGCAGGCCGGTTTTGCCATGGTGGAAGCAGGATTCACCCGGGCTAAAAGCGCTGTCAATATCATGATGAAAAACCTGATGGACTTTTCCATGGGTTCCATCTTCTTCTGGGCCATAGGCTTCGGCATCATGTTCGGCGCCAGCAAAACTGGCTGGTTTGGTACCACAGGGTTTTTCTTGAGTGATTATACCTCGGGCGGGGATCCCTGGGTGCTTGCCTTCTGGATGTTCCAGTGTGTTTTTGCCGCCACTGCAGCAACTATTGTTTCAGGCGCCATGGCGGAACGTACCAAGTTCACCGGTTACCTTATATACAGCGCATTTCTCTGCGCCCTCATCTACCCGGTCTTCGGAAGCTGGGCCTGGGGCAGCCTGTTAAACGGCAACGGCTGGCTTGAAGGTTTGGGATTTATCGACTTTGCAGGTTCGACTGTTGTGCATTCCGTGGGCGGCTGGGCAGCCCTGGCAGGTGCCATTGTCCTTGGTCCTCGAATGGGTAAATACAGCAAGGACGGCAAGGTAAAGGCTATCCCCGGTCACAACATACCCCTGGCAGCTCTTGGTGTTTTCATCCTCTGGCTGGGCTGGTTCGGTTTTAACCCCGGTTCCACAACGGCTGGAAGCACGGACATTGCCATGATCTTTGTCAATACAAACCTTGCTGCCGCTGCCGGTGCTGTGGCCGCTATGTTTACTTCCTGGGCCATTTTCAAAAAGCCTGAGATCGGCATGAGCCTAAACGGTGCCCTGGCCGGCCTTGTGGGCATAACTGCCGGCTGCGCCAATGTAAGCCCTTCAAGTTCGATCATTATCGGACTGGTAGCAGGTGTATTGGTTGTTTCTTCTGTCATGTTCTTTGACAGGATCAAGGTCGACGATCCGGTTGGCGCTGTTTCAGTACATGGCGTCTGCGGCGCCTGGGGAACCCTGGCTGCCGGACTCTTCAACATTGGCGGCTTTACCACCAAAATAATCACAACCCAGCTACTCGGTATCGGTGCAGCTTTCATCTGGGCCTTTGGTGCTGCATTTATTCTCTTCAAGGTAATTGATGCTACCATCGGACTGAGGGTCAGTGAAGAAGAGGAAATGGTCGGCCTGGATATTTCCGAGCACGGCGGCCATGCCTATAACGATTTCCAGACAACTTCCTATATCCCTGGAGTTGCCCCTGGAGTACCTGCTTCAACACATGCACATTCCATGGCGTATGAGCATAAGCTGTCAGAAAAACCTGCTTAACGAACTTATGGAGAAGGGCGTATATCACGCATCATAGGAGATAAGAGAAACTAATAACCTAAGGAGAATTAAAATGAATTTTAACAGAACTAAAAAATTAATTACTGGAATTACTGCAGCAGCACTTTTCTTTGCAGTCGGGATCCCGGCTGCTATGGCTGAAGATGAAGCTCCTTCAGCAGAGGCCTCGGTCGGATTTTACTCACAGTATATCTGGCGCGGATTTGAGTTAAGCAAAGACTCCATAGTCATCCAGCCTTCCTTGGCAGTTGCCTACAAGGGTTTTGGTGCCAACCTCTGGGCCAACCTTGATACAGATCTTTACGGCACAGACTCCCATAAATGGAACGAGACAGACTTAACACTTTCCTATGACGGCGCTTATGAAAAACTGGGCTATGGAGTAGGCTGGATCTACTATGCACTTGACAGCACAGATGATACCCAGGAATGGTACGGCACCCTAAGCTATGATATGATTACAGCTCCTTCATTGACTGTCTATTATGATACTGATAGCTTTGCCGGTGCATGGTATGCAAACCTGGCCTTCGGACATTCTTTCATGATTGGAGAAACCTATAGCCTGGATCTTGGATTAGCATTCGGCTATTTGGATGACAATGACGGCTATGCTGAATTCCATGACGGCAATATTTCAGCTTCCATGTCATTTCCTGTGAGCGAGTACATTGCCATTACTCCTGAGATCTACTATTCATTTGCCCTTACAAGCGAAGCAGGAGATTATATCAAAGCAGCATCATACAGCAATGACGACAACTATTTCTATGGTGGTGTGTCGGCAAGCTTTTCTTTCTAGTCTGAACTAGCCAAGGGGTCTCAACTCCTCTCCCCCCTGCAAGGAGGCCGGTCTTACCCTCCAAGACCGGCCTCTGGTTGTTCAAATTGCCGACAAACAGGGAAATATATTAAAAAAATAAAATCTAATTGTTAAGAGTCCGGTTATGGCCAGAAAGGTGATTGTTTTCCAGCACAACCCATGGGAAGGGCCTGGGCAATTTCTTCTTCATGCTGCGAATAGCCATGGATTAAAATTGGATGTCATCCATGTCTGGGAAGAAGATATCCCTGTAATAAACGATTATACAGCCATGATAGTTCTTGGCGGAGGCCCCAACGTGGACCAGGAACACATTTATCCCTTTCTGGCAGAAGAAAAAAAAACTATCAAAAAGGCTATCTCTCAGGATATGCCGTATCTCGGCTTTTGTCTCGGGCACCAGTTGCTTGCTGATGTCTTGGGGGCAAGAGTCGGACCTAATTTTCAATCCAGCCTCGGCTATATAAAAGGATTTCTTACCCACGAGGGCCGAATCCACCCGGCCTTTAAAGGTTTGCCCCAGCATATGCCCCTTTTCAAGTGGCACGTCCAGGCAGTAGAGGAACCCCTTCCCAGCCAAATCAATATACTGGCCACCTCAGCAGAATGCCAGGTTGAAGCAATTTCTCTGGCCGGCCGTCCCCATATCCTGGGTTTGCAGTTTGACAACCATGCCGCTGATCCGGAAAATGTTAAAAAATGGCTCACCATGGACTCAAAATGGCTTGCTACCATAAAGGACAGCACTTTAAACCCCGCAGCTCTTCTGGTTGATGCAGAAAAAAACCGGAAAACCATCCGGAAACAGTTCACAAAACTGTTTGACAATTTCTTCTCACTTATTCATTAATACAACTATTCGTATCACGTTATATTCTTACATATATGTAAAGTGTTATAAGTAGAGTACATAAGAGGCCTAAAGGTAATAAATCATGTCACGAGATTGGGGTAATGCCATATATGCCCTGCTGGACCAGGAGGGCCCTTTTGCCACAGCAGACACACCACCTGGCATTACACTATTTAGTCCCTTATCACGCCAAAGGGCTTTTGAACTGCGGCAGAAAAATCTTGTTACCAAGTACAGGGCCACACGCAACCAGATTTTTGAACTGCTGAACGTTCATTCCTATGCAGATATCCAACTGCTCATAAATGATACGGAAAGGCGGAAAGAGGCTGACGTCCGTGCTTATCTGCTGCTTGGCAACATGTTTGGTATCCATGGCAGTGAAAGGGAGATCATTTCCAGGGTAAACAGTTATTCACAGGCTGCTGATGGCGTTATCCGCTATTTAAACAATAAGGTGCTTGCCCGCTACTCTCCCTTCATAGAGATTACAAATGAAATAGATATCGCCAGTTCCCCGGTTGACCTGCTGTTGATCATGTTTGATAACAGGTATCACAAAAAAGCCCGTTTTGAAGCCAAAAGAAAACTTATACTCATGAGTTTGGCGGGCTCCATTGATCAGCGGGAACGTGAAACGGATATTGAAATCAAGTTTGCCGATTTTTTACACTTCTTGAATAAATATGTCTGGAGCCCGGATATCAAGATAGGAGAACTGGATCTGTTTTATCTCCTGAGCCACCATGAGCCGAAACAGTTTTCCTGCACTGATGTGAGAGTGTTAAGTGAGGCCCAGGCTGCAGAAATTACTCCTGAGCCCGGTCAAAAGCTGACCCTTATCAAGCGCAGACGCTTCAGGTTTGGTAACAAAGAGATACCCATCTATGTAAGTGTACGCAAAAAAGCCCCGGAAGCAAAAGTCCTGAAGCTGATCCGCAAGGGCGAGGAAAACCCGGCAATAGCAGTTGATGATGAATTGGGGCTGCTCGGCGTTTTAGATACCACGGCAGCGGTTAAGCAATTCCAAAAACATTTGACTGAAAGTGCTATCAAGGCAAAATCCTTCATGACCCTGGAAGACATAACCGATACCCTTGATGGAGCCTGTAGTCACTCCAGCACAAATATCGGCAGTTCCTCAGCAACACCGATGATGAAATTTTTTGCCCGTATGGGGGGCATGCGTGTTGAATTTATTGTGCACACCAACAAAACTTACCTGGATTACATCTATAAAAAGGATGTTTCCCACGATGAGTACGAAGTAAAAAGAATATTTGACTCAGGGGTGGCAGATCTGCTTTTTCCCAAGGAAATTTACCACCTTGACATGACAGCGGCTCGAAATCAGCTCATTCGCTGGTTCCGGCAGAGAATTGAAAATTACTAATTAATAGTTCACAGTTAGAAAAGTTTTTTCCAGAGAGAAATAAGCAGGGTTTCGTCCTGGCAGGCTTCACAGCATAAGCTTTTAATTTCTTTACTTTTGGGCGGTAAAAGAAATTCCAGACCTATGACAAACTGTTTTTTATCTGAATCAAGATCCCTGTCAAACCAGACAGGAGCGGCTGGTACATTTATGATTTTCCCCTCTTTTTCGTCCAGTGCAAATACCAACTCTAGCATGATGCCCGGATTGTCCTGACAGGTATAAAAAATGTGTTTTCCTTCCAGCAGGATTGAGGCAACAGTCAGAGCAGCTCCAACAGGAGAGAAATTATTAATCCGGCCGGTGATTGCATCTCCCAATCGTGTTTTTCCCTTATTGTCAAAGAAATAAACCGTGACCGGAAGCTCGACTGAAATACGTTTAAAACGTCTTTTATCGCTTGTCATTGCAGTTTTGCACCCCTTAACTTCCACGCCCGTATACGTCATCGAAACGGACTATGTCATCTTCGCCCAGATAGCTGCCATTCTGCACCTCGATAAGCTCGAGGGGGATGACCCCGTCATTTTCCAGCCTATGGTTCTGGCCGGCAGAGATATAGGTCGATTCATTTTCACGCACTAGAAAAATATTATCGTCGCAGGTCACTTTTGCAGTACCTTTGACCACTACCCAGTGCTCTGAGCGGTGATGGTGCATCTGCAGGGAAAGCTTAGCACCTGGATTGACCGTTAAGCGCTTGATCTTATACCGTGGCTTCTCTTCCAGAACTGTGTAGCTGCCCCATGGCCTGTAAACCGTCCTATGCAGTCGGTACTCTTCTTTTTTATCCGCTTTGATCCGTTTTACAATTTTCTTGACATCCTGGGCCTTGGCAAGAGGCGCCACAAGTACGGCATCAGCTGTTTCAACCACCAGTGTATCTTCAAGGCCGACACCTGCCACCAAACGGTTTTCAGCGCGAATCAGACTGTTGTGGACTTCTTCTAGAACAACGTCACCCTGCACTACATTGCCATCAGCGTCTTTAGCAGAAACATCCCAAAGTGCCTGCCAGGAACCGATGTCGCTCCAGGCCATGTCGACAGGAACCACCGCAACCCGATCTGATTTCTCCATCAAGGCATAGTCAATTGATTCGCAGGCGCAGGCTTCCATGCTCATCGGATCAAGCTTGAAAAAAGGTTCATCCGCCTGCCCCTTGTCAACTGATTCCTCCATGGTTGAGCAGATCTGCGGCGCGTGTTTTCTCGTCTCTGCCAAAAATGTTTTAAGAGAAAAAGCAAACATACCGCTGTTCCAGTAATAATTTCCTGCAGCAAGATATCGTTCGGCAGTTTCTTTGTCCGGCTTCTCAACAAAAGAGAGAACCTTGTTGCCTTCTCCCTTCTGGATATAACCATAACCTGTCTCCGGCTTGTGGGGAGTTATACCGAATGTTACCAGGTAGCCGTCAGCTGCCAGTTTTTTAGCCTGCTCAAGGCCCTGCAGGAAGGCATCCTGATTGCTTATCAAATGATCTGCCGGCAGTACCAACATGACGGTATCCTCGTCATGTTCTGCAAGGGCGCAAACTGCTGCAGCACAAATGGCAGGGGCAGTATCACGCCCAACAGGCTCAATTATTATGGTTATTTTATCCATAATGCCAAGTTCTTCCATCTGATTCCGGGTTAGAAAACGATGCTCTTCCCCCACAACAATCAAAGGTGGCAGCATATCGGGTAAACCAATAATTCTCTTGATGGTTGCCTGCAGCAGGGAAACGTCCTCGGTAAGGTTCAGAAGTTGTTTGGGGTAAAGCTCCCTGGACAACGGCCATAACCTGGTTCCCGTTCCGCCGGCAAGTATTACTGGTTGGATTTGTGACATCGGCGCCCTCTCAAAAATTTATTTAAATCTTAGCAGCATATAGCATTTTTCTGCAACTTTTTCTAGGAAAGTCCAACCAGATCGATTTCACCCCAGGCTCCCATGTTCTTTCCACATATTATTATCACGCCAAGAAGTCCAGGAATAGTTTTAGCAACTTCAAGAACTTTGTTGATATTTTCCTGGTCTCCTGCAGATACTTCGTTGCCAAGCCGGGTAGCTGCTGCATCGGCCAAAAGCGCAGATGGCGCCAGTACAGTTACAGAATCAGCATTCCCAAGGCTGAGGGAATGGCCGACTGTGCCTGAGGAGGTGCAAAGGCCGACAGGCATGAGCCTTGGAGGTATCCTCAGGCCAACCTTTTGATTAAGCGGTGACCTGCCTGCAAAGATCGCTGCCAGACATTCCTTATTCCTCTTTATAAAAATATCGCCTCCGTTTTCTACCATGATCTCCTGCAGGCCTGTATTAAGAAGATCCCGGCCGACAAACTCTGCTATGGCTCCGGCAACAGCAGCCATGGGGCCTACATTTGCTGCTGCCGCCGCCTCGAGCATGCCCCTTACAATCGGTGGCGCCAGAGTATTCTGCTCCAAGGGCACCAGAGCTGTCAAAAAATCCGGGTGTGATGCAATATAGTTTTCCAGCTGATTTCGATAACGGTGCACAAAATTATTGCCCTCTGCAACAGAATTTACCGCAGCCAGAATATGCAGGTCTGTCTCCTTGACTGTAACAAAAGACGAGACCAGATCGTCTGCAGCTATAACCTGGCGATAATTTCTTTTAATATAGGCCGAAGGAGAGATTTTTTTTCTTTTTTTCCGGTTCATGGTACATAGCCTTAAGGATAAAGCCAATAAACAAATAAATATAACCAATTCAATTAAGGATGAAAAGCAACCAGATACAGGAAAAGTTAATTGTTTTCACCCGTTATCCCAAGCCGGGCACAACAAAAACTCGTCTGGCCAAAGCATTGGGTGACTTTGAGGCAGCGGCTATACATAAAAAACTCACCGAGCTTACCATACTGCAGGTAACAAAACTTATGAAATTATACCCGGTTTCGGTCAGTATCTACTTCGACGGCGGCACCCTGGAAAAAATACAGAAGTGGTTGGGGCCGGACTATAGCTACAGGGACCAGGGAGGAGGCGATCTTGGACAACGCATGGCAAATGCGTTTGCTGAAGCTTTCAAGCGAAAATATAAAAGAATCGTTATCATCGGGACAGACTGTCCTTATCTGAAAGCAGGACATATGAAACAGGCCTTTGATTCACTCCGTCAGAAAGACCTTGCATTGGGTCCGGCTACAGACGGCGGTTACTACCTGATCGGTTTGAGCCGGAATGAAAAATCTCTTTTTAAAAATATATCATGGGGTACTGACGCCGTGCTGGCAGAAACCCTCAACATTGCTGCAGAAAGAGGATTATCCTTAGATTTACTTGATACATTAAGCGATGTCGACAGACCGGAAGACCTCAAACATATCAATAATCATTCCGACTTGTAACGAGGCCCAAAATATCTCTGCGCTCCTGCCAGAACTCCTTACCATCCCTGACGTAGAAGTGCTTGTGGTAGACGGGGGAAGTTCTGATGAAACGGTAGAGATAGCAAAGGCTTTGGGTGCCAAGGTGTTTAGTGCTCCCCCTGGTAAAGCTCTGCAAATGAATGCAGGCGCCAAGGTAGCCTGCGGTAATATCCTGCTTTTTCTTCATGGAGATACCAGGCTGGCTCCAGGTTTTGTTGAGAAGATATATCAGGCTTTAAGCCATCCAAATGTTGCAGCAGGTGCTTTCAGGCTGAAAATTGACGGCAAGGGGTATGGCTTGCGTATCATAGAATGGCTGGCAAATTTTCGTTCCAGATTATTACAAATGCCCTATGGTGATCAGGGAATTTTTCTTCCGGCTGAGATATTCTCAGCTGTAGGAGGATTTCCCCCCCTGCCTGTCATGGAGGATTTTGAACTGGTAAGAAGATTGAAACGCAAAGGGAGCATCAAAATTCTTTCGTTGGCAGCAACAACATCACCCCGGCGTTGGGAAAAATTAGGCCTCCTTCGCACAACTGTCATAAACCAAAAAATCATCATCGGCTACCTGCTTGGGGTGAACCCTAAAAAACTGGCAGATTGGTACTGGGAACAAAACTGATAAGCAAAGGGGCAAGGAAAAGAATATGTATTGGTAAGCAGGTACAAACTGAAAGGTTCTTTCAAATAATGAAATCTTTCACTGAATGCTGATAGCTATAGAAAAATTCGCCTCTCTTTTGGCGAATCATCATCCTTAAATGGCTCGTCTCCAGATTCCGGGATTTTGGTTACTTCAATTTTTTCTTCCCCTTCTGACCCTTTGCCAAAAGATGGCAGCATGATAGCCGGCTCCCTGGGAATAAAATAAGACTTGAGATCATAGTCTCTGATAAAGAACAGAATGGCTTTGGAGCTTTTGGCAAGAAAAGGATAAGTAAATGAATCTTTGAGATATTTATTCGAACCTGAGAGATAGCTTGAAATGCCGATTAAAATAAGGCTGCTGAAAAAAACACCCTTGATAAGACCAAACAGTCCGCCGACACCCCTGTCAAACCAGGTTGTAAGAGTAATATCCATTACCTGTTTGAGTCCCAACCCCATTAGTTTGATCAGATAAAAAAAAGCAACAAACAACAGAATATAGGTTAGAAAGAATGCGGTCTGAGATTTGTCTATAAAAGGTAAAATCAACCGGTAAAATTCATTGTCAAAATAACCGGCAAGGAGAAATCCACCAAGCATGGCAAGCAGTGAGGAGATTTGCCGGATAAACCCTATCCAGATACCCCGGACCAGAAAAGCCAAAAAGATCAGGAGCACTAAAACATCGAATGCGGTTATCTTGGCCAGCCATTCCATAAAATTATTCCAAGATCAGGACAAAAATTCGGCAAAAAACATATGATTAATAATTACAAATATATTACAACCATCTATTTTAAAAGAGCTTTTTTCATTACAAATAGCAAGGGATTTCTATTTGGTTTTACTTCGGGTGCATTTTTTTGCATACTGAGAATACAATGAATATGAGCAAAAATCGGCGGGACTTTCCCTTTCATGGCTGCCTGGCTTCTGCTGAAAGTTCTCCTGTCCTCCGGACTTTGGAAGCACAGGATTACCTCCATGGCATGAAGTGCGTTGTTTTAGATCTCCTGAAGTTTGAAATGGAAATACAGAAACTCGGAGAGGAAATGGTAATTGACCGTTATCTGTCCCTCCAGGAGCAGGAATATTGGGGTAGGCTGACTTCTGGCAAACGGAAAAGAGAATGGCTTGGTGGTCGTATTGCTGCAAAGTATGTTGCAGCAGAAGTGCTCTCCCAGGCAGGGAATAATGTGGGCTGGTCTCGGCTGTCCCTTATTTATGACAAAACGGGAAGACCATTTCTTGTTGCAGATGATAAAACAGTAAGCCTGCCTGATATTTCCATATCACACAGTGTGGATTTGGCAGCCGCTATGGCGGTAAGTAAAGGGCTATGCGGCATAGACATCCAGAAGATTACGGACAGGATTGAGAGGGTTCGTGAACGTTTCTGCTCCGTCCATGAGGGACAGGTTTTGTTTTCATTTTTTAACGGTACCTATAAACAACATGCGGTTGTCCTTACTAAGCTGTGGGCTGCCAAAGAGGCTTTGCGCAAGGTTGGAAAAGACAGCATATTGCCCGGCTTCCTGCAACTTGAACTCAAAGAAATTAATGCATGTTCTGTAAATAGAGAAACGGATTCATGGCGGTTCATTTTTACTCGAAAACAAAATGGCTTGAATGGCGATTATCGCTCTAAAAAATGTACTGTTGCAGTTGGCCTTATAGCTGATTATGTCTTGGCACGCACGACAACCAATGATACTGTAGCATAAATCTGCTTATGAACCAGGCCAGGATATATTTGATACTGCTCTGCTCCTTTCCTTAAAAAAATTTCCTGTAGGTTATTTACTTAGGGTGGGTACAATTTTTTTAAGACAGGCGAAATGATATGGATATTAGAAAACATTTATCCCGGGTAGATCTTTTCAACGGCTTATCACTGCAGCAGCTTGCTGAGGTGGCCAGAATTGTCTCTGATAAAAAGTACAAGAAAGGTGAACCGGTCTTTGCTGACGGAGATGATGGTATCGGCTTTTATATTGTAATCAGCGGCAGAGTCAAGGTATACAAGGTGTCCCCTGACGGCAAGGAACAGATCATGCATATTTTTGGTCCGGGTCAACCTTTTGCCGAGGTCCCTGTTTTTGAAGGATCACGTTACCCTGCCAATGCCGAAGCCCTGGATCACTGCAGACTCTTTTTTTTCCCAAAAAAAGATTTTGTAAAACTCATCCATGACAATCCTTCGCTTGCAATGAATATGCTGGCTTCCCTCTCTCAACGTTTAAAACAGTTTTCCTCTTTAGTTGAATCCCTCTCCCTGAAGGAGGTTCCAGGAAGACTCGCCTCCTATCTTCTATACCTGAGTGACAAGAACGGCAGTATTGATACCTTTGAACTCGACATTGCCAAGTCCCAGCTGGCAAGTCTTCTTGGCACCATTCCAGAGACACTTTCAAGGATTTTTACCAAGTTAGCTCATAAAGAGCTAATCAGGATCCAGGGCCCAAAGGTGGTTATCCTTGACAGAACGGGGTTGGAGGATCTTGCCGAAGGAGAGAGCAAGCTATAGGCTTTTTTACAAGCCAATTGAACCACACCTATCTTGTCGCTGGAAATCGTGCATATTATATATAGCCAGCCAGACATCCTGCTCCGCATATATACAACTGCCTCAGCTTGAAAAATATTTATAGACAATACCATGAAAAGAAGTTTTTTTACTTTTGCCATTTCACGCCGCCGAGCAGCACAGAAAAGTAACTTACATGAAAATGCAATACTGTAAAAACTATTTAGTTTCAGAAACTTACAAACTTAATTTGTGTTTTATAAGATAAATTAACAAAACCATGCCCGAACTCCCGGAAGTAGAAGTAATTCGACGAGGCCTGCAACACCACTTAGCAGGCCGAAAAGTTATTAAAATTTCCACCGGTAATAAAAAACTGCGGCTGCCAATGCCCCGAAAGGACTTGGCAAAACACATTGCAGGCACAAGGATTAAATCGGTTGACAGACGTGCCAAGTTTCTGATCATAGAAATGGATAATGGGGCACAGCTTGTCATCCACCTCGGTATGACCGGCAGGCTCGGTATTTTCCCACACGACATCCCAAAAGCAAAACATGATCATTGCCGTATCCAGCTTGATAACGGCAAGCAACTCATATTCAATGATATCAGGAGATTCGGCTCTATCCAGGTAATGCCCCCGGGGAGTGGTTTCGGCAATTCAATGCTGATAAATCTTGGTCCGGAGCCTCTTGGCCGGGAATTTACCCCGCAATACCTGCAAAAGATGGCTCTAGGCAAAAACCGGCCGCTCAAAAATTTTCTGATGGACAACCGGATCGTTGTAGGAATTGGCAATATTTATGCCTGTGAAATCCTGTTCCAGGCCGGCTTGAAACCGGAAAGAAAAATCTGCAGACTTACAAAAAAGCAATGGGCAGAAGTCGTGAAAAGCTGCCGCTATGTGCTTGAAAAAGCGATCAAAAGCGGAGGTACCACCATCAGCGACTTTGTCAACGAAAGCGGCAAAAGCGGTTATTTTCAGCTGGAACTCCAGGCATACGGCAAACAGGGAAAACCCTGCAGTTGCTGTGCAACTCCCATAAAAAAAATAACCATGGCCGGTCGCTCAACATTTTTCTGCCCCAAATGTCAAAAATAGCCCCAGCTGAAATATTAGACAGAGGCCAAAGTGGCTCGACAGGCGTAATACACACCGTCAAGTGATTTCGAGTAGTTAGAAGACGTTTAAAATGATTAAAAGTGTTTTAAAGCATGTCTAATATTATTTTCAGCCTGGCTGGCACCATAGACTGGGATGTTGGTCTTGAAGCTTGTCAGTGCTCCCGCTCACCCCGGCCCCGACCAACCATAAGGCTACACCTGTT
>Ga0209742_10000477_pt1 | contig 21072 bp, 16 predicted proteins | sample DeeMarSeWOR38_10_FD_187462 | JGI IMG/M metagenome (GOLD analysis project Ga0209742, IMG submission 187462) | Marine sediment microbial communities from White Oak River estuary, North Carolina - WOR-3-8_10 (SPAdes) (version 2) | ecosystem: Environmental > Aquatic > Marine > Intertidal zone >... | reverse complement strand
CTCTTTTGCTGGTTCACTCTGATCCCGAGTGACGATCATATTTGTGATCCAGCTGGTCTCTTTGAACAGGGAGAGGACCAGCAGAAGGAAAACGGACAGCGGCCCGGACAAAAGAATCCCCGGAATCCCCATCAGCCAGCCAAACACAAAAGCAGATACCAAAATATAAGCGGCGGACATATTCAACCCGCGCCCTAAAAATTTCGGCCAGAGGATGTTCTCTGAGATCGTACTGATGACAAAATATCCCAATCCGAGCAGCAAGGCACTGGTCAGTCCCTGCTGGACGAAAGTCAGCAATGCGGGCAGGAGAGCAGCTATGGCCAATCCGAGGAACGGGATGAAGCCCAAGAAGAAAGTCATCACCGCCCAAATTAAGGCACCATTCACATTTAACGCCAACAACAAGATCACCACAGCTATGGTGACGATGACATTGACCTGACCTCTGGCTATCAACCAGCCCATCAAATCGCGGGCGAAGCCTCTGAGTGCGGCAAATGCAGGATTATTTTCGCCTACAGAATCGCGCAGGCGCTGGATGTAGCCCTCAGCCTCTGCGAGCAGCATGATCACTGCCACAAAGATGACAATGGCGATCGTGAACCAGGTGAATCCGGAGCCGAGAATACCCGGAAGGATTCCGCTTGCCGCTGCCGAGAGCTGTTCTCCGATGCCATCTCCGCTAAGCCCGAGATCGGCTGGAGAGATGCCCAATTGGGCCAGCTCATCCTGGAGACCCTCAAGGTAAGCTTCGAGATCAGCCTGCTCGGCGAAGATGTTTTGATACAGCTGATTCGAGGAGATGTAAAGCAATCCAAGTATTCCAGCGATCACGAATATCAAAATGGTGATGATGATCAGAACAGCCAGCCAGGATGGAACGCGCTTACGAATCAACCAGCCCTTGAAGGGAAGAAAGAATAAAGCGATGAAGAAGATGAAGAATAAGGTGGCCACCACAGTTGAGGCAGCGCGCATGGCAGCCATGATGATGATGAGACCGGAAACGATCAGCACCGGTCGAAAAATTGATACATCCGGGATGTTTTTGCTTTCTGTCATATGGTTTTAAAGTACCTGAATTGCTACCCATTTGACGTTGTGTCATTCTGATGAGCGCAGTGACGAAGAATCTCCAATGAGTGACCATGAATTAGGAAACAATGAGGAGATTCTTCGCTTGTACCTCGCTCAGAATGACAATAATCGGTAAAGTAGCAATCGTAGATTATTAATCGAATCGTCTGAAATAAATCCTAAGTCCGTGTCCGTCTGCGCCGACGGGAGCCATCATCACTCTTCTTCGACTTCCTTTGATACTTGAGCCAGGCCAAGCAATTTTCATCCAGACCCATGAAGACATTTGCTGCCAGAACAGTCTTGCGAAGGTCTTCGACAAGGGGATTGGTAATGGCGCAGGTCATCCCGGCGGCGATGGCCATAGCAACGAATGTGGCATTCAGCGTTTCCCTGTCGGGCAATCCAAAAGAGACGTTCGAAGCCCCGCAGACTGTGTTGCAGCCAAGCTCTTCTCTAACCTTACGGGTGATGGTGAAGAGCGACACCCCGGCGGAATTGACTGCACCAACCGGCATGGCGAGCGGGTCGATGATGACATCTTCGCGGGGAATACCGTATGACTCGGCGCGTTCGACGATCTTTTTGGCCACCTCGAAGCGAACCCCTGGATCTTCAGAAATGCCGCTCTCATCGTTCGTGATGCCGATCACAGCTGCGTGGTGTTCCGCCACCAATGGCAGGATAGTCTCCAAACGATCTTCTTCGCCGGTTACTGAGTTGACCAATGGCTTACCCTGGTAAGCGGCTAACCCGGACTCGAGCGCGGCGACGATGGATGAATCAATGGAGAGCGGCACTTCGACCAGGTCTTGAAGGATGCGGATTGCTTCGGCCAGGATAGCAGGTTCATCTGCCATGGGAATGCCAGCGTTTACATCCAGCATTTGTGCACCGGCCTCTACCTGGGCAACGGCATCTGATTTGACGCGTTCGAAATCCCAGGCGGCCATCTCGGCGGCCAGCTTTTTGCGTCCGGTGGGATTGATCCGTTCTCCGATGATCACGAATGGATGATCCGGTCCGATACGTACCTCTTGAGTGGGTGATGTGATGATTGTTTCCATTATTTAGCCTTCTCCTGACTGGGTTTTGATTTATCACGCCGGTACTGCCAGCGACGGGGAAGCAGACCGGCTTCTTCAATTATTTCAGCTACCAATTCCTCCTGCCGGTATGCCATAACATGTACACCGCATACTCCTTCAATTTCACGTACCTGTTCGATGATCTCCACGCATATTTGCTTTCCTTCCGCCTGTTGCTTGGATGGGGGAACTCCGCTCAAACGATCGATAATTCCATCGGGAATGACCACCCCCGGAATGTTTGCTCGCATCCACAGCGCCGCTCTGGCTGAGCGGAGGGGACCAACGCCAACCAGTATGTATACTGTTTCATCCAAATCGAGCTGCCGGAAGGCGTCGATGAAATTCTGCAAGCGGGGTACATCGAAACAATATTGGGTTTGGATAAAATCTGCACCCGCCTTTACTTTCATGATCAAGCGCTGTGGACGAAAATCGAAAGGTGGTACAAATGGATTGGATGCCCCACCCAGGAAGAAGCGTGGTTTGACATCTAATTTTCTCCCGCTCAGGAAGCGACCCTGGTCGGTTAATGTGCGCGCGGTGCGTAATAAGCTGATCGAGTCGAGATCAAATACACCTTTTGCCTCTGGTTGATCGCCAGTTTGAACACCATCTCCAGTGAGACAGAGTACATTTCGTACGCCCATTGCTGCGGCACCCAGCAGATCCCCTTGAATGGCGATGCGGTTGCGGTCACGACATGAAACCTGCATGATCGGTTCATAACCTGCACGAGTGAGCAGGGCGCACATTCCTACACTTGACATGTGTACATTCGCCCCAGAGGCGTCTGTAGCGTTGATCGCGTCGCACACTTCAGCCAGGACCAAAGCCCGGTCGTAAACAGCTTGGGGATCGGCGCTGTCGGGAGGGTTGAGTTCCGCAGTGACGGCAAACCTTCCTGAACGCAATACCCGCTCCAAACGAGAACCGGATTTCAAGATTGCCACCCTCTGGGACGTAAGGGGATATCCTGGTTCAGATCGTTGATCCAAGCTGATGTGCCCTGAAGCTGGTTGTTTAAAGGTGGCCGGATTTGAAGGATGTGCTCTTTATAATCCACCATTCGAGCTGAACGCTGCCAGGCTTGCACCCATATGCAAGGTTTCTCAGGAAAGATCTCGCAATTTCCATCCAATAGCACCCCACCACAGGGACCATTACGCATGTTTTTTGGGCAGGTCATAGGACAGGTCATACCGGTGTCATGCAGTACGCACTGCCCGCACATGCGGCAATCGAAGATCGGTCCTTTGATCATTAATTCAAGGTTGATCAAGATCTGTTCAGTTATTCCACCCGGGACCAACCAGCGATCAAATAATGCTAGTATACGGTTAACAATGCTGTAGTTTAGTTCAAGAAAATGGGGGTGATTTTGAAGCCAGCGCATCAATGGAAAATTGGTTTATCAACTTAGGAAGGCCGTGTTCATAATTCAACGAGCTCCACTAAACGCTTCTCAAGTAGACCATAACCGGTCTGCTTGATCTCGAGGGGGAGATCAAGCTGGTCAGCAGCCCAACGAGCCCGTTCTCTTAGGTCTGGATCGTCATGTTGGGCAAGGTAAACGATCTGTGAATAGTTCTTGAAATAATCATCTCTCAGCTGGGGATGTTTGTCGATGCCCAAACCTTCCAACACAAGATGGTCAAATGAACGAACTAAGTAATCGGTGAAAAAGAATGTGCCTGGGTTTCCATCCATCAGCTCTTCGAATTTTCCATTCGCATACATTTCGTAGCAGTGCGGACCGGAGACCCTTTTTACACCTTCTCGCTCGAGCAATCTATCCAATTCCCCGGAGGTCCCACAATCTCCGTAGACAACAATAATACGTTTGTATTCTTTCTTCGACTGTTGGATGCGCTGGAGGACTGCGGGGGTGATATTTTCAGGATTGTTATGCAGGAGACTCGGCACACCCAAGACATCCGCTTCCCAACCGTGTTTTTGATTAATTTCCAGCACTTCTCGGGCAAGAGCGCCGCATACTATGAATGCGATCTCTTTCATCTCTGGGTATGGGCAGCTAAAGCCTGTGAAATTGCTTTGACATGGTCTGGCGTACTCCCACAGCATGCGCCTATGATGCGAGCTCCAGCCTGATATGATTTCACGGCATAATCTGCCATCGTTGCAGGTGAAGCTCGATAGACAGGTCTTCCTTTTACGAGCTCAGGAATACCGGCATTGGCTTTAGCAACCAAAGTCATATCCGGATCGACAGCATGCATTTTTTGGATCACTTCGATAATCTCTTCGGGACCGTTACCACAATTACCCCCCAGAGCCAACGGCCTAAGAGGTGTGAGCGTTTCCAGGGCTTGCTCTGGAGAAACTCCCATCATGGTATGACCGTGTGTATCGAAGGTCATCGTGGTAACAACAGGAATATCAGCGGAAACCTGCCGAGCACCTTCTACAGCCGCGCGCACTTCCTCCAAATCAGACATGGTTTCAATCCAGATCACATCCACACCTGCGCTGATTAATGCCTCAGCCTGCTGTGCGAAGCCTTCTTTGGCTTCCTGGAAAGAAAGTTCACCATAAGGCGTTAAGACCTGTCCGGAGGGTCCAATATCCCCGGCGACAACAGCTTGGTTGTCGTTTTTCGAAACGACCTCCCGCAGAATAGCAGCTGCAGCTTGATTGACCTCCGCGACTCGATCTTGTGCATTGTGCAACATTAAACGATATCGGTTACCGCCGAAAGTATTGGTCAGCATGACCTGTGCCCCGGCATCATAATACGCCTGGTGAACTGCAGCCACTCGATCTGGATAATCGACATTCCATAGTTCCGGAGGATCACCTTGATCCAATCCAGATGAAAACAGAACAGTTCCCATGGCGCCATCAGTGATCACATACCCAGATTTTTCTAAGATTGACTGGATGGTTGTCATAATGCCTCCTAGGTCAGCTGTCCGCGTTTGATGGCGATAAGTTTCTTAGCGGTTTCAACCGCAACTGCTGCATCTCGGCAATACGCATCAGCGCCGATCTCTTCTGCAAATGCTTCATTCAGTGGGGCACCGCCGACGAGAACGATGATCTGTTCACGAAGACCCTGATCTTTAAGAGCATCGATTACAACCTGCATATAAGGCATCGTGGTTGTGAGCAAGGCGCTCATTCCTAAAATATCAACATTGTGTTCTCGGATGGCATCAATGAAGGCATCTGCATCGGTATTGATTCCGAGATTAATCACATTGAACCCAGCACCTTCCATCATCATGGCAACCAGATTTTTACCGATATCGTGAATATCACCTTTAACTGTGCCAATGACCATCGAGCCGACTTGGGGAGCCCCCGTCTCAACCAAAAGTGGGCGTAATATTTCCATACCAGCTTTCATCGCTTTGGCAGCCATTAATACCTCAGGGACAAAGAGGATACCATCGCGAAAATCATTACCGACGACGGCCATTCCGGCGACTAATCCCTGGGTGAGTACATCATAGGGAGTCATATCCCGGTTCAGCAACTCTTTAACGCTAACTACGACCTCATCTGCCAATCCATCATAGAGGTCGTCTTGAATCAGCTCCAAAATTTCAGCAGTTTCTAGTTGGGAAATGTCAATTTCATCGTTCATTCAAATCCAGGCTCCATAAAATGGGATTTTATCACTAATTAACAGTTGTGGATACAAACATTATTTTAACTGCGTGATCGGTATTTCGATCTGATGCGGTTTTTACGTTTCTTTTGCACTTCAACGGTCGGTAATGGGAGGACCCCATCCAAGTGAGGAAAAGGATCACTGGCATGGGGAAGATTCAAGGCAGCTACAAATTCATCTTGGAAATTGGTCGCCAAAGGCGTTTCCACATACTCGACGGTCCGGGCTATCCTGGCGGCTTTCAAACGCAGCTGCTTATTGAGCAGAGCAAGACGGGCACCATCCCCGGCTGCGTTACCCACCGCGTTTACTTTGTCAAGATCACAATCAGGGATCAATCCAAGTACCATTGCATGATACGGACTGATAAATGTACCAAAAGCGCCGGCCAGGATCACGCGATCGATCTTGGTGATACTGCGGTGGTCCATTAACAACTTCGTACCGGCATAAAGGGCAGCTTTGGCTAACTGTATGGCGCGCACATCTTCCTGGGTGATCACGATCGGTGAACCAGTTGAAGAAAGTTGTTCATCGACTAAGACATAATAAGCTTCACCAACATCATAATGGACCCTTGATGAACGATCAGCCGATGTAGACAGGAAATGACCTTTTGAGTCAATTATCCCTGCCAGGAATAATTCTGCGATGGCTTCAATGATGCCACTTCCGCAAATCCCGGTGGCTTTCACCTCGGAGGGAATCAATCCATTTGACCCGGAGGCGATCCATTGTGGATAACCAATCACCTTAAAGCGAGGCTCCAGAGTTTTAGGGTCGATACGGATTCGCTCGATCGCGCCCGGGGCAGCACGTTGTCCGTGAGTGATCTGGGCACCCTCGAATGCGGGCCCGGTAGGGCTGGAGGCGACATATACCTTGTTTTTATCTCCAAGTATGATCTCAGCGTTCGTTCCAACGTCTACGATTAGGGTGACTTCGTCTTGCTCTTGCGGGGATTCGGCCAGCATAACCCCGACATTGTCTGCTCCTACATGACCAGCGATAATGGGCAGGAGGTGTACCCTGCCAGAGAGATGGATGGATAAACCCAGATCACGAGCTTTTAGATCTATTGGGGAATCGATGGCCAAGGCGAATGGTGCTACGCCTAATTGTGTGGGATTTATGCCAAGAAATATGTGATGCATGACTGTATTGCCAACAGCGACCACATCTGTGATATCCTGGGGCGTTAGATCCGCCTTGGCAGTGGCTTTTTCAATCAGTTCGTTTATGGATTTGATGATCATGCGGTTCATACGAACAAAACCCTGAGGTTCAGAGTTGATATAGCTGATCCTGCTCATCAAATCTTCGCCAAAGCGAACTTGAGGGTTCATGGTAGCCTGCGTTGCTAAAACATCACCGGTGCGCAGATCACAAAGATGAGCCACGACCGTGGTTGAACCGATATCAATCGCCACGCCATAACTGCCTTCACTATAACCAGGCTGTATCCGGACTACCTCTTTATCCTGCCAGAGAGTTACGGTCACCTTGTAATCACCAGCGCGCAGGCTGGATTGCAGATCCGGCAAGAGTTTACTGTCGATGGTCAACTCTTGAAGACTCCACTGCTTTTCCAGTGCCAGGGCTATTCTTTCCCACTCCCCGCGAGGATCACCGAGTTCAGGGGGCTCAACTTCGACATATACCTGCCGAATTGCGGGATCGATCTCTATGAATCGCTGTGTAGCTTCTTTGGCTATGATCTGTTTGTGGGCCTGACTCTCTTCGGGAACTGTGATCAGTACATCTGCCAGGATTTCAGCTGCACAAGCCAATCTGCGACCATTGAGGTTATGTTCCTGGTCATATTCTGATTCGAGTGGAGAAGGAGGTGAGAGATGATCAGGATGGGAAGTGAGACCATGTTTCGGGAAATGACCTGATTCAATGATGACCTGGCATTTGCCGCAAGTTTGTCGTCCACCACAAATCGACTCCAATTCAACCCCAAGCTCTTGGGCGGCTTGAAGTAAATTGGACCCTCTGGGCACACTCCCTTTCCTTCCCGAAGGCATAAGGGCAATCCGGCATAGATCTTCAGCGTGAGCTGGTGTTTTTGGCATGAGCAGATTTTGATAGATGACCGTGATTATTATCTAATAAACAATTGATCGAGATGCATGTGGAAAATGATATTAATTGGACAATACCCGTTGGCGACGACGTCTTCTCCTTTGTGGCTTGTCACCCTCCTGAGGAGAAACTGATTTCCAACCTTCAGGAGGCAGAGAATCACCAGCGACCATTCCAACGAATTCCGACCGGAGTTGTTGATCGACATCTTTCGAAAAGACTGCAGGATTGTCATGGGTTAGTATATCCTTTACCCTGAGCATCGCACGCGCCTGGACATCCAATGCCCCTTCTTCCTGCCATTGCTGCCGGGGATTACGGTCCGCAATTTGCGTCAGGTACATTGTCGTACGCATACGTTCCAGGGTATGTTCGGTATCGGCGAACATGCCCCCAGGGCCAACTTCAGCGATGAGGTCCAATGAAAGATCCTGCTCGCTGAACTCAAAACCACGAGCGATGCGTTTCAACATCATGGCGATGTCGTTATCGATGACCGCTTTCGCGAAGTCGAAAGCCATCAGGGCGTCTAATAAACCACCCATGTTGAAGATGTCTACGCCACCAAGAAATCCGGCTACGACAGACATGCCTGTTTCATAGCCTGCCTGGGCATCGTTGATCTTTGAGTTTGTCAAGCCAATATAGCCTCCCGAAGGGATATTGTAGAAGCGCGCCATTTGAGCACATCCCATGTGCAGGATGCCAGTTTCTATCGCTCCAGGGGAGTATGCTCCAGTACGCATATCGGCAACTGTTGGTAAAGTATTGTAGATCAGCTCACTTTCTGGTTGGATCATCTGGCTGAGAACGGCGGCAGCAAGGAACTCAGCGTTGTTTTGCGCCAAAGTGCCGACCAAGGTTAACGGAGAAGTGAGCCCCGCATTGGGAACAATTGAGAAGTAGCTGGGTAAATTTCTTTCCTTGAAGAAGATTAAATCTTGGGTGGAGTCAAAGTCCATAGTCAATGGAGATACAACCGGGCAATAGTGGAAGGTGACAAATGGACGTTCCCGAAATGCCCCCTCACCACCGGCAATCATGAAAACCAGGCGAAGCATATCCTCTGCTTCGTCAGGAGGGGTGTTGGCACGAACAGGTTTCACTGTGTTCTTGATGGAGGGGTAAAAGCGGGAGAGACTGAATTGTTCTGGTGGTGCATCGTCTGCCAGGGTCGAGACTGAGAAGACATCATATCCGGGGAGCTCGTTGATCAGATGAGCTATGCGAGCCAGGTCTGACGAATTCGCCCGTCGCTCGTAGCCTGTAAGCGGGTCAATAATATTCGGTGCAGAGCTGCCCGTTAAGATCAAGGGGCTATCCTGGGGAATGGTGCGATCATATCTTGGATCTCGTCCGCGAAAGGTAAAGGACGGTGGAAAAGCCGAGCGATAACGTTCAACAATTTCTCTTGGCAATTGAACTATCTGGGTATCCGTATCTACCAAGCCACCATGCTTTGAGAAAATATCAAGCGCAGCTTGATTGCGGACCAAAATACCAACCTGCTCAAGGATCTCCAGCGAGGCATTATGAATGCGTTCGATCTGTTCCTGGGTTAACAGCGTAGCTAGGGTCTCGATCATCTTGAATCTCCAAGCGTGGTTAATTCAGCGGCACGCTTATTCCAATTGAAATGCGACAGATTAGAGAGAGATATTGCGGTCTGTAATTGTTTAAAGATCAAGAGGTTCTGCCTCCGTAACAAATCTGAATCGATCTCCACGATACCGATCTACCCCATATTCGATTGGGATGTTGTCTTCATCGTAGGAAAGTCGTTTTTCTAACATTAATGCATCGCCCACAGGAATGTTTAACAGCTCTGCTTCAAAAGTTGTAGCAATCACCGGTTCGAAACTTTGTCTCGCTCTAAGGATGGAGACATTGTATTCAATTTCCATAACTTCATAAATCGACCTGCCTTCGAGATCATACCGATCGAGCCCTGGAAAGCGTTCTTCAGGGATCGCATAGCTTTCAAGCATAACTGGTTCCTTATTGATCGATCGTAAGCGAAGAATACTGTAGACTGGCGATGAATCCAGAAGAGCAAGTTTCATGGATAGGGCTCTATCCGCCACGATACGTTCGCTTGAGATGATCTTTGCTCCAGGGTTAAATCCCCTTTCCTGCATTTTGCTGCTGAAACGGAATACTTTTTCCATTTGTCGTTCGATCTTTGGCTCGGCGATGTAGGTCCCAACACCGTGAACCCGAATAATCAATCCTTGCGACTCCAGTACACCCAGCGCACGGCGGAGAGTCATGCGAGTGACGCCAAGTTCTTCGCTCAACTCACGTTCCGAGGGTAAGCGATCTTGCGGCGTCAATTCGCCGGATGCGATCTGGGCGATCAACCCCTCTGCGATTTGGATATACAGGGGGATGGATACAGGGTAAGAATTGGCTTGATTCAGGGTGAGATCCATGATACTTTTGTCCGTCCCAGTGGTATAGATATCTTATACCACATTATGTCAATTCCGGTATAAAATCTCTAAGATTGGTTTGAGATCTGCTATTACCATGCTGTTCGCGTTATTATTGCGAGAATAATCAGAATTATTTATTGTCAATCCACGAAATGTCGCCTACAATTAATGCTAAGAATTGACAATAGGTGGTTGGTGCAGGTCCAACTATCTTACGGATCGAGGAAGATGGATGTCTCTATCGTAATTTAGACAAAAGGAGAGAGGACAATGAATTATTCGAGTAATCGTTGGACAAGAGGTGCATTAGTAATCGTTCTGCTGTTGGGGGGTATTTTCAGCCTGGTTTCGCCAGCGAGAGCCCAAGGCATTCAGGTCACTTTCGAAGACTCGGTACCTGCAGGCACAGTTGTAGAAAATGATGCTGTGCTCGCCGGAACGACGGTAAAACTTGATGGCGATGTGGATGGAGATGCGCTCGCTGTGGGTTCTACGGTGGAAGTGAACGGTGATGTTGAAGGCAGCTTAGTTGCAGTGGGACAGAATGTGGTGATCAATGGCACAGTCGGTGGGACAACATATGTGGTTGCTCTCACCCTCGAACTTGGTCCAGAGGCGGAATTAAATCGGAATCTTTATAATATCAGTGGAAGCACAAATTTGGCCGAAGGCTCTATGGTTGGACGGGATCTCGTTTTAGTGAGCCTCGGAGCCCAGCTTTCCGGAGAAATTGGCCGAAATACGGAAGGGATCATTGGACCTTTTGAGATTTTCAGGCTCTTCATGGACATGATCGGTCGTCCTGTGTTGGAACCCCAGAGTGGATTGGAATCCTCAGGTCTGTCTGATACTGCACAGGTAGCACCAATTCAATACTCAGGGATCTTGCCATCGGTAAGCTCGATTGCACTGACCGGTTCTGCGGAAAAAGTATTGTCTCAGAATCAAGCCTCACCACCTACAAAGATCGAACCACGTCAATCAACACAAACTGGCTCGACGATCGATTCAGAAAGGGTTGCGGACTGGGCCCAAAGGGTAGTGCTAGAGTTCATCACGCTGCTGGTGTTTGGCTTGTTGGGTATATGGCTGTTCTCCTCTTTCTTGAATCGCAGCGCCCAGAAAGTTGAATCCAAGCCGCTCCAAGCTACAGGTTATGGTTTGCTAGGATTGATTTTGTCAATTGCACTGATTGGGGTTCTGATCCTTGTTGCCCTGCTGATACTGATGCTCGGGATCGGGCTTGGGTATCTCAACCTGTGGGATTTAGCCTGGGCAGTTTGGGGAGTGGGATTCGCCAGCTTAGGACTGGCATTCTGGGTCTCCTTGCTGTTCGTATCTTTCGGCACCAAGGTCATCGTGGCATACCTGATAGGCTTATTGATCTTGAGACGTTTGGCGCCAAAAGCGAACCAATATCTGATCTTACCGCTGTTGTTAGGATTGTTCCTGTACGTGCTACTGGCTTCGATACCTTATTTTGGATGGGTTATTGCCGTTCTGGTTAACTCGATTGGACTTGGAGCTGCATGGCTTGCATATCGGGATAAAGGACAGAATTCCTCCGAGGAGATAGAAGAACTGGAACAACCGGATAATGGTGAGCAATCTTAGAAAGATCTACTGAAATCGAATCAAAAAATTGCCCTTTTCCATTCATATCGATGGAAAAGGGCTTTATTTTTATTATCGATTCCCTCACCAGCCACTGCCTTAATGCAAAGTTATGGATGAACCAGGAGGTACGATTTTAACTTGTACTTGGGGAGCCAGCTGTTCTGCATATTGGGCGAATTTTGTTGGGGGTTGGCTGAGAAAATCACTGTTTGCCATGCTGATGCCAAACGGTGCTAAAGTACCCCAATGAATTGGAATGGCTGTTTTGGGTTTCAGCAGGCTGAGGGCTTGAGCTGCCCGGTAGGGATCCATATGCCCTGGTCCAAGATTAGGACCCCAACCCCATATTGGTAGCAGAGCGATGTCCAGATTCTCTCCAATATGGGACATCTCAGGAAAGATATCTGTGTCACCGGCGAAATATATACGCTGCGAGCCGCGCATGACAAACCCGATGCTCTCTGATCGCAGGGCAAAGGGAGGGCGGGAACCGGAATGATCGGCTGGTGTACCTTGAATGGATAACGAGCCCATGCTTATTTCTTCTCTCGGGGTTAATTCTACAACCTGGGGAAAACCATTAATTTTGAAGTAACCCGCAGAACCGCGAGGGACAAACATCTGGAAAGGTGGATCTAATTTGTGCAGAGAATCTACATCGAGGTGGTCCCAATGGAGGTGTGAAACCAAGACGGCATCAATATCTCGGTAGAGGGCTGAGTCTATCCGGTCACTGAACCGGTAGAGATGCAGGATCCTATTGCGTAAGATGGGGTCGGTGAGCAGGCGAAAACCGTCCATCTCGATCAACAATGTGGCGTGACCCAAATACGTGATTCTTACCATGCGGGATCGCCGTTATGAGAGTAATAAACTGACATCATTAAGGATGGGGGATACGCCAGTTGAGATAAAGCAGAACTATGTATGATTACGCCTCCAGATTTCTGCAAACTTGCGGATACGTCTCTGGATGTGCCATGCATATGGATCAGCTTTCTCGCGCTGTGACTTGATCAACTGCATAGCCTCATCTGCAGAATATCCATCGGCGACGAGAATCGTCGCTGCCATTGCTACGCTGCGGTGGCGACCTTCACGGCAATAAACCAGCACGCTGTTCCCAGATTGGATAACCGGAAGGGCAGCTTCAACCCCTCTTACCAGCTTGGCCATTGGAATCGGCAGGAAGATCGAATCGAATGTCCGCAAGGTCAACATGCTGAAAGGGGGTTGATTGTAGACTTTCGCCGGTCGGATGAAGATCATGTTGAGAATCAGACGCACATTCAGATCGCGTATCGCATCTGCTTCCTCAGCCTTCGGATGGGCGGCAATATAGAGATATTCTGTGATTTGGGATATATCCATGCTACCGATAAAATGATTCTGGCTACTGGAAATTATCACCATTTCCGGGCAAACATCTCGTAGTGATCAATTTCCAGTTCTCTCTTAAATGGTTAATACACTATCTCCTGGTATGTATTGACCAGGATCAAAATTTTCTTCAGTAATGTTGGATGATCATCTGCTAAATGGACCAATTACCAGGTGCGGCCTTCGAGTTCCTTACGAAGTGTCTCTTCCGCATCTCCAGGAAGGGAAGTCTGCAGGACTTTGCCGCGATACTGCCTTAAGGAAGCGAGCGTGGCGTCGACATTGGCGTCTCGAATGATGAAGAAGATTGCCGAGCTGCCAGGCTTGAGTTCTTCTGAAACTTCCTTGACAAAATTTTGGTCGACGCCTTTGTCCAGCAACTTTCCTACCAGGGCACCGCCAAGAGCACCAAGAACCAGCCCCCCAATAGGGAAGAAGACAGACCCGATCAACAGACCGATGGCACTACCCCCTACAGCGCCGACTTTGACACCCCGGTCGACCTCGTTTTTTAAGTGAACTTCTCCCTCTTCATCTTTGACCACGACTGCTGAATCGTCTAGGTTCAGATGCCCCGATTGCTCCATGCTGCTCAATGTAGCACGAACTTTGCCAGCTTCTTCAGGGTCATCGAAGGCGATCACAACCAGATAAGACATTCTATTGCTCCTATCCCAACTAATGGGGAATTTATCAAGAGTAAAATGGTGTTTTAAGTGAAAAAATCCAACTCCCCACCATTATAGCATACTGAATTGATAGGCTTTACGTTCTTAATCGAATGTTAAATTAAAGTCAATGACTCTTGCTAAATAGAAGTAAATAATCAAAAATAGTACCTTGATGATAGATCCTGAAAATTAATTCAGGCAGGGTGCACCTTGCAATTTTGTAAGAAACCGCTATACTTTAACCATGCCCGGAGAAGTTTCTGTGAAGTTAAGACTGTGAATCATACGAGTTAAACATAGATAAAGGAAGGAGAATGTAATATGACAGAAGCCACCATGACTGCAGAGGAGCGTGCGTTTCCCTGGTGGGTGGTGCTGATCGAAGGCATCTTTGCAGTAATCATCGGAGTCTTGTTGCTGACTAATCCAGGAGCAACAACTGCAGTATTGATCCAATTCCTGGGTCTCTATTGGTTCATCGTAGGGATAATCGATATTGTACGGATATTCCTCGATTCGTCCAACTGGGGCTGGAAGCTGTTTTCAGGTATTATCGGTATATTGGCAGGTATACTCATCCTCCAAAATCCCTTGTGGGCTACTCTACTCGTCCCGACTGTCTTGGTCTGGGTGTTCGGTTTCTTCGGGATCATCATCGGTGTGATCGGATTGATCCAGGCATTTCAGGGCGCTGGATGGGGCGCAGGAATTTTGGGTGTGTTAAGCATATTGTTTGGTCTGGTTTTACTTTTCAATGCTTTCGTAGCTTCTCTAACCCTACCATTTATCCTGGGTATCCTGGGTATTGTTGGCGGTATAGCTGCGGTGATCATGGCATTCCGAATGCGATAGATCAATCACTGGAAGGAAGGAATTTACCTAAGCCAAATATTAAAGCGAGAAAATACCTGTTGACACACTGGTTCCTTGATCAACCTTCTCCGGGGGAACCTGTAGTGCCCAAGAAGCAAGAGGGCTTGAGCTGCTGCTCAAGCCCTTGCTTTCATTTGTCGAGTTAAGGTTTGAATAACTATCGTAAGTTGCTACCTATTGAACATCGTAACATTAGGAGCGAAGCAAAGCCTGTCCTTCACGAAGGTGAAGAGCCTGGTCCATCTCTTGTGGGGGACGAAGAATCTCATTAGCAGGAGCATAATTGCTAAACTAAACAGAGAACCTTCGCTCGTGCCTCGCTCTAATGACAAAATAGGGATAACTGGCACTACTACTCCTGCAATTTCACGAAGCAGGGAGCGTAACTCTAGAGACAAAGGCGGTTCAATAATTGACCGATTATTCAAATCTCGATCAAGTCTCGTAATTTTGATGATATTGGAAATTAGATGTAAGGTAAGAAAGCACGGTAGACGGGATGCTCAAGGGGAGTTTATAATAGGGTCCATGTAAGTCATTAATTTTTTGCAGGAGAGAGAGCGATGACAGATCAGCCAACGGAGAATCAAAACCGTGATTTAGTGAGTATAGAATTATCAGAGGACAGTTTTTCAGTCGTACCTGGGAATCGAGTGGTGATCCCAATGGTCTTGAAAAACCATGGAGAGACAGAGGATTACTTCGAGCTCTCTGTGAGGGGCATTCCACTGGATTGGGTGTCCTTCCCAAGTCTGGTAATGCGCCTGGAAGCAGGCGAGAATAAAGAAGTTGAAGTAGTGGTCGAAGCCCCAGAGGCTGCACGAGTCCAGGCGGGTCAATATGCAGTGACATTTGTTGCCACGAGCCAGGGGACTCCTTCGGAGAAAGCAACGGTGGAATTCAGGTTGACAGTTGCAGCGTTCGAAGTCAAGGGCCGCATTGGGGTATTGATGGAGTCGATCCAGTTCTCTGTCGCTCCCGGGAGCAGTGCAACGGTCCCGATAGTCATGCATAACCAGGGATTGGTAGATGATAGTTTTAAACTCTCCGTGGAGGGAATACCAGTGAGCTGGGTATCGACAGCCTCGCCAGTGACACGAATTGCAGCAGGAGAACAGAAGGAAATATCTTTGACGATCCGTCCCCCGCGCAATGCTCAAAGCAAAGCGGGACGGTATCCTTTTAAGTTGATCGTGAACAGCCAGGAAGCTCCTGATCAATCTGTCAGCGTGGACTGCACCTTGACAGTGGCTGCCTTCTCACGCTTCAGCTGCGAAGTCGATCCGCCTCAAGTCGAGGCAGGTCAACCGGCGAGAGTGCTGGTGATCAACCAGGGCAATATACAGGAAGCATATAGTCTCACCTGGCAGAGTGATAATGACGCCCTGGAATTCGAGCCAGCTGCAACGCAAGAGTTGAAGGTTCCTCCAGGCGAGACGAACGCTGCGGAGTTCAGTGCTAAACCGCGTCAGCGCCCTATATTGGGTGGGGAGTTCACGTATGATTACTCAACGTTGGTGAAATCTGCTGGGAAAGAAACGCTAACGGTTGGCGGAGAGGTTACCAGCAAAGGGATAATCCCCGTTTGGGTGGTGGCTGTCGTCGGTGTACTATGCCTGGCTGCGGTCATGGTTTATTTCTTATTGCGTAATCAGGAACAATCTGAAACCGCGAGTGCCACCCAAACAGCCGAGGCAGCATTAGGGCAAATCGTCTCTGCGACCCAGACTGCAGCTTTCAACCAGACTCAAGCAGCGGGAGCAGGCGAGAGAGATTCCGATGGAGATGGGCTGACCGATAACCAAGAGGTGGAGATCGGTACCGATCCATTGAATCCAGATACAGATGGGGATAGGTTGTCAGATGGGGAGGAGGTCTTGCGGCGAAATACTAATCCGCTCATACCGGATACGGATGCTGACAACCTGGGTGATGGGGACGAGGTGCTCGATCACCAAACCGACCCACTAAAACCAGATACAGAGGACGATCGTTTAATCGATGGGGAGGAGATCCGTCTCGGTACGGATCCACTTAATCCAGACTCCGATAGTGATGGGCTTCTAGATGGAGATGAGAGCCCTCCCTGTCCTGACCCGCTCGATCCTGATTCAGATGACGATGGGATCATTGATGGGCAAGATCTGGATCCATGTGATGCGAACAACCCATCATTGACGGCAACAGCTGATGCTTCGCTGCCAACTGCTACACCGATAACGCCAACGGCACCCCCGACAGATGCGCCAACAGAAGCGCCAACAGAAGTCCCGCCGACCGAGACTCAAGCCCCAGAGCCTCCACCCATCCAAGGCACGATCGCCTTCGAATCAAACCGGGACGGCAGCCCTGGCGTCTATGCTTTATCCGCACCAGATTTGGAAGTAACCCAGCTTTCGATCAGCAATGGCGTGGACAGCCAACCTGTATATTCACCGGACGGCAGTTTGATATTATTTATGTCGACTCGAGATGGCGATGCTGAGATATTTATCATGAACGCGAATGGTGGAGGACAGTCGCAGCTAACTGATAATTCCGATCAGGATCTTTACCCAGCCTGGTCTTCCGACGGTAATACGATCCTGTTCACATCAGACAGAGACGGAGATCAGGAGATCTACAGCATGAATACCAATGGGGATGAGGAGCAGAATCTGAGCAACAACCCTGATGCTGATGATTACCAGCCAACCTGGTTAGGCGGGCAGATCGCCTTTACTACAAACCGTGAGGGAAATCAACAGATCTATGTGATGAATGCTGACGGTAATGAACAAACCAATATCAGCAATAATGGCTTTGAGGATTTTTTCCCACGCTCTACAATCAGTGGAAACAGGTTGGTTTTTGTGTCAACTCGGGATAACAACCAGGGTGATGTGTTCGTGATGGGTGCAGATGGAGCAGACCAGACCAATCTGAGCAATAATCAAAGCCAAGATACAAATCCATCCTGGTCGCCAGATGCTGAATGGATCACCTTTGCCAGTGAGCGGGGCGGTGACTTCGATATATATGTGATGCGATCCAACGGCGAGGAGGTCTTCAACCTGACGAAAAATCCTGCGCGGGACCTGTTCCCTGCCTGGCGATGAAAGATGATCGAGCCAAATAGCGATATGGGAAACGAAATCGGCCTGATCGGTCTGGCTGTCATGGGTCAGAATCTGGTGTTAAATATGGAACGCCACGGATTCCGGGTGGGCGTATTCAATCGTACGACAGAGGTTACGAGATCGTTCGTTGAGGGAACTGCGTCAGGGAAGAACATCCAAGGTTATTCGTCCGTCGAGGAGCTGATCGCCTCCTTGAGAAAACCGCGTGCGGTGATGCTGATGGTCAAGGCAGGAAACCCTGTAGATGCGGTTATCGAGCAGTTGAAACCGCACTTAGATTCAGGGGACCTGATCATCGACGGGGGTAACTCATTTTTCCTGGATACAGAACGCAGGTCGGAGGATTTGGCTCAGGAAGAGATCAATTTTATCGGAGTAGGAATCTCTGGAGGAGAGGAGGGTGCGTTGTGGGGTCCGAGCATCATGCCTGGAGGCCAAAGAGAGGCTTATGAACGCGTCGAATCCATTTATGAAGCGATCGCAGCCAAAGTAGAGGGGGATCCGTGTGTGACTTATATCGGACCGAGGGGTTCTGGGCACTATGTGAAAATGGTGCACAATGGGATCGAATACGGGGTGATGCAGCTGATCGCAGAGAGCTACGATCTATTGCGGCGAGGATTGGGATTATCCGCTGAAGAATTGGGGGAGGTATACAGGGGTTGGAACCAGGGCCCACTGGCATCATTTTTAATCGAGATCACGGCAGAGATCTTCCACAAAAAGGACAAGGAGACCGGTAAACCGCTGGTGGAGGTGATCCTGGATAAAGCCAGCCAAAAAGGGACCGGGAAATGGACCAGCCAGGAGGCGCTTGACCTGGGAGTGCCCATTCCGACCATCAGCGCCGCAGTTGAAGCTCGCAGCCTGTCGGCTTATAAGACGGAAAGGGAGGCAGCTGCGCAAAAATTCCCCGAGCTGCGAACTGAAATAGAGGTGGAGCGGGACGAGTTTGTGTCAGCCTTAGGAGAGGCACTATATGCTTCAACCCTGATCACCTATATCCAGGGAATGGAACTGCTGAAAGCTGCCAGCCAGGAGTACGAGTTCGATCTCGACTTGAGCGATATCGCCCGCATTTGGCGCGGCGGCTGTATCATCCGCGCCCGGCTGCTGGAGGATATCCGCCGCGCTTTCAAAGATGATCCTGAACTTCCTAGCCTGATCCTGGCGCCGAAGTTCAAAGATGTTCTGAGCACTCACCACGAGACCTGGCGAAAGGTGGTGGCGACAGCCGCTGGTTCAGGCATTCCCATACCGACGATGGGATCTGCGCTAGCATACTTTGACAGCTACCGCAGCGCGCGCCTGCCGGCAAATTTGATCCAGGCCCAACGCGATTACTTTGGCGCGCACACCTACGAACGGATTGATAAACCGGGGAAATTCCACAGCGAGTGGAAAGAAAAATAAAATCATGCCTCCCAAATTGACTTGGGAGGCATGAAATATCAATATCTGGATCCTAATTTTATCTATTTGAGATGATCGGCGAATAGATCCGGTAAACCATGTCCGCGCGACGGAAGATTTTTATACGCTTGTGTTCTGAGAAGGTTTGCTTGGCTTCAGGGTTGACTGGTTCTGGTCCAAAGGCAAAGGCGAAGACCTGGTTATACCCGTTCTCCAAATCTGCCGGATCAAGAAATACTTCATAAGGCGGCTGAGAAACCTCGCCGATGGTTACATGATCCATTAAGCTAACCGACCAGCGGTAAAACCTGACCTTGCTGATCGGTTCGTCGCTAATTTTCTTCACTCTTAATAGGATAGGGACGAGATCGTCGATTTCGTAGTCTCCTTCATCACCGACTGGCAATTCCCATTCAATGGTGGGGGCGTCATAATTAATAATATCGCGCGTAAAAGTCTCGCCGTTATATTTATCGTCTGCGCTGGTGGTCTGGATAATGACTTGGTAGGGTTTATCACCATCGACAACTGTATCATCCACCCCGGTAACCTGGATCTCAATGGCAGCTTTCCAATCATCAGGGTCAACGATAATTTGAGTGGGAGAGACCGTCCCTTCATCAGTATTTGTGCTGGAGATGTCTAATGTGACCGTATCTTTTGGTTTAGATTTTAATTTCACATTGATGATGGTCGAGAGCATGCCTTCGGTCGTCCATAATCCATCTATTGGGGCGACAGTATAGCCAGGTGTCTCATCATCCGAATTCCTAACTATAACATCTTCATCCGGTTTTAATCCATCATAATTATCATCGGTGCTCGTCGCCTTTTCGAATTCAATGTTGAAGACAATATCATCATCGGCGATGTCATCGTCTACTCCGGTTATGGTGACTGTTTGAGGGACATTCCAAGTTGCCTCGGTAAAGGTCAGAGAAGACTTATCGATTGTACCTTCAGATTCGTTGTTGCTGGATAATGCAATGGTTACATCATATTCAGGTTGGGTGTCGAGCTGGACGGTAAAGGTATCGCTCAAGCCATCTTCAGAGGTCAGCAGCTCAACGGGGGGTGATAGGGTACCAGGATCCAGTACCGTGATCCCGGCGGTATCGTCATCCGCGATGGTGGCCGTATGCTCTGTAATAGTCCCAGGGTCGGCATTGACCGGGGAATCTATTTCAACGATGACTGTTTCATTATCCTCATCTATGAGATCATCAATGACCGTTATGGTTATATCAGTTGATAACTCTCCAGCGGGGATAGATAGGGGGGGAGGCGGAGCGATAGTGAAATCGCTGGTATTGTCGGCATCGCCCGAAAGTGTATAGGGGACGGTTACTTCCAAACCTGACACGGCAGAAAGTTCAGCGGTGATGGTCATGCTGCCAATGCTCTCCGCTTCCTGTTGAGAGTCGGTAGTGAATGCTACCGTTGGAATATCTACGATGGTGGCAGTATGTATGGTTGTGGCACCTGGGTCAGCGTTGACTGGCGGATCCATGGTGATAACGATATCTTCTGCACCTTCATCATCAGCGTCATCAACCACGGTGATGGTGAGAACGGCGGAGAGGCTGCCAGCGGGAATGACCAGCGGACTGACTGGGGTGATGGAGTAATCGGTAACATCTGTAGCAGAACCGGATAGGATATAAGGGACGG
>Ga0209742_10000475_pt1 | contig 21133 bp, 17 predicted proteins | sample DeeMarSeWOR38_10_FD_187462 | JGI IMG/M metagenome (GOLD analysis project Ga0209742, IMG submission 187462) | Marine sediment microbial communities from White Oak River estuary, North Carolina - WOR-3-8_10 (SPAdes) (version 2) | ecosystem: Environmental > Aquatic > Marine > Intertidal zone >... | reverse complement strand
TAGGGAGCCACCTGGGTCGCCGCAATTACCGCCGCCACGCCCGGATAGAGCCACGCAGGAAGCGGGATAACCCGCCAGTTCGATATGCCGATTGCGATGACGTATGCCGCGAAAATTCCGAGCGCCGCCGTGGCCGGCGACACAGCCTGCGCAAAATGGAGGAAAAACACCGGTGCGATCCATGGCGCGGCCCAATGCTGCCAGCGCCCGAAACCAAACAGGCTTAGCACACCACCCGCGACCAGCCACAACAGGGAGTCAGCCGCCGGAGCCATGTCTGCCTAGCCAAATCTCGAATCTGAAATCAGATACCAAGCCAGGTCCTGGCGACGCTTGCGTTGCTGAACACGATGACCGGCGCCTGTGCCTTGAGACCATATTGGCTGGCGAGGTGAAAACTTTCGTTGTCCGGGACAACGATTGCCGTACGCGAGCCGTGTTGTTGCTTGGGTTGCTGGCGATCCAGCTCGGCGATGAGATCGAACAACCCGGACGATATCGCTCCCTTGGTCGCGGCCGTGAGATCAACAAGCTCGCGGTACCCTGGGCGAATGCGGGCGTCCGCCAGAAACCGGCGGACGTAGTCGAGAAAGTCCTCGTCCGCTACCGCGCCGCGTCCGGTCGCATATACGACGTTCTTTACCTCATCTACCTCGTAGTCAATCGGCATGCGCGCTCGTTCGGTGCTATCGCGTGCAATAGTCTGGCCGATCGACCAGACAGGCTTCAAGCTCCGGTCGGTCGGAGGTCCAGATTGTCCGCGCGGCACGGATAGCCGGTAGACGCTGCACAGGTACTGACTCAACCAGACGCGGGTTGAAGCTTTCGCAATACGCGCTCGACGACCGCGCTGCGCGCAACGACCTCTGAGGCACCAGCGCCTTTCGCCGCCTTGAAGCCCTCTCCATCCACGTGCGGGCCAAAAGCAAGGATGTCGAGCCCCGGGGAATCGCCGCGCAAGCGCCCAATCGTCAAAAGAGCATCGCGCGCACCAAGGTCCATTACCACCAGATCCGGGGCATCGCTGTCCGTCTTCTTCAGCATCGTAGCGCCGGCTGCCTTCCATGCAGACTCGATTCGCACGCGACTCATCAGGTCATCACACCAAAGCAGAATCTTCATGCCGCCTCCGCGCGGATAATCATACGCCGGGCGGCAGCGTACTAGAGCTCGACCTGTGTTCCCAGCTCAACCACGCGATTTGTGGGGATGCGGAAATAGGCGGTCACCGACCCGGCATTGCGCTGCATGCCGATGAAGAGCTTTTCCCGCCACAGCGCCATCTGTGGCCGTTCGGTGGGGATCAGTGTCTCTCGGCTAAGAAAGAAGGAGGTGTCCAGCATGTTGAACTCGAGACCTTTGTCGCGGCAAAGCTCGAGCGCGCGAGGAATATCAGTCTCGTCCTTGAAGCCGTAGATCACGAATAGCTTGTAGAAGTTGTGCGCCAATGGCCAAACCTCAACGCGCTCGTCGTCATCCACATGCGGAATATCCTGAAATACCACGGTCAGGACCACCACACGCTCATGCAGAACCTTGTTGTGCTTCAGATTGTGCAGCAGCGCGTGCGGCACTGCATCGAAGCTCGTTGTCAAGAACACGGCCGTGCCGGGAACCCGCGTCGGCAAATGTTTGCCGATGCTTTCCACAAAAGGCTCAAGCTTGATCGCCAACGAATCCAGTCGCTCGCGCATGATCTGGCGCCCGCGCTTCCAGGTTGCCATGAGGATAAACGCCGCCAGTGCAATCGCGATGGGAAACCAACCGCCATGGATGATTTTCCCCGCATTGGCACTGAAAAATACGATGTCCACGGCGAGAAAAACGGCCATGCCGATGATCGTCAATGGCCAGTTGAAGTGCCACAACCCGCGCACCACCACAAACGCGAGGATCGTATCGATCGCCATGGTACCGGTGACGGCGATGCCATAAGCCGCCGCGAGGTTGCTGGAGGATTGAAAGCCGAGGACCAGCGCGACTACACCCACCAGCAGCCCCCAGTTCATGAAGGGGATATAGATCTGCCCGATCTCGCGCTCGGAAGTATGGTGGGTGTCCATGCGTGGAGCGTAGCCGAGCTGAATTGCCTGGCGCGTCACGGAAAAAGCACCGGAGATTACCGCCTGCGAAGCGATTACCGTGGCGAAGGTTGACAGCGCCACCATCGGATACAGAGCCCAGGACGGGGCCAATAGATAGAACGGATTTTGCGCAGACTGCGGTTCGTGCAAGAGAAGCGCGCCCTGGCCAAAGTAGTTAAGCACCAAGCCCGGCAGGACGAAGCCAAACCAGGCAAAGCGGATCACACGCTTGCCAAAATGACCCATGTCCGCGTAGAGCGCCTCGCAACCCGTGAATGCCAACACCACCGCGCCAAGCACCACGAAGCCACGCCACTGATTGATTTCGAAGAAGTACACGGCATGCCACGGGTTCAGGGCCGCAAGCACGTCCGGATAGCGAGCAATGCTGATTGTCCCGAGTACTGCCAACGTTAGAAACCAGAGCACCATGACGGGTCCAAACAGCGCGCCAACTCGGCCGGTTCCCTGCCGCTGAAAAATGAAAAGCGCGACCAACACGGCGAGCGTCACCGGGATGACGTAGGGCTTCAACGCGGGGGTAGCGACTTCCAGGCCTTCCACGGCAGATAGCACCGAGATTGCCGGCGTGATCATGCCGTCGCCGTAGAACAGCGCGGCGCCAAAAATGCCGAGCGACATCAATGCCCAGCGCAACCGCGAGCGGTCGGCGGTCGCGCGCTGCACGAGCGCCATCAATGCCATGATGCCGCCTTCTCCCTTGTTGTCAGCGCGCATGATCAGCACGACATACTTGATGGAGACAACGAAGATGAGCGACCAAAAGATAAGCGAAAGTACGCCGAGCACGTTTTCCGGATTGACCGCCATGCCATGCTCGCCGGTGAAGGCCTCCTTCATGGCATACAGGGGGCTGGTGCCAATGTCACCGTAGACGACGCCGATGGCGCCGATCGTCAATGCGGCGAACCGGCCGGCGGGCGCAGATGAGGGGACACCCTGGCTCATGTGCCGCCAAAAACCCTAGTGCAAGAAGTCGTGTGCAAGGAAGGGGCCGTAGGGCCGGGCAGGCATCGCGGGAAATCCCGGTGCCTACCGGCAGACGCCAGTGGAGCTGCTTGCCCCAATTGGAATGGCGGAATGAAACATGGTTGCGCTGACTGCGGGCGCTATTATAGGAAGCGGCGGCAAAATAGCCAGCGCAAGCCCAAGGGAAGGCAAAACAAGCATTTAATGTCCCGGTAGCAACCCCACCGGGACATTAAGTAAGGATCAGGTGTTAATGGAGTGCTTGTCCATCAGCCGGTACAGTGTCACCCGCGACACGCCCAGCAGGCGCGCGGCGCGCGAAACGTTGTGACGCGTCTGCTTGAGACTTGCGAGTATGGCAACACGCTCAGCCTCCTCACGGGCACGATCAAGCGTCAACACCCGGCCACAGACAGCGGCGGCATTGAGGCCCAGGTCCTGCGGCGAGATGATACGCTTGTCGCACATCACGATCGCGCGACGCACGCGGTTCATGACCTCGCGCACATTGCCCGGCCAATCGTGCGCCTGCAGCACCTCGACTGCCTTGTCGCTGAATCCCTTCAGATTGCGGCCCTTTTCGATCGCAAACTTTTCAAAGAAATACTGCGCGAGCTGCTCAACGTCGCGCTCACGATCCCGCAGTGCCGGTACGTCGAGTGTCAGCACCTGCAGGTGGTAATAGAGGTCATCGCGGAAGCGACCGGCCTCCACCTCGCGCACGAGATTGGCGCGCGTTGCTGCCATCACGCGCACATCGACGCGCAGGCGGTCCGCGCCATTGCGCTCGATGGTCTTCTCCTTCAGGAAGCGCAGCAGGCGTGCCTGCACCTCGAGCGGAAGTTCGGCAACCTCGTCAAGGAAGAGCGTGCCGCCCGCTGCTGCCTCCAGGCGACCGCGCCGACGAGTAGTATCCGCCGTACCGCTTTCGTCGCCAAACAGTTCCTGCATAAGCGCCTCGATGGACTGCGCGCTGCAACTCACCGTCACGAACGGGTGATTGCGCCGAGACGATCGCTCATGCACCACAAGGGCCGCCAGCTCCTTGCCCACCCCACTCTCGCCGGTGATTAGCAACGGCGCATCGACATTCGCCACCTTGCGCATGGCGCGCAACAGGCGCTGCATGGCAGGACTGTTGCCGATCATCTCGTCGGCGTAGACGTCTTCCTCGATGTGGCGCTGGTAGGTGCGCGCCATGGTCGCCATGCCGTAAGCGTGGCCGAGCGAGAACAGCAGCCGTTCGACGTCCGCCGGCAGTGTGTGATAGTCGTAGAAATACTCGGAGATCAGCGGCGCAAGCCTTGCTGATTCGAGATCCTGCGCGGGCAACATCGCCACCCACTCCATGCGGCCGCTCGCCGGCCACACCTCGAAGAGATCTCGCTCGGTCTGGTGAGTGGTATCGAGCAGAGTCAGCCCGACACGGACGTTATGGCTATCGATGATTTCGCGCGCTTGATTGCTGTCGCGCGCCACGTGGATCTGCCAGCCGGCAGACTGGATCGCCGGCATCACCACATTCGGATGACCGGTGGTCTCGAGATAGAGCAGCTCACGCTTTGACATCGCACCCCTCCGCAAATCAGTTGGACCGAGTGTCCGTCAACAGGCGCGATTACTGGCCTACGGCACCAGCGTCATGCCTGAATTCGGCCGCCGCACTATGCAACGCGGCAGCGAACGGACACTTCTCTTGTTCTTGTATGCGGGGTAACGGCGTGATGCCGGCACTTGTGCGCCAATCAATGGCATTCCGGCAACGTCCCTGGCGTTCGCTTCGTGCGAATTCTTGCTTATCGCGATTCTTCTTGTTGTTGCGATTCTTGTTCGTTAACTGCTAGCAGTTCCGAACTACTAATGAGTTGAGAGTGTATCCGCAATGCCGATGCTCCCACAAGATCTTTAACAAATTTTTCATGGGCAACCGCCAACGCTCTCAGCGATTAGGGACGCTACACGTCCGAAAAATATTCCCGTCATCCGACGCCCGATAGTGTCAAATATCTGTTTGTCGAACAGGTGACCGGATTTCATCGAGACCAGCCGACCGCTGCACCAATTTGGAAACATCCGCCCGTCGAAATCCTGGCAGCGTACCTAGGTGCGCAGCACCAAAGATGTTAAAATTCTCTGATATTCAATGAGTTGCCACATCAATTATCAGGAGTTTGCATGCGTCCGGCGTTGATCCTTGCGATTCTCGAGCGTGAATACCAGAGCACCCGCGAAGGTCATCACACGCCGGTCATGCTGTGGGGCCCTCCGGGCATCGGCAAGTCGCAGATGGTTGCCCAGATCGCAGCCCGCCACGATGTCAGAATGATCGACATCCGACTCTCACAAATGGAACCGACCGACCTGCGCGGAATTCCCTTCCGGGTGGGCGACATGGTCGAATGGGCGGTGCCCGCCATTCTGCCGAACGAGACCCGCCACGGCCCCGACGGAATCCTGTTCCTCGATGAAATCACGTCGGCCGCACCGACCATCTCGGCCGCCGCCTACCAGTTGATCCTGGATCGACGGCTTGGCGAGTACCGCATTCCTGATGGCTGGGCAATATTCGCCGCCGGCAATCGTCAGGGCGATCGTGGCGTCACCTACAGCATGCCCTCTCCGCTCGCCAATCGCTTCTCGCATTTCGAGGTGGAAACCCATCTCGATGACTGGGTGGCATGGGCGTATGCCAACGGTATCGATGAGCGCATTATCGGATTCCTGCGATTTCGCCCGGATCTGCTGTTTAGTTTCGATCCCGCCCAGAACCCGCGCGAGTTTCCGTCGCCGCGCACATGGGAATTCGCCCACCGTGCCCTGCAGAAATTTCAGGACCAGGGCGAGATGTTGCTCGGTACCCTGCAAGCGTGCGTCGGCAAGGCAGCCGGGGTCGAGCTCAAGGCCTTTGTCGACAACCTCGACAACCTGCCTGACATCGATGCCATTCTGCGTGGTGAGCCGGTGGCGGTACCGAAGGAGACTGACCTGCAGTATGCAGTCGCCACGGCCCTGGTCGGGCGCGCCATCCGCGCCAGAGGCGGCGCTGACGAGACCAAGGTTTATGGTCACATCCTCGATTACGCCGGCAAGTTCCCGCAGCGAGAGATGGGCGTGATGCTTGTCTCCGACATGCAACGGGCCGTCGGCGAGAAGCTGTTCGCGTTGCCGCAGTTCGCGCAATGGGCGAAGCACGTCGCCGATATCATGATCTTCGACATGTGGAAGAAGCCCGCGCGCCGCGCCTGAAAGAACATCGGTCGCCATGGCAACCACCGAAGACATCGAGCGCAAGCTGAGCGCAGCCTGCACCTGGCTCATCATCGACAAACCGTTCCTCGGCGCGCTCGTATTGCGGCTTCCGCTCATCGCCGCTGATCCGAAGTGGTGCCCCACCACCGCCACCGACGTTCGGGCCCTGTATTACAACCCGGAATACGTTGAGGCGCTCGATCTCGAGCAAACCAAGTTCGCGCTAGCCCATGAAGCCCTGCACTGCGCGCTCTCGCACTTTCACCGCCGTGGTCACCGCGACAAGCGCCGCTGGGACATCGCCTGCGACTATGCCATCAATCCACTGCTGGTCGCCGATGGCCTCAGGCCCCCACCAAACGTCCTGCTGCTCGATGGCTTCGAGGGCATGACCGCAGAGGAGATCTATCCCTATATCCGGGACAATTCCGACGAGGAACCGCACGACCAGCACGCTTACGATGGCGACAGCTCGCAGTCTCCTTCCGACAAGCCGAAGGGCGGTGGTGGTCAGGGCCCGAGCGATCCGGACAGGTCCGATGGTCAGCAGGACTCCGATAGCGGTGGCGCGCCCCAGCCTCCGCCGCTCTCGCCACAGGAGCGTGATTCTCTTTCCGTGCAATGGCAGCAGCGTCTCGCCGGCGCTGCCCAGCAGGCGCTGCAAGCGGGAAAGCTAAAGGGCTCGATGGCGCGTCTCGTCGATCACCTCCTGCAGCCGCAGTTGCCATGGCGGATGCTACTCGCCCATTACATGACCATAACGGCAAAGGACGATTACAGCTTCCAGCGCCCTTCACGGCGCGAGGGTGAGCACATCCTCCCGAGCCTGAAAAGCGCGCACGTTGAGCTCGTCGTGATGCTCGATACCAGCGGATCGATCAAGGATGAGGAGTTGCAGGAGTTCCTGAGCGAGGTAAATGCCATCAAGGGCCAGATGGGGGCACGCATTACACTGCATGCGTGCGACGAGTCCCTCGCCCCGGATGGTCCTTGGATCTACGAGCCGTGGGAGGAAGTGACGCTGCCGGAGAATGTGCATGGCGGGGGCGGCACGCGCTTTACCCCCGCATTCGAGTGGATCGAGACACTCGACCGGCGACCAGACCTCACGGTGTATTTCACCGACGCCGAAGGCGAGTTCCCTCAACAGGAACCTGCCTATCCCGTGCTTTGGCTCGTGAAAGGAAAGACCAAAGTCCCCTGGGGACAGCGGATTCAGCTAAACTAGCTACCCCCGCGAGTCGCGCGTCTCGCTGATTTCCGCACGATCGCCATGCAACTCTCCAGCGAAGATCTGCTCCGGATCAATGTGCTGCTCGCGCACAATTGCGAGGCGATCCGCATCGACGAGCAGGCGATGATTGTCTACGGTCTTGCGGGTGACAATGAGGCCGCCATCGCGCTCAATCCCAACTGCCGTGCCGAACAGTACCTGCGGCGCGTACGTGAACTCCTCTCCAACCACGCACTCGGTTCGCCAGGCGGATATCCGGTCTTCCTGCAACGCTGGACACGCATGGGCCAGCAGCGCGGAACACAGTTAGACCGGCTGCTGCTGCTCGGCGAACCAGAGGCGGTCGTGGCCGTCGCCGGTGCGCCCGATCTGACCGACGAGCTGGCACGGCGGGCCTGGTGGTGCCAGCCGACCATGGAAAATGCCCGGCGCATGCTGGAGCGGAAATCAGTGGTGCAAGGCGCCATGGGCCGCATCCTCGCCGACTTTCTAGTCGAACATCTGGCGTTCGAAACCGATCATCTCGCCGTGGTGATGACAATCAAGCTCATCCTGCAACCGGGGCTCATTGAGACAGCAGTGCGCGAGCGCATCTGGGCACGCGGCACGCATCGCAATGCCTATCGACTCGGATTCGTGGAGGCTATACCGGATAGCCTGCCGCAGCCCCGGTCGTCGCGTACAGATCTCGAGCGCTATGCAGATCGTCTTGCGCGTCTGGCGGCGGGCGGCAGCGCGCCGGCCAGCCTGCTTCACCGGCTCCTCGACCACAGGGGCCAAACCTACCTTGCGGCAATTGAGGAATTGCTCGCCCACCCGCTCGACAAGTTCACGTCAGCGCACCTGCTAAGCGTGATCGGTGACTACTTTGGGGCCGCGCGGATTGGCGAGACGGAAACCGACATTGCCGACGTGACTGCTCGTGCCCGCAGCGACTATGCCACGGCAGCCGGCGCGATTGCGGCGCTACGCGAGACGTTGCCGGAGATTGAGGAAGAAATCGTCGCGATGCTTGCGCTTGGTCATACCGGCGAGCCGCTCGCGACACCGATTATTGCCAAGACCACTGCCAGCGGCACATTGTTGCGGCGCAAACTCGAACCGGTGCTGCACCCGCTGCTCGGTCATATCCAGACCTTGCGCCGGTCGCGCAGCTAGCGCCGCTCAATCGGCATCGTCGGAAGGCGTCTTGTCGCTGCGACCGATCTTTCCGATCGGCACGACTACACCACCCTTGGGGGCCTCGTCCGAATAGTGGGGGCGGAGCTTGTTCTTATTGCCAGCCGCCTCGGCGAGTTCGCGCTCGCGCGCAGAAATGAGCTTCAGGCACTGCCGGATGTCCTCGATAGTAGCGTCGGAAAGCGGGTGCGTCAGCCCGGGGGCCGTGGTGGTGTCCTTGATCACGTTGGTCAAGGTGGTCTTCATCGCCCGCAGGATACGGGCCTCCACGCTGGAGTCTTTGGTGTTGCTCATGGGTTACTCGCTGCCACTGTCGGTGGGCGCGAGACTACTCCGGAACCAGGTGCTGGGCAATCGCTGCCAAAATCAAGAGCGTGCGTACTCTCGCATCATCTTCAGAACGCGGCGCACATAACTCTGTGTCTCACGGTAGGGTGGAATCCCGCGATGATTTCGCACCGCGTTTTCACCGGCGTTGTACGCTGCCAGCACCAGATATTGCTTGTGATCGAACAGTCCCAGCAAGTACTTGAGGTGCCGCACGCCCGCCTCAATATTCTGTTCCGGATCGTAGATGTCGTGTACACCATGACGGCGAGCCGTTTCGGGAAGGACCTGCATCAGGCCGAGTGCGCCCTTGGAAGAGCGCGCGTATGGATTGAAGGACGACTCAACGTGCATGACTGCCTTTACGAGCGCGAACTCAACGCCGTGCGCCGTGGCAATGCGGCGAATCAGGCCATCATAGGCATCCGGGTCGGTGCGAAAGAACTGTCCACTCTTGCTTGCCGCCAGCTGGCCGACTCCGCGCGTATCCACGCCCGTGCGGACCAGGCGATATTGGCGATTGTTGAGTTGATAGTCCGTCACGATGCGCGATCCATCCGGAAGCTCGTACACATACATCGACTTGGCGCGGGGCGTGGCTGCCTGCGCAGGGGCTATAGCGAGCGCCGCTACCAGGCAGGCGGAAAGCCCGAATAGGGCGACAGTGACTCGGCAGACGGACATGCTTGCGCTCCTTGAGCGGATACCTGAAATTCCGTCACGCAAGGAAGCACATGCCGTGCCATCGCACAGCCAGACTGAACTAGCAACTGCAAGCTATTGAAATTAGGGGTCATCCCGGTCCGTTGGGGAGCCACACTATCCGTTATGGGTCTCAACCGCGTCCGTACTACGGCATGGCCGCCGCATCCAGAAATACATCCACTCCGCCTGGCGGGCGTATGCGGCTCGCCGGGAGTGCCTCGCCGCCCTGCCAGGCCATTACAGCGGCCCTCTTGTTTGCCCCGGTTACCAGGAAGAACACCTGGCGTGCGCGCGCGAGCCGCGCAGCCGAGAGGGAGACGCGCTCCGCGGGGGGCTTCGGTGCGTCATGAACAGCGAGCGTGTCCGGCGCGCCAACATCGTCGCCCAGGGCATGACGTGGAAAAAGGCTCGCAGTGTGACCGTCCTCGCCGAGCCCAAGCAACACCAGATCGAAGTCATCCAGCTGCCGTAGCGTCGCACCATAGCGAAGCGCGCCCTCGTCCGCGCCGAGTTCGGCCGGAATTGCGAGCACGTTCTCCGGCGCCATCGTGACACGGGCAAGCCATGCGTCCCATGCCATCGTGTCGTTTCGCCCGGGGTCATTCGCGGGCAAGCAGCGTTCATCGCCAAAATAGATGCGCCACTTGCTCCACACGGCCGATTGCGCGGCAAGTTGCGCATACACACTGCGCGGGGTCTCGCCACCTGCCAACACAATATGGAACTGCCCCCGCGAGCGGATGGCGGCGTGCGCGGCGTCCAGAATCTCCCTGCTTACCTCTCCGGCCAGCGCCTGGCCATCGGGCAGCACATGCCAACGCACGATCTGATCCGTCATGCCGGCAATCAGATCTCGTTGCGCCAGTACTGGTCGTCGCGTTCGAACAGCCGCGCCGCCTCGCGCGGCCCCCAGCTGCCCGCCGGATAGGTCGCAATATAGTCGCGGGTGCGCGACCAGTGACGCAGGATCGGATCGACCACGCGCCAGGCCCATTCCACCTCATCGAAGCGCAGGAACAGGCTGCGGTCGCCCTCGATTACGTCAAGCAGCAGCGTCTTGTAGGCCTCCATGGTCGTGGATGGCGCCTGCCGATAAGAGGCATTGAGTCGCACGATGCGGGTGTTCATGCCCAGACCCGGCTCCTTGGCATGCAGATCGATATGCATGCATTCCATTGGCTGCATGGAGAGCAGAATCCAGTTCGGATCAATGTGAGCCGCACCGGCTTCGTGGAACAGCAGCTGCGGTGGATGGCGAAAGCGAATCGCGATCAGGGCGTAGCTCTCGGCCAGGCGTTTTCCGGTGCGCAGGAAGAATGGCACGCTGCGCCAGCGCCAGTTGTCGATATAGAATTTTGCGGCGACGAAGGTCTCCGTCGTCGACCGTGCAGCTACGCCGGGTTCCGCAAGATAGGCCGCAAGCGCCTTTCCCCCTACTTGCCCGGACGCGTACTGGGCGCGGTAGGCATGGCTGTCCACCGCATCCGGAGGGATCGGCCGGATCGAGCGCAGCACCTTTACCTTTTCGTCGCGCAGCGCATCTGCATCGAGGATTGCCGGCGGCTCCATGGCCACAAATGTCAGCAGCTGCATCAGGTGGTTCTGCAGCATGTCGCGCAACGCGCCGGCGCCGTCGTAATAGCCCGCCCGGCTACCAACGCCCTCTGGCTCGGCGAGCGTGATCTGGACATGATCGATGTAATTGCGGTTCCAGATCGGTTCGATCAGCGTATTGGCGAAGCGGAACACCAGAAGGTTCTGGACGGTCTCCTTGCCGAGGTAGTGGTCAATGCGAAAAATCTGGTCCTCATCGAAGTGCCTGTGCAGACCGGCATTCAGGGCCCGCGCACTTTCGATGTCCTGGCCGAACGGCTTCTCCACGACGATACGATGACGCCCGTGCGCGCGGCTAATGCCGATGCGGCTCAGCTGCTCGATCACCTCAGGGAACTCTGCTGGCGCGATAGCGAGATAGAACACGATGTTCTCGCACACACCGGGGCGCGGCTTGCTGAGCTCGTCCATGAGGCGCCGGTAGGCCTCGGGCTCGCGCAGATCGCCTTGCACGAAATCAAAGCGATCGGCGAAGCGCGTAAAAATTTCGTCGCGAAAATCGGCCGCGAGCTGCTCTCGCAGCACCGCGCCGAGATGCTCGCGCCAGGCCTGCGCCTGCCAGTCACGACGCGCAAATGCGATGAAGCGCAAGTCGGCGTGCAACTGGTCCGCCGCCTCGAGCTGATAGAGCGCCGGTAGAAGCTTGCGCCTCGCAAGATTGCCGGTGGCGCCAAATATCACGAAGTAGCACGGTCCGATGTCGGCCATGGCATCAGTCCTTATCGGGCGTCACGGCGTGGCCGCCGAAACCCCTGCGCATCATGGCGAGCAACTTGTCCGCGTAGTCTGCACGCCCCTGGCTCGCGAAGCGCATCATGAGGGCAAGGCTCATGACCGGCGCAGGAACGCCCTGCTCCACCGCCTCGAGCGCGGTCCAGCGCCCCTCTCCCGAGTCCGCCACCAACGGTGCAATATCCGTGAGCTCCTGATCACGTGCAAGGAAATCAGCGGTAAGATCGAGCAGCCAGCTGCGCACCACGCTACCGTGACGCCACATCTCCGCAATCGCAGCGAGATCGAGCCTGAAGTCGGCGCGCGCCTTCATGAGCGCAAATCCCTCGGCATACGCCTGCATCATCCCGTACTCAATGCCGTTGTGGATCATTTTGACGAAATGCCCGCTGCCGCCAGGTCCGCAGTGCAGCCAACCGCGATCGGGAGCGGGTGCGAGCGCCTCAATGACCGGTCGCAGGAGCGCGATTGACTTCACCTCGCCACCGAGCATGAGCGCATAACCGTTCTCAAGGCCCCACACCCCGCCCGAGACGCCGGCGTCCACGAACTGCACCCCGCGTTCGGCAAGCAGTCCGGCACGACGCACGGAGTCTTTGTAGTAGGAATTGGCGCCGTCGACCACGAGATCGCCAGCGGCTAGCAACGGCATGATCTGCGTCAGATGCTGCTCGGTAACCTCGCCGGCCGGTAACATCAGCCAAATCACACGCGGCGCCGGCAGCTTGGCCACAAGTTCGGTGATATTCGCGACACCCACGAGCCCAGTTTCGCGCGCGAGCGCCTCCGTGACGGTGGCGTTTCGGTTCCACGCAAACAAACTGATTCCGCCGCGGCGCAAGCGCCTTGCCATGTTGGCGCCCATTCGGCCCAACCCAACCAGTCCAAGCTCCATTGCCAACGCCCTCCCGTGCAGGCAAAACAGGTAAGCAAGTTATCACGCCCGTCCCGCCGAATTAACCGCACCGCGCGCGCGGCTGCTATGCGGCAGCAACGCGCCGGTCGGCCGGGGCAACCCTGCCGGCCGCCCTGTGCTAGCCTTTATAACCGGGAAAACGGAGTTCCATTCCAGTTCCAAAGGACTGACCGTGCAACCTCTGGCAAGACAAGTTGAACTTGGGCGACGCTGGCTCAAATGCGGGTCGCGGCTGTTCGGCCGCAATCCCTGGCTGCTTGGTGGCATGGGCGTCTGCGCCGCTGTGCTCCTCACACTGCTTTCGCTCATACCGCTCGTTGGGGCACTGGTGATTGCCCTGATCGCGCCCATCCTGTTGGCGAGCAGCTACTTGGCAATCGACAGGGTGGCGCAGATGAAGTTTGTCCTGCCCGCCGATCTACGTCGGGATGCCATCCGGCAATCACCGCGCGGACTGATACTGGTGTTTCGCGACGAAGATCACGTCGTGCCGACCCTGGTCGCCGGTATCTTCAGCCTGGCCGTCGTTCTGATGACGCATTTGCTGATTCGCGTCATTGCCGGCAGCGCCTGGGTAGCGCGCTGGTCCACGCTGGACATTGGCCCAATGCTGTTGGTGCTGCTGGCGGGCCTCCTTGTGCTCGTGGTCTACTTCCTGCTTGCGGCGTCGCTCCTCTACGCGCTACCACTCGCATTCCTGCAGGACGAGGCGCTGGTCCCAGCCATTGGCCGCAGCTTCAGGGCGAGCCTTCAGTACGCACTGGCACTTCTCATCGTGCTGGCGCCACTGCTCCTGCCGAGCCTGCTCGCCGGGCTTGCCTCGTATATCACGGTCTGGCTCGCACCGTTCGTGTGGCTGCTGGTCGTGACCGTCGTCCTACCGCTCGTCGCAACCAGCGTCTACTGCAGTTACCGCACGCTGTTCTCTACCAAAGAGAATTCGGCGGTCGCCTGAGCCGAGGTGCGGCGTTTCAGCCCACCCATACGCGCGCATTGCGAAACATGCGCATCCACGGGCTGTCCTCGCCCCACTCCGCCGGGCGCCACGAAAGCGCTACGCTGCGGAAAACACGCTCGGGGTGGGGCATCATGATGGTAAAACGCCCATCGGCCGTGGTGAGGCCGGTGATGCCATGCGGCGACCCGTTGGGGTTATAAGGATAGAAATCGGTCAGGCCGCCACGATTGTCGACGAAACAGAGCGCCACCTGCTTGTCGAGGATCACCTGCTCGACGTCAGTGGACTCGCGGAACTCGGCCCGCCCCTCGCCATGAGCCACTGCGACCGGCAGCATCGAACCCTCCATGCCTCGGAACAAGATCGAACGGTTCTGTGGAATTTGCACCATTGCCGTGCGGGCCTCGAACTGCTCCGAGTGGTTGCGCACGAAGTGCGGCCAGCGCTGCGCACCAGGGATTATCTCGTGCAAGTTGGACATCATTTGGCAGCCGTTGCAGACACCGAGCGCGAAGGTGTCAGTCCGGCGGAAAAAGGCGGTGAACTCGTCGCGCGCGCGGCTGTTGAAGAGAATCGATTTCGCCCATCCCTCGCCGGCTCCTAGCACATCGCCAAAGGAGAAACCGCCGCAGGCGGCGAGCCCCTTGAAATCCCTGAGCGAGACGCGCCCGTCGATGACATCGCTCATGGTGACGTCGATGGCACCGAAACCGGCACGATCGAAAGCCGCCGCCATTTCAAGCTGTCCGTTCACGCCCTGCTCGCGAAGGATGGCGATACGCGGGCGTACGCCGCGCGCGATAAATGGTGCGCTCACGTCCTCCGCCGGATCGAAGCCGAGGCGTGCCGAGAGGCCCGGGTTCGTCGCATCGAGGATCGCGTCGTACTCCTGCTGTGCCGTCTGTGGATTATCGCGCAATCGCTGGATGTGATAGCTGGTCTCTGACCAGGCGCGCTGGAGGTTCACGCGCGAATCGTAGAAGAGCTCCTTGCCATCGTGCCGAATGCTGATGAGATCGTCGTCAGTCGTGTAACCGATCACATGCGCATGGCGGATGAGACCGGCCTTCTTGAGCGCACCGAGAATTCCTGCGCGGCGATTGCGCGGTACCTGTAATACCGCACCAAGCTCCTCCGCGAACAGTGCCGCCACGGGATCCTTGCCGAGCGTGGTGAGATCAAGCGTCACACCAGTTTTGCCAGCGAAGGCCATTTCGCACACTGTCGCGAGCAACCCACCGTCTGAGCGATCATGATACGCGAGCGCGAGTCCCAGCTCGTTAAGCGCCTGCACCACGTGGAAGAACAAGCGCAGCGCGCGCGGATCGTCTACGTCCGGCGCCTCATTACCGAGCTGTCCGTGAACTTGGGCCAGCGCCGAGCCGCCAAGCCGGTTCGCGCCACGCGCGAGGTCGACGAGAACAAGATCGGTTTCGCCAACCCCGGTTTGCAGCATCGGCGTAAGTGTCTTGCGAACGTCCATGACTGGCGCGAATGCCGAAACGATGAGTGAAAGGGGGGCCGTCACGGCGCGCTCGCCGCCCTGTTCGTCGCGCCAGACCGTCTTCATGGACATCGAGTCCTTGCCGACCGGAATCGAGATACCGAGCGCCGGGCACAGCTCCAGCGCAACTGCCCGCACGGTATCAAATAGCACCGCGTCCTCGCCGGGGTGTCCGGCCGGCGCCATCCAGTTGGCCGAGAGCTTTACATCGGGCAACGCCCGAATGCGAGCAGCGGCAAGATTGGTGAGTGCCTCACCAATCGCCATGCGCCCGCTGGCCGGCCCCTCGATGAGCGCGATTGGCGTGCGTTCACCAATCGCCATTGCCTCGCCGGTATTGGCCTCATAACCGCTCGCGGTCACGGCGACATCGGCCACCGGAACCTGCCAGGGCCCGACCATCTGGTCCCGGCATACAAGCCCGGTAACGCTGCGATCGCCGATAGTAATGAGAAACGATTTATTTGCCACGGTCGGAAGCTGGAGCACGCGATAGATCGCTTCGCGCAGATCAAGTCCGCGGGTCGTGAACCGCTCGAGTCGGTGCTTCGCGCGCTTCACATCACGCAACATCTTGGGCGGCTTGCCAAATAATATGGCGAGATCGAGGTCAATCGGCCGCGTCCCGCCGGCCTTCGGGCCCGCGGAAAAGTAACGGTCCTCTACCACCAGGCGTGGCGCGGCTGTGGCCTCGCCGATCACGGCGTAGGGACAGCGCTCGCGTGAGCACAGCGCCTCGAAGGCCGGGAGCCTGGAACGCTCAATGGCAAGCACGTAGCGCTCTTGGGCCTCGTTGCACCAGATCTCCATCGGCGACATGCCGGACTGGTCATTCGGCACTGTGCGCAACTCGAAATGCCCGCCACGATCACTGCCATGCACGATCTCGGGCACTGCATTGGAAAGCCCTCCAGCACCAACGTCATGGATGGACAGGATCGGGTTGTCCGCGCCCAATGCCCAGCAGCCATCGATCACCTCCTGGCAACGACGCTGCATCTCGGCATTGGCGCGCTGCACAGAAGCGAAATCTAGATCTTCGTGACTGCTGCCGCTCGCCACGCTGGACGCCGCACCGCCCCCAAGGCCAATCAGCATGGCCGGACCCCCGATCACGACCACGGCTGAACCGGGCGGAATGTCGTCTTTCTTCACATGCGGAGCACGAATATTACCCATGCCACCAGCCAACATGATCGGCTTGTGGTAGCCGCGCACCTCGCCACCAACCTCGAGCTCGAAGGTCCGGAAATAGCCGCCCAGATTCGGCCGGCCGAACTCATTATTAAAGGAAGCGCCGCCAAGCGGCCCCTCGATCATGATGTCGAGCGCGCTGGCGATCCGTCCGGGCTTTCCGTGGTCACGCTCCCAGGCGCGCTCCGCGCCCGGAATGCGCAGGTCGGACACCGAAAAGCCGGTGATGCCGGCCTTTGGCTTCGCGCCGCGACCGGTCGCGCCCTCATCACGAATCTCGCCGCCAGCCCCAGTCGCCGCACCAGGGTGCGGCGAAATTGCGGTGGGATGGTTGTGGGTTTCGACCTTCATGAGGATATGGGTGTCCTCCTCGCGGCCGCGGTACTCGTGCGTATGGGGGTCGGGAAAGAAGCGTCTGACCTTCGCGCCCTCGATTACCGCCGCGTTGTCCGCGTAGGCGCTCAAGGTCCCCTTCGGATTCATGGCATGCGTATGGCGGATCATGCCAAACAGCGATTCCTTCTGGCGCTTGCCGCCAATGATCCAGTCGGCGTTGAAAATCTTGTGCCGGCAGTGCTCGGAGTTGGCCTGCGCGAACATCATGAGCTCAACATCCGTCGGATTGCGCGCGAGGCGGGTGAAATTCTCGACCAGATAGTCGACCTCGTCCGGCGAAAGCGCGAGTCCCCAGTCGCGATTGGCCGCTTCTAGCGCCACGCGCCCACCGCCGATGATATCGACGGTGCGCAGCGGCGCCGGGGTCGCCTCGCGGAACAGCTCGTCCACCTGCTGGAAGTCCGGCAGGACGTTTTCCGTCATGCGGTCATGGATAAGTGGCACGAGCGACTCGCGCTCGGCAGCGGTGAGCGGGCCGCCGTCACGGCGCGTGAAAGTCCATGCCACCCCACGCTCGAGGCGATGGATACGCCCTAGCCCACAATGCCGAGCAATGTCGGTCGCCTTGCTGGCCCAGGGCGAGATCGTGCCGAGCCTTGGAATCACGAGCAACGCGGTGCCCACCGCGCCGGCCGGCGGCGCCTCGCTGCGGGGCCCATAGGTCAGGATGCGCTCGAGTACGGCGCGTTCGTTGTCCGCGAGTGGGTGCTCGATCGCTGCGAAGTGCCAGTAACGCGCATCGATGGACGCGAGTGCCGGCACGCGCGCCTGCATCTCGGCGAGTAGCCGGTCGCGACGAAACGGGGAAAGCGCGGCAGATCCCGCGATGGCAACGACCTGCCAGCTGGACGACGGGGATCCGGAACGGGCCGCGGGATCGGACGAGTGATCTGGCATCTTCGCTACTTTACCTCATGCTTCGCCCGCGGCCAGGCTGAATAAACCGAAACCCATGTTCTGATCGGCCACCGATACATAGTCCGGAGAACAGCTGAGAACGGCAGCGAGCGCCGCGCGCGCCTTGGCCGGGGTATTGTTGGTCTCACTCAAATGCGCTGCCACCACTTGACGCAACCGCGAGCGATCAAGGCGCGACAAGAGTTGCGCGGCGGCGGCGTTGTCCAGATGGCCATGGTCCCCCGCGATGCGCGCCTTGAGCGCCGGGGGATAGGGTCCATCGCGCAGCATGTCTCGATCGTGGTTGCACTCGAGCACCAGCGCATCGCATCCCCCGAGCATGCGCTCGATGTGCGGCGTCGTGACGCCGACATCGGTCAGGAAACCTAGCCTGGTGGCGCCGTCGCTGAATACGAACTGACTGGGCTCGCGCGCATCATGCGGCACCGGGAAGGGCTCGATGCGCAGATCACCGATCGCGAATTCCTCGTGTGGATTGAAGTGGCGTACGTCGAGTAGTCCCTGCGCCTGGCGCCCAAGGGCCGCATGCGTCCCGGAGGTCATCCAAACGGGTACGCGGAATCGACGCGCGCAGGCCACCGCCCCGCCAACATGATCGCTGTGTTCGTGAGTAATCAGGATGGCGCTGAGCGGCACATCCGCGAGACCGGCACGCGCCAGCCGCCGCTCGGTCTCTCGCGCGGAAAAGCCACAATCCAGAAGAACCCGCGTGCGTCCGGCGGCAATCACCGCGGCATTGCCCGCGCTGCCGCTGCCGAGCAGCGCAAATGCCACCGATCGTAAGTCAGCACTCGCCCGCTTCGCTCGCGTATACAGTCGTCACCCGCCGTTATTGTTTACCGCAGCGCCCAGGGACAGCGCCGACCTGCATGAACTGGCAATCCGGCCAGCTATTTCAACTGCTCGTAGAGCAACGTCAGGATCCGCTCGCGCACTTTGGAATTCTCCAGTGTGCCCTGCTTGTTCAGCACCTCCACGGTGGTTCCCTGTTCGCCATCCTTCAGATGGATCTGGAACTGGTCATTGGGGCGCGGCTTGTCACTGCTAAACATGTCCGTGAACCAGTTGCCCTTGTCGGTGCCGTAGTCCGGATCGAGGTAGCGTACATAGTACACGCCCTTGCTGCGATCGCGATCCTCCACCGTGAAGCCCATGCGATCGACCGCGAGTCCCACGCGCCGCCAGGCGCGATCGAGGTCATCCTGCAGCGACAACTGCACCGCTTCCTGATCGCGCATTAGGCGGGCGCGCTCGCTGCGTGCGGGGGTAGCGGCAATCGTCGCCACCTGTTGTTTCGCCGCCGGTTCGGGCGTACCGAGGCCAACCATTAGCAGGCGCAGCATCTCGATTTCCAGCTCGGGATCGGAGGCGCGCGGGCGCCAGCGCGTCTGGACGAGATCAGGCGTCCCGGGCAGCACGAACTCCTCCATACCCTGATGCACGATGTATACGTCCGTCGTGCCCGGCTCGACACCGCGCTCGAGCCGGAAACGGAAACGATCGCGCAGTCCGGTGGAATAGAGCGTACCGAACCAGCGCGCAAACGTGCGTTGCAACGAGTCACCGACATTGGCGCGGTTCTCGGCCCATTCCGTTTCGATAATGCCGATCCGCGGATTCTCCCGGGAGATCAGGAGCCCGTTGGCCAGAACGAAGTCTCGCACCCGTGGCCACAAAGCCTCGGGCTCCGAACGTATGGTGAGCCAGCGGACGCCGTCCTCGCGCTTGAGTTGCACGTTGCTGAACTGCGGCAGCACGGCTACGGCGCCAGGCGTGACAGGCTCGGTTTTCTCTTTCTTCAGATCGGCGCTGTATTGAGAATAGGTCGTGCTAGGCTGCACCTTCGCGGCAGGATCGGCACCGGTCGGTGGCGAAGCCAGATCGGGAGGCACTTCGAGCGGTGGCAGCGTCCGGGTGGTCTTGTAGTCAATCGTGCGCTGCATGTCGGTAGTGCACGACACCAGGACCAGCGCCATCATAGAGAAACCAACAACACGTACCAATTGAGAAGACTGCGTCATGAAGCTCCTGAACGATAATCAGACCTGGATTCCCGCCGCGCGCATCGCCTGACGGACCGTTTCGTGATGCTGTGCCGAAAGCGTCGTCAGGGGCAGACGGATACCCCCTTTGATCAGTCCCATCTCTTTTAGTGCCCACTTGACCGGAATTGGATTGGCCTCGAGAAACAGGTGCTTGTGCAGCCCCATGAGCCGCTCATTCACCGCGCGCCCCTCGGCCTGCTTGCCGGCAAGCGCAAGCGCGCACATCTCATGCATCAGGCGCGGTGCCACATTGGCAGTCACGGAAATGTCGCCTCGCCCGCCGAGCAGGATGCAATCTAGGGCCGTGGCGTCGTCGCCGGAATAGAGCTCAATCCGGCTACCGCAGCGGCGGATGATCTCGCGCGCACGATCAAGGTTGCCGGTTGCCTCCTTGATGCCGACGATGTTCGAGATGTGCGAGAGGCGCTCGACCGTCTCCGGCAGCAGGTCGCAGGCAGTGCGACCCGGCACGTTATAGAGGACCTGCGGGATCGGCACAGCCTCGGCAATAGCCTTGAAGTGCTGGTACAGCCCCTCTTGGGTAGGCTTGTTATAGTAAGGAGTGACCAGCAGGCAGGCATCGGCGCCCGCCTCCTGCCCGCAGCGCGTCAGTTCGATCGCCTCGCGCGTCGAATTGGCGCCAGTTCCGGCGATCACCGGCACCCGCCCGCCGGCCTGCTCAACCGAGATCCGAATCACCTCGCAATGCTCGTCCATGTCGAGCGTTGGCGACTCGCCGGTGGTGCCGACCGCGACAATCGCGTCAGTGCCGTTGTCGACATGAAAATCAATCAGGCTGCGCAGAGCCGTGACGTCCAGCGAACCGTCTTCGTTCATGGGCGTCACCAGCGCCACCATACTTCCCTGGAACATAGGCTGGGGATCCGCGAGAGCTAAGTACCGATGGCGCATGGTACTTTTCCGCACCGGCCGTGACAAGGCGGATGATCCACGAACGCACGCGTTTATGGGCGAATCAGGCGTTTTTGCTCGCGGCGAGGCAGGGTGGCCTCTAAGCTTGGTTGCGCCCGGAGGTGGCCATGGACAAGACCGAGACGCCCAACGCGGTGCGCGAAATCCGCATTAAT
>Ga0209742_10000474_pt1 | contig 21135 bp, 19 predicted proteins | sample DeeMarSeWOR38_10_FD_187462 | JGI IMG/M metagenome (GOLD analysis project Ga0209742, IMG submission 187462) | Marine sediment microbial communities from White Oak River estuary, North Carolina - WOR-3-8_10 (SPAdes) (version 2) | ecosystem: Environmental > Aquatic > Marine > Intertidal zone >... | reverse complement strand
AAGCCTATAGGGAGTTAGGGCTAAAAGGCCCTTTCTTCATGGTCCGTAGGATAGGAAATGTTATTCAAATCTTTCAATACGAAAAACCACCATTTTTGCCTCACAAGTAGGCAGCAAGGAGGGTTGGAAAAAAGTACCCCCATCGACCTTATGCCACTGGGGGCGAGTATGAAAAAGGGTTTGAAAAGAGTGAGCCACTATGCTCGCATCACGGATTAACTCACGCAAGCTCGATGCCAAAAAAAGAAAGCAACCTTAGCGTTATACTTGGAGCGATACCGGTTGTGCTAACGATTGCAGTGCTTGGTGGACTGGCGTTTGTCGTATACCTGTGGAGATTTTCTGGCTATGAAGCAACCGCGGAAGAAATTTTCTCTACTTCAAACATGATCAAAACAATCGCGATCCTTGTAGTCATTTTCGGGGTCGCCTTCGCGGCAATGAAAAAAGATTCAGACGATGACAAATGACTGCTAATGGCCGATAGCAGACACTCCCTAACTTTCTAGCATCGCCTCAACCACAGCTGTCCACGCCTTCGCCAGGCTATCGCGGTTATAGCCACCGCCACCCATGGCAATGAATCGCCCGTGGCAGGCTTCATCAGCGATCTGGCAGAGTCGCGTGGCGGCGTACCGATGCGACTCGGGTGAGTAGGCCATGTGCGTTATCGGGTCGCCTTTAATGCTGTCGGCACCCGCCTGCAGCAGAATAAACTCTGGCTGACCTTCGCGGACAAACTCCTCCACCCACGGCCACTCGCGCTGAAACGCCTCGTCATCAGCACCCGGCTCCATCGGGATATTGAGCTTGGTGCCCTTGGCCTTACCAGTGCCGGTTTCGGAGTCGGTGCCGGTACCCGGGTAAAGATAACGCCCATCCTCGTGCATATCGGCAAAAATCAGATCGGGATCTTCTATGAAGGAATAGAACACACCATCACCATGGTGCGCATCGATGTCGACATAAGCGATACGTTTGATGCCATGAACCGCACGCAGGGTTTCAATCAATACACCTATATCATTGAATACGCAGAAGCCGGCGGCCGTATGCCGCTGGGCATGATGCAGACCGGCGATGGGTATAAAGCAGCGTTTAGCCTTCTTACTTATTATTTTGTCCGCGGCATCGAGCACCGAGCCGACAACAAAACAACTCGCCTCATATACGCCTTTAAAAGCGGGCGTATCGCCGTAGTCCAGTGTGCCTTCGCCAGTGATGGACTGTGCCTTGACCTGGTCGATGTAGTCCTGCGTATGGAATCGGGCGAGGTCCGATTCAGTACAGCTGACTGGCGTGGCAACGGTTACCTGCTTGTCGATACCGCGTTTCTTCGCCTCGTTCCAGAAGACATCAAGCCGGTCCGGACCGAACGGATGGCCCTGACCAAAGCCGTACCTGGCCAGGTCTTGTCCATAGTAGACGGTCGGTTTCATTTCGCCTGGGCGACGAAGGTCAAGCGGTTACCACAATAGGCGCAATGCGCAGCCAGCGGAAAAAGCAGGGTGCCGAAAACAATCCAGACAGCGGTGCCAATCCACGGCATGGCGTTGAGCAGAACCACGCTAACTAGCAATGGTAAAAACAATGCGGCCAGGAACAGCGAAACCGATAATACGTTCTTGCGCGCAATGCCGGCGCCGCCAACCAGTGCCGCCTTGACCGTAACGTCATCGCGCAGGCACAGGGGGACAATGTAAAAATAGTTTGCCATCAGCAGAATATAAATCAGGTATGAGATCAGGTAGGCGCCAACCAGTCGAAGCAGGTTGACCGCCCCAATATCGAGTACGTCCGCCCGAATCGTGGTGTAGGGACCACCAACAGCGGAAAACACAACAAAAACAATTAGCGCGGCAATAAAAGCGATTGTACCCGGAATCAATATAACCAGCGCGCCTTGCTCGGTAGTGATGGTTCTGAACAGCGCCGAAAAAGGAAACACGGCAGCGCTGGACTTTTTGCCGGTTTCCGCCTTCGACGGGTCCAGTTGGGTCTGCATCGTGTCATACATGCTGGCGTAAATAACCGGCATGAAGAAAGCGAAAAAGAACGGGCCGACGAAGGGAATCAATATAACGATCAGCCCGAAGACTGAAAGCAACAGTCCGGTCAGCAACCAGGGCAGTGGTTTGCGCTTCCAGAAGCGCAGCCCGCAACCGATCCATTGAAAAGTCTGTTTGGGGGTAAAGCGACGGATTTTCATACGCGATCTACCTCACGCTGTTGGTTATTGTTCTGGCCAGAGCGCCAGAGATTCTTGTTTTGCATTTGCCCGGTGCGTCAGGATGCGACGAAAGGCGTCCGGGTCTTTAATATGTGTCATCTCTCCTGGTCGCGGAAAATGCATGTCGTACAACCGTGACAACCAGAAACGCAGCGCACCCGCACGCAACATCGCCGGCCACGCCTCCCGTTCTGTCACGGTGATCGGCCGCACCTGCCAGTAAGCAGACAGTAAATGCCGGGTCCGCTCCGCATCCAGGGTGCCGTCACCGTTGCTGCACCAGTCGTTGACCGTAATCGCCACATCGTAAAGAAAGCGATCGGTACAGGCGTAGTAAAAATCAATGACGCCGGACAGCCGGTTTCCATCGAACAGGGCGTTGTCGCGAAACAGGTCGGCGTGGATGATGCCACCCGGCATGTCCTGATCGGCAAACCGTGCCTCGTTTTCCAGCTCCTGTTCCAGCAACTCGCGCTCTGTACCTGGTAGCTTTTGCTTCAGGATCTCGCCGGTTTCCTTGCGCCAAGTATAGCCACGTGGGTTCGGTCGTGACTGGTCGAAGCCCTCGCTTGCCAGATGCATGCGCGCCAGTACCTGACCAATGGCGCTGCACTGCTCCGGGGTGGGCAGGCCGACCTGGGCGCCACTGAGTCGGTTGACCAGCGCGGCCGGTTTTTGCTTGAGGGTGCCCAGGTACTTATTTTCATTGTTGGCGAGCGGGTGGGCGCAGGGAATGTCGTGCTCGGCGAGGTAAGCGGTCAGGTCGAGAAAGAATGGCAGCTCTTCCTTGGAGTGCTGCTCAAAAATAGTAAGCACGTACTCACCACCAGTGGTCGTCACAAAATAGTTGGTGTTCTCGATGCCGGACTCGATGCCGGTAAAGCGCACCAGTTCACCGGCGTCGTATTCGGTGAGGAAGTTTTTCAGCTCGTCAGCGGTAATGCTGGTGTAGACAGACATAGTTCGGTTCTTATTGGCTGTTTGGGGTCGGCGCGTTTACAGGCTGAGCTTGATTTCTTTTTCTTCTTCGGTGGGTTCGAAGCCGCTCTCTTCGTAGAAACTGAAGATCGCGTCGACAACATCGTCGGCGTTATCGGCAATGGTAAACAGGTCCAGGTCGTCGGGGCTGATGGTGCCTTCGTTAACAAGTGTCGACTTGAACCAGTCGACCAGCCCTTCCCAGAACGGGCGATGCACCAGGATAATCGGCATGCGCACGCTCTTACCGGTCTGGATCAGGGTCAGCGCCTCGATTACCTCATCGAGGGTGCCAAAACCACCGGGCATCACCACGTAGGCCTTGGCGTACTTGATGAACATCACCTTGCGTGCGAAGAAGTGCTCGAAGCTGAGCGACAGGTTCTGGTACTGGTTGGCGGCTTGCTCGAATGGCAACTTGATATTGACGCCGACGCTGGGCGATTTGCCCTGGAAGGCGCCCTTGTTCGCCGCCTCCATGATGCCGGGGCCGCCGCCGCTGATTACGGAAAAACCGGAGTCCGACAATTTGCGCGCGATTTCCTCGGTGAGCAGGTAGTATGGGTGGTCCGGTGCGGTACGGGCGGAGCCGAAGATGCTGACCGATGGCTGAATCTGTGACAGGTGTTCAAACCCGTCGACAAACTCCGCCATGATCTGGAAAATCTTCCAGGATTCCCGTGACATAATGCCCGAAGGCAGCGTCGTGGGTACCGTTTTGTGAGAATCTTTTTTATCTGACATAACGCAATATTAACCGAAAGAATTCAATAAATCGTAAATAAACTCACCCGCCGATGAGCAAAAAAGACAGCGATAAACAGCCACTGGTTCTGGTCGACGGATCTTCGTATTTGTACCGTGCGTTTCACGCCATGCCCGGGCTTAGCAATTCCAGCGGCGAACCCACCGGCGCGGTTTACGGCGTGACCAACATGTTGCGCAAGCTGCTGGCCGATTACGATCCGCAGTATATCGCGGTGGTTTTCGACGCAAAAGGAAAGACCTTTCGCAACGATTTATACCCCGAATACAAGGCCAATCGCCCACCGATGCCGGAAGAACTGCGCCCGCAGGTACCGCTGGTGCACGATATCGTTGAAGCCATGGGCCTGAACCTGCTGATCGTCGATGGTGTCGAGGCAGATGATGTGATCGGCACCCTGGCGACCCAGGCGGCAAAAGAAGGGCGGGACGCGCTTATCTCGTCCGGTGACAAGGACCTGGCGCAACTGGTGAACAAGCACATCAACATGGTCGATACCATGAAGGATGTCACCTATGACCATGATGGCGTAGTCGACAAGTTTGGCGTGCCACCAGAGCGCATCATTGATTACCTGACACTGGTTGGTGATACCTCGGACAATATTCCCGGTGTGCCCAAGGTCGGCCCCAAGACCGCCGCCAAGTGGCTGGAAGAATACGGCACGCTGGATAACCTGATTGCCCATGCCGATGAAATCCCGGGCAAGGTTGGCGAAAACCTGCGCGAGGCACTGGACCAGATTCCACTGTCAAAGGAACTGGTCACCATCAAGCGCGATGTAAAGCTGAAACAAAAACCCAAAGACCTGTCGCGCCAGGAGCTCGACGAAACACGGTTGCGCGATTTGTTCGCCATGCTTGAATTCAGAACCTGGCTTGCCGAGCTCGGCGGTACCAATGTTGCCGAAACGCCGGCGGATGCGGACGGGAAGTACGAGGCCGTACTGACCATGAAGGCCTTTGATGCCTGGCACAAGCGATTGCAGAAGGCCAAATTGTTTGCGTTTGATACCGAGACCACCAGCCTCAATGTCATGGACGCGGAGATCGTTGGTGTCTGTTTTACCGACAAGGTCGGTAAGGGTGCCTACGTACCGTTGGCACACAACTATCCGGGCGCGCCGGACCAGCTCGATCGTGATGAAGTGCTGAAGAAACTGAAGCCTCTGCTGGAAGATCCAAAGCAGGAAAAGGTCGGGCAGAATCTCAAGTACGACGCCGAGGTTCTCGCCAATTACGACATCGATCTGCAGGGCATACGGTTCGATACCATGCTGGAGTCGTATGTGCTGGATTCCACTGCGTCGCGCCATGACATGGACAGCCTCGCCCTGAAGTATCTTGGCCACAAGACAATCAAATACGAAGAAGTCGCCGGCAAGGGCAAGGGCCAGATTACGTTCAACGATGTCGCGCTGGAGCAAGCGGTGCCCTACGCCGCCGAGGACGCCGACATTACCCTGCGCCTGCATGAGGAGTTGTGGCCGCGCCTGAAAAAAATCCCGTCGCTGGAAAAACTGTTTAGCGAAATCGAGATGCCGCTGGTCAAGGTGCTGGTGCGCATGGAACGTACCGGCGTCAAGATCGATGCGGCAATGCTGCGCAAACAGAGCCAGCAACTGGCAAAGCGTATCCTCGAAATCGAGGCGATGGCGCACAAATCTGCGGGTCAGCCGTTCAACCTGGGTTCGCCCAAGCAGATCCAGGAAGTGTTGTACGACAAGCTGGAACTGCCGGTATTAAAGAAAACACCGAAGGGCGCACCGTCAACTGCGGAAGAGGTGTTGCAGGAGTTGGCCCTTGACTACGAATTGCCGGAACTGATTCTCGAGTGGCGCGGCCTTTCAAAGCTCAGGTCTACCTATACCGACAAACTGCCGGAGATGATCAGCCCGCGTACCGGCAGGGTGCATACGTCCTATCATCAGGCCGTGGCCGCGACCGGCCGGTTCTCCTCCTCCGACCCAAATCTGCAGAATATCCCGGTGCGCAGTGCCGAGGGCCGACGCATTCGCCAGGCGTTTGTGCCCGAGAAGGGCAACGTCATGATGTCCGCGGATTATTCACAGATCGAATTGCGGATCATGGCGCACCTGTCCAAGGACAAGGGTCTGCAAAAGGCGTTTTCCGAGGGCGCCGATATTCACAGCGCAACCGCGGCCGAGGTCTTCGGTGCCGAACCGGACAAGGTGACCAGTGAGCAGCGCCGCAACGCCAAGGCCATTAACTTTGGTCTTATCTATGGTATGTCGGCCTTTGGTCTCGCGCGCCAACTGAAAATCGATCGTGGTGCCGCGCAGGAATATATCGATTTGTATTTCTCGCGCTACCCCGGGGTGAAGGAATACATGGATTCCACCCGTGCCAACGCGCATGACCAGGGCTATGTTGAAACATTATTTGGCCGTCGGTTGTACCTGCCGGATATCAACGCAAGCAACCACAACCGGCGCCAGTACGCCGAGCGCACCGCGATTAACGCGCCGATGCAGGGCACTGCCGCCGACCTGATCAAGCTGGCGATGCTGGCGGTCGACAAGTGGATTCAGAAAGATGCACCCGAGATAAAGATGATTATGCAGGTGCACGACGAGCTGGTGTTTGAGATTCCCAAAGATATGGTGCAACAGGCCGAAAAGAAGGTGCGTGAACTAATGACCGGGGTCGCGAAGCTGGATGTACCGCTGGTGGTCGATGTCGGAACCGGCAAAAACTGGGACGAAGCACACTAAGGCCGAGATACTAATCGAATGACAGACTTTTTATTAATCGCAACCGTTTTGCTTGTTTCCGGTGTCATTGCGGTACCGCTTGCTACAAAACTCGGCCTGGGATCCGTGCTCGGCTACCTTATCGCGGGTATCTCAATTAGCCCTGTCCTCGCCATTCTTCACGTCGATGTCGTTTCATTGCAGCACTTTGCAGAGTTTGGTGTTGTGATGATGTTGTTTCTTGTCGGTCTGGAGCTTGAGCCAAAGAAGCTCTGGACGATGCGAGATAAACTTTTAGGGCTGGGCGGGCTACAGGTTGTCGGCACTGCGTTGATTGTAATGATGATCGCGATGGCGTTAGGACAAACCTGGTCGGTCGCCCTGGCGATTGGCCTGGTGTTTGCGCTGTCGTCTACGGCGATCGTGCTCCAGACATTGAACGAAAAGCGTTTACTGAATTCCGACGGCGGGCAATCGAGCTTTTCAGTGTTGCTGTTTCAGGATATCGCCGTGATCCCGATGCTCGCCTTCATCCCCTTGTTGGCTCTGCCAGAGCTTGCTGTCCAGACGGGTGCCGCGGATGCTGTTGAGCAGGGCTCTCATGGTATCAGCCTGGTAGAAGACCTGGCCGGCTGGCAGGTCGCAATCGTTACCGTTATTTCCGTGGCGTTTGTATTGTTCGTTGGTACTCATCTGACGCGTCCGTTGTTCCGGTTTATCGCCCTTGCAGGCTTACGCGAAATGTTTACTGCTGCGGCACTGATGATGGTAATTGGTATTGCCTTGCTGATGTCGCTGGTTGGTTTGTCGCCCGCTTTAGGCACTTTCCTCGCGGGCGTTGTGCTGGCAAATAGTGAATATCGACATGAGCTCGAAGCGGATATCAATCCTTTCAAGGGGCTGTTGCTCGGCCTGTTTTTCATTACTGTCGGGGCGAGCATCAATTTCGATCTACTGTTTTCGAATCTCGGCTCCATTCTCGCCCTGACGATTGGATTGATGCTGGTAAAAGCACTTGTGCTTTATGTGCTGGCGCTTGTGTTTAAACTCCAGGGGTTCGATCGTTGGCTCATTGCGATTGGCCTGGCGCAGGCAGGAGAATTTGGCTTCGTACTACTTTCCTTTACGGTCGCGAATCACGTTATCCCCGCTGGTCTGGCGTCACAGCTAATGTTGGTGGTTGCGCTTTCGATGTTGCTAACACCGATATGTTTTATCTTGCTGGAGAAGGTATCTGCTGCCAGATTGTCAAAAGAATCAAGAGCTGCCGATGAAATTGACGAAAGTAACGACATTATTATCGTCGGCAATGGTCGTGTTGGTGGACTCGTTCGCCGTATTTTGTACGCCGCCGGTTACAATTCAACGGTTGTCGATTACAGCGCTTCACAACTGGAAATGCTGCGTCAATTTGGTGTTAAAGCATATTTCGGGGATGGTCGTAACCCTGACCTTCTGCATGCCGCCGGAATCGATAAGGCAAAAGTGCTCGTAATCGCAATCGACGACAAACAGAGCATTACCGAGCTTGCTCGCCATGTTTGTAAACATCATCCGCAGTTGTATGTCGTGGCGCGGGCTGTTGATCGTTTTCACGTTTACGATTTATGGGCTGCCGGTTGCCGGGATATCATTCGTGAAACATATGATAGCTCTTTGCGTATGGGGCGGAGCGTATTCGAGGCGCTGGGTTATTCTCGCGACGATGCTCAAGAGATCGTAGATGAATTCAACCAGATAGATCGTAAAACAATGGTTGAGATGGCTTCACTTTATAGACCAGACTTGCCGACACATGAAAACAAGCCCTTTACTGACAAAGTAAAAGAGCTGAGTGAGCAATTTCACAATAACCCCATTGGCAAGGGGGTCAGCAAGAATATTAAGAAATAACTATTGGGGTTCAGCGCATGAGTTAATAGTCTGTCTTTGGTCGAACGCGGAAAGTTCGAAACAATTCAATTCGGTAGTACGCGGGTAAAAAAGGCCTTCAGATATTCGGTCTCGGGAATGCCAGGATGCACCGGGTGATCCGGACCCTGCTGACCGTGTTCAATAATCTGTGCGAACCGGTCGATGTGGCGCGAGGCACCGAGAATGATTTCCCGCAGCTTGTCCTGTTGCAGGTGATAGGAACACGAACAGGAAATCAGTATCCCGTCCTTGCTCAGCACCTGCATCGCCATGCGGTTGAGCCGATGGTAGGCCTTGAGCCCTTCGTTCACATCTTTCTTTCGTTTAATGAACGCCGGCGGATCGATAATCACGACGTCAAATTTTTCCCGTTCGGCGCGAATCTGCCTTAGCGCCTCGAACGCCTCTTCCTTGACTGCAATCACCTCATCACCGACCTGATTCAGTTCCGCGTTCGCATTCACTGAATCAATCGCCAGGGCAGAGCTGTCGACGCAGGTAACCGAGTCGGCACCGGCCATGGCGGCCTGGATGCCCCAGCCCCCGACGTAACTGAATACGTCGAGAACCCGCATGCCTTTCACGTACTTTTGCATGGCGGCGCGATTGCTGCGCTGGTCGTAGAACCAGCCTGTCTTCTGGCCCTGGCTGGCCGAGGCAGTAAAGCTTGCGCCATTTTCAATGATCGTTAGTTGGTCTGGCATTTCACCCAGCGCTGTTTCAACGTAACTGTCGAGCCCCTCGAGTTCCCGGCTGCTGGTGTCATTACGTAGCAGGATTGCACTTGGCCGGATGACCTTTTCCAGCGCCGCGACGATATCGCTTTTCAGGCGTTCCATGCCCGCGGTAGTAATTTGAACGACCAGGACGTCGCCGAAGCGATCGACTACCAGGCCCGGCAGGCCGTCGCTGTCGCCATACGCCAGCCGATAATACGGTTGCGCAAACAGCCGCTCGCGCAACGACAGGGCCACATTCAATCGATGGACGATGAGTGATTTATCCAATGGGTACTTGGGATTGCGTGAGACCAGTCGTGCGCAGATCAGTGCGTGCGGATTGACATAACCGGTGCCGAGATTGTGACCACTGGCATCCTGGATCAGTACCGCGGCGCCGGGCTCGAACGCCGTGAGCGGCGTATTCCGGTTGTCGACTTCGTTGCTGAAAATCCACATGTGCCCGGCGCGCAGACGTCTGTCTTTATGCTTTAGCAGGCGAAGGATGGGTAAGGTCGTGGTCATGCTCGAAATTCGGTTTCGGTCGGGGCCGAAGTATATCCCCTGATCGCGGTGGGGTCTGTTGAACTTTTCGCCGCTGACACCATCTATACGTGTAAGGCGGTCGCCCGACCGCCTTGACACCCGCTCCTCCTCCCTGAGCGGGCGAGTCCTGGTCCACATACACCAGGATATTGTTTGCCCCGGGCTCATCGTAATAGATAAGGTCCGGGGCCTTTTTTTATCTGCTATTCCTGTTCATCGCGTGGAATCTCGAGCCACTCGGCGATTTGTATCTGCGCGTCTTCCACGCCCTCGCGTTTGGTGGCGGAGAATCGCTGCACGCTGGCAATCGGCCAGTTTTCCGACAGCTCCCGGTTTACCTTGGCCAGGGTGGACGCCGCCTCGCCCCGCTTCAGCTTGTCGATCTTGGTCAGCAGAATATGCACCGGCATATCCACGGCCTGACACCAGTCGAGCATTTGCCGGTCGCCGGCGGTGAGCGGGTGCCGGCTGTCCATCAGCAGGATCAGCCCGCGCAGGCTCTCGCGAATCTCCAGATAGCGGTGCAGGGTGCGTTCCCACTGCTCCCGCACCGATTTGGCGACCTTGGCGTAACCGTAGCCGGGCAGGTCGACCAGGCGCCGTGGCGCTCCTTCTACCGGCAAATCGAAGAAATTGATGTGCTGGGTACGCCCCGGCGTGCCGCTGGTGCGGGCGAGGCCCTTGCGCCCTGTGATGGCGTTGATTGCGCTGGATTTACCGGAGTTTGATCGACCAGCGAAGGCCACTTCCAGCCCGTCATCCGGCGGCAATACCGACAGCGATGGCGCGCCACGGCTGAACTCGATTTGTCGCAGTATTTCGTTGATATCCATGGCGAAAATTGACCTGAAAACGGGCTCTTGGTATATAAGGCCCCCCTTATTGTTGGGTGGTCAGGTGGCGGGCCGGCACGCAGTGTAACCGTCTGCCACGGGTGCAGGGTACCCCCTATTTACGCAAGAAGAAGCCATCGAGAGGTAACCCGATGAAAAAAGCGATAATTATTTTGGTTGGCGCAGGGCTAATCGCCTCCGCCGGGTCTGCAATGGCCGCTGGCAGCGTGGCGAAAGGCGAAAAACTGGCCGGCCGCTGCGTGGGTTGCCATGGTGTGGGTGGTAACAGCACCAATCCCGAGTGGCCCAAGCTCGCTGGCCAGAACGCCGGCTATATCGCCAAGCAACTGGCGGACTTCAAGTCTGGCGCACGCAAGAACGCGCTGATGAGTGGCCAGGCCGCTGGCCTGGGCACATCCCAAATGGAGGACCTGGGTGCCTACTATGCGGCCCAGAAGACCACGGTTGGCGCCAAGAACGAAGCGCTGGCGAAACAGGGCCAGAACCTGTACCGCGGTGGCAATTCCAAGACCGGCGTTGCTGCCTGCATGGCCTGTCACGGACCGGCCGGTGAAGGCATCCCGCCGCGTTATCCGTCGGTTTCCGGGCAACACGCCAAATACAATGCCGCCCAGCTACGAGCGTTCAAACGCGGCGCCCGGTCCAATGACAGCCAGATCATGTCCCAGATCGCATTCCGCATGTCCCACGAAGAGATCGACGCCGTCGCAGCCTATATGGAAGGCCTGACCGCCCGCTAAGCCGATTTTGGTCCCCGGAATCGCTCCGGGGACCCATTTCTCCCCGTTTTTCAGCAGTTTTAGCCATGGTGCCGTTTTTCGGTACTAGGTGCCTGCCCCTGCGCGTCCCTGGTACCAAAAATTGCCACCTGATTTGCCCTTCTTCGCACAAAAAATATATATGAATTTCAGATAGTTAGTACTGCCGGCCTGGCTGGCACGGGTATTGCTATATCACTGATGTAACGGAAAAGGGCTCAGGCCCGACAGTCACGAACAAGGAAGCGATTTCGGAGGGCAGTACAAATGTTAAGCCATATTGTAAACCTAGTGAGTCATTATGAGACAGATTTCGGCGCCAAACCGAACCTCGTCTACATGAACGAGACCCATTACGGCTACCTGCGCGAAGAAATGCCCGGCATCCGGGATCACCATGACTTGGTGTCGATCCTAGGTGTTGATATCGCCCTCAGTGACGAAATTATTCAGCCGACGGTGGCTACCGTCCGCTTCGGGGATGAAAACATCTTGGTAAGTTAAAAAGGGTTCTGCGCCAGACGTATGTGGGGGGTGCAGTAACGCGGCCGGAGCTTGCTCCGGCCGTTTTTTTTGGGAGAAATGGCCTATTTCTTCCAATACGACGTTGGCTGTCGCTCTCGAATCCTCATTACCATATTTAGGTAACTCCGGTTCTCGAAATTCATCCGCCTTGTCTTGAAAGAAATATCCTAATTTCTCTTATTGAAAGTAATTAGAGTGATTTCATAACCATTCGGGCGGCGTCGAGGGTGGCACTGATGTCGTCGTCGGTATGGGCTGCCGACATGAATCCGGCCTCGAAGGCAGACGGTGCCAAGTAGATCCCGGCGTCGAGCATGCCGTGGTAAAACTTCCTGAATCGATCAACATCACACGCCATCACCTGCGAGAAGCTGGTGATGGAATCTTCATCAGTGAAAAAGACGCCGAACATGGCGCCCACCGACTGGGTGGTCAACGGTATGCCGATTTCCTTCGCCGCGTCTTCAAGCCCCTGCATCAGCGCCGACGTACGTGCGGCCAGGCCCTGGTGGAAACCTTTTTTCTGGATCGCCGTGAGCGTCGCCAGCCCGGCGGCCATCGCCACCGGGTTACCGGACAGGGTACCCGCCTGGTACACCGGGCCATCCGGGGCGATGTGATTCATGATATCGACGCGACCGCCAAAGGCGCCCACTGGCAGACCACCCCCCAACACCTTGCCCAGCGTGGTCAGGTCCGGTGTCACGTCATAGTTAGATTGTGCTCCGCCCAAGGCCACGCGAAAGCCGGTCATCACTTCATCAAAAATCAGCACGGTGCCTTGGGCATCGCAGACCTTGCGCAGGCCCTGGAGAAAACCGGGCACGGGCGGCACGCAGTTCATATTGCCGGCAACCGGCTCCACGATTATGCAGGCGATCTGGTCACCAGTTTCCTGAAAAACCTGTTCCACCTGTTCGAGATTGTTGTACTCCAGGGTCAGCGTGTGCGCTGCGAGATCCGCCGGCACGCCGGGGGAGGTGGGCACACCCAGCGTCAAGGCCCCGGAACCGGCCTTAACCAGCAACGAGTCGGAATGACCGTGGTAGCAGCCCTCGAATTTCACAATCTTGTCGCGACCGGTAAAGCCGCGCGCAAGACGAATGGCGCTCATGGTGGCTTCGGTGCCGGAGCTGACCATGCGCACTTTTTCGACCGACGGCACCAGCTTGCAAACGAGGTCGGCCATTTCGGTTTCAATGCGTGTGGGTGCGCCAAAACCAAGGCCGTTATCCGCAGCCGCCTTGACCGCGGCGATCACGTCGGGAAAGGCGTGACCGAGAATCATCGGGCCCCAGGAACCGACGTAGTCGATATATTTGTTCCCGTCTTCATCCCACATATAAGCGCCTTCGCCACGGGCAAAAAACACCGGGTCGCCACCAACGCCCTTGAAGGCGCGCACCGGTGAGTTCACCCCGCCGGGAATGTGCTGGCAGGCTTGTTTAAACAGGTCTGAAGACTGACTCATCTGGTTCTTTCCTTTTTAGCTTTGTTCGAACAGGGTGGCGAAGCGCTGCGCCGCGTTGCTGATATCGTCTGCGGCAAATACGCTGGTTATGACTGCCAGGGCATCGGCGCCGGCGGCCACGAGTTCGGCGCCATTTTCCGGGGTGATGCCGCCGATGGCAACCACCGGCAGATCCAGCTCTTCCTTCGCCTGATGCAGCAGCGCAGCGGAGGCGCGAACCGCCCCGGGCTTGATGTTCGAGGGGTAGAAGCTACCGAACGCAACATAGTCAGCACCGGTACGACTGGCTTCACGCGCGCGCTCGATTTCGTTGTAACAGGAGACGCCAATGAGGGCGTCTTCGCCGAGTCTTTCCCGCGCACTACCTAGGTCCGGATCATCGCGGCCCAGGTGGACGCCGTCGGCAGCCACGGTCTTCGCGAGCGCCACGTCATCATTAATGATGAAGACGATATTCTGTTCCCGGCACAACGCCGCCAGCGCCTGTGCCTGCTGCAAGCGCGTGGCGTTGTCGCCGCCCTTGTCCCGAAACTGGATGACCCTGGCACCGCCGGCAATGGCCTGTTGAACCGCCGGTAACATCTGATCAGGGGCTAGCACACCGGTATCGGCGATCGCGTACAGGCCGTGAACGCGATCGCGTCTCGTTTTTATGCTCATGATCTGGATTTGTTGTTGGGGTCGCGGGTGGCCCAGTACTGACGATCGGGCAGGTATTGTCCCATACCCAGTTGATGACCTTTGGCCAGCGAATTCCAGGTAAACGCCAGCGCTTCGCGCACGGCAGCGGCAACCTCGAAGCCCTGGGCCAGGCCGGCAGCACAGGCAGCGGCCAGGGTGCAGCCGGAGCCATGAAAGTCGTGTGGCAGGCGCTGCTGGCTGACGGTTTCCAGCATGCGGTGATGACCAAACAGGTGGTGAACGACCTCATCGGTAGGCTCATGGCTGCCGGTGCACAGGACAAACTCACAACCGAGGGACATTAGCTCCTGTGCACAGGCCTCGGGACTGTCGGCATTGGCCGCAAGGCGCCGCATCTCGATCGAGTTGGGAGTAACCAGCGTCGTGTGTGGCAGCAACAGGGTGCGATAGCCGTCTTCCAGTGGCTGCTCGCTCAGTTCCACACCGGCTCCCGTGGTTAACACCGGATCGACAACCAGCGGAATCGATGGGTAGTCGTTTATGATTGTTTGCACTGCCGCAAGATTGGCGGCATTGCCCAGCATGCCGGTCTTGAATGCGGCAACCGGCATGTCTTCGAGCACAGCGCGTGCTTGCGCAATCAGCAGTTCGGTATCCACTACCTGGTATTCCTTCAGTCCGGCCGTGTCCTGCGCGGTAACCGCGGTGACGATCGGTGCCGGATGACATCCCATTGCCGAAACGGCCTGTATATCGGCAGCAATCCCGGCGCCACCAGTGGGATCAGCGCCGGCGAAGATCATGACTACCGGCGGTTTGTCAGACGTCAGAGTCATTCTGTGCAATCACCAGGTCTTTCAGGGTTTGAATCAGGCCGGGGTTGGTGTTCAGTGCCGGCACCACACGATAGTGATCGATGCCGTGCTCCGTCGCCACTTCTTCGTATTCCACCCCGAGCTCATATAGTGTCTCGATATGATCGGATACAAACGCAATCGGATAGACCAACATCTGTTTCGTACCGGCGGCGGCCTTTTCCAGAATCACGTCTTCGGTATAGGGTCGTAGCCATTCCAGTGGTCCAACGCGGCTCTGGTAACAAAGCGTGGTATGGGGCCAGCCAAGCTTTTTTCTCACTGCCTCGTAAGTCGCCTCGATCTGCTGCTGATACGGATCACCACGCTTGACGATTTTCTGCGGCAGGCCATGGGCCGAAAACAGTAGCTCGATTTTTTCGGGATCGGGATCGGGCAGCTTGCCGGCTTCCTGTCGAATCGCGTCGGCAATGGTCTCCTGATATCGCGGCTCGTCGTACCACTTCTCGATAAACCGTAACGTCGGGTTGTAACTCGCACGACGACAGGCGCGAACAAAATCGTTGTAGGAGCTACCACTGGTGGTCGTTGAGTATTGCGGGTATAGCGGCAACAGAATCACCTGCTCGAAACCTTCCTGCTTCAGTTGCTGTACCACTTCCTCCGACATCGGATGCCAGTAGCGCATGCAGACAAAAACCTGGTAATCACCGGCATCCTTGAGAGCGGTGGAGAGTGCATCTGCCTGGGCCCGGGTGTAGTCGCCAATGGGGGATTTCCCGCCCATAGCCTCGTAGCCTTTGGAGGCCTCGGGTGCCCGGCGTCGTGAGATCAGTCGGGCAAACGGCTTCTGGGTGATAAACCCCAGCGGCAACTTGAAAATGTCGGGATCAGAGAACAGGTTAAACAGGAAGGGCTCAACCGCCTCCAGTGAATCCGGCCCACCCAGATTAAATAGCACTACCGCTGTATGTTTCGCCATTGTTGAAGTTGCCGCGTGAAAGGAGAGAAATTGTAACGCGAACCAATGCGGGTTTTCACTATCATGTTGATCGTGCCAGAATTGCAGCTTGAAACAGGTATAGCAGCGACAGATTCTGTCGAGACAGAGGAAACAATGAAGAGTTACATGTGCGTGGTATGTGGCTTCGTCTATGACGAGGAAAAGGGACTGCCGGACGAAGGCATTCCCGCTGGCACCAAATGGGAAGATGTTCCCGAAACCTGGAAATGCCCGGAATGCGGCGCCAGCAAGGAAGAATTCGAGATGATCGAAATCTAGGCAGGTTCGCTGGCGGCGCAATGCCGTCAGCTTCACTCGACTGTGCTGTTAGTCCCCGGAGTCGAGATTCTTTTTCTCAGTGGCCAGGCCAAGTCGCTCCAGCTTGTAGTGCAGGGTATTGGGGCGTAGCCCAAGCAGCCTCGCGGCCTTGGACTTGTTGCCATCACAGCGCTCAAGCGTTTCTTTCAGAATCGCTGCCTCAAATTCGGCAACATGTTCTTCCAGTGTTTTACTCTTGTCGTTACTAAAGCTGACAAACTGACTGGCCTGCGTGGCCTCCTTGGTACCAAGGCGTTCGAAGATGAGGCCCTTGAGTGTTGCGAGCGTGTCGACGTGGTGGTCGAGCTGCAACGACTCGAGTTCGGACTGTTCGAGATACACGTTCTGGTCGCTCTGCAGGTTATGCAGCAAGGTGTAGTAATGGGCCAGCAGTTGCAGATCGCCCTTACGATCCTCCAGGGCAGGTAACTCCAGTACAAAGGTTTGCAGTGCCGGTTGCAGTTCCTCGATGCGCGTATCGGTATTGCGATCAAAGCCCACCATCACCCGAACATCGCCCCGCTCCTGCGCCAGTGCAAGGATATGGTCGACAATCTTACGTGGCAGGGCGGCAATGTTATCAATCATCAGGCTGCCGCCGCGGGCCTGTTTCAGCGATTGCTTGAGGCGGCGTTCGTCCTCAGCAGAAAGTGAATCGCTTTTGCTTTCCAGATTCAGGCCATCGCTGCGCACCACCACAAATTCGCCATTGCTGGTGCTCTGGTTGTGAATGTAATTGCCGGCGGCGACGGCCTCGGCGATGTCGGCCGATTTGATTACCACTGGTTCGAAAAAGCGCGACATGCGAATGGCGTCGGCGATTACGTCGATGAAGACCTGGCTGCGCCCGATCAATGGATTGTCGGCATCCGCTACCGAACACATGGCCTTGCGCAGTTCGGAGATGGCGTTGACGCGACGCACCAGCGCGGCGGTGGACAGGTCTTCGGTAAATACCTCGATAATGCCGCCCAGCAGCGCCTTCTGGTTCAGTCGCACAAATTCAGTGGCGCCGGGACCATAGAGTAGAAACGCGGACTTGCTGCCAAATTCAATGATGAGTTTTAGGAACTGGCGATAGCCACGCTTGCCCTCGTCCTCGATTCGGCAAATCAGTACGTCCGACGGGTTCTGGCGTTTGAAGCTGGTGGAATTGGCGGCAACGTAATGGGCTGCCTGCGGAAAGTGCTCGCGCAGGCGTTGCAGCATGGGTTTGTCGCGGCCAAGCAGGGTAACTGTTGCTGGGACCGAGCTTTCCTGGTTGGCGGTCGATATCAGGCTGAAACTGTCGGCCGGCTGCTCCAGTAGCAATCGTTCGTTTTCGCGCCGCAGGATTTCGGTTTCCTGCTCCAGCTTCTGGTAGGCCGATCGAAGCTGCTCCTGTTGTGCTTCCAGTTTAAGCAGGCGCTGTGCCATGTCGTCCTTTTCTTCCCGCGCGGATACCATCCCTTCGAGAAACAGGTCGGCCATCTTGTCGAAGACCTGTTCCACCAGTTTGAAGTCCATCGGCGAATAGACTTGCTCGGTAAATGACTCACCCATGAGCAACCAGCCGGAAGCGCTCCGGCTGCCGGGATAGAATGGCACCACTGCCGAGACGTGGTGCCGGGCCATGTCCTGGTGCATTTGCGGCATGCTGGTCGATACTTCCTCGCGCACCAGGATGTGGGTCAACTGCGCCAGTGTCGCCGCGCTAAGTTGATTCATGTTGTGTACATTGCCAGCGCTGGCGAGGACCTTGCGATTTTCATCCAGCAACACGATCGGGCACTTGAATACATCGGCCAGCAGGCTTACGGCCGCGCTGGCGGAAGGCAGCTCGGCAATCTCGCTGACAAGCTTGCGAATGCGATCGTAGAATGCGGTCTTGCGTTTGCGCACTCGTGATCCCGGTATATAGAAGTCGATATCAAACAGACGGAACTGATAGATGGCGTAGGCTGTAATCGCGAGGAACACGGTAATTCCGATGGGCAAGGTGGCGGTCGTATTGAATTCCGGATCCAGCCCCTGGCGCTCCATTACCATTACCAGGGCGATGATCGCGCCCATTGGCAACATACCGTAGCCCATGAGCTTGTTCTTCAAGCGTTTTGACGATGTCGCTTGGCGGCCAGCGCCGTAATACATCAGGACTAACGTAGTGAGGCAATACACGAGAACGTAAATCTCGAATAACCAGTAGCCGTTTCCGGCAATCTGGCCATAGGTATAGTTCAGCTGCCTGAAGCCGGCGATGATGTAATCGGTAGTAAACAACAAGCCAACCATGACCAGTGCGGGCACATACAGCAACGTTGCGAGAGCAGTGGAGCCTGTCCTGGTTCCCCAGTCGAGTGCCAGGATCAGCGTCAGGTGAACCAGCGCCGCAAGGGCGACGACACTGGCGGCAAAATACAGATACCCGTTAAAGAGTTCATCGCGCCCGACGATCTCCGCGCCGTGGAAATTGAGTATGCCGATCTCCGCGATGTTCTGCACCGTCAGCGCCGAAAGGAATACCAGAAACAGGATCGCGGCGGGATCGCGCACGGAAGATTTTCGCGCATAGAAAAACAGCGCCACTTTGGCCACCAGCACCAGGATTGCCGGGATTGAATAGAGAGAGATGCTCATAGATAAAACCTACATTCCTTGTATTTGCGCGACGGTCCGTGACGCTTTTTGCCGTTGGTGCGGGGTCAATCACCAGGGCGATCCGGCCCCAACCGTCGATGCACCCATAGTTATTTACTGCTAACTATAGACGATCGACCTAACCAATTGATATTAGGTAGATATTGTCTGCCAAGGTTGCGGGGCTTGCAAGCCCCGCCATTGTGGCGAACTGGGCCGGAATTCAGGCTAACGCTGTTTTTCGGCCTGAAAAACAGCGTTTTTGCACCCTGAAAGCGAAAGGGTTGCCTGCGCACGCGAGAAAGTGATATCAGGAAATCGTGAGGTACACTCGACCTGGAACCAAAATATAACGATAAGCACGGGGCGGCAGAATGCAGATACCTATAAATAGATCAGTCAATATTTCCCAGGCGTTTGCCGCGCGCGTCGAAGATACCCCTGATGCGCCGGCCTATACCCAGTATCGCGACGGTACCTGGGTGAACTACACCTGGCGCGAAACTGCGCGCGAAATAGCGCGCTGGCAACAGGCGATGAGTGCCGAAGGCCTGAAGCCGGGGGATCGCGTCTCCGTCTGTATGCGCAATCGTATCGAGTGGGTATTTTTTGATCAGGCTGCGACTGGCCTTGGCCTGATTACGGTACCGCTCTATTTTGGTGATCGCCCCGACAGCATGGCGTGGTGCATGAATGACGCCGGCGTGCGCCTGCTGGTGATGGAAACCGATGAGGACTGGCCCGAGCTTGACGGCGATGTAAAGACGCTCGAGCGCGTCGTCACCCTTGATGAGCCGAAACATACAAACAAGCAGTTGATTGCGCTGGCCAAGTGGTTGCCACAGTTAGGAGGTGAGCCGGAACAGTCCGAGGTGGATGGCGCCGAACTCGCCACCATTGTTTACACCTCCGGCACCACCGGTCGACCCAAGGGCGTTATGCTCAGTCACCATAATATATTGTCCAACGCCGACGCCGGGTTGTCGGTAGTTACCATTACCAATACCGACCGCTTCGTTTCGTTTCTGCCGCTGTCGCATATGTTCGAACGCACCGTCGGCTATTACGTCGGTGTGCTCACCGGCGCACACACGGTATACGCGCGCGGTATTACCGAGCTGGGCGAAGACATTGCCATGCACAAGCCGACCATATTGGTTTGTGTACCGCGTATCTTCGAGCGCATTTACGCCAAAATGCAGGCGGGGCTGCCGCCGGGCTCGCTAAAAACAAAATTGTTTAACGCAGCGGTCAATGTTGGCTGGCGACGTTTTCGCGGAGAGGCGGGTTTTCTGGACCGCCTGGTATGGCCGATCCTCAAACTGCTGGTGGCGAAGAAACTCCATCGGCGTCTGGGCGGGCGTATTCGCATCGTGCTGGTCGGCGCCGCCGCCCTATCTCCGGATCTCGCGCGCGTGTTTGTTGGCCTGGGCCTGCCAATACTTCAGGGTTACGGGCTAACGGAAACATCGCCCATCGCCACGGTGCAGAAGCTGGATGACAATGATCCGGCGTCGGTGGGTTTTGCCCTGCCGGGTTCAGAGGTAAAACTTGCAGACGACTGCGAAATCCTGATCCGTGGGCCACTGGTCATGCTGGGCTACTGGCACCAGGAAGAGGCAACACGAGCGGTTATTGATGAGGACGGCTGGTTTCATTCCGGCGATATCGGAGAGTTCCGTGATGGCCGGTTGTATATCACCGGTCGCGCCAAAGAGATTATCGTCATGAATAATGGCGAGAAGTTGCCACCGGGCGATGTCGAACAGGCGATATTGATGGACACCAATTTTGAGCAGGTAATGGTAGTCGGCGAGGGCCGCGGCAAACTGGGGCTGCTGGCAGTGAGCCAGCTCGATGATGACCAGGAACTGGTGGACCGGGCCAATATCCGTCTTGCCGATTTCCCGGGCTGGGTATCAATCAGTCATATCAAGCGCATTTCCGAGCCGTGGTCAGTGGAAAATGGTTTTATGACGCCAACGCTCAAGCTCAAGCGCGCGAAGATCGAAGAGCGCTGGGCGAAAGATATTGATGCCATGTATCAGGGCCCGGACCTTTGCCGGGACTAGGCTGATGATCGCGTTCCCCGCAATCTTGCTTGCCGCTGTAATTACCTACGCAATCGGTATGCGCCTGGATGACTGGCTACCGACATTCCTCGCGGTCATCATCGATATCGGTATCTTCGCTGCGATATTTTTCTATACCCACCGCTTTCTCAGAAACATCAAGGAGCGGTAAGCAATATGTCCGCTAACGACCCA
>Ga0209742_10000473_pt1 | contig 21150 bp, 21 predicted proteins | sample DeeMarSeWOR38_10_FD_187462 | JGI IMG/M metagenome (GOLD analysis project Ga0209742, IMG submission 187462) | Marine sediment microbial communities from White Oak River estuary, North Carolina - WOR-3-8_10 (SPAdes) (version 2) | ecosystem: Environmental > Aquatic > Marine > Intertidal zone >... | reverse complement strand
CCGTCGGATTTCAAGGCGAGACTATGCCGATATCCTGCGGCAACGGCAACAAAACCAAGACCCGCAGGAGGCGTTGCCTGACCATAGGAGTCGCTTCCCCAACCGATAATCATGCCGTCGCGTTCCACCACGGTGAACTTGTCGATTTCCGTTTCCAGTCGCTCCCGAGAACGCCGCACCAGTGCGCCTTCTTGCTCCAGGGGTTTGATGAGTTCAAGAATCCCGGGCACATCATCAATCGACGCCGGTCGGGTATCCTCATAGTGATCGCGGTTGATCAGGGTTCCGGCGCCATCTCTCGTAAATAATTCCTGTAACAAGGCGCCGTCGACTTTGCGGTCGATGATGTGAACCCGCCGCACACCGTGCTGACACACTTGAATCGCGCTGTTGAGAATGTGTTGAATATCTTCGCTCTGGTCGGCCGCGGTTTGCAGCAACTGTTGCGTTGCAGGCAAGGATAACTCCCGTAGCGGTTGTTGTTGATCATCGACAATTTGCAGGCCTTCGGTGAGATAAATTAATTTGTCGGCGTTCAATGCCATGGCGGTCGCCGTGGCCACGCTTTCCGCAGTGACATTGAATATTTCACCAGTAGGCGAATAACCTAGCGGCGCTAGTAAGACGATGGTGCCATCATCCAGTTGTTTGTGAATGGCCGCAGCATCGATGCGCCGGATTTCCCCAGTATGCAGGTAATCAATGCCATCTCGAATACCATAAGGCCTGGCCATGACGAAATTGCCCGAAGTCACGCGTAATCGTACGCCGGCCATCGGCGAGTTGGCCAGCCCCATAGATAATAGTGCTTCGATGTCTGTCCGGGCACTGCCTACCGCCTCTTTAACGCATTGTAGCGCCTGGGCGTCAGTGATGCGCACATTGTTCTGGAGCGGTGTTGTGAGTCCCTGCTGTTGCAGCCGGCGATCAATCTGGGGCCTGGCACCGTAAACCAGTACTAGCCGGATGCCCAGGCTATGTAGTAAGGCGAAATCGTGTACCAGGGTGTCAAAGTTGTCGGCCAATAAGGCCTCACCGCTGAAAACCACCACGAAGGTGCGTCCGCGAAAGGCATTAATATAAGGCGCCGAATTGCGGAACAAAGTCGCGAAATCTTTTGATGGGGCCTGATCAGACATATTTTGGGCTTTTTTGTGAAATGGCTGTTCTCGTCAGGAAACTATTGGAAAATTAAACATTACTCGCCGGGCCAGGCATCGAAACACTCGCTAATAGACCGCAATATGTTGAAATCTATAAACTATTTTTGTATAAAAGCCAGTTGTGAATTTCCAGGCTGCTGCCATTTTACGGCATAACTTCTTGTATTCACAAGGATTGGCTAAAAACAACCATATTTTCTGTAGGGCTAGCCTTGCACTCATTTTATGGCATAATGTCCCAGCTGTAGAGTCGCAGCCGGAATTTCATATTATAACTAATTAATTATTCAATAATATCGTGGGGAGGGTTCTCATGGAAAAAAACGTAACACTAATTGTTAACGCGGTTTGCATAGTTGGCATTTTCTTCTTGTTGATTGCTAACGCTCAATTCTAAGCTAAATAATCGCAGTTGCATCGTTTACATAACTATAAGTTTTACTACAATTACCCTGCCTGTTGTAGTAAGTAAAATCGCGATGCGGGTTGTTTAGTTATCCTTCTGAGGCGCAGCAATTGATGTTGCGCCTTAACATCTTCGGTAGAGCATGGATTCGCTCGCCGGTCTAATATCCCGCCCTTAATAATAATTCTAACTCTGCACGTTCGTAAGGGAAAATACACTGGATGTTTCGGCTAATGTGCCGATGTAGAAACCAAAACGTAGTGCTATTAACAGGTGCGTTCAGCTTCCGGCATCCTGGTAGTTGAAAGTGAATTTTGCCTGAGCTGGGGTGCGCGTCTGCAACGTAATGACGCAATAAATAAGAAATAACAAACGAGGTAACGAGTGTTTCACTGGGGTAAGTTGATCGGTACGGCGTTGGGCTATTTTCTGGGAGGAATTCCAGGTGCTGCGCTTGGGCTGGTGTTAGGCTTTCTGGTTGACAAAAGCATGCTGGCCTTGAAGCAGCCCCAATTCGTCAAAGTTAACCCTGCTGATCTTGCCAATGTACAAAAAGAGTTTTTTGTTGCCACGTTTTCCGTGATGGGGCATGTGGCTGCAGCGGCGAAATCAGAAACCGATGAAGAATATGCGCCGCTAAACAAGGTGCTTGACCGATTGAGCCTACCCTACGATATCCATCAGGAGGCGATTTCTCTTTTTAACCAGGGCAAGCAACCGGATTTTAATTTGAACCAGGTCATCCTGCCATTTTTCACTACCTGCCGTTACCAGACCCATTTACTGGAAATGTTTCTGGAGCTTCAATTATACGCAGCATATCATGAGGGCGATATGAATCCCTCACGTCAGCAAATCCTGCTGAATATTTGCCGGATACTGGAAATGTCACGCGCAGACTTCGATCGCATTTTCAGCACCATCCGGGCGGAACATCATTTTCGTCGGGAGAAAAGACCGGGTGTACCTGCCCCGATAGAGGATTCGGCCAACCTCGAAGATGCCTATGCGATTTTAAATTTATCGCCCCGCGCATCAGATGACGAAATCAAACAGGCGTACCGTCGCCTTACTAGTCTGCATCACCCCGATAAACTGGTGGCCAGAGGTCTACCGGAGGAGATGCTGAAAATCGCCGAAGATAAAACGCGGGAAATACGCCTGGCCTATGAGCGTATTCGTGCGGTGCGCAATTTCTAAGTTTCAAAACTTTCTCTTTAAACACTTAAATCAACGTTAGCGCATTACCAATAACGTCCGGCACTGGCAATGACGCCGGTGGCCAGACCCAAGGTCATATTAATTGCGACGATGCCGCGAATTTGTCCAAGACGACGTGCGGCTTCCTGTATATCGTTGGCAGCAAGCGCCTCGTTCATGCGTCGATACGGCGCAAAATACACATGCAGAAACAGCAGTACCATCAACAGGCCCACACCATGCATGATATGAATATCCATGGTCACGAAGGCAAATCCATCCCAGTTTTTAAAAATCATATAATAACCAGTGGCTGGCAATATGATCACGATTGGCCAGACCCATTTAAAAAAGCGCGCAAATACTGATGACCATAACTGCAGGCGAACCGGTGGTTCCAGCATGTCAGCTGCCACGGGGCGTAAACACACATAGGCGAAAAACATTCCGCCAACCCAGATGATGGCGCCAAGCATATGTAAGCTGAGTGCGATTGCGATCATAATGATTGCTCCACAAAGGACAAAAATTAATGGTTTCATTAAGCGTAGCCCATGCCCGCCTAAACTCACGGTGAGCACCCGGAAATCCTGGCGATGAATCCGCCGGCCGGGCGATCAATTGACCCTCACCACGTTTCCCTAAAGGTAGCAAAATCTGACCCCATGTGCGACTAACATTTTGTTTGCAATCACAATTTTTTGGTAATGCGGTTGTGGTGCCAGGAATGGGGACAATTTGTCCTCCAACATAGCTGAAAAATTCGTGCTAATCAGGTAAAGTGCGCGGTTCGTTCATTGATAAGCCGAAACACGAATATATTAAAGAGGCCAGAGTTATGTCTGATTATTTGATTGCACCGTCGATTTTATCTGCAGATTTCGCCCGTTTGGGGGAAGAAGTAACCACCGTTCTGGAAGCTGGCGCGGATATTGTCCACTTTGATGTAATGGATAATCATTATGTTCCCAATCTCACGATTGGCCCCCTGGTCTGTGAAGCCCTGCGCAAGCATGGCGTGACGGCCCCAATCGACGTGCATTTGATGGTCAAGCCCGTGGATCGCATCATCCCGGATTTCGCCAAGGCAGGCGCTACCTATATTACTTTTCACCCGGAAGCCTCCGAACATATAGACCGCAGTCTGCAACTGGTGCGTGATAGCGGCTGCAAATCAGGTCTGGTATTTAATCCGGCGACCCCACTGGACTATCTTAAATATGTGATGGACAAAGTGGATATGGTTTTATTGATGTCGGTGAACCCCGGTTTTGGTGGACAAAGTTTTATACCGGCCACTCTCGATAAATTACGCGAAGCCAGAAAGATGATTGATGAAAGCGGCTACGACATTCGGCTCGAAATCGACGGTGGCGTGAAAGTGGATAACATTCGCGAAATCGCTGCAGCCGGGGCTGATACCTTTGTTGCCGGTTCTGCGATTTTCAATACCGAAGATTACAAAGCTACCATCAATGCCATGCGCAGCGAGCTGGCGGCAGCCAAAAAGTAAGTACGAAAATTCGGGTAAATAGAAGGGCGCTGAAACGGCGCCCTTTTGGTTTAGAGTGGCAAATGATGAGTATTAAAAAACCGGACATGATTCTGATTGATGTCGATGGCACCCTGGTCGATAGCGTGCCTGACCTAGCGTACTGCGTGGATGAAATGATGAAGCGCATGGAGATGCCCACTCACGGCGTCGACAAAGTGCGCAACTGGGTGGGTAATGGCGTGGAGCGTTTAGTGCAACGCGCATTGATTGGACAACTGGATGGTGATCCGGATGAAGCGCTGTTTGAAAAAGCGCGCCCCATCTTTCTCGAGCTATATGCCGACAACGTCAGCAAACGCAGCAAGTTATATGATGGTGTGCGGGAAGGTCTGGATTATCTGAAAGCGCAAAATTATTCACTGGGTTGTGTGACCAACAAAGCGGAACAATTTACGGTGCCGTTGCTGAAGGATTTGGGGATTTATGATGAATTCAGTATCGTTATTTGTGGTGACAAATTACCAAAGAAAAAACCGGATCCTCTGCCCTTATTGCATGCGGCTGAGTTCTTCAAAGTGGTACCGGAAAAGGCGCTAATGATTGGCGATTCCATCAGTGATGTAAAAGCCGCGCGTGCCGCCGGCTTCCAGATTATTTGTATGAGCTATGGCTACAATCATGGAGAGGACATCCGGAACTATAATCCTGACCTGGTCATCGATTCCATGGCTGAATTGCAAGGCGTTTTGTGAGTTTGCACGTAGCCAAAGCAGGGTGAATGGCCTAAAATACCGTTTCGAAATCAACAAATACGACGTGCATCATGCAGCACTATCACACTAGAAAAATCGAACAGACACACCGTTGGATGGCACAACGATGGCGCGGCTAGCCATTGGTTTTTGTGCGTTCGTTCAATTCGTTATTCGATTTTTTTAGGTGATCTATCATGGAAAAACAACAATTCGCCGCACTCGCGGCACAAGGTTACAACCGCATACCGCTGAGCCGGGAAGTCCTGGCCGATCTTGATACTCCGCTGAGTACCTACCTGAAGCTGGCCGATGGTCCCTATTCCTATTTGTTTGAATCCGTACAGGGTGGCGAAAAATGGGGCCGCTATTCCATCATTGGTTTGCCTTGCCAGAGCTTTGTCGAGGTGAGAGGACATAAGGTTACTGTGCGGGATGGCGCCGCGGTAGTTGATGAGCTTGAAGTTGAAGATCCCCTGGAGTGGATCAAACAATACCAGGCCAGCTTCAAAACACCGGAGCTGGATAACATGCCGCGCTTTTGTGGTGGGTTGGTAGGTTATTTCAGTTATGACACCGTACGCTATATCGAACCGCGCCTGGGTGAGTGTCCCAATCCGGATACGCTGAATACGCCGGACATCCTGTTGATGGTGTCCAATGAAGTCGTGGTGTTTGATAATCTGCGTGGCAAGTTGTTAGCGGTTGTCTACATGGATCCTTCAAACAGTGACGCTTATGAGCAAGGGCAACGCCGGCTTGATGATCTGGTTGCGCAACTGGATAAGCCGGTGCGCCACGCAGCGTCTGCAAATGAAATACAGCATGTAGATGAATCAGACTTTGTCTCAGGTTTTACCCAGCAAGGCTTTGAGGATGCTGTGCGCAAAGCAAAGGAATACATTGTCGACGGCGATGTGATGCAGGTGGTGTTATCGCAGCGTTTATCGATTCCCTTTGCCGGACGTCCACTGGATTTATACCGCGCGTTGCGCACGCTGAATCCCTCACCTTACATGTATTACCTCAATCTGGACGGCTTTCATATTGTGGGTTCATCGCCGGAAATCCTGGTGCGTGCTGAAGACGGTGAAGTCACTGTGCGGCCTATTGCAGGTACTCGCCCGCGTGGCAAAACCGATGCGGAAGACCTGGCGCTGGAGAAAGACCTGTTAGCTGATCCCAAGGAAATCGCTGAGCACTTGATGTTGATTGACCTCGGGCGCAACGACGCGGGACGCATTGCCGAAATTGGCAGTGTCAAGTTAACAGAAAAAATGGTGATCGAACGCTATTCCCACGTCATGCACATCGTCTCCAACGTGGTGGGTAAAATAAAACCCGAATATTCGGCCATCGACGTGTTACGCGCAACTTTTCCTGCCGGAACCGTCAGTGGTGCACCGAAAATCCGCGCCATGGAAATCATTGATGAACTGGAGCCCATTAAGCGCGGTGTCTATTCCGGTGCCGTGGGTTACATTTCGTTTACCGGCAACATGGACACGGCGATTGCTATACGCACTGCGGTCATTAAAGACAGGACCTTGCATATTCAGGCCGGTGCCGGCATCGTCTATGATTCCGTGCCGGAAAATGAATGGAATGAGACTATGAACAAGGGACGCGCCATCTTCAAGGCAGTGCAAATGGTCGAAGGCCAATTGTTATAGGGTGGGGGATAAGATTATGTTACTGATGATAGACAACTACGACTCCTTCACTTATAACCTGGTGCAATACTTCGGCGAATTACAGGCCGATGTGCAGGTATATCGTAACGACAAAATCACCGTTGCCGAAATAGAAAAGCTCAGGCCCGATCATCTGGTGATATCACCGGGACCCTGTACGCCAAATGAAGCGGGTATTTCCCTGGCAGCCATCAAACACTTTGCCGGAAAGATTCCTATCCTGGGTGTTTGTTTGGGGCATCAAAGCATTGGTCAGGCTTTCGGAGGCAAAATTGTCCATGCCAACGCTATCATGCACGGTAAAACCTCCATGATTCATCATAAGGGTGAAGGCGTATTCAAAGGTATCGAAAGTCCTTTTGAAGCGACACGCTATCACTCGCTGGTCATCGAAAAGCAATCAATACCGGATTGCCTGGAAATTACCGCCTGGACCGAAGCTGAAAAGGGCGAGCTGGATGAAATCATGGGTGTACGTCACAAGGAACTGGAGGTGGAGGGTGTGCAGTTTCATCCCGAATCTATCTTGACGCAACACGGCCATGCTATGTTGAAAAACTTTCTGGCCCGATAACCAAAACTAACCAACGACAAACGAAAGACGCGAGGGAAAAATCATGGACATGTCAGCCGCAATCGCAGCCGTTGTCGATAAACGCGACCTCAGTCAGGAGGAAATGGAATCGGTCATGCGCACCATTATGACTGGTGAAGCCACCCAGTCACAAATTGGTGGCTTCCTGGTGGGTTTGCGCATGAAAGGGGAAACTGTTGATGAGATAACTGCCGCCGCAAAAGTAATGCGCGAATTGGCAGCACACGTTAATGTGTCCGGTCCTCATTTGCTAGATACCTGTGGAACAGGTGGTGACGGTGCACGGACCTTTAATATTTCTACGGCCGTTGCGTTCGTCGCGGCCGCGGCGGGCGCCAAGGTAGCCAAGCATGGTAATCGTTCCATTTCCAGTAAGTCCGGTAGTGCCGATGTGCTGGAGGCGGCGGGTGTGAACCTGGATTTAACCCCTGAGCAGGTGGCGCAATGCATCGAACAAGTCGGTGTCGGTTTTATGTTTGCACCCAAGCATCATAGCGCCATGAAGCATGCGATTGGTCCTCGTAAAGAAATGGGTGTGCGCACCATCTTTAATGTGCTGGGTCCGCTCACCAATCCCGCGGGAGCGCCAAACCAGTTGCTGGGGGTGTTCAGCAATCATTGGGTGGGTCCGCTAGCCGAGGTGCTGGGGCAGCTGGGTAGCGAACATGTGATGGTAGTGCATGCCGAAGATGGCATGGATGAAATCAGTATTGGCGCCGCCACCCGCGTAGCGGAACTCAAAGACGGTGAGGTATCGACCTATAACATCACGCCGGAACAATATGGTATGGATCGAAGCGACGTATCGATGCTCGCGGTGGATGATGCGCAGCAGTCCCTCGCAGTGATTAAAAAAGTATTTGCCAACGAAGCCGGTTCGGCACGAGACATCGTGGTGTTGAATGCCGGTGCAGCGATCTATACGGCAGGTTTAGCGGAAAATATCCAGGGTGGTATTGAAACCGCCAAACAAGTCATTGCCAATGGTGAGGCGGCGAAGAAACTGGATGCCCTGATTGAATTTAGTAAACAGCTTTCGTCATAGATCTTATGTCTGACACGCCGGATATTCTTAAAAAAATTCTCACTCGCAAACATGAGGAAATCGCTGAGCGTTCCGCAAAAGTGAGCCTGCAGGAATTGCAAGCGCGTATTGCAACGTCATCGCCCTCTCGCGGTTTTGTTAATGCGATCGAAACCGCGATCAAGCACGGTAAGCCTGCGGTGATTGCCGAAATCAAAAAAGCCTCTCCCAGCAAAGGTGTTATTCGGGAAAACTTCGATCCCGTGTCTATTGCCAAGTCTTACGCAAAGGGCGGGGCTACCTGCCTGTCCGTCCTGACAGATGTGGATTTCTTTCAAGGCGCAGATGCATACCTACAGCGAGCGCGTGAAGCTTGCGGCTTACCTGTCATTCGCAAGGACTTTATCATTGACCCCTATCAGGTATATGAAGCGCGGGCGATCGGCGCGGATTGTATACTGTTAATAGTTGCGGCGCTGGGTGATGATCAACTGCAGCAGCTGTCGTCGCTCGCACACGAACTCGATATGGATGTGCTGGTGGAGGTGCACGACGCAGAAGAATTGCAGCGTGCGTTGCAATTAAATACCAAACTTGTTGGTATCAATAATCGTAACTTGCGTACTTTTGAAGTCAGTCTGGATACGACCATCGATTTGTTGCCGCAGATTCCTGGCGATCGCATTGTGGTCACCGAAAGTGCCATTCATACAGCCGAAGACGTCGCATTGATGCGCCAACATAACGTGAATACCTTTCTGGTGGGGGAGGCCTTTATGCGGGCGGAAGATCCCGGTGCAAAGCTGGCTGAGTTGTTTAGATAGGATCGAAAGGGGACAGATCTATTTTTGGGAAGTTTAGATAATAAGAATTACCCAAATTGTTAAAAAAATAGATCTGTCCCCTTTTACACGTCTTGCAACGATAAAAAAACCCTCTACCAATCGGCAGAGGGTTTTTCGCAAGTGCTAGAGATTATTATTTTTGAGTGGAACTTGTAACAATGATTAACGGGTATTGAATACCACGATGGTTTTGCCGCTGGCGGTAATCAGTCCCTGTTCTTCCAGCGTCTTTAATACACGTCCCACCATTTCCCGCGAGCAACCGACGATGCGTCCCAGTTCCTGGCGGGTAATACGAATTTGCATACCGTCGGGATGGGTCATGGCATCGGGTTCCTTGCACAGGTCGATCAGGGTGCGGGCGACACGACCGGTCACGTCCATAAACGCCAGGTCACCGACCTTGCGGCTGGTTTTCTGTAAACGCAGCGCCATTTGCGATGCCAGTTCGAAGAGAATCTTGGGATCTTTCTCCGCCATTTGACGAAAGCGCGGATAACTGATTTCCGCCAGCTCGCACTGGGTGCGGGCACGCACGAATGCGCTACGGTTGTCCAGATCCGTGAACAGACCCATTTCACCAAAAAAATCACCGGCGTTGAGATACGCCAGTACGATTTCATGGCCTGATTCGTCCTCGATTAATACAGTAACGGAGCCATCCACGATGTAATACAGTACATCCGGTTTGTCGCCAGCATAAATGATCAGACTTTTGCTAGGGTAACGGCGACGATGGCAGTGTTCAAGAAACGACTGAATGGTTTCATTTTCCTTTGGCGGCATTGCGATTGAGTGTGCGTGCATAATTTCACTCGGCCTCTGTTGTCCAGTTAACTTCAAAAAAAGAATTGACGGGCTATCAAGAGATATAAGCTGCCCACCTAACTCTTCGGCAAGACCGAGTCATTTCTTTAAGTAAATCCACAAGATGTTGGTTAAAATGCGCGCAATTACACAAGAAATTGTACGACTTGATCACATTATAAGCATTTCCGTTGTCAACCAAATGCAAAAGCATCATCCCGGATTTCTGGCGTCAGACTTGTGCTGAATCATTAATAAAACTCGAGAGTGTGCTAACCTTGAGCCACATTTTTGGGTAGAGGGTAGTACATGAAAGCACGAGTGAAATGGGTAGAGCAGGCCACATTTGTGGGTGAAAGTGGCAGCGGTCACGCCGTGGTAATGGATGGCCCACCAGACCTTGGAGGGCGGGAGCTGGGTATCCGGCCCATGGAAATGATTCTGTTGGGAACCGGCGGCTGCACCGCCTTTGATGTGGTGCATATCCTGAAAAAAGCTCGCCAACCCATTACTGACTGTGTCGTTGAATTAAATGCCGAGCGCGCCGACACGGAACCAAAAGTCTTTACCAAGATCCATATCCACTTCATTGTGACCGGCCGGGATTTGCCGGAGAAACAGGTGCAGCGTGCGGTGAGCCTGTCAGCGGAAAAATACTGTTCTGCTACCCAGATGCTGGGCAAAGTAGTGGCGATCACACATGACTATGAGATCGTCAATTTGGAAGAGTAATTTGGGAAAAATGAGTGTATGATACGCGCTCTTTTTTTGACCCGGGAAAATACCGTACCCAGGTAGATAGAGTACAGGTATTACAGGTATAAAGAACAGTGCAGCGACCCAATCCAACAGCCGGCATGCGTCACGTGGCATTAAACGTCAAAGATGTGGCGGCCTGTGAACATTTTTACGTGAACCTGTTGGGTATGCAGGTAGAGTGGCGACCGGATCCTGATAATGTATATTTAACTTCAGGCAATGATAATGTCGCCATCCATCGCGCTGCGGAAGAGGCCAGTGGTGCCCAGGCTCTGGACCATATTGGTTTTATTCTGGATCGGATCGAAGACGTCGATGCCTGGTATGAATTTTTGAAGGCCAACAATGTAACAATTAGAAAGGAACCGAAGACGCATCGCGATGGTGCGCGAAGTTTTTATTGCCTGGATCCTGAAGGCGTAACTGTACAACTGATTTATCACCCGCCGTTGGCGAAAGGATAAGTTTATTCTTCAACCTTACCTTGTGGGGTAATAACCGGGGATCGACAAGTGGACGACAAGCTAGCCAAACTCCAGTTAAAAGATTTTAACAACTTAACCAAAACGTTGAGTTTTAATATCTATGATATTTGTTACGCCAACACTCCTAAACAGGTGCAGGAGTATATCGAGTATATTGACGAAGAATATAATGCGGAACGCCTGACCAATATCCTTAAGGAAGTATCCAATATTATTGGCGCAACAATCCTGAATATCGCGCACCAGGATTATGATCCTCAAGGCGCCAGTGTCACCATGCTGATCGCCGAACATCAGGTATCTAATGTTGATGCGTTAAAAACCGAATCACCCGGACCCTTGCCGGACTCGGTTGTTGCCCATCTCGATAAGAGTCATCTGACGGTGCACACCTATCCGGAAAGCCATCCCGACAACGGTATCAGTACCTTTCGTGCCGATATCGATGTATCCACTTGCGGGCAGGTATCGCCGCTGAAAGCCTTGAACTTTCTGATCCACAGTTTCGATTCCGATATCGTTACCATGGACTATCGTGTGCGCGGTTTTACCCGTGATGTGTATGGCAATAAGCACTACATCGATCACGAAATTAATTCCATTCAGAACTTTATCTCGCAAGATACCAAAGACCGTTATCAGATGATTGACGTGAACGTGTACCAGGAAAACATCTTTCACACCAAAATGCGTTTGAAAGAACTGGAGCTGGACAACTACTTGTTTGGTATTTCCGAAGAAGACCTCAAGGAAGAAGAACGCACCCAGATAGAATCCCAGCTGGAATATGAAATGCTGGAGATCTTTTATGGCCGTAATATGGAATAAAACCTTTGCGTTAGCAGCGCTATTACTTTCTATAGCCAATACGCCGTTTTGGTCATGATCTTTGACGTCAGGGTCATGACTGCCTTGATAGGTGTTGGTAACTCGGCTGCGCCGGCTTCCAGTGCTGTGGTGGCATGATGCAGTTCGTCGATTTTCATTTGCTCGAGGATGGCGCGGCTTTTTTCGTCATGTTGCGGCAATTGCTCCAGATGGTTTTCCAGGTGTTTCACCACCTGACGTTCCGTTTCGGTGACAAATCCCAAACTCCATTTGTCCCCTGCCAATCCGGCAATCGCGCCAATAGTAACCGAGCCCATATACCACATCGGGTCGAGCAGGCTGGTGTGGGTGCCCAGTTCTTCAGTGCGGATTTTACACCAGGCGAGATGATCCACTTCTTCCTGAGCCGCTTCTTCCATTTGTTCGCGCACGTTAGCTAATTTGGCGGTGAGCGCCTGACCTTGATATAAACCTTGCGCGGCCACTTCGCCGGCGTGGTTAATGCGCATCAAGCGCCCGGCCAGTTGTTTTTCCGGATTACTTAATTCTTCTTCTGTGTGAGCATCCCCAGGATTGGGACGCGTCGCGTGGTTTTCACCAAATAGCGTGCGCACGCCGTTATCGACATGGGCAATGATATGGTCGAGAAAACTGAACTGTCGTTGGTTCATGAATGCAACATACACCGTCGCGCGCGGCGACTCAATATTGGTTGAAAACTGTGCTGTCTATACGCTTGCTTGCCCGCGGGTTATAATGAGCCGCTGGCCACACACTGCTAACATAAACAATCGGTAAATAAATCAATGTCGTATTATAAACGCCATATCTTTTTTTGTACCAACTTGCGTGAGGACGGCTCACAGTGCTGCCAGCAATGCAATGCGCAGGCTATGCGCGATTATGCCAAGCAGCGCACCAAGGAGTTGGGTATCGCCAGGGGCAAAGGTACGGTACGCGTGAATATTGCAGGGTGCCTTGATCGTTGCGAAGAAGGTCCGGTTGCCGTGATCTATCCGGATGATGTTTGGTACACCTATGTGGATCAAGAGGATATCGACGAGATTATTGAAGAACATCTGGTGAATGGCCGTATTGTCAAGCGTTTGCAGATCTAGTTATTCGTCGCCGATTAGCCCTTCGGATACCTCGATTCGATTTCAACATTAAGCTAAAAGATTACCCATGAGTACAGACTTTACCGAAACCCATCAGGGTGAACTGCATCTTTATGATGGCCTGGAAGAAGTCCCCTGTTCCGGGGAGAATTTTCTTATTCCCGGTCCCACGGGTGTGCTCGAGGCATTGTTAGTGCAGCCCGATTCGTTTAGCGAGGGTGATCCTATTGCGGTGGTTTGCCATCCCCATCCGTTGCATGGAGGCACCATGGCTAACAAAGTGGTGCATATTATTGCGGATACATTTAACCGGCTGGGAATGGCGACTATACGCTTTAATTTTCGAGGGGTTGGGCATTCTGCCGGTCGCTATAATAACGGTGAGGGTGAAGTCGACGACCTGATCGCCGTGGTTAACTGGTTCAGGGAGCGCTACCCCGGTTCCAAATTATGGTTGGCCGGGTTTTCATTCGGCTCCTTTGTAGCATTCGAAGCCCATAAAAAAGTTGAGGCGGAGCGCTTGTTGCTGGTGGCGCCGCCCGTCGGGCGTTTTCCCTTTAATTCCGAACAATGTGTCGAGATTCCCTGGATGGTGATTCAGGGTGGCAAAGATGACGTAGTCTCACCGCAGGATGTTTCAGTGTGGGTGCATCGTTGCCGAAACCGGCCTCACTATGAGTGGTTTGCCGATGCGGATCATTTTTTCCATGGCCGGTTAAGCAGGATCCGGCAGGCCATCATCGATCAGTGGGGAAGTCACATTAGGGATGCCGTGAATAACTGATTTTTACCCCCGTAGCATTCGCTCCTTTGTCGATTTTTCGATAATCACTAAATTAATTTTGGGCTTGACATAATAATTTTTATGATCCACTATCATGGCCGGTGTGCCGTAGACGACTTACCCCATTAGGTTTGTTTGCACACCTCTCTTATCTCTGATGTTTCCACGGTAGCTCATTGTTTTTATTCATGTTGCTGCCGTGGATTTTTTTTGCCGGGAAAGAACATTTTTTCTTTGTGGCAGCTTGCATTATTTTAAAATATAACTATAATCTAATATAGATTTCATGATTAACTCGTGATTCCTCCACAGCAAAATCATCCTCCCTGCTTGGTGGATTTATTAAAGCGCCAAATCCCTAGTTGGCGCTTTTTTTTGTGCGAATTTTGCCAAAGTTTTGCGCTCGATTTTCGCCTTTTCACTGCCAAATCCCTTGACAGTACAGGGCTTAGAACTTATGATCCTGCAGCTTTTCTGGGCTGTTTTTTCAGAAGTTTAACGGAGCACACAATGAAGACTTTTAGCGCCAAACCTGCAGAGGTCCGCCGCGACTGGTTCGTGATCGACGCCACGGATAAAACCCTGGGTCGCATGGCCACCGAGATCGCGCGTCGTTTGCGCGGCAAGCATAAGCCGGAATATACCCCGCATGTGGATACCGGCGATTACATCGTGGTAGTGAATGCAGAAAAAGTGCAGGTAACGGGCAACAAACCAAAAGACAAAATGTATCATCGCCATACCGGTTACCCGGGCGGTTTGAAGTCCATGCCATTTGAAAAAATGATTCAGAGCCATCCTGAACGTTTAATAGAATTAACCGTAAAAGGTATGTTGCCAAAGAATCCTCTTGGCCGGGCAATGCTGAAAAAATTAAAAGTGTTTGCAGGCCCGGAGCATAATCACAGTGCGCAACAGCCCAGGACACTGGAAATCTAAAAACACCAACGGTATTTATTCAACTCATCATTCAAAGCGAAAAAAGATCTAGTTATGGCACAAACTCAACATTACAGCACCGGGCGTCGAAAAAGTTCATCTGCCCGAGTATTCATCCGACCGGGTTCGGGTAACATCACCGTAAACAAGCGTCCGCTAGACCAGTACTTTGGCCGCGAAACTGCGCGCATGATTGTACGTCAGCCATTGCAGTTGACCGAGCTGGAACAGAAATTTGATATCGCGGTGACCGTAAGCGGTGGTGGTAACAGTGGGCAGGCCGGAGCCATTCGCCATGGTATTACACGCGCGTTAATGGAGTACGATGAAACATTGCGTTCAGCATTGCGTAAGGCTGGTCTGGTGACCCGTGATGCGCGTATTGTGGAGCGTAAGAAAATCGGACTGCACAAGGCGCGTAAACGCCCACAATACTCCAAGCGTTAACGCATCCGACACAAAAGCTGCTTTAAAAAAGCCGCGCTTATGCGCGGCTTTTTTTTGGTTGCTTTTTTGTTATTTGGTTAATGCAAACGCCAATTGACTGAATTAATCATTTTATAAACAGCGATTGTTCGCTATGTAACATTTTTACAACGGTCGTAGGCCTAATGCTGGTCGCTTGATGTTGATCTGTTGTACTTTTACAAATAAATGCTATAAATTCCCAGTCAAGCGAAAGAAACCTTTGGGGAGCAATCCAGTATGAAAATGAGACATATTCTAATTTCATTGGCGATAGCCACTGTTACTGGCGCTGCGTTCATAACACCCGCGCGCGCGGAGGTTACCGCGTACGGTATCGCGCAAGTGGAAGTCGCCGCGGTGAGTTGGCAGCAGGAAACAGTCGGTGGTTGTGAGAACAGTAATCAGCCCGTTTTTGATAGTGGGGCTAAATGTGATGGTGTCGATATCCTGGATAATGCGCAAGGTCGTGTTGGATTAAAGGCGGCGGAAGATCTCGGTAATGGCATGACTGGCCTGGCCAAATTCGAATTCAAGGCTGACACCTCAGACAACACCACGAGTGGTAGCAACATTTCGCTGACCGCACGTGAGTCCCTGGTCGGACTGAAGGCTGGCTGGGGTCAATTGGAGCTGGGTAATCTGAAATCCGCATACAAATATTACGGTGGTGTTAAGTACGATCCATTCGTGTCCACGACACTGGAAGCACGAGGAAATGGCGGCATGTCGGGTTCCAGTTCGTACGGCAAATCATCCGCCCTGGGTACGGGTGGTCCATTCCCTAACGTGAGTAATGCCTATGGTCATAACGGTTTCCTTAAACAGATGCTTGGTTATGAATACACCGGTGGTCCTGTGCAAGTGCGTATCACTTATAGTATCGCGGACGGACGCGGCGATTATTCTGGTGGTGTTATGTTCAAGCAAGATAAATTTGAGGTTTTTGCCGCATTGGTTGGTTCAGGCGATACCCTGGATGATGGCGATGGCGAAAGCTATGAGTCGTGGAAGTTGGGGGGCGCCTTTAAAATTGGTGCGCACAAGTTTATGGCTCAATATGAGCAACATGCGTATTCAATTACTAACGCTAATGATATAGAACCCGCGCATATGTTTTTGGGCTGGAACATGAAAATCGGTAAAAATATATTTGTGGTTCAGGGCGGCCAATTCGACAGTGATGACGACACAAGTCCAAATGCTGACACAACCTACGCTACTTTGGGTGTCATTCATAATTTCACCAAGACAACTCGGATCTTTGGCGGGTATCGTATGAGTGACGCTGATGATGATTCAAAAGAAGATGTCATATCAATTGGTCTGCGTAAAGACTTCTAAGCTATTCCTGAAATATTGTAATATATGAATACACTAAACGGGGCCTTTGTGCCCCGTTTTCTGTTGAAATGCTTCGACCTTTTCCTTTGTATTTAAATGTACATACCGCAGCGCGGGCGTGTTTGTTATGATTGTATTTTAGAGTCATTGCTGGATTAGTATATGTATTTTAGTAAGGGATTTTTTATTTTAATTTGTATTTTTCTACTGGTATTGGCCGGCTTGGTCGGTTGTGCAACAGAGCCGGTAAAGCCAGCCGAGACTGGAATCTACTGGCCAAAGGCCCCGGAAATCCCCCGTTACGTTTATGAAGGCACGTTGCGTTCCAGTAACACACTGCAAGAAGAAGATGCAGCGAATCAGTTGCGTAGCATGGTAACGGGTGCTAATAAAACAGATCAACTGACATTTTCCAAGCCTTTTGATGTCGCAGCTCGTGAGGGCAAGATAGTGGTTACCGATTCTGTGTATCGCATCGCTGTGATGTTCGATGTGCCGCGACGCAAGGTTTATCCATTCGGCCACCGAGGTGACGGTAAAGGTGACGGCGCGCTGAAGAAACCTATCGGTGTGGGTATGGATGGCAAACACTGGACCTATATTGCTGATGTGAGTGATCAGGATATCAAAGTATTCGATCCCCTGGGTATGTATATTAAATCGATCGGCGGCAAAGAAGTTTTTCAGCGACCCATCGATGTTGCGGCGAACGAGGCTGGCGACCGAATTTATGTGTTAGATGCAGGCGGCATTAATTCCGAATGGCATCGCGTTATCCTCTTCGATGAAGAAGGTAATAAAATTAAAGAAATCGGGCGCCGTGGGGCCAATCCGGGCGAGTTTAATCTGCCAACGCAGTTGACGGTAGCACGCGATGGAACGCTATATGTTCTTGATGCCGGCAATTTCCGGGTTCAGGCATTTTCACCCGAAGGCGAGTTTTTGCGAACCTGGGGCAAGGTGGGTAGAAATTTGGGTGATTTTGCGCGACCAAGAGGTATTGCGACGGATTCACAGGGTAATGTGTATGTTTCCGATGGCGCATTTCGTAATTTTCAGATATTTGATAGCGAAGGCAAGCTACTTATGTTTATTGGCGAACCTGGTCTTGAAGATAAACCCGGTCAATATGTGTTGCCGGCAGGTATAGCAGTGGACGACACTGATCGGGTATACGTGGTAGATCAGTTGCATCATAAAGTAGATGTTATCCGCAAATTATCAGAAGAGGAAATTAGTCAAATTATGGCGAGTCGGGAGGCGGCAATAAAACAACAAGCCGCCAAAGCTGCTGGCACTGGTGAGACTGCAAACTCATCGGTGGTGAAATAACGCGCCACTGGACGTGGCTTGTTGTTAAAGTGTGCAGAAAGCTGAGTAGTATCTTAAATGAAAAAGTAGCTTAATGCCGCAATGAAAGTAATAAAACCTTTTAACTGATTATTTCAAAAAAGAAAATTTGCGTATATAAGTTCGTAAGTGAAAATTAAGTAGTTTAGAGAATGCCTGTTAAGTAGATTCAAAAATGTATATTTTAAAGTCAAATAATGGCTATTATTTGATATATTTTTTGATGATTTTAACAGCTTTGCTCAGAAACCGATAAAACATCGGTTGTCGATCATTTTGACATCAGAGTGGATGTTTGAACGACAATCATCCAGTTGTTTTTATTCGATAAATTAAATGTCATGAAAAATTTCTAAAATCATATAAAAATAAATTTAAACCTTGGTATTTTGTTGACATTAATCTTAAGCACATGGTACAAAAGCCACTACTGAGTGAACTATCTTTGTTTTTAATAATAACTACCCAGGAACGGTGGTTAATCTCACAGAGCGAGAGGCAGGGGGTTACATATGAACCATAAACTATTTACTAAATCTGCGTTATGCGCTGGTATTGCCGGTGCGACACTAGTCGTTTCAAGTGCCGCTCTTGCTGCGCCAGTAGGTGGTACGGGAGATGGTATTGGCCGTGCTATGACCAGTATCTTTGATTCCTATCACAACCTTGGATCTACCAATATTCGTCCCACTACACCAAACGGTGGAACGCCAGCTAACCACAGTGAAGACACAGCAGAGATTTGTGTGTTCTGTCATACGCCTCACGGTGGTGACAACAACGCCGCGGTGCCGATCTGGAACCGCCGTTTAAATGACCCAGCAACCTACACCCGTTATTCGTCTTTAGGTACATCTACCTTTGATGCAACGGAAGCACCAGTAGGTTCTGTTACTATTGCTTGTTTGTCGTGTCATGATGGTACCCAGGCAATCGACTCCGTTATCAACGCGCCGGGTTCAGGCGGGTATGATCCTAACGGTGCGCGAATTGGTGCTACTTTCGTTGGTGATGACCAGGTGAATGGTATGTTGCATCCGGATATCGTGCAAAATCTGGGTACTGACCTGTCCAACGACCATCCGGTCAGTATGCAATACGCTGGTGGTGGTATTAGTACGACAGCGCCTAACGGGCCAAGTAATGACCCGGATTTTCCCGCGGGATCTAATCCTAATCCACATCCGCAAGGTTTCACCTTGAATAATATGCCGGCGCCTACAACTTCGCCAATTACAACCCTTTGGTGGATTGAGCGTCAAGCAGAATCGTTGGTTAACGGTAGCCGTGATAGAACGGATGTCATCTTCTACACTCGTCTGGAAGCAGAAACGGGAGTAGCAGGTGGTGAGCAGCCGTTCGTGGAATGTGGTTCCTGTCACGATCCGCACAACATTGATAATCCAACGTTCTTGCGTGTTTCCAATGGTATTCCTGACTCACTTGCGGCGGATTTCCCCAACGCAGTTAGCCCGGATCGCGGAAGTGCGCTTTGCTTGACTTGCCATATTAAGTAATTAAAGTCACGCAATTGTAAGAAGTACAAAAACTGGCAGCTGAGCGATAATTGCTTGGCTGCCAGTTTTTTTTTGGCTGTGTAATTTTATAAAAATTAAATATGCAAGTTTGTATCATGTTATTTATATTGCATAATGTAACGTCTTTTTTGTTGGTCAAAGTAATTTTGTAAATGTAACTCCTTATGAATGATTTCAAACAAAGATATTGTGCTAACAGGGTTCGCCGCCAGTACTTGGTACCGGTGCGGAATTGGCTAAAACCAGTCATTTTTGTGATATTTTTTTTCGTGGGTATTGCTGCGACATATGCTATTGCGGCTGAAGGTCTGTCAGACGACTATTTTGCCAAGGTCAATGATGAGCTGATTCCGGCAAAGCAGTATTTGGATGCCTTTCGCGAAGGTGTGCGGGAAACGTTTTATCATGGCAAGGTTACCGAAAAAGAACTGGATAAATTTAGGGACAGTGTCGCCCAGAAACTGGTTGACGAGACTTTGCTGGTACAACAGGCACAAAAACTGGGAATCAAGCCCAACCCTGATCAAGTGGCAAAAGAAATTGAAAAACAAACGGCCAAGTACCGCAAACAACAAAACTGGGAAAAAGGTAAAGATGCGATCATTGCATCAGTGAGGCCTGCCATTGAGATGGAAAATGTGGTTGAACAACTTAAACAACAAACAAAAAATGTTCCTGAGCCTTCCTTAGGCGAGGTCAAGAAATATTACAAAGACCATGCTGATAAATTTACCGCGCCGGAAAAGTGGAATGTTTCCATCATCCTGCTAAAGGTGGAGCCATCTTCGCCGAGCTCCGTTTGGCAGGAGGCTTCCGAGCTTGCGGATGACCTGGTGCGCCGGTTGCGTGAAGGTGAGAATTTCGAGGAGCTGGCTCGTATCCACTCAGGGGATGAATCAGCTGTCGAAGGCGGAAATATGGGCTACATTCATACCGGCATGCTTTCCAAGCCCGCGCAAAATGTATTAAACACAATGGATATAGGTCAGATTTCTGAACCGGTTATGATTCTCAAAGGTGTTGCGATATTCCGCTTAAATGGGATCCAGGGGTCCCGGCTGAATGACTTCGAGAAAGTCAAAGACCGGGCGAAGGATTTGTTGTATCGACAATTAGGTGATGAAGCCTGGGAGAATCTGATTATATCGCTGCGCGAGAATTCCAAGATAGACATTAACGATAAGGTAGTTAAAAGCGCAACGACGGGTCCTCGCCCGCAAACTTGACAGTATTGCTTTTCGATAGTTAAGGTCGAAATATGGGTCGGTGCTTAATATTCGATAACAATAAATCGGACGCAATAGATATCCCTCTATGTAGCAAAGAGACATGCGGCTAAAACATTTACATGGATATGGCAGCTAGCATAGACTTCAGGTAAGAGCATGAGCAGCATTTAATAAATAGATAGAGCTGAAAAAACAATAAAATAATATTTTTGTTTAGCTCTTGATAACGACGCGTTGGGGGGGGCGAGCTAAATTCGGTTCACATAGTCAACAATCAACTGATTGGATTGGTTAAGAGACCTGGTGCTCGCGACCATGGTGGGTTGGACC
>Ga0209742_10000470_pt1 | contig 21309 bp, 19 predicted proteins | sample DeeMarSeWOR38_10_FD_187462 | JGI IMG/M metagenome (GOLD analysis project Ga0209742, IMG submission 187462) | Marine sediment microbial communities from White Oak River estuary, North Carolina - WOR-3-8_10 (SPAdes) (version 2) | ecosystem: Environmental > Aquatic > Marine > Intertidal zone >... | reverse complement strand
TGGGGTCAAGTATGGCTATCGCACCCCCGAAAGAGTCGATTACCTTCCTGAGTTGTATCGCAAGACCCGCGCTGAGGGTTTCGGCCCCCAACCAAAACTGCGCATTTTGATGGGAATGTACGTCAGCGCTGCGCAGTACAGCGAGCAATATTACAACCGCGCTCTGCGCGTACGCACGCTTATTAGGCGTGATTTTGAGCAAGTCTTTGATCCGCAGGGTCCTTACCGCTTGAATGCTTTGCTCACTCCCACGACGCCGACGACCGCCTTTCCGATGGGAGAAGTGTATGGGGATTCCGTCCTCATGCAGTATGCAGATCAGCTGACAGTGCCGGCAAATCACGCCGGGGTGCCGGGGCTATCCATTCCAGTTGGTTTTGATACACAAGGGCTGCCCATCGGTGCCCAGCTGCTCGGTCCTGATTTTTCTGAGCTGACTTTGCTGCAAATCGGTCGTGCTTACGAGCGAGCTTCCGAGGGAGAAGATTGGCGCCAGCGTCGGCCAACAGTTGTCGCGCAAGGTAAGTGACAATAATATTTGATCTTCTTTTTACACCAGTGAATTGACAACTTGCTACCCATGCCTGAATATGAAGCGATAATCGGCCTCGAAACTCACATCCAGCTCAACACCAGGACAAAAATATTTTGCTCGTGTAAAGCTGATTCATGGAACGATCCGCCGAACACCAACATATGCCCGGTGTGTAGCGGATTACCAGGTGTGTTGCCCGTATTAAACGATACAGTTGTAGAGAAGGCCGCACTGCTGGCAGCGGCGATGAAAGCCTCTATCGAACCCGTATCCTATTTTGATCGCAAGAATTACTTTTATCCAGATCTCCCGAAGGGTTATCAGATCTCCCAATATGATATGCCCCTCGCGCTTGGCGGTTACCTGGACCTGCCTATGCCTGAAGGATATACGCGCCGGATTGATATTCATAAGCTGCACATCGAAGAGGATGCAGGCAAGACTAAGAATGAGAATGGACAGCGCCTGATCGACTTCAATCGTTGTGGTGTGCCTTTAGTGGAGATGGTCACCGGACCTGATCTACGGTCGGCAGATGAAGCTGCCCAATATCTTCTCCGCCTGCGGCAGCTCCTGCGCTGGTTGGATATTTCTGAAGCAGATATGGAAAAAGGTCACTTACGGGCAGATGCGAATGTTTCAATCCGTCCTAAGGGAGCTGATCACTTAAATCCTAAGACCGAGATAAAAAATGTCAACTCCATAGTAGCCTTGCGCGATGCAGTCCAGGCGGAGATCGATCGCCAAATCCAGCAGGTTGAAAGCGGAGGGAAAATTGAGGCCTGGACCCTGGATTGGGATGACAATGCGGGTGTCTTGCGCAAGATGCGTTCTAAAGAAACTGAGGCCGATTACCGCTACTTCCGCGAGCCGGATTTGTTGCCGGTGCGCATTGATGATACCTGGCGGGAGGCTATCCTTGCTCAATTACCTGAATTACCTCTAGAACGCCGGGCGCGCTTTATGCGGGAGTACGAATTGCCGGAGTATGATGCAGATATTTTGACCGGAGAGCGCACGCTCTCTGATTACTTCGAGCAGGCTGTCCAGGCCTACGGTGGTGATCCGAAACGCGTCTCTAATTGGGTGATGAACGATGTCCTGCGCCTGATAAATGATCGAAATGTCCCTGCTGAAAAGCTGCGCATAACGCCGGAGTACCTGGGGGAGATCATCAAGCTGGTCGACTCTGGCAGGATCAACACCTCCACCGGCAAATCTCTAGTTGAGAAGGTAGAGGATACGAACCAGTCACCAGATGAGATCGTTACGGCAGAGGGATTGGGGGTGGTCAGCGATGACGCTGCCCTGCGGGGGATCATCTCTGAGGTGATCGAAGCAAATCCTGAGCAAGTTTCAACTTACCAGGGCGGCAAAACAACTATCATTGGTTGGTTCGTAGGCCAGGTGATGAAAAAATCCCGTGGTAAAGCCGATCCGCAGCTGACCCGATCGATCCTCGAAGAACTGCTCTCCAAGTAAACTTTAAGTTCTGTGATCTAATTTGGTTTCCTTCTTAGAGATTCCCATTTTTGGTTTTCGCAAAGATCATGTTTAACCTGCGACCAGCCACAGAAGACGATATTAAAACCATTCGTCAATTGGTGCGTATTGGCCAAATTAATCCCACCGGATTGAAATGGCACCGCTTCGTTGTGGCTGAGACACCTGGGGGGCAGGTGATCGGCTGCGGCCAAATTAAATCACACAGCGATGGCTCGGATGAACTGGCTTCGATCGTCGTGCATCCCGATTGGCGCGGACAAGGTGTGGCACGGGCAATCGTTGAACGTCTCCTAGGGGCCCATTCAGGGGATCTATACTTGATGTGCCGGGCGAAGATGGGTCCGATGTATGAAAAATTTAATTTTCACCCCGTTGAAGTGGAGGGGATGCCGCGCTACTTCCGCAGGATTATGCGAATGCTAGGTTTCTTGGATCGAGTGCGTAGCGATGAGGAGGGGGTCTTGATCATGAAGCGCAGTGGGGACTCCTAGCGGTTGGCGTATCTCCGCTTCCGGTTTGGGGGGCATGCGGCTCATGGCGTATTCAGCCAGGGCAGTGATCGTCAGGCTCGGGTTGATGCCCGGGTTTGCTGGGACGATCGAGCCATCTACCACATACAATCCCGGGTAATTGAAGACCTGGCAATCCAGGTCGATAACACCTTCAGAATCATCCATACCAATTGAACAACCTCCAAGGAGATGCGCTGTGACTGGCACATTCAGTAATGATTCGTAAAGCGAACTTACTGGGATACCATTTGTCTCTCGAGCAAAATCGTTAACTATCTTGTGCCCAATTTCAATGGTGTGTGGGATTGTTTTTTCCTGATCTGATACTGATATTAAGTTCCGTCGGAAAAGGGTTAGAAAGCTGCGCCCAAGCTGCAAGTGAATCTGGTTATCTTCTGTTTGCATCACAAGAAATATGGTTGACCGGTATGCCCAACCTGGAATAAAGTAATTTCTAAGGAAATCAATGGGATGGAAAACAATTTTGGCCAATGTTCGAAAAATTCTCGTCGGAACGCTTCCTCCAGGTTGAATAAGAGGTCCTGCAAGCAATCGTATAAAAGATGAACCATCTGGATAGCGCACCGGCTCAGCAGCAGTGACCTCATCGGGTTGGAATACCGAGGTGATTGCCAGTCCTTCTGAATAATTAGTAGTTAATTCTCGATTGATCACCCCGAACAGTGTTTCGCTATTGGTTCGAACCATATTGCCAAGCTGTAGAGAGATCTTTGGCAAGGATCGGGTGATATCCCTACATCTGAATAACAGCCTATTAGTCCCTAAAGTTCCTGCCGAGACGATGACATTACGCGCTTTCACACTGTGTTCTGGTTTGGTGAGCCAGGCTGTTGTTCTCTTGTATACGACCTCGTATCGAGCACTATCCTGTTGAGATCCATCTAAAGGTTTAATATCGTGGACTTCGCATTCAGGCCATACCTGCGCTCCCCATTTCTCTGCAAAATAAAGATAATTTTTAACCAGGCTGTTCTTGGCATTGTGTCTGCAACCAACCATACATCCCCCGCAGTAAATGCAGCCTTGTCTATTTGGCCCTTCACCACCGAAGTACGGATCTTTGACTGCTTGACCCTCTTTGCCCTTCTCTCCAAAAAAAACACCAACTTCAGTTGTGCGGAAAGTATCACCGACGCCTTCCCGAACCGCCATTCGCTTCAGGATTTCGTCAGCTGCCCATAGATTCTGGCTCTGATTCACTCCCAGCATAAACCGGGCCTGATCGTAATGTGGCTTGAGGACAGATTTCCAATCGGTTACATTTTTCCAGCCTGGTTGATCGAAATACTTTTCCTCAGGCTCCATAAGGACGTTTCCATACATCAAGCTGCCGCCGCCAACTCCATCACCGTGCAGAACCAGGACATCCTTCAGCAGAGAAAACTGCATGATGCCGAAACATCGCAGTGCAGGCAACCACAAGTACTTCCAAATATTCCAGTTGGTTTTTGGGAAATCTTGGTCCCGAAAGCGCTTGCCGCGCTCCAGCACCAAGACCTTGTAGCCTTTCTCCGTCAGGCGCATGGCAGAAACGCTGCCCCCAAAGCCAGAGCCGATGATGACGAAATCATAGACTTGATCGTTTATGCTGTCAGTCACTCTGATATCTCCTGGTTCATTGAATCATGATGTCATAATTTGTATTTCTACTTGCAGAGAATGGTGAAGGGAGTATACCTCATGGATGGCATAAAAGCATTCATTATCGACCAGATGTACCAGGATACCATTGACCAACCACTCACTAATCACTCCCGGTTTAGTCATTTCACTTTGGCTGAGCAGAGCCAGGCTCTTTTCCAGACATCGCCGTTCTTGCCTCTACCAAAGTAAAACAGGTATTGCTCAAGCTACCGATGGTCGACCTTGATTTGGTTTAACAGCTCGTCTTTGGTCGTGTCGACCTAAAGTTTAATGGATTAATTGTTTACTTCTGCTGCCTGACGGGCAAGAGCGATCGCGCCCAAGATACCTGACTGGTTCCCCAAACCTGGTGGAATAATGTAATCATCTATATCCTGCTGAATGTCTTCCGCCAGGATGTAATTGTTGAGCAGCTCCTGGACGCTCTGGCGGATAAGAGGGAACAGCTGCTCTTGCTCCATCACGCCACCACCTAGGATGATCCGCCTTGGTGATAAGGAACAAATCAGGTTGACCAAGCCAAAGGCCAGATATCGGGCTTCAAGTTCCCAGGCTGGATGGTCGGCCGGTAGCTGCTCTCCTTTCATTCCCCAGCGAGCTTCGATGGCAGGCCCAGTTGAAAGTCCTTCCAGGCAATCGCCATGATAAGGGCAAATACCGGGGAAAGGATCTATTTCCCAGTCATGCGGGATGCGTAGATGGCCCATTTCCGGGTGAACCAATCCATGGATCAGGCCATTGTTAACCATGCCCCCCCCACCGATTCCGGTACCAATGGTCAGGTAGATGAAGTCTGATATTCCCTGGGCTGCACCCCACCAGGCTTCGCCTAACGCCGCTCCGTTGACATCCGTATCAAAGTCGACCGGTATATTGAATGCTTCTTTGAACGGACCGATGATATCGGTATTCGCCCAATCCGGTTTCGGGGTTGTTGTCAGGTAGCCATAAGTGGGGGAATCTGGATTCAGATCGAGCGGACCAAAGGAGGCGATGCCGATCGCGGCCATCCCGCCGAAATCAGCTTCACGATCCTGGAAGAATTCAATCGCCCTTTTGATTGTCTCGTCTGGATGTGAGGTCGGAATTCGTGTGGAGGCGAGGATATCTGGTGGATTCTGAGCGAGAGCACAGATCCATTTTGTACCGCCTGCTTCAATCCCTGCAAACAACTTTTTCATCGCCACAGCCTTTTTTGCACCTCAATAACCCTTCCAACGTTACCTGGGTGTCAATAATTATATACCGTGAAGGATACTTAAAAAAAGATCCCCTCCAGGAACTACGATTTGGGGAGGGGATGACGACAAGAAAAGGAGGATCTTATGCCCAAAAGAGCGTACCGGCTGGATCTTGGATGCCAGCTTCTTTCAACATGGCGATCCCTTTTGCCAGCCCTTCATCTGAAGACATCAGGGCGTCCTCGTGTTCGATCGAGATCACATAGTCGTATCCGACCAGTCGCAGGGCACTGATGATATCCTTCCAGGTCTTTGCGTCGTGACCGTAACCAATGCTGCGGAAAGTCCAGGCGCGAACGGGTATCTGGCTGTAAGGTTTACTATCATTGACTCCGTTCACCATGACATTGAAAGGATCGACATACACGTCCTTACCGTGAACATGGAAGATGGCCCCATCTAATTTGCGGATGGCAGCCACCGGATCGACGCTGTTCCAGAACAGGTGGCTGGGATCGAAATTGCATCCCAGGACAGGTCCCACCGCCTCCCGCAGTCGCAGCATGGTTTCGACATTATAGACCAGCATCCCGGGATGCATTTCAACGGCGATCTTCACCCCGTGTTTTGAGGCGAATTCCCCAGCACCTTTCCAGTAGGGAACACCTACCTGGTTCCACTGGTAATCCAATATCCTGGTGAAGTGATCTGGCCAGGGGCAGGTTACCCAGTTGGGCTGGGTATCCGTGGAGGAACCTGCTGGCAATCCGGAGAGCACGTTCACCACTGGAACATCCAACATCTGCGCCAATCGAACAGATTTGCGGAATAGCTCATCCGATTCCCTGGCAAGCGCCTGATCAGGATGCAGCGGTTCATAGTGACAGCTCAAGGCGCTCAGGATCAAACCTCGCGACTGAATGGATTCCAGATAGGTCTTGCGCTTCTCTGCACTCTCCAGCAGTTCATCTACCGGGCAGTGATGGCTGCCGGGATACCCACCTGTGCCGATCTCAACCGCCGTTACGCCGGCTGCGACTGCCTTGTCCAATGCTGCTTCGAATGGTAAATCTTGAAATAGAACTGTGAACACACCGATGCGCATAGTATTCTCCTTACCGTATATTGATATCTAGCTCATGTATATGAAATTGCATCTTGTTGCCGACGCAGCTGTACCACCTGGCTGGTTTCGTCAAGTTTTACGTCGCGCCAGGTCAAGATTTGACCAGCTTGCACAGGATGAATCACTTCAGCTCCGGGAGCTAAGCCAACCGGTAGCGCATCCAGTTTGCGCGTTACTGCTGCCTCTTCGATCAGACCATAAAATGTGTACCCGCCAAATTCATCCAAAATCTCTCCAGGTTTCAGGTCGCGTTTGGCGAGCGTCATCACATCCGCAACAGGCTCATCTCTTGGCACGAGCGTCCTCTGCTGATACAGATGGGCGCGGGCTACTGAGATGGGTGCCTCCAAAAACCAAAGATGATAGGGCCGGAAAAAGGTGAAGTATTTACCTTGACCCACTTTAAGATATTGCAGATCATCGCATATGCGTTCATCTTCTATGCGAACAGTGACGAACACACCACCGGCCATAGAATCGCCCTGCACGAAGTCGATCGTGCCGGGACGTGTGGTTATGCCGCCGTCCTCTTCTAATGCAAACACCTGTGAAACAGTCTCGAGGGTCGCCTCTGGTCCACACATACCACGTTGCATGGGGCGGCAGCCGGTGGCATTGGCCGCACAGGTCATTTCAAACATGGTCTTGGTGCCATCCACGTATGAAGCCACCTGATAAGGGTTCTTGTGCGCCTTTCTAGCCGATTCAGCTACGGTGTCGGGATTAGCTGCTGGATTGAGCGGGTTGTTTTTGCCCTTGCCGATCACGATTGGCTCGTAACCCAACGACATCACGAAATCCCACAGCTCCATCAGGCAGCCAGGCTCATCACCAGAAGAGACGGTATACAAAATGCCGGATTGTTGGGCCAGCCGATGAAGTATATGCCCCACGGTCACATCCGCTTCGATGTTCACCAGGACAATATCTTTGCCGTATTGAATGCAGGCGTGGGCCGTCTCGGCTCCTGTGGCTGGGGAGGGGGTGATATCAGCCACAATATCGATCGAATCTAATTGGGGGGCCAGGGTGTATGAGCCGCTGATCACTCGCTTGCCAGCGCGCAAGGCGTCTTCTGCTGGGCCAATTGCCTCTGCTTCAAGGATATCCTCGGGTTCTACCCCGGATGCGATGAAGGCCTCCCTGGCAGCCTCCAAATTTGTATCCGCCAGGAGGTTAACCCGCATTCCATTAATGTGAGCTACCTGTGCCACGAATCCGCTTCCTATCCACCCTGCACCGCTCACTCCAACCTTGATTGGTTTGCCCTCGGCTTCCAGCTTGGCCAAATCTTGATGGAGCATTAATTCACCTGTTCTTTATATTCACTTTTAGCTTCTTTTATTAGGTGATTCACCTATTCTTTGCGGCGATGACTTCCCGCGCGGCTTTTAAGATATCATTCGATGTCAAGTGATACTTCTTCAAGAGGTCTTCCGGATCAGCGGATTCTGGGAATTCGTCCGCTAAACCGACGAAGCGCATGGGAACCGGGTGGTGTTCCGCGACCAGGCGGGCGATATTGGCCCCCATGCCTCCTTGCAGTAAGTGTTCTTCTGCCGTAACGATGGCGCCTGTCTCTTGTGCGGCTGATTTAATGGTTTTGATATCCATAGGACGGATGGTATGCATGTCCACCACTCGCGCCTGCAGGCCACCTTCGGCCAGAGCAGCGGCAGCATCGAGAGCCATACCGACCATCAGCCCGCAGGCGATGATCGTTACGTCCGTTCCCTGGCGTACGAGGTTCGCCTCACCGATCTCGAACGGGGTGGCTTCCTCGGAGTAGATCTGCGGCATAGGCACCCGGCTGGAACGCAGGAAAACCGGCCCAACGTGATCTGTCGCTGCCCTGACCGCAGCCCGCATAGAAGCCGCATCGCTGGGCACCAATATCACCATTGTAGGTAGGCCACCCATCAAGGCCAGGTCTTCGATGCCCATCTGGGTGGGACCATCCTTGCCCAGTGTAATGCCTCCGTGGCTGCCCAAGATCTTGGCATTGATGTTCGATAAGGCTACCGCCAGGCGAATCTGGTCATAGGCATTACACAGCAGAAAGGAGGAGAAGCTGGTGATCCAGGGGATCAGGTCACAAGCCGCCAGGCCTGCTCCAACTCCAACCAGGTTGCTCTCCGCGATGCCGATATTGAAGAACCGCTCGGGGAATTTGTGGCGAACATGATCTGTCTTCGTGGAATTACTCAGGTCACCATCCAGAACCACCACCTTCGGGTTATCTTTGCAAACGGCCAATAAAGCCTTTCCAAAGACATCCCGCATGGGTTTGCCAAGTGACAAACCTGCTTTAGCTCCTACTTGCATAGGATCTCCTCCCGGGCTTTTACAGCCTGTTCTGGGTTGAGAGCCCTTCCATGAAAGGTGAAATCCGCTTCAATGAAAGAAACGCCTTTACCCTTGATTGTGTGAGCGATGATGATCGCAGGTTGATTTGCAGCTGCACGTGCAGCCTGCAAGGCTTGAATGATCTCCCTCATATCATGCCCATCTACTTCGAAAACCTGCCATCCGAAGCTCTCCCACTTTGAAACCAATGGCTCGAGAGCCATCTCGCGGCTGATCGGTCCTGTCTCCTGATACTTGTTGTAATCCAGGATGGCTATCAGCCGATCCGCTTTGAAATGCGCCGCAGCCATGGCGGCCTCCCAAATCTGGCCTGCTTCGCATTCACCATCGCCCAACAAAACATAAACGTGGTAATCCAAGTGGTTCAGACGGCCGCCCAAGACATGCCCCAATCCTATTGAAAGACCCTGACCTAAGGATCCCGTAGTGGCTTCTACGCCTGGAAGCAGCCCCTGGATCGGGTGACCTTGGACCGGACTATCTATCTTACGCAGCTCCCAGAGCAGCTGGCGGTCGAAGTATCCTGCCCGGGCCAAAACCGCATAAAGTAGGGGTGCGGCGTGACCTTTACTCATGATGAAGCGATCGCGCGCCGGCCACCAAGGATCATCTGGACGGTAGCGAAGTTGACCAGCAAAATAAAGGGCAGTCAGGATCTCCACTGCGGAGAAGGAACTCGATGGATGACCTGACTCAGCTTTGGTGGTCATATCGAGGATGTCGAGTCGCAGATCTCTGGCTATCTCTTTCAATGTCTCTTGCTGGATTTGAGTTACTTCCATATGATCTCCATTCAGACTCAATGTTGGCTGAGGAATTCTTCCACTTGATGCGCATATGGCAGGGCAGGGATGACCCCTTGCGTCAGTGAGGTCAGCGCGCCAACCGCATTTGCATAATTTAACGCTCCGGATAATCGCGCCGGGGAGAGATCCGCTAACATCTTTCCATCTTTGACCAGCTGGAACAACAAACTAGCGATAAATGCATCTCCACACCCGGTAGCATCGACCGTCTCTACCTCGTATGCGGGGATGAACTCGCTATACTGCCCGGTTTGGAAGAAACTCCCTTTGGCTCCCAGGGTGACCACGCATAGCTTTGGTCCTTTCCTCAACAGGGAACGGCTGGCTGGATCTAAATCATCACTACCGGTCAATAAAGCTAACTCTGTATCGTTGACTTTGACCAGGTCAACTTGGGGGATGGTTTCCAGCATGCGCAGTCTGGCTGCCTCCTGGCTTTGCCATAAGGCAGGTCGGTAGTTGACATCGAAGGAGATCATGGCTCCTGCAGCCCGGGCGATCTCGATCGCTCGCAGCGTTGCGCTGCGAATCGGTTCATCGATCAGACTGAGCGATCCAAAATGCAGGCATTGTGTCTCCTGGAGAAGTGCCCTATCCAATTCTTCCGGGCTGAGCAGCATATCCGCGCCGGGATTGCGGTAAAAAACGAATTCAGCAGTGTTGACATCCGGCATGGCGATGAAGACCAGGGTTGTGCGTGCTTGGGTATCAAAACGCATGCCGCGCGTGTCAACACCTTCTTCCTTGAGAACGCCTACCAGGTAGCGGCCGAAGATATCCTCGCCAACCTTGCCAATGAAACCGCTCTGTGCGCCGAGACGAGCGGCAGCAACAGCTGCGTTGGCCGGCGCTCCTCCGGGTTTTGGACGAAATGCGGATACCTCTGTCATGCCAAGGCCTACTTCCGCCGGAAACATGTCGATTAATAATTCACCTAAGCACAGGATTTGCATGTGCCCTGCTCCCCATGAAAGCTAATCATGAAGTTCATTGTATAAGGCGTAACGATCGGCTCGATAATAAATGCGCAGAAATTCGACCGGAACCATCCCCTGGGAGGTGGAGGTGCGTTCGATGAAGAGTAGAGGGGCGCCGGGGGAAATTTCGAGATGTCCGGCCAGTTCTTCGGGTGCCGCAATGGCGTGGATGACCTGCTTGGCGTTCAGGATCTTGATCCCATATTCATTATCCAGCACTTCCCGCAGTGGTTGGCGGGCGTAATCGTGCTGCAGCACATTCTGGCAGTAGCGATGGACTAGATAAGATTCCTCTACGCTCATTGGTTCGCCATCCGCTAAGCGTAATCTGCGCAGACCAGCCAGCTCTTCGCCGGCGGGGACCTGCAGCTTCTGCGCGATGTCTTCTGGCGCGGGAAGTAGAATAGCGGATAAGACTTGCGTTCCAGGGGTAAATTTGCGCTGACGCATATCTTCAGTGAAGCTGACGATGCGGGTCATGGTTTGTTCTAGGGTGGGATGAGAAACAAAGCTGCCGCGTCCACGTTGGCGGTAGATCAAACCCTCCTGGACCAGCATATCGAGCACCTGGCGAACTGTGCTACGACTGACCTGATATTGTTCAACAAGCTCGGATTCTGGGGGGATCATATCGCCTGATTCCCATTCACCTCGAGTGATCTTGCCGCGCAAGATCTCATAGAGCTGCTGGTAGTAGGGGAGTTTGCTGTGACGATCGATGTTTTCAATCAGCATTGGATTAGTTGATTGGTAAGAATTGTTGCTTGACGATTCGGAATAAATGTATTAATATACCAACATTCTAATGTTTGATTTTAATCTAATTCTAATTTGGCGTCAAGGTTTTCCATAATTTGTGGTGGTTGACAAGTGTTGAAATCTTGCTATAATTTAGTTTGTTGGTACAACAAATTAATTGGTGTGGGATACTCCGATTTAGCGGTATTGAAAAATTTGTAGAGTTCTTCCTGTTCGTTGAAGGTTGTCGTCAACTGTTAGTTAATTGCTCGCTACCCCATCATCAAAACGACCTAACGGAGTCGAATGGGCTACGTGGCAGGCGGATCCCGAACAAGTCAATATCGATTTCGTACTGGCGACCAAGCGCTCGTCCGTCAGATTAATTTAGCCGTGATCATGCATCACCTGCGCGAGAATGCACCTATATCGCGGGCGGGATTGGCTGAGATCACCGGTTTGAACAAGACCACCGTTTCCAGTCTGGTGCGGGAGTTGATTGATCGCCAGTTTGTGCATGAGGTTGGTTATGAGGAGCCTGGCGGTGGGCGTGGAGCCGGTCGCCTGGCGATGCTCCTATCACTCAATCCTGATGCCGGATATATCGTTTCGATCGAAATCGGCGTCGATTTCTTGATGGTCATCTGCACCAACTTCGCCCCCCAGATCATCTGGCAGCACAAGGAAAGCATTGATCCAGATATGGGCCAGCAGGTCATTTTTGACCAATTGCTGGCCCTTTTGTATCAGGCGCTCAGTGTTGGGGGTGAATCCTGCGATACCCTGCTGGGTGCTGCGGTCGGGGTGCCCGGTCTGGTCGACCAGGTCAGCGGGACAGTGTTGTTCGCCCCCAATTTGCGCTGGGAGAACGTCCCCTTACGCTCACGCTTGCAGGGTTTCATCGATGCGCCGCTGATCCTGGATAATGAAGCCAACCTGGCCGCCCTGGGGGAACATTATTTTGGGGCTGCGCGTGGTTACAACGAAGTCCTCTACATCAGCGCGGGAGTCGGGCTGGGGGGTGGCCTTGTCCACAGCGGACAGGTGTTCAGCGGCGTGACCGGATTCGGCTCTGAATTCGGTCATATGACCATGGACCCTGAGGGGGAGATCTGCAACTGCGGCAACCGTGGCTGCTGGGAAACGCAGGTCAGCCAGCGGGCGCTCTTCCGCTATTTGCGCAGAGGCGAGGGTCAGGGAAAACATACCACGCTGACTGAGATCACTGGAGGTAACCTGGGCGCATTGACAGTGCCGATGGTGATCGAGGCCGCCCGCAGAGGAGATCGCCTGGCGCTCGAGTCATTCGAGGTACTCGGTCATCACCTTGGGATCGGGATCGCTTCGCTGGTCAACGCATTGAACCCGGAGCTGGTTGTGATCGGCGGGATTTTAAGCATGGCCAGCGAGTTCATCCTACCTGCCGTGGAGAAAGAGGTCCGGCGGCGTTCGCTGCGCTGGAATCGGGAAGCCACCCGAGTGGTCGTGTCCAGGCACGGCCAGCAGGCTTGCGTGATGGGTGGGGTGGCCAGAGTCTTTCAGTCGATCCTGGCAGAACCGAGTGTGGTTCATGGCCAACCATCCAGTACATTGACGATGGTCAATGCCTAGTCGTGTTACTCAGGTATCAAGTAATTATATGAAAGGAGGTGAGGCAAGGGTATCCAATAAGAAAAACTCCAAATCCAATGCACGTACTACTTTAATTAAAATCTTTACTGAAGGAGAAGAACATTATGTTGAAAAAAACATTGCTTGGTCTGACGCTGGTTCTAGTGCTGGTTTTAGTAGCCTGTGCGCCGGCTGCAACAGAAGCGCCTCCTGAAGAAGCGCCCCCTGAAGAAGCGCCGCCGGAGGAAATGCCCGCAGTGGAAGAAATAAACATCATGTGGGCGCAGTGGGACCCGGCCGACTACCTGCAGCAGATCGGCAACATGTACGAAGAGGAGACCGGCATCAAGGTCAACGTGGTTCAGGAACCCTGGGATTCGTTTTTAACTCGCTTCTCAACCGAGATGGCGGCTAAGGGCGATACCTGGGACATGGTGGTCGGCGACAGCCAGTGGCTGGGCCAGGGCTCAACGGAAGGTTGGTATGTCAACATGACCGATTTCCTGGTCGGTGAGGGCATCGCCGACACGGTCACCGAAGCCACCCTGACATACTACGGCGAGTACCCCGGCGCCAGCGGCCAGTACTGGGCCTTCCCCACCGAGGGCGACGCCAACGGTTGGGTATACCGCAAAGACCTGTTCGAGGATCCGGATGAGATGGCTGCCTTCGAGGCAGAGTACGGGTATCCATTGGATATACCGGAGAACTACGACCAGTTCTACGACATCGCCAACTTCTTCACCCGCCCGGATGAGGGTCTGTACGGTGTGGCGATCTACGGCTCGAACGAATACGACTCTCTGACCATGGGTGTTCAGAATACAATGTTCACCTACGGTGGGCGCTGGCAGAACCCAGACACCAACGAAGTGCTGGGGTATACCAATTCACCCGAGAGCATCGCCGGCGTGCAGATGTACAAAGATCTGTGGGACTGCTGCCAGCCACCCGGCATGTCCGCCGCCTTCTTTAACGAAGTCAACGACCAAATGATCAACGGCACGTCCGTCATGGGCATGAACTACTTCGCCTTCTTCCCGTCGCTGGTCAACGAAGCCACCAACCCCGATTACTACGACAAGGTGGGTTTCTTCTCGAACCCGAAAGGACCAGGAGGAGACCAGGCGGCTGCATTGGGCGGACAGGGCATGAGCATCATTGCCTACACCAGTCCAGAACGCCAGGAGGCCTCGAAAGACTTCATCCGCTGGTTCGCCCAGGAAGACGTTCAGGCTGAATGGGCCCGGCTGGGCGGCTATACCTGCAATGCCAATGTGCTCAATTCCCAGGAATTCCTGGACGCGACCCCCTTCAACCTGGCCTTCGCCGAGACGATGGGCTTCGTGGTCGACTTCTGGAACATCCCGATTTACGACCCGATGCTGAGGGACACCACTGTGGCTCTTGGTGAGTTCATCATCGAAGGACAGGGAACTTCCGAGGAGACGATGAACAGGATTGCTGAAGAACAAGATGCGATGCTGCGCGAGGGAGGCTACATCGAATAAACCCATTCCCATGGGAAGCATGTTTACCGGGGAGGCGGCCCAGCCGCCTCCCTAATAAAGCAATCATTGATGTAAATTTTATTAAGGGAGTCATTTAGTGGAGGACAACTCTGTTGTCCTAAGAAGAATCTCCCGGAAAGAACTTGTCAAGCGTTATTTGTAAAGAGATTCTTCGGCCCTGCGGGCCTCAGAATGACATCAATACGAACAAAGTTGTTATTTAAGATGAAAATGGAATTTTTTTGAGTTTTGCTTTTGAAGATTTATTAAACTATTTGCAGTGAAAAGAGTGAGAATCTATAGAGTGAGTAATACTGGTTATATACCTATCTGGAGGAGGCTCAATTGAGTACCAGTCAAGCTACCTCGCAAGCACAACCACGCCAGCGCCACCTCAGCGACCGGGCGATCATCAACCTATTCATCTGGCCAACCCTGATCTTGTTAATTTTGATGAATGTCCTGCCACTGGTCTACAGCCTGTTCCTCAGCTTCACGGAATATTCGGCGGTTCGCTCAGCGGCACCAGTCTGGATCGGCTTGGAAAATTTCATCGACCTGTTGAATGACGAGGATATGTGGCGCTTCTTTGCTACCACCGGGCGTTACGCCCTGATCACAGTCGGCTTCCAGACCATCCTCGGTTTTGGCCTGGCCATGCTGGTGCGGGAGAAGTTCAACGGCAGCGGCCTGGTGACGACCCTGATCTTGATCCCCATGATGCTCTCTCCGGTCGTGGTGGGAAAGTTCTGGGAGCTGATGTACAACCCCACCTTCGGCTATTTCAATTATCTACTCGGCTTTTTCAATCCCGGCACTGGTCCGGATATGCTGGCCAGCAGCTTCGCGCGAGAGTTCGTGCCCAACCTAGCGCTGGTGGCGGTGGCATTGGTCGATGTCTGGATGTGGACACCCTTCGTCATGCTGCTGGTGCTGTCCGGGCTGAAGGCCATCCCCGATTACCTGTACGAGGCGGCGGCCATCGACCGGGCCAGCTCCTGGTTCCAGTTCTGGCGCATCACCGTGCCCCAGGTGCTGCCGCTGCTGATGATCGCCATCCTGTTCCGCACCATCGAAGCCTTCAAGTCCTTCGACCTGGTGATGGGCATGACTGGAGGGGGACCTGGGGTGCAAACGGAGTTGATCGCCATCAACCTTTACCGGCAGGCCATGCTTGGAACCTGGGATACGGGCCGCTCGAGCGCCCTGGCATATATGATCCTGATCGTCATCCTGGCTGTCAGCAATCTTTATATCCTTTATCTGAACCGGATGAAAGGAGAATAACACATGGCGACCTTCAATGAAGTTGGTCCCGGGAAGCCGGTCACTGAATCCTCGCGGGTGGATAAGCTGACTCCACGCTCTCGTCTAACCCACAACCTGCGGGCGATCATCGTGATAGTAATCGCGATCGTGATCCTGATACCGATCTTCGTCATGGTCAATACGGCTTTCAAGACCCGGCCGGAGGTGGTGTCGGTGCCCCCGAAGGTGATCTACACGCCCACGCTGGAAGGATTTGTCTTGTTGTTGACCGAAAGGGCAATCGCCTCGCCTGCCACATTAGAACAGCTGCAGGCCGCGGCGGCGGAGGGCGAACTCGGACTATTCGATCGCATTGCGCTGGAATCCGGACAGGAGATCACCGGCCCCAGCCAATATGTCACCCGCTTGAGAAACTCGGTCATCATCGCCGGTTTATCCACATTAGCCTCAGTGGTCCTGGCTGTATTCGCTGGCTATGCCTTCAGCCGCTACCAGGTGAAAGGCAAGAACGACCTGCTCTTCTTCATCCTCAGCACGCGCTTTCTGCCCGCCGTGGTGGTCACCGTGCCGTTGTTTATCATGTACACCCAGCTGGAGCTGCACGACACGCATATCGGCATGATCCTGCTGTATACCGTCTTCAACCTATCGCTGGCGGTGTGGCTGATGAAGGGTTTCTTCGACGAGATCCCCACCGAGTACGAGGAAGCAGCCCTGGTGGATGGATATTCCCGCCTACAGGCCTTTTTCCGCATCGTCCTACCGCAGGCGGCGACTGGCGTGGCGGCGACGACCGTCTTCTGCCTGATCTTCGCCTGGAACGAGTATGCTTTCGCCCTCATGCTGACCAGCGAAGTCGCCCGCACCGCCCCGCCCAGCATTCCCACCATGCTTGGACGTGGCGGCATCGAGTGGACGGCGATCGCGGCCGGGAGCTTGGGCTTTCTGATCCCGGTGGTCGTGGTGGTTTTCCTGCTGCGCAATTACCTGCTGCGCGGGGTTACCTTTGGAGCGGTGCGGAAGTGAGCAAAGCAAATCTCATTATGTCATTGCGAGCGGAGCTTGCGGAGCGAAGCAATCTCTCTTACATAACGAGGGGATTGCCCCGGTCTGTCCTTTCCCGGGACAGGCTTCGTCGCTATGCTCCTCGCAATGACAATTTCTTAAAAAATTTCTCCTGGACATCTGTCCAGATGAACAAAAAAGTTAGCGGAAAAATTTATGGCAACAATTGAACTCCAGCAAGTTGAGAAGAAATTCGGAGAGCTGCACGCCGTCAAGCCCATGGATTTAACCATCCAGGATGGGGAATTCGTGGTCTTGCTGGGTCCTTCTGGCTGCGGTAAGACGACCACCCTGCGCATGATCTCAGGGTTGGAGACTGTAACCAGCGGTACAATCCTGTTAGGTGGTCGCAACGTGACCTGGCTGCACCCCAGCGAGCGCGACGTGGCCTTCGTCTTCCAATTTTACGCCCTCTATCCTCACATCTCCGCCCGTGATAACATCTCCTTCCCCTTGCGAGCTCAGCGGGAATCGAAGGAGGTGATAGATCAAAGGGTAAAGGAAGTGGCAGCCTTGCTGCGCATCGAGCATTTGCTCAACCAGCGCCCGGGAAACCTGAGCGGTGGTGACCAGCAGCGGGTAGCGTTGGCGAGAGCGCTGGTGCGCAGACCAGAAGCTTTCCTGATGGATGAACCCCTGGGCGCCCTGGATGCCGATTTCCGCGAGAGTATGCGGGCGGAGATCAAGCAGCTGCACATCGACCAGCACGCCACCACCGTCTATGTGACTCATGACCAGATCGAAGCCATGGCCATGGGCGACCGCATCGTGGTCATGTCCGAGGCGGTGGTCCAGCAGACAGGCACCCCGCACGAGGTTTACTACGATCCAGCCAACCTGTTTGTGGCCAGATTCATCGGCAGCCCAGGCATGAACCTGGTTAGCGCGGTTTATTCTGAGGGTGTGGTCAACCTTCCTGGAACTGAGAATCGTTATTCAGTGCCTGATGGATGGGCATCCCCAATCGGCGAGACAATCGGCGGTGAGGGACGGATCGTTCTGGGATTTCGCCCTGAGGCGGCTCGGGTTAAAACGGACGGACCGCTGTCAGGCGAGGTCTATGCCAGCGAGCTGCAGGGCGCCTACTCCGTAATGCATGTTAATGTGAATACGGACGATATCGTCCATATCCGCACCGACCGGCAGATCGATTATCCCATTGGCACTCAGGTTAACTTCGATATCGATCCGCAAATGGTCAGGTTCTTCAACCCGGCGGATGAGGCAGCCATCCAGAAAGAGGTGAGCCAATGAGCAATCTGCAATTGCAAAATGTGACCAAAGAATATCCTGGTGTGACAGCTTTGAAAAAAGTCACCTTCGATGTCCAGGACGGGGAGTTCTTCGTACTGCTCGGTCCCACCGGAGCTGGAAAAACAACCACCTTGCGAGTGGTAGCTGGCCTGACCAAACAAGACGAGGGTTCGGTTTTATTCGACAACGAGTCAGTGGATGAATTCCCCCCTGCCGAACGGGATGTGGCCCTCGTCTTCCAGCAGTACTCGCTGTATCCGACCATGTCGGTTTACGACAACCTGGCCTTCCCGCTCCGATCACCAATGCGGGACCTGCCTGAAGATGAGATCCGCACCAAGGTGGAAGATGTCGCCAAAACTCTGCGCATTGAGCACCTCGTCGAGCGCAAGACCGCTCATCTTTCTGGTGGGGAGATGCAGCGGGTATCGATCGGCCGCGCCATCGTGCGCGATCCGCGCATCTTCCTGATGGATGAGCCGCTCTCCAACCTGGACTTCAAGCTGCGCGAAGCATTGCGGGTGGAGCTGCAGCACCTACAGAAGACGCAGGGTAGCACGACCCTGTTCGTGACCCACGACCAGATCGAAGCGCTCACCATGGCCGATCGGATTGCGGTATTGAATCGGGGACGTATCATTCAGATCGGTACACCGGAGGATATCTATGACCGCCCGGCAACTACCTTCGTCGCCCAATTGGTTGGGACGCCGCGCATTAACCTGATGAAATCCCAGCGGGAAGATGGCACGCTGCGGATCGAGAAAAGCGATCTGCACCTGCCGATGCCGCCAGATTGCGGCGTGCCGGAACAAGTCCAGTTGGGCATCCGACCTGAGGATATTAATATCGATCCTGAGGGCCAATTCAGCGGGCAGGTTGCCATCACCGAACCACTCGGTGTGGAAACAGTGGTTCACATTCGTTCTAAGGAACAGACCCTAATCAGCCTGATCCCTGGATTAGTAGATTATCGCAAAGGGGATGAGGTCAAATTTAATATTCAAAGTGATAGACTGCACTGCTTTGACCTGGATGGAATCCGCGTCCAGATGGAATAACACCAGATATAGGGAGAGAATGAAATGCAGATCGGCGTAAACACCTGGGTGTGGACTTCACCCTTGACGACTGAAGAGCTGGAGAAATTAGCCCCCAAGGTAAAGGATGGGGGCTTTGACTGGATCGAAGTTCCTCTCGAAGGATTGGAAGATATGGACCATAAACGTGGTGCTGAGATCATCAAGGAACACGATCTTGGGGTCAGCGGTTGTGTGGCTATGGGTCCAGACCGAGATCTGATCCATCCGGATAAATCGATCCGGGAGAATGGGATGGCTTATGTGAAGGGCGCCATCCAGGCGGTGAATGACCTGGGAGGGAATAATCTTGTCGGCCCCTTGTATTCCGCGGTCGGGCGCACCTGGCAGTCCACCCCAGAAGAGAGGGCGCGCGATACGGATTTACTGGTCGAGAACTTGAGCGAGCTGGCCCAATATGCTGCGGATTACGATGTCATCTTGTGCGTCGAACCGCTCAATCGCTTTGAGACCAGCTTCATCAACCTGGCTGAGCAGGCGATCCCAATCATTGATCGGGTAGATCACCCGAACTGCCAGATGATGCTGGACACCTTCCATATGAATATCGAGGAGAAATCCCTGGGAGATACCATCCGCGCAGTGGGACCCCGCCTGCGGCACGTACACGCTTGCGAGAATGACCGCGGTGCCCCGGGGACAGGCAATATCCCTTGGGATGAAGTCGCCAAGGGACTCAACGATATTCATTATGATGGCCCGGTGGTGATCGAATCGTTCACTGCCAAAGTGAAAAGCATCGCCCGGGCGGCGGCGATCTGGCGTGCCCTGGCGCCCAGCCAGGACGCGCTGGCCGAAGATGGGCTCCGTTTCCTCAGGCAGCTCTTGAATTAGCCACCAAATCTCACACCTCTGATGTTGATGGGCAGAACGCCCATGGACAAATCATAATCATATTTGAAGGAGAATACAAAATGGCAAGACCTGTCACACTTTTTACCGGACAATGGGCCGATTTGACCCTGGAGGATGTCGCCAAGAAAGCTGGCGAATGGGGTTTTGACGGGCTGGAGCTGGCCTGTTGGGGGGACCATTTCGAGGTGGACAAGGCTTTGGAGGATGATGCCTATGTCCAAACCCGTTGGGATATATTGAACAAGTACAACTTGAAGTGCTTCGCCATCAGCACCCACCTGGTTGGTCAGGGCATCTGCGATTTCTCGATCGATGAACGCCACCAGAGCATCCTGCCTTCCAGATTGTGGGGAGATGGCGATCCAGAAGGTGTCAGGCAGCGCTGCGCGGAAGAGGTCGCCAATACCGCTCGCGCGGCTGCGAAATTTGGGGTCAAGGTCGTCAATGGTTTTGTGGGCTCCAAGATCTGGCATGTCGTCGCAATGTTCCCTCCAGTACCTCCCGAAATGATCGATGATGGTTATAAGGACTTCGCCGATCGCATGAACCCGGTCCTCGATGTATTCGACGAGCATGGCGTTAAATTCGCTCTGGAGGTGCACCCAGGAGAGATCGCTTACGATTACTGGACGACCAAACAAACGCTGGAAGCGATTGATCATCGCGATGCCTTCGGTCTCAACTACGACCCGAGCCACCTGTACTGGCAGAAAGTTGACTGCGTGGAATTCATTCACGAGTTCGCCGACAAAATCTACCATATGCATGTCAAGGAATCGGTGCACGTACTCAACGGTCGCAATGGCATCCTCGGATCGCATTACTTCTTTGGTGATCCTAAACGTGGCTGGGATTTCGTTTCACCCGGCAGAGGCGGTGTGCCTTTCGAGAAGGTATTCCGTGCATTGAACTCTATTGGTTACAGCGGGCCGCTCTCCGTGGAGTGGGAAGACAACCGCATGGATCGCGAGCAAGGTGCTCCTGAGGCATTGGATTTGGTGCGTAAATTGGACCTGGTCCCCGCTGAAGGATTGTTCGAGGAGGCATTCCTAACCGACGAGTGATCACAAGTCACTATGCAAAGATTATTTCAGGTAGGGTGGTGAATTGATCCGATTTCACTACCCTACCGAAACAAATGATTTGTATATTTAATTCTTGGAGGATCCTATGAGCGAAAAAACAAGTTTCACCAGCATGGCTGGTCCAAAAGCGGAAGGCGAGGCCCCCG
>Ga0209742_10000468_pt1 | contig 21347 bp, 21 predicted proteins | sample DeeMarSeWOR38_10_FD_187462 | JGI IMG/M metagenome (GOLD analysis project Ga0209742, IMG submission 187462) | Marine sediment microbial communities from White Oak River estuary, North Carolina - WOR-3-8_10 (SPAdes) (version 2) | ecosystem: Environmental > Aquatic > Marine > Intertidal zone >... | reverse complement strand
CGAAGCCAGGCTTTTCGCGTGGCGAAGACGGAATCTTGAACCAAAATCCTATTTTTGAGATGGCTTCTAAAACACGGTTTTTTAAAGAAACGCTGCTTATTCCATGAATTCAGAATACCTTTACGTACATACCATCGGCTGCCAGATGAATGTTTACGATTCAGAACAGATTGCCATGCGGCTGGCAGCTTTAGGATATGAACAGACCGCATCAATGGCCAAGGCGGATGTGATTATTATCAATACGTGTACGGTCCGGGCCAAGGCGGAACAAAAGGTCTTCAGCCTATTGGGTCGACTGGAGCGGATGAAGCGCGATAAAAAGCATCTGATTATTGGCGTCGGCGGCTGTGTCGCCCAACAGGAAGGCGAAAAAATTCTGAACCGCATGCCTGCTCTTGACCTTGTTTTTGGGACCCAGGCGATTGAAAGGCTGCCGCGTCTGATTCAACAAATCAAAGCGCGGCGTTGCCGCATCGTTGACGTGGACATGGATGCCGCTACACAGATCCCTGAGTCCCTCGTCGCACGCAGCAATGAAAGTCAGGTCTCTAAATTCGTCACCATCATGCGAGGGTGCGATAACCATTGTACCTATTGTGTGGTTCCCTTCGTGCGCGGAAGAGAAATCAGCCGTAAACCTGAAAGCATCATGCGGGAAATTCAAAGCCTGGTGCAAACCGGTGTAAGAGAAGTCACGCTGTTGGGACAGAATGTAAACAGCTATGGCAAAAACCAAAATTTATATACATTTACCGAGCTTTTATCCAGGATAAACGAGATCGAGGGGCTTTCAAGAATCCGGTTTACCACCTCCCATCCCAAAGATCTGGAATCGGATCTTATCCTGGCCTTTAGGAATCTAGACAAATTATGTCCCCACATTCATTTGCCGGTTCAATCCGGTTCAAACCGGGTTTTAAGGCGCATGAACCGCCAATATACCCGGGAGCAGTACCTTGACAAAGTAAACAAACTGCGGGATACTTGTGCTCAGATAGCCATTACATCGGATATCATCGTCGGATTTCCTGGAGAGAGCCAGGCTGATTTTAACCAGACGCTGGAACTTGTGAAAACGGTGGAATTTGACGGATTATTTGCCTTTCAATATTCTGATCGCCCGAGGGCACCCTCCGTTAAATTGCCTGATAAGCTTTCAGAGCCGGTTATCCGAAAAAGACTGCAAATTCTTCTGGAGTTACAGGAGAATTTTACCAGACGCAAAAACATGGCACTGGTCGGATCCGATCAACCGGTTTTGACGGATGGATTGAGCAAAAAGCAGGCGTCCGAGCCGCTGGCTGAGATGGGTCCAGGTTTACAGTGGACCGGTCGTACGCCCACAAATAAGATCGTTAATTTTTATGTGGATGGGCCGGACGCCGATAGTAAAAACCTAACCGGCAAACTGGTCGGTGTCCATATTGATAGAGGTTTTTCTCATTCGCTGTTTGGCAGAGTGATAAATACCGAACCCTCCGTTCGAGGGTTGAAAGGAGTTGGAAACCATGCTGCATAAGGTGAGCATCGCGGGTTTGACCATTGATCCAGCCTCAAACACGCCAATTATTATTTTGAAATCAGAAGAAACGGATCAGGCGATGCCGATATGGATTGGTTTGCTAGAGGCCACTTCGATCGCGTCGGCTCTTCAAAAAATAAAATATGAACGGCCGATGACCCATGACCTTTTCAAGAATTTTACGGAGCTTTTAAACATTTCGATTTCAAAAGTCGAAGTATGTGATTTAAAAGATAATACCTTTTTCGCCAAGATTTATTTCATTTCCAAAGATGCCAATTTTGAAATGGATGCACGCCCGAGCGATGCCATTGCAATGGCGCTTCGATTCGATGCGCCGATCTACGTAGAAGATGAGGTCATGCAAAAATCGAACATTGGAGATGGTGAGGCTGAAATTTTGGACACCAGCGAAGAAGGTAAAAAATGGGCCGATTATCTGGAGAGCCTGTCACCGGAGGATTTCGGTAAGTTCAAAATCTAAAACAGCGGGTGCTGTCTGTGAATCCCACTTCCCTGAATTGTCCGGTCGTTCACGATGTTTTCAAATCCGCCTATTTTTAGGGGTGGCGGGTTATAATCGACCGGGCGGCTTGGACTTAAGGACGCGCTGCGACTTCGCTTCAATCCTTTTTTGATTAAATTGTTTTGACACCCCCGGTTTATGGTGTGAATTTTTAATCCCCGCGCTCCGAGACCCATCATTTTTATTCCGTTAGAAAATTTCCGAAAAAAGACGTTTTCGCAAGTTTGGTTTTGTGGATTCAATTGTTGATAACTTGTTGATAACTTCGAATCTGCCTAAAATTTTACGAAAAATTTTAAATTTTATAAGTTTTTGAAATCAATCGATAAATTTTGGATGGCAATCTATTTTCAATAAATCCAGTTAGATGCTCATTGTTGATAACTTTGTTCGGCCGAATTTTAAAAACAGGTATAATCGAATTTGACTCTTGAGCCGCTTTATCCAAATATAATTCTAAAATCATTTTGCGAGTTCCTTCCGGGGGCTTGATGCTGTCTGACGATGCATTTTTTCACGCACGGCCAGGAGATAAACCCTTTTAAAATTTCTGTGCTGAAGTGGCGGGTGTCTGTAGCCGCGAAATTCCGATTGGCATATCCGACAGGGGATTGTCAAATCGGCTCGACATATCCATATATTGTGGTTTAAATAGATAAACGATACAATATATAGTTGACACAGGACAGGGTTTCAGCTATGATATCGAGCAGACTGGATATTGGATACTCGGAAAACGGATCCATTCGAATCACCAACCGCTAGCAAGGAAGGTATCATGTGCACGATTTTAGTCATCGATGATGAAAAAGGCATTCTGCGCGTGATCCAGCAAGCTTTAACAAAATTTGGCCACAACGTTGAAGTCGCTTTCGATGGAATTGAAGGGATTCAAAAATTTGATGGCGGCAGCTATGATATGGTGATCACTGATCTGCGCATGCCGGGGCTTGACGGCAGGGGTGTCGTTCAGCACATCCGCAATTCTCGAAAAAAATCCGTTCCCATTATCGGTATATCCGGAACCCCCTGGCAGGCCCAGGATTCGGATTTCGATGTTGTCCTTTCCAAACCCTTTCCCCTTTTGGATTTGGTTGAATCGGTTAAAAAGTTGACGGCCATCCCGGCTCAATCTGCAGTAAGTGCCTGAAATTTTTTCATGATACAGGCCGGCGATGCCGCTGAAACCCTTAGCCGCTTGACCGGTGGCCATCAGCGGCTTCCGTGTTTTTAATGCCGCTATTTTGAATGATAAACCTGGCCGCACCCCCCGGGCGCTTAACAGGAAAATTTTCCATCCTCGTAAATCGTTACTTTTTTACCCGATTTTAAACAAGCACGCACCCGCTTGGCTTCAGTGTTGACAAAATCCCAGTGCAGTGCGGATTCGTTGAATCCGAGTTTCCGTTTTATCTGCTTTGTCAAGTTGCCAGGATTGCCGGCATACGTATTCGAATAAGAAGATCCCAGCGCAATGTGACAGTTGCCGTATTTGCCGCCGTAATTTTCATCAAAAAGCGTGTTGGCCATAAATGTGCTGATGCGTGAAAAACGTTTGTCCGTTAACGAAAACTCACCTAGTCGGCCGGCGCCTATATCCATCCTCAGTTGTTGCTCAACAAAGCTTTGCCCTTTTTCAGCCCCGATATTAAGCAGCCGGCCTCTTTCAAATTTCAGACGAACGCCTTTCACGTAGTTGCCGCTTCGATAAGAGGGCTGATCCGCATAATAGATGCCCCGTGTGCCCCGCCAATCCGGTGAGACAAATATCTCAAAACTGGGAATATTGCGGCCTGATATTCCAACCCATTTCCGGTTTTCTCCAAGCGAGATGTGCAGATCCACGTTGGCAGACTCCACATGCAAACGAGCAATCGGCAACCGATTGAGCCATTGCTTGATAGATTGCGCCTCTTTATAGATACGTTGCCATTCTGCCACGGGAGATTGTGCATTCAGAAAACACGCTTTGACAATTTGAGTTGCATAAGATTTTTGGCTGATTTGTGCATGTTTTGCCAACGCGGCTGTGGGAAAAATGCACAGCGTCCAGCTAAATTTCCCCTGTGCCTCTCTGTTGTCCATTAAATCGCGCAATTTTTTTTTGGCAACGGCCGCCTTGCCGATTCTTTTGGGATCGACCCCACCCAGATGCGTCAGCGATTCTGGAGCATAGATCGATATGCTGCCATTCAATTCGGCAAATAATGTTTCTTCGCCGGGCGGGACATAAACCAGCTGTTTATCGTTTGCCAGGGTGTAATAATCGTGCTCCATGGATGAGGTAACATTCATTCGCAACAGCGGATGAGCCCCGGCTTTGAGGAGCTTGGCATATAGAATTTCGGCCAGGCGGACGGCCGCCAGATCGAAACGGACAAGCACCAGATCGTTTCTTGCGGCTTTGCGGCCTCTGGCGGTCTGAAGGCCCCATAACAAGACATCTGCATAGCGGTTGAGTTGTTTTTCAGTAAGCACGTTGCCCCTTTCCTTGAATGCTCCTTGCGGCGCGGATGATTAGACTGCTTGATGCTGACGAGCAAACAGCGGTCTAGGCTTTTGACTAAAACACGACGGGTTTTAAGGCTAAATTGCCAGTAGCCGCAAGCCAGTGGGCAGGAACCAGCAGCAGGCCCTAAAAATCCGCACAGCGCTTAAGATGACTCTTTTAAGAAAATTTGGTGGTATTCGGTGCTGACCAGATGCTGTTTTAACAAGCGTGTAATCAGGCTGAAAATATCGGCAAGCTCATCATCGGACAGGCGTTTAATGATGGTCTTCATCAGTCGGTCATCTGAGAATTTTTGAAGGTAATAGATCACCGTGTTTTCATCTGTTTCTCGATCAGCGCCGAAACCGACCAGTCCGTCATAGGTTTCCACAAAATTGTGAGAGTGAATGGCCATTTTCCACCTGTATTTGAAGCCGTTTTCATATTCTAAGTTCCTTTTCATAATTGAAAACCGGATGCCGGTCAACAACAGGTAAGCATTAAAAATCGAGAATACATTCAGGATATGTGCTGGGCATGCAGCATCGATGAATTCTTTACAAGTGGATGTTAAATACCGCTCAGGGGGTTAATTCGTCTGGAGCGCATAAAATGTATTTTGAGATAGCAGTTAATTGTGGTCGAGCACGGTACGGATGGTGGTGGCGAGATCATTTTTTATGACCGGCTTCATGACAAATTTTTGAATTCCCATTGATAGCGCTTTTTCTTCAGTAATATCTTCATTAAAACCGGTGCACAGAATGACGGGGATATCGGGTTTTATGCTCAGCAGTTTTTGAGCCAGCTCATCGCCCGTCATCTGAGGCATGGTCATGTCCGTTATCACCAGATCAAAACTTTGAGGTTGTTGCGAAAACTCTTTGAGCGCCTCAACGCTGTCGGTTCGCGCGGTAACCTGGTAGCCTAAATTTTCCAGCATCTGTTGTTCCATAGAGACGATTTGGGCTTCGTCGTCGATTAAAAGAATACGCTCGTGGCCTCTGGCGGAGCCATTGGACGGCTCGAATTCAGTCGCAATATCAGCATCTTCGATAATCGGCAAATAGACCTTGAAAGTGGTGCCCTTTCCCGGTGAACTCCTAACGGCGATATCGCCGGCGTGGTTTTTGACTATTCCATGAATGACGGATAATCCCAGCCCGGTTCCTTTGCCCTGCTCTTTGGTGGTGTAATAGGGCTCAAAGATCCGGTCCATTACCGCCGAATCCATGCCGCAGCCCTCATCTTTAACGAGCAACTGCAAATGCCTGCCGGGCTGCATGCCGATTTTTTCAATCGTTTCCTCGTAGCCGACATCCACCTCGCTCAGAATGACTTCCAGCCGGCCGCCCTTGTCCTGCATCGCATGGTAGGCGTTTGTGCAGAGATTCATTATCACCTGATGAATTTGAGTGGCATCTCCCATTACCGGGCTGCAGCGGTCATCGATATTATGAATGATCTCTATCGACGCTGGAATCGATGCCCGTAAGAGATCAAGGGCTTCTCTTATAATGTATTGTACCTTTATCGGTTTGCGTTCCTGACCGCTCTGACGGCTGAATGTCAGTATTTGCTGGACCAGGAGCTTGGCACGATTGGCCGCTTTGAGAATCTCTTGAAGGTTTTTATGTGCCACACTGTCTTCGGAGACTTCATCCATGGTCAATTCGGTATACCCGATGATGGGAAACAGGATATTGTTGAAATCGTGTGCGATACCGCCGGCCAGGGTACCGATGGCCTGGATTTTGAGAACCTGTTGCAGCTGACGTTCGTATTTGGCCAGCGTCTGGGTGCGCTCTTCAACCATTTTTTCGAGGATTTCATTTTGATTGCGCAACAGTGAATAAAATTCGAGGCTTTCGAGCGCATTGGCCGTATTGAGCAATATGATGGATAACAGCGTCAGGGACGTGTCCGGGATTTTACTGTTTTTTTCCGGCAGCAGACCGATGAACATCCCCCGGATACGGGCATAATTGGCAATAACATGTAAAACGAACTTTCGGCTGTGATTTTTGGACGATATTAAAACACCGCGCTTTTCTCGTATGGCCCAGGTAAAATAGCCTTTTTCGATCATGTGATCGACTTCTTTTTGGATAAATGTTTTCAGATGCTTCTTGCTGCAAACCGATAAATGGAAATCCGATTTTTCCTGGTCCACCAGGTAAAGCCCATTGGCCTCGAAGGGAATCAGGTGGCTGATGCGCTTGTCGGCTTCCTTTAAAACATGTTCCGGACCATAGCCCTTGTTAATATTTTCCTGAAAATCACCTAAAGACAGTGCCATTTCCAGGACATTTTGGATGAACCGCCGATTGTCCTCCAGATAATCAATGCGGGCCAAGAGTTTTTCAGGATCCAGCGGTATGGTATTGTTGCGTTTCATAAAGTGCTCAAATATCCAGCATCGATTCCAATGCCATAAGTTGATGGACCGCCTGTTTCGAAACGACATCAAAACAGGTCGGCGACAGCCCCAGGTTTTCCCAGGCGGTCTGATCCAGCGGAGGAACAAATCTTTCGCCGCTGGTGCCGATACCCAGTCCGTTGGTAATAATGTCCGCGATATGAACCAGCGTGGCCGGTACCGGCTGTTGGGCTTCACTGGGGCTGTGATGAAAAAATACATTATTCTCCAGCACCATCGGCAACTTCCACTGCTTTAATAGTTGCTTGGCAACGTGGGTATGATTGCAGCCGAGATGGTCATCTTCCTGCAGATACAAAAGCGAATCGGAGGATCGTGCCTGGCTCAATATGCTGTGTGATTCATCAGGGAAATAGCTGTAAAGGATCAGTCGCCCCAGGTCATGCAGCAGGCCTGAAACAAACAGCTGTTCGGTCTGGGGCAGGCCTTTATGGGCGGCCAAAATCCTTGATATGATTCCACATGCCAGACTGTGCCTCAGAAATGAATGCATACTGAGAATTTCTTTAGGGATATTGTTGAACAGAGAAACAATGCTTATGCCGAGAGCCAGTCCGGAAATTTCACGGATGCCGATCAATGTCACGGCCAGTGAAATCTTATCAATTTTTGACGGGAATCCATAAAACGGTGAATTAACGATTTTTAATAAAAGGGCGGTTAAACTCGGACTGCGGTGAACCACCTGTGCAATATCCTCGGCTGAAGATAAGGGGTTGGCAATGACTTCGTTTAATTCAAAAACGATCGAAGGTACTTCCGGAAGCGAAATTTTTTCTTTGGTTAATTTGCTTAAAAAATCCTTGCCATTCGGCTTTTTCTCGGTGTCGACCTCTGCCAGATCGATCATTTTTTCTTTGTCGCAAAGCTTGTATTTGCTGCGGAAAACAACGGCTATTCGGAATATTTCATTAACAGCCGGATGTTCTAAATCGACGTGGCGAAATAAATCCATAGTTGATTTTCTAATTTTTTCAATGTCTTCTGGATTCTCAGGATTGGCGGGAGCTTCCCTGTTGCCATTGTTACCTTGAACATTGACCTCGGTTATCCCCCAAATCTTGAAAATTCGAATATGGTTAGACTGGATTTTTTTATCTTTTTTGAGAAGCAGCCGACCATTAATGTCTCTGACTTCCTCATCTAAAACCATACCCGGCTTCAATTTGTTTATATGAATAATGCCCATGCGATTGGATCCAGCTCCTTGTAACGGAATTAAAAGTCTTGTAACTACCCAGAACGAAATGAGATATGCTTAATCCCCATTTACGGTCCACTGAATTGTTGCGTCAAATGAGTGTCTTGATCCTATTAATGGTTATCGTCTTACTCTTAAATAAACTTAAGGAAAAATAAAAAAATCGGGATCTTCGGCCTACAGGGGAAAAATGGGATGGGGGTTGAAATCATTTCTAAACAGAACGGAAACATCTATTGGGCCATAGAGAGCCTATTGAGCCTTAGTGGCTGACAGCCCTTCCAGCAAAGCGGTTACTGCCGCCAGATAGTCTTTGATGCCGTGCATGAAGATATCATTGTGGTTGGCCTTCGGGATCTTCAGCAAAGTCTTTACCGCTGCCGGACATGCTTCATAGAGGGACTCGCCATCGGAAAACGGGATAATGTGATCCTTTTCAGCATGGATAATGAGCGTAGGCTTATGAAAACCTTTGATTTTATCTAGGTTGCAAAATCCTTTGGCCTCTTCAAAGCCGAATGCAGCAATATTGATTCCCAATAGTGCCAGCAGCGGACCGGTATAGGCAAAGCCACTTTCAACAATCAGGCCGTCAATACCGGCGGCATGATGCACAGCCAGCTCCAGCACGGAAGCGCTGCCAAGCGATCGGCCCATGAGGACCAGCGGGCCTTTGTAACCGTTTTTATTAAGCCAATTTTTTACATAACTGAATATCGTGTGACAATCCCGCATCATTGCGGTCGCCGTCGGCCGGCCGGTGGAACGGCCGTAACCGCGATAGTCAGCGGCTAAAAAATTGATCCGCAATTGATTCATGATCTGGCCGAATTCATCATAGTCGGCGACGATTTCGCCGTTGCCGTGAAAAAAAAGGATATTGCAGGCGGATTTGTCGGCCATATGAAAACGGGCGCCGACAGCGATTTCGTTGTCTACCGGCACCATGATATCCGTGTGGCCTGATTGGGCCATCGAACGCCCGAATTCGGGTCGCGGATGAAACAACCCCCTCAGTATTTCCGGGCGGTCCAGCAGCGAATATTCTCGTTTTGCGATATCGATCATTGCTGTCTACCTCGCTTCCTCTGCGTCAGCTTGTTCACTTTAATCCTAATTGAGCGATTGTCGAGGTTACCGCAGCTGCAAGGCAGATGTCGTTCCGCTATAGTCGCCTGTGCAAGACGGCGAACGGCATCTAACACGGCAGGTGCTTTAAGATCGGCGATCCCCTGTGGGGTTTCAAATTTTAAAATAAAGATCGATAGAATTCATTGATTGAAAGAAAAACGGATCTCAATTTAAAATGTCAAACGCTCAATTAGGATTGAATTACGCCGCGGTAGTACGCCATACGCCGGGCGATCGGCTTGAATACACGCAATAAATCATGTCTTTCTTTTTCATCGAGCGGCGCGGCAATACGGCCGGTATCAGCAAGGTTTTTTACTTCTGCTGGTGTCGAGCATCCCACAATGGCAACATCAATATCGAAAGAAAGCGCATACCGAATCAGGGCGGCAGCTGTAATCTGGGTCTGGGGTAAAATATAATGACCCGCGCCCAAAACTTTCATTGCGATGACTGCCATCCCCTTTTTTCTGGCCTCCGGCAAGGTCCGGGTTAAAAAACCGCCCAAAACTTCTTCGACCGGATTTACCGGTAGCATGACCGCATCCAATGGCCATTCACGAACGGCTTGCGTGAGGATCGCCGGATCGTGATGTCCGGTGACACCGATGGCGCGGACTTTGCCGGCCTCTCTGGCTTCAACAAATGCTTCTAGAGCACCGCCGGGACGGGCGATCAATGCGATGTCCTGCGGTGTCCGCACATCATGAATTTGCCATAGGTCTAAATATTCGGTTTGCAGCCGCGCTAGTGATTGTTGCAGATCGACGAGGGCGGCAGCTTTGTTGCGGCTGGCCGATTTGCTGGCCTGAAACACTTCGGCGCGAAGGTGCGGCTGTGCTTTCCACAGATGACCGTAATACAACTCGCTGTCGGCATAAACGCGGGCCGAGTCAAAATAGGTAATTCCCTGGTCGATGGCTGCCTGTATAACTTCACGCGATTCATGGTTGCGGCCCTGGGTCCGCAGGATGCCTTCACCCCCCAGTCCGGCCCGGGTTACTTTTTGGTGGGTGCTTCCCAAAAGACGGGTTTGGATCGGTTTTTGATTCACAGCGTCATCCAATTGTTCATGCCCGCTCAAGCGGCAATTCGAGCATCCGGGCGGCGACTTCTTTGAGGATTTTAACAGCCACCATTGCGGTGATTTCCTGTGGATCCCGTTTGGGATTGAATTCGACGATGTCGGCCCCGGCAATCGGAACGGGCAGCCCCTGAATGAGCTCAATCAGCTGACGAGTCGACATGCCGCCGGGTTCATAATGAGAGACACCCGGAGCAAAGGCGGGATCAAGAACGTCCAGATCAATTGAGAGATAAACCGGATTTTTCCACCGGATGGTGCTGGCCTTCTGCAAATTTCGCATATCAATAATTTCCGCCCCGAATCGCTGGGCCTGTTTTCTTTGATGCGGATTAAGGGTACGAATACCGACCTGAACCAATCGCGGCACCAATTTTTCTTCCATAATGCGGGCAAACACACAGGCATGGGAGTAGCGGCTGTCGTCGTAACGATCATAGAGATCCGGGTGGGCGTCAAGATGAAGGATGTCAAGCTTTGTAAAACGGGTGCTGTATGCTTTCAGAAGCGGGTAGGTGATCGCATGATCCCCGCCTAATGATATGATGCGCACGCTTTGGTTTAACAATCCGTCCACGGTCGTTTTGATTTTTTCGATGAAAGCCGAAACCTCCCTAATTTCTATATCTCCAAGATCAATGAAATCTGCGTGCGTGTCGAGATTGATGCCGGACTCCGCGCAGCGGTTGATGGCGTCCGTATTCCAGGCTTTACGGATTCGGGCGGGTGCCAGGGCCGCGCCTTGCATGAAGGATGAACCCGCATCAAAAGGAATACCGACAACCGCCACCATCCCAGGTTTTAAGTTATCAGTACGATGGATCATTCTCACCTGTTTAAGGATCGGACCGGTAGCACCCGGCATCCTTTGTTGTCGTGCAGGTCGATGGTGAATGCGCTTCCGATATTGAAATTAAATGCCAGGGGTAATCCCAGGGCGCTATCTGAAGTCCAGATCAGTATGCAACTGAGCCGGATTTGAGGCACGATTTTAACCGTATGCCCGCAATCGGTCGCATAGCCTTCATATCTAAGATCTTCCACAAAAAGGCTTTGCAGTTCCGAAGCCGTCGGCAGGCGCCAGTTATCGTATAGATGAGGGATGGTGTCCAGGAAATCAGTTTCGAGCCAGTTTTGAACTTGGTTCCAGAAGATATCGATCTGGTTGTCGTTTTTGGCCCACATGAGCCCGAGTTTGCGATCCGTAACCGTTCCATCGCCATGGTCGATGAAACGCTGCTCGGCACTGACGAAATCGAGATTGCCCGCCATGGCGATCAGGGCAACGACACAAATAATGGCCAGCCGTTTGGGCATCTTGTTAACCCCACCGATCGAAAATAAATGAAAGACAGGAATAAGATTATTAGAGAAGCCCTGTTGTGTCAACCCGATACCGGGTTTCAGGTTTCAGGTGTCGGGTGTCAGTATAATTGCTGCAAGGCTGGAAAGCTTGGATGCTGGGAGGCACAAAAGCTTCATCGTTCCGGCTTCCTGGTTTCCCGGAGTCAAGCCTCCCGGCTCTATGAGCTATCAGCTTTGAGCTATGAGCTAATTGCCTGACACCTGAAACCGCAGAGCGAATTAGCTCTGATTACTGCTTCAGCTTCGATCGGATGATGATTTCTGATTTTAATGTCCGGTGAACCGGACAGCGGTCGGCAATTTGCATCAGGCGCTGCTTTTGCGGGGCATCGAGCGCACCGGTCAGCTCGATCTCCCTTTGGATTTGATCCAGCTTGCCTTCCTTTGTTTGGCAGTCATCGCAATCGGCGGCATCAATTTTTTGATAGCTTAATTTCACTGTGACCGCATCCAGCGGCCATTCTTTACGGTCGGAATACATGCGCAGGGTCATGGCCGTGCAGGCCCCCAATCCGGACATCAAATAACCATAAGGTGCCGGGCCCAGACCGGCGCCGCCTTTCGAGATCGGCTCGTCGGCCACCAGGCGGTGGCCTTCTGCCCGAATATCCGTGGTGAATCCGGATTTTCCGATATGGGTGATGACCTGGTTTTCGACGCTCTCCGATTCAGGCGCCTCCTGATGCGTGGCACGGACGTATTTGCGTGCCCAGGCGGCAATAATCGATCCGGCATACGCCGAATCTTCGGAATTTGTCAGCAGATGGTCGGCTTGATCAAGGGAAATAAAGCTTTTGGGGTGTCGGGCCGCTTGAAAGATTTTAGCGGCATGATCAATTCCCACGGTTTCATCGATCGGTGAATGCAAGATCAGCAGAGCCCGATCTAAATTTTTCAGGGTTTCTTGCATATTGACAAAGTCCAGATCGTCCAGAAATTGCTTTTTAAGCGTAAAGGTTCTACCGGCCAGCGTCACATCTGCCAGCCCTTTGTTTTGAATGCTTGCGGTGGCACTGCCGAGGGCACGTTTGACATGCTGTGGGTCTGATGGTGCCGCAATGGTAACCACCGCGGTCGAAGATGGAATGCGGCCGGCAGCCTGGAGCACCGCGGCTCCTCCGAACGAGTGGCCGATTAAAATTTCGGGAGGGTGGTAGTTGGCTTTCATAAAATCGGCAGCCAGTACCAGATCCTCCACATTGGAAGAAAAATTGGTATCGGCAAAATCCCCTTCACTTTCACCCAGGCCCGTGAAATCAAAACGCAATACCGCCACACCCTCCCGGGTTAAAGCCCGGCTGATATGTGCTACGGCTTTTATGTTTTTGGAACAGGTAAAACAGTGGGCAAACAGGGCATAGGCCGCCGGTCTGCCATCCAACGGCAAGTCCAGTCTGGCGGAAAGTGTCTGGCCATCTTTGTTTTTAAATTCAAGATTTTTGAATTGCATCATCGTTCCTTTTTAGTTTTAGCCACAGACTCACACGGACATACACAAACAATTGATAAGCAACAGGCCCGATTAATAAAAATAGTCTGTGAGTGTCTGTGTGGGTCCGTGGCTAATTATTTTTTTTCTCCGGTTCATAATCGACGATGGCCGGCGGTTGCAGGTCCGGGTCTTCGAGCATGCGCAGGGCCGCCTCAATGACCGCATGCTGTTTTGTGGGCGCATCGGGCGCATTCAGCGGATATCCGTGATCAAACGGAACATACAAAGCCCGCGGAGGACGGACCTTTTCAGTGATGCTGCGCAACAGTTGAATCGACACGGTTGCAATGCCCTGACGCTCGAGTTCTGCCGCCAACAGACCCACGGTCTGATTGCACATCGGTCAAACCGGCACCAGTAAGGCCGCATCGACGCCGTCCTCAACCAGTCTGCGCACATCCCTGGGCGCCGTTTTTTTAACCAATCGTCCGGGCGCCGTAATCGACCCCATGTAAGACAACTGACGGTGATTCAAAGAACCGATGCGCTTTTTTTGCACCAATTCGCGCAGGCGATCCAGGGGAAATGCCAGGTTGGGGTCCCGTCGCAACCCGGCGTGATCGTAAAGATCGCTGCGGTGGGTATCGATTAGAGTTGAGACATCTGTATCTGAAGGAATTTCACGGACGCTGTAGTCACCCCCACGGATCGATTCATCGAATGGATTCTGACCCGGCAGGACCAATCCCGCGCTGGAAACCAGTGCCAGACGACTATCCTTTAAGGGCTTTTGCAACGGTGCCCATGGAACCGGATCAATGCGCCGCCAGGGGTAGGCTTTCAGAAACAATTTATATTTTAAAGAAAACTCACTCAGATCACCCAAAATATTGCTCCCCGGCCCATTTTGAACCTGTTAGCCGTTAAAGATATTCCTCCCGACCCATTTCAGCCAGCCTGAACTTTTGGATTTTCCCGCTTCCGGTCATCGGAAACCCGGTAACGACCTTATAGTGCCGGGGCCATTTCTCTTTAGGCAGGAGTGTATTCACGTGCCGGGCAATACGATCCAATGACAGCTCGGCGCCCTCCTTCAATTTGACCCAGGCGGCCACTTCCTGTCCTTTTTGAGGGTGGGGAAAACCAAAGACCTGGGCTTCAGAAATTTCGGGAAGCTGATAGATGACTTCTTCAACCTCCACGGGATAGATATTGACCCCGTCGCGAACGATCACGTCTTTTAATCGTCCGGTTATCCGGACATAACCCTGTTCATCCATTTCACCCAAATCACCGGTGTGGAACCAGCCCTCTTTATCAACCGCAGCGGCTGTGGCTGCCGGCATTTTATAATATTCTTTCATTAAATACCCGCGGGTGCACAATTCGCCCTGTTGATTGGGCGCCAATTCTTCACCCGTTCCGGGATCGACAATTTTTACATCATTGCAGGGCAGCGGGGTGCCGATGGTGGATACCCGCAATTCGATGGGGTCATCAGGATGGGTCATGGTAATCCATGAAGACGTTTCGGTAATGCCGTAGGCTACTGTTATTTCGGAAACCCCGATGTCTTCAACGATGCGTCTCATTAACTCGATGGGGCAGGGTGCACCGCCGATGATCCCCCGGGACACGGTGGTCCAGCCCTCTTTTTGGAACTCGGGGTGATCGATGAGGGCAATCAGCATGCTGGGCGATCCATAAACCGCCGTGCAGTTTTCCTGTGAAATGGCCTGCAAAACCTTTGGTGGATCAAAGGTCTCACAGGGGATGATCAGCGCCGCCCCCCTCAAAAGTCCTGCCAAAGCAATACAGGTGTTGCCCATCATATGAAAAAGGGGGAAAAAAAGACACAATCGGTCTTCAGAGGTAATGCCCTGACGCTCGGTGCCAACCATGGATTTATTAATCAAGCCTAGATGATCTAAAACCACCCCCTTGGGTTGGCCGGTGGTACCCGACGTATACATAATCGCCATGGGATCTCCGGCATGCACTGCCGCAGCCATTTCAGCAAGAACCGAATCATCAACCTCGGCAGCCAGAGCCAGCAGTTCCGTCCATGGGGTTATATCTTCGGAGGATGGGTCGCCGAATACAAAAATAAACTCTAAAGACGGGATATTCCTCTTGACCGCAAGTGCAGTTTCCGCAAATTTCTTGTTGCCCGAATCTGCGCCGATAATCAATCCACGGCTTTCAGACTGCTCCAGGATGAAGTGAAGATTTTCACCGGTGGCATTCGGGTCAATCGGTACCGTGATGGCGCCTATTTTAGTCAATCCCAGAAAAGATAGGAGCCATTCGGGGCTGTTATGGGCCCAGAGACCCACCTTATCGCCGGCGTTAATGCCTTTTTTAATGAACCCTCGAGCACTGCGGTCAATTTCCTGAGACAAACGCCTAAAATCGTAACGCACGCCCTTTGCGGTATGAACGATCGCATCGTGCCGGGGATTTGCATCCGCGATCTCCTCCAAAAATTCACCAATGGTTTTGTGGATGACCTGCATGCGCCCATCTCCCTTCTAACTAAAGTTTGACCCGTCTAAACTGAATCATTAAGCTGAACTTTGTCAGAGTGCCACTATAGAGGAAATCAAATTTTGAGTCCAGTTTAAAGTCCCGGGGATGCATCTATCGGTTTTGTCCAAAAGCGGGTGAAGGCGTGATCTTCGGAACATTTTGCTGAATCACATTCATTAACTTGATCGCTTGACAATTAAAAACCCATTCTTTATAGTCACCAGATTAGCGAGGGAGTCCGGCATTAAACTAGAAGTGGTTTCAAAACCCCATCTAAGGCCCAATGGCTGCGTTACAGGCCTCCGGTAAATCCATGTATGCTGCGCTTTCCCGATCGGCCTGACGCCTTGTCCTTGAACCTAATCTGAGGCTTTGAAACCACTTCTAAGCCGATACGCGAGGTTGAGTAGCGATTGCATGCTGAAAATATCATAGATGTTGAAAATCTTTCATTGGCCTTTGGCGGGGTTCAGGCGCTATATAACGTCAGCACGCATTTGTTGCCGGGCGAAATATTTGCCATCATCGGTCCCAACGGCGCCGGCAAAACCTGCCTGTTAAACTGTATCAGCCGATTTTATACTCCCCAGGAAGGCACAATCCACTTCAAAGGCAAAGACATCACACGGGTCGCCACGCACCATATCGCTAAATTAGGCATTGCACGTACCTTTCAAAATATCGAGCTCTTCAAAGGAATGACGGTTCTGGACAATATCAAACTCGGGCGTCATGTCTTTTTAAAATCAGGTCTGCTTTCGGATATGCTCTACTGGGGACGAACCCAGCGGGAAGAATTAAAGCTGCGTCAGGAGATCGAAGAAACGATTATCGATCTATTGGAAATCGAAACTATTCGCAAAAAGATTGTTGGCACCCTCCCATACGGGCTTCAAAAACGGGTTGAACTTGCCAGGGCACTTGCCATGCAGCCCGAGGTCCTCTTATTAGACGAACCCATGGCCGGTATGAATTTAGAAGAAACCGAAGATATGGCGCGCTTTATTATCAACGTCAACCAGATGTGGAATGTATCCATTGTTCTCGTTGAGCACGATATGGGTGTGGTCATGGATATCTCTGACCGGGTCTGTGTTCTCGAGTTCGGTCAGAAGATAGGCGAGGGGTCTCCCCGGGAAATCCAGAAAGACCCAAAGGTCATCCGCGCCTATCTTGGAGAAGATGAAAAAACCTATTCACGTTTATAATTTTTAACGGATTCAAATGGATTCTGATCAAACGATTTCGCCGAAAAACTCGCAGAGCCTGCCTGCATTGCTGGTCAAAAACGCAAAGCAGTTCGGCGATCGCCGTGTTGCGCTTCGTGAAAAGGAATTCGGTATCTGGCAGTCCGTAACCTGGCAACAATATCTGGAGCACGTGCGCGATTTCTCACTGGGGTTGATTGCGGTGGGTTTGAAGCCCGGAGAAGCTCTGGGGGTTATCGGTGACAATCGACCCGAATGGGTTTACGCCGAGCTGGCAGCCCAGGCCGCCGGGGCGGTTCCGTTTGGGATTTTTCAGGACTCGATTTTAAGCGAGGTGGCTTACATCATCGACCATTCCGGGGCGACGATGCTCGTGGCCGAGGATCAGGAACAGGTCGACAAAATTCTGGACCTGAAGGAAAAATTGCCCCGTATTAAAAAAGTGATCTACACCGATCCCAAAGGGTTATGGGACTATAAAGACGATTTGCTGATAGAGTTTGCTCAGATTGAAAAGCTGGGCCGGGAATTGCACCAGAAGGAGCCAGGCCTGTTCGATAGCAATGTGAGTGCGATCAAAGACCGCGATCTGGCGATTATCTGTTACACGTCGGGAACCACCGGAAATCCCAAAGGTACCTTATTGACCCATGCCAATATCATCAGCATGGTGGCCGCTTTAAACGAAGTCGACCCCAAGTCCCCCGATGATCAGTTTCTCTCGTTTATCCCGCTGCCCTGGATTGTCGAACAGACCATGAGTGTGTTTTCCGCCCTTTACGCCGGATATACGGTAAACTTTCCGGAAGAGCCCGAGTCGGCCATGGCCGACCTTTATGAGATTGCACCCAGTCTGGTAGTGGCATCGCCACGCATGTGGGAAGGTATTTCGCGCCAGGTGATGGTCAAACATTTAGACGCCTCTTTTTTTAAAAAATTCGTTTACGATTTATGCCTGCCGATTGGATATCGCTGGGCAGAGTTTAATTTTGAAAAAAAGAATCCCTCAGCGGGCTGGAAGATGCTATACTGGCTGGCCTATGCGGCCATGTTTCGGGCACTCCGCGATCGGCTCGGTTTTTCAAAGGTCCGTTCGGCCATGACCGGCGGTGCTGCACTGGGCCCCGATGTCTTTCGATTCTTTCATGCCCTGGGGGTCAACCTCAAGCAGATCTACGGCCAAACAGAGGTGGCCGGCTATTCAACCATCCATCGAGATGGCGATATCAATTTCGACTCGGTGGGTATTCCGGTTCCTGCCGCTGAAATTGCCATCTTCGAGCCCGACGCTGAAGGGGTCGGGGAGGTGATCTCGCGGGGACCCGGGCTGTTTCAGGGATATCTCAAGGATGAAGAGGCCACCCGCAACACCATTGTCGATGGGTGGCTGCATTCCGGAGATGCCGGGTACTTTACCGATGACAGGCATCTGGTGATCATCGATCGTGTCAAGGACCTGATGCATCTTAAAAGCGGTGCCAAGTTTTCGCCCATGTTTGTCGAAAACAAGCTCAAGTTTTGCCCCTATATTGTGGAATCGGTGGTGCTGGGGCATGAGCAGGACTACGTTACCGCCATGATCTGTATCGATTACAAACATGTCGGCAAATGGGCCGAAGATCACCGCATTAACTACACCACCTATTCGGACCTGGCCGGCAAACCCGAAGTCTATGACCTCATTGAGCGCGAAGTGGTTCGAGTCAACATTACCCTGCCTGAAAAGGCCCGGATCAAAAAATTTCTCCTGTTGTACAAGGAGCTGGATCCCGATGATGAAGAACTGACCCGCACCAAAAAGATCCGGCGCGGTTTTATCAATCAAAAGTACTCCAGAGAAATCAGTGCACTTTATAGTGACACCCAAGAGCTTCCCATCGAAACCGTCATCCGGTACCAGGATGGCAAAACAGCCACACTGCGCACCAACCTGATTATTCGAACCATGAAACCGGAAGCGCAATATCAGGATCTTTTGAAACCGAAAGGATTTTGGGCAAGGTTAAAGGGAGGGATGTAGCTTGCAAAGTGAGTTTCTTTTTTTCATGCAGTTTTTTCTGACCGGGCTTTCCATGGGTTCGATTTATGCGCTGGTGGCCCTCGGATTCGTGTTGATCTACAAGTCCACCTCCATTTTAAATCTGGCCCAGGGCGAGTTTCTTATGGTCGGGGCCTATATCTGTCTTTCGATGACGCTGGACTTTGGTCTTAATTTTATTGCCTCTTTTTTGCTCACCATGGTCTTTTCGGTCATCCTGGGGCTGGCGGTCGAACGTCTGGCACTGCGGCCGCTGATTGGCGAACCCATCATTTCGGTTATTATGGTTACGCTCGGCCTCACCTATATCCTCAGAGGCCTGGTGATCATGCTGTGGGGAAACGACATTCGCCAATTCAATATCTTTCCCCAAATGCCCCTGGATCTGTGGGGCGTAAAAATAGCATATTTATACGTCTGGAGTATGGGAATTTCGCTCGTGCTGCTGATCTTCTTTGCGGTATTTTTTAAATTTGCGCGGACCGGTGTTTTTATGCGGGCGGTGGCAGACCATCAGACCGCCGCCCAGAGCATGGGCATCTCGGTTAAACGCGTCTTCGCCATCAGCTGGTGCATTGCGGCGGTAGTCTCTTCCATCGGCGGCATATTAATTGGCAATATCGGCGGGGTGGGTGTAGAGCTCAGTCACTTTGGACTTAAGGTGCTGCCGGCGGTGATCTTCGGAGGTCTTGACAGCATCCTGGGGGCAATTATCGGGGGGCTGGTGGTTGGCGTCCTTGAGTTTCTTTCAGCCGGATATCTGGATCCCTTTATTCCAGCATTAAATGAAGTTTTCCCTTTTATCGTCCTTGTATTGGTCCTGATGATCAAGCCTTACGGGCTGTTCGGGATAGAGGAGATCGAGCGGGTTTAAAAGAATTCGGAATGCGGATTGAGTAAATGGCTGATTAAATTGATTCGTTGATTAAGTTTAACTGAAAAATATAGGTAAACGCGACGATGCCGGCTGGGTTGTATCACGAAAATTATCGATCGGATGAGCGCATCTTTCAGACCTGGTTTGTTAGAACCTGGCTGATTGTCTTTTTGATCCTGTGTGCGGTGCTTCCGCTTTTTGTGTCCAAGTATATGATATCGATTCTGATCGAGGCGGGTATTGCGATCATTGCCTGCCATGGTTTAAATCTGCTGACGGGCTTTACCGGCCAGATTTCTTTAGGTCATGCGGCCTTTATGGGTGTGGGCGCCTATGCGTGTTCGATTCTCATCGGACAGGCCGGTGTGCCCTTTATTGTGGCTCTGCCGGCCGCAGGTATTATCACCGCCATGGTGGGGATGGTTTTCGGCGTACCGTCCTTAAGGCTCAGAGGCCTTTACCTGGCGATGGCCACCATTGCCGCCCAATTCATCATCGAATTCGTTATCCGGCGCTGGGACAAGCTCACCGGGGGTGTGGAAGGGATGTACGTGGATCCGGGAACACTGGGGCCGCTGCAGTTTAACCATCATATCCACCTGTATTACCTGACCTTCGTCCTTGCGGTTGCGGCCACCATGGTTACGAAAAACATCATCCGCTCGAGATCCGGCCGAGCATTTGTTGCCATCCGGGACCGCTATTTAGCGGCCGAAGTCATCGGCGTCCATGTGTTTAAATACCGTCTCATGTCTTTTGCGGTATCTTCTTTTTTTGCGGGCATTGCCGGAGCTCTGCTGGCTCAATATTTAGAAGTGATTACGCATGAGTCATTCACCATTATGCAGTCGGTCGACTATCTGGCCATGTGTATCATCGGGGGGCTGGGACATATCGTGGGCGCGATTTTCGGCGTCGCTTTCTGGTTTATTCTCGAGCGGCTTCTTGAGATCGTGACGACCACGCTGAACTCAAATTTTCCCGATCATATCACCTGGTTTGTTTCCATTCGGGAGATTGTCTTCGGTCTGGTCATCATTCTTTTTCTTATTTTCGAACCGGATGGTCTGGCGGCCCGTTGGCGTAGCATTCGGGCCTATTGGAAGCTATGGCCGTTCTCTTATTAACCAAAGGAGGGTAAAGTCATGAAAAAATGGATTATCGGATTGACCCTATCGGTGTTTGTCGTGGCTATGGTTTTCGGCTTTGCTGCAGACAAAGCCCGCGCAGCTGAGGAGATCAAATGGGGCGTCTTAATCGACCTCTCAGGCCCGACATCGGACTGGGGCAAAAACCAGGTAAAGGGGCAGTTGGATGCCATGCGCTGGATCAATGAGAATGGCGGCATCAACGGCAAGGAATTGAAGCTGATTGTCATCGACGACGGCTACGACACCGCCAAGGGCGTGGCCGGTTACAATCGTTTGGTTGATTCGGAGAAGGTGATTGGCCTTTACATACAGTCCACCGGAACCACCTTGACCCTGGTCAAAAAGATCG
>Ga0209742_10000467_pt1 | contig 21360 bp, 15 predicted proteins | sample DeeMarSeWOR38_10_FD_187462 | JGI IMG/M metagenome (GOLD analysis project Ga0209742, IMG submission 187462) | Marine sediment microbial communities from White Oak River estuary, North Carolina - WOR-3-8_10 (SPAdes) (version 2) | ecosystem: Environmental > Aquatic > Marine > Intertidal zone >... | reverse complement strand
CACTTTTAGATATAACGTGACATTTTCGTCATGATCTCATGCTTTTGCAGCCCCCCCGGCATGCTCTCTTTCATCTGGCCGTTGTCAAAAATAAACAAAAACGGCACGCTCATGATGTTGAATTTAGACGCCAGCATGGGATTAGCGTCAACGTTTATTTTCCCTACCCGCACCTTTCCTTTGGCGTCTGCGGCGAATTCATCGATTATGGGTGTTACCGACCCACACGTCGGACACCAGGGCGCCCAGGCGAATACCAGCACCGGCAGGGGGGACTTTAATACCTTGTCATCAAAATTGCCGTCGGTAACCATTACAGGCTGGGGTTCGAACAATTCTGTCGTTTTAAGAAAAGAACCGCATTTGCCGCATTTGGCGCCGGCCTCAATTTTAACCGACGGAATTTTATTTTTGGTCCCGCATTCAGTGCAGCGCATTTTGAATACTTCCCCCGGTGCGGTTTTCGGCGAACCTGTCGGCAAGCGTTCATGGCATTTGCCGCATCGGGCAACCGCGCCGATCTTTTCGTCCGGAATCCGGTTGGCAGCCCCGCACCCGGGGCAACGAACAATATGGCTATCCATCAAGTCCTCCATCCTGTCAGGATATCTGTAATTTGAAACCACTTCTAAATAAATTTTCCATATGATAAGGACTCAAGCGTTCAAGTAAAGGTCTATGTTTCAAAGGTCAGGAGTCAGAATGCAGGTGTCAGAAGTCAGAAGGTCCGGCTACCGGTTTCTGGCCGCCGCAGAGAGCTGCCCTGCTTTCTGGTTTTCATCTGACCTCTGTTTTCCGAATCCTGTTTACTGACTCCCGACTTCTGACCTCCGACCTTACGGCATCACGCCGTAGGCCTTCAATTTTTTGTGCAGGGTCTTGCGGGTGATTCCCAGGCGGCGGGCCGCTTCACTTTTGTTTCCGTTGGCGGCCTCGAGAGTATTTAAAATGGCTGTTTTTTCGATCTCTTCAAGAGGGACATCACCCTGCAAAAAGAGCGCATCCGGATTATCTGAATCTTTGCGATTATTCTCGGCCAAAGAATCTCTCATAAATGGAAAGTCGGCTTCATCAAGATAATTCGAACGTGCCAGCACCACAGCCCGCTCGACGGCGTTCATTAACTCCCGCACGTTCCCCGGCCAATCGTAGTGGATCAGATTGTCCATGGCTCGGGGCGTAAATCCTTTTATCTCTTTACGGTTTTTGGCGGCAAACATCTCAAGAAAATGGCGGGTCAGCAGCGGGATATCCTCTTTGCGATCCGCCAACGGCGGGACCCGGAGTTCGACCACGTTCAGCCGGTAATAAAGATCTTCACGGAAGGCCCCCATATTTATCTGATCGACCAGGTTTTTATTGGTTGCGGCGATGACCCGGACATCCACCTGAATGGTTGCTTCACCGCCCACGCGGTTAAATTCGCGCTCCTGAAGGGCCCGCAGCAGTTTTACCTGCATCATCAGCGACATTTCACTAACTTCGTCCAGAAACAACGTGCCGCCGTGGGCCTGACTGAAACGTCCTTCCTTGCGGCGGTCGGCCCCCGTAAAAGCACCTTTCTCATGACCGAAAAGCTCTGATTCCAATAGGGTTTCCGTTATGGCCGCACAATTGATTTTAACAAAAGGACCATTTTTCCGCTGGCTGTTAAAGTGAATGGCGCCGGCGATCAACTCTTTGCCGGTGCCGGATTCACCGGTAATTAAAACGGTAGCCTCCGACGGAGCAACCTGGGACACCGTTTCCAGTAGTTTCAACATGGCGGGGCTTTTACCGATGATGTTTCGACTGTCAAATTGTTGCCCCAGCGTTTCGCGCAGCAGGCGGTTTTCTTTCTTCAGCCGGGTATGCTCCATGGCCCGGTCAATGGTCAGCCGTAATTTGTCGAAGTCAAGGGGTTTGGTGAGGTAATCATGGGCCCCCTGTTTCAGAGCATTCACCGCGGTTTCAACCGAGGAATAGGCGGTCATGATGATCACCGGTATCGCTGGATTATGGGCTTTGATGGTTTCAAGCGCTTCCAGCCCTGAAACCTTGACCATGCGAACATCCATTAGAATCAGATCAAATGATGATTCCTTTACTTTTTCGATCGCCGTGGATCCGTCATCGGCCTGCGAGACGGCATATCCCCAGCCGCTGATCAGAGTGTTGAGCATGGTCCGGTGGGCACGGTCGTCATCGACAACCAGGATCGTACTTTTTTCAGTCATCGGTTTTGCCTTCTTTAGAATTGGGTAGCGTTACCGTAAAGGTCGTTCCCTTTTTTTGCTCGCTTTCCACGCTTATTCTTCCGCCCATGGCCTCCACGATATTGTGAGCGATGGCCAATCCCAGACCGGTGCCGGAAGATTTGGTCGTAAAGTAGGGATCGAATACCCTGGAAAGATGCTCGGGGCTGATTCCGCAGCCGGTGTCTGAAACCGTAATACGAATTTCCTCACTATCACCATCCAATGAAAGTGCCACTTTGAGTTCCCCGCCATCGTTCATAGCGTCAATTGCATTCAAAAATAAATTCAGCAGAATCTGGTTGAGGCAATCGGGATCAATGCGCACTTCATCTACCGGACCGTTATCCTGAAGCAGAACTGAAATATTTTTCTCGGCGGCCTGCTCTTCAATCAACCGGACAGCGTCTTTGAGCAGTGCTACCAGTGAAATAATCTGGGGCTTTATCGATATGGGCCGGGCCAGTTCTAAAAGCTGGCCCACGACGCGGTTAAGACGGTCGACCTCCTGGATCATGATATCGGCGGTCTGCTGGTCATCCGGTCGATCGGGATATCTTTCTTTAAAATAGGTGGCAAATCCCTTTATGGAGCTTAAGGGATTGCGGATTTCATGTGCGACACCGGCAGCCAGTCTGCCCAACGAGGCCAGGCGCTGGCTCCTGGCAACCTCGCGTCTGAGGGACTGAACTTCGGTTAAGTCTCTAAAAAGCAGAACATTGCCCAGAAAAACATCGTTTTCATCCTTAAGACTGCCGGCGCCAATTTCCAGAGGCACGATTCTCCCATCGGCCCTTCGACACTCGAGCTCCTTTTCGATGACATCCAACCGGTTTTTGGACTGATTGATTTCAGTGAGCAACTCAGGCGGAATGATGCCGCTGGCCTCTAATCCCAGCACTTCCCGGGCAGAAAGTTGCAGGATCGACGCCGCGCTGTTATTGAAGGCGGCAATTTTGCCAAGATGATCCAGTGCCAGCAGGCCGATGGGCAAATTCTCCACGACGGTATCGGAAAAGGCCTTTATCCTGGAAAGGGAGGCCTGCGTGGCTCGATAACTTTGAACCAGAAACAGCAGCGTGAACCCGGCAAATCCTACCAGCGCAAGAATGGCGCCCATGATAACCGCATGTCGCACATCTACCCTGTGGGCCTCTTCAATCGGACTCATGTCCAGCCCCACGAATATAATCCGGGCCGAATCCGGGATATTTTCGTTTTCCGGACGGTTCGGGCGCGATTCGCGGCCCATCATCTGCTGCATGTGGCGCCGCATCATGCCCATTCCTGCGGGAGGCCCGGATGGGATGAATTTTCGATATACCTCAAACACGTTTTGACCATCGGGGCCGGTGATGCGGCGCCATCGAAGGGTTTGATCGCGGGATATATTTTTTAGGTCCAACTCGCTTCCGTGGATGGCGCCGATGCGGCCGGGGCTGCTGTGAGCCAGTGCTTTGCCGGTGTCATCGGTCACCAGGAGATGGACGATATCCGGTTGCTGGGCCGTTTCCGACAGCAGCTGCTGAAGCTGAAAGTCGCCCCATTGCCTGCCCATCATCCCCGTACGGGTGCCGGCCTCAAATGATCGGATCAGGGCCGCCCCTTTTTCCAGCAGGAGTTGGGTGCTTTTTTCTTTCTGGCGGTTGATGTTTTCAATGGTGACAAAAGCCACGATCGGCAGCAGCACAGCCGCGACCCCGATCAAAACCCAAGGCGGAACCCCGGACCAGAATTTTCTGTTTTTAGATTTGGTAAACATAGCGCAATTTTAGAGCAAATTAGGTGCCACTTGATAAATTTAAAGTAAACCAAAGTGATCTAAAAGGCCTAAAGTATTGGAACTATATCATTTACATAATAAGAGATTGAACATAGCGATACCTCGACTTTAGGGACTTTAGCTCAATTTAGGCGTTTTAGGCGCTTCCTGGATGTATACAAAATACCCGGTCTATGACGTGCGACTGGATAGATAGTATCCATTATTTGGCCTGAATCAACTGCCGAGACAAGATTTTTTTTGGCGGCCTTTATCCAATTTTAGAAATTAATTATTTGAAATCAATAAGTTATATAAAATTTTACTTAGAATTCTTAAATATGGCACAGGACTTGCGATGTAAACAGGGCAAAATATAATGATCGATTCAGCGGTTGAAATAACCAACAACCAATAACAATTCAAAATTTCGCGTAAAATTTTGAATACAAAGAATGGAGGCAACAAATGAATTTTAGCAAAACAGGTAAAGTCTTAATGGGTTTGGTCGTTGTGGCTGTGCTTGCGATCGCGGTCACTTCCTTTGCCGGATGGGGCCGAGGACACATGGGTTATGGATATCACATGGGCCCGGGTTACGGAATGCATGAAGGCTGGGCGGAAGGCCCCAGGGGCTATGGCGGACCGGGATATCGCGGTGACCTGAGCGAAGAAGATGCAGCCAAACTGAACCAGGAGCGCCAGGCGTTTTTCGAAGCCACTTCCGATCTCAGGGAGAAGCTGTATCAAAAAGAACTCGAACTGCGCAGCGAGCTGGCCAAATCGGAGCCGGATGTTAAAAAAGCCGCCGGGTTACAGAAGGAAATCTCCGGACTTGAAAGCGAGCTGGATCAAAAACGCCTTGAGCATCAGATCAAAATGAAAAAGGATTTCCCCCGCCTCGGTTACAGGGGTGACGGTTACGGACCCCGGGGCAGGGGCATGGGCCGCGGCATGTATGGCGGTGGCGGTTACGGACCCGGCAGTTGCTGGGATTAATCGCGCAATTTAACCGGCAATCAAAGCAAGCGATGGGGGGCATTTTGCCCCCCATCTTATTTTCTCGTCGTTTCACAACTATCTGCCAAATATGATTTCATTCTTGACTCATCATTTAATATTCATTACTTACCTACTGATCCCCGGATACCACCTCCTTTAATAGCTGCTACAATAAAAAAAGCGCCTGTTATTTAAAATATGCGCAGGCTTGACCCAAAATAAAATTTGGATGTATTCAGATTTCTAAAATATCCAAATCGCTTATATTTATATTCTAACCGCTGGAAACGAAGAAAGGAGGTGGTGGCCGCAAAGGCTCGATTGCAAAGTTTTAGGCTTTAGATCCACTGGGAAAATGTTCACAAAAACAGGAGGTGTTTAAAGATAGAGGCATTTTTATCTAGAACCCATCTCAAAAATGTTTTTTGGCCCCACCCGCTAGCGGCGGACAAGTCTCTTGGTTGGAGCCTCGTTTCAAATCCCCGACATCCAGCCGTATGCCGGCAGTTAGAAACTCGGCTCCGCCGCGCGTGTCTCGGCGAAGCCACTATGCGAAGACGGAATCTTGAACCAAAATCCTATCTTTGAGATGGCTTCTAACCAATTGTGACCCATTTACGAAAAAGGAGGTCAAAATGAGAAAGAGAATCGTGGCTACAACCATCTTCGCGGTCCTTTCAATGGCACTGCTGCTCATCCCGATCCTGCCCCCGGAAGTGCAGGCAGCGGACAAAATCGGCTGGGTCGGTCCTGTTTACAAGGAGCTATCTGCCAGTCTGACCCAGGGTTTCAAAGAATATTATCTGAAGACCTATGGTAAGGACGTTGAAATCACCTTCGTGCGGCCGGGAGGATGGCCGGTCTGCGTGGACAAAGTCAGAGCATGGGACGGTAAACCGGATGCCGACATTTTTCTGGGTGCCGGCGCACCGGCCCATGAAGTCCTAAAACAAGAAGGGTTAATCGTGCCTTACCGGCCAAAGGATTGGGACAAAGTTCCTGCCGACTGGCACGGCATGAAGGTAAAAGATGATGGGGATTACTGGACTTGCTTTGCCCCCTGGATCGTTACCAATCTGTACAACGAAAAGGTATTGAAAACGCTAAGGCTGCCGCCGCCCAAAACATGGCAGGATCTGCTCAACCCCATCTACCGGGGCAACATCGTGCATACCCTGCCCTATGCCTCCGGCACCATGCATGAAAGCGTTGAAATTCTCCTGCAGGCATTTGGCGAAGAGGAAGCCTGGAAATATCTGAGAATACTGGCAGCGCAGCTGGCGCGTTTTTCCACCGGCAGCACCGACACGACTCAATTGGTGGCCCGGGGGGAAGTCCCCATGGGGATTGCACAGCCGCAAATGAACGCAATGGCGGCGCGCAAAGACGGATTTCCGGTGCGCGATTTGCTACCGGAAAAAACGATCCTGGTTCCAGAGGCCGTGGCTTTGCTGAAAGGTGCGCCCAACGAAGAAGTCGGCAAAATTTTTCTGGACTGGTTGTTCAGCATGGACGGACAGAAATACGTGCTTGAGGGGCGGTACTTCGCCGCCCGGACGGACATTAAATTCTCCGAATGGGAAAAAGAAGGCGTCGAAATGGCCACCCATGCCCAGCAGGCCCTGGGTGTTGATTCGTTCTGGGATCTGGAAGTCAACTTCATTGAATACGACCTGGATCTGGCAACCCAGAGATGGGACGACGTCAACAAGAAATACGAGTTCGAAATCTACCGCAAGTGGGGAGAGCTAAAAAGCAGCCTGTTCCTGATCGAAGAGGTTGAGGGAGAAATCAGTGTGGCCAAAAGCCAGCAGAAGGACGTGACAGCGGCGGAGGCCAAAATAAATGAAGCCAGAAAGCTTTTCGAAATAGATGGTGCCTATGCGGCAGCCCGCCTGGCGGCAGCGGAGGCGCGCGCTGTTCCCACTGCCGCAGTTGCTGCTGCGCCTGCGGCAGCGCCTAAAGCAGAGATGCCCACTGGAATTATCGTGTTGATCGTAATCGCCCTTTTGGTTTCAGTGGTGGCGGTGGTCATCGCGTTGCGTCGGCGACCCGGGTAGCGAATTTACCCGATTTGACTCCAAACGTTCTGAACCGGATGTTCGGGCCTGCCCTGTTAAATATCTCTCAGCGATCCTTTAAGAGAACTTAACGGGGCAGGCCATGGTTTAATCAACCATCACGCAGCAAACCCAGAAGGATGTGATATGTCTCGCGGCAGCGTTTCTCTGGCAGCATTCCTGTGGTTGATCATCGCCTTTTTCGTGCTTTATCCGCTGTCATATCTGGTTCTGGAGAGCTTTAAAATCTCTGGAACCGACAGCTGGGGCATCCAGAATTATCTGGAATTCTTCAAAGACGCTTATTACCTAAAAACCTTTGGAAATACGCTGCTGCTGAGCATGCTGTTGCTCGTGACGACCACCGTCTTCGGCGTGCCGCTGGCATATATTCTGGCGAGATACCGTCACCGGGGCAAAACGCTTTTCACCGCCCTGATCCTGCTGCCGATTGTCCTGCCGGCTTTTGCGGGCGTGTTTGCCTTTATTATCTTTTTTGGCAAATATGGAACTTTAAACCTGCTCCTTATGAATACGGGGCTGATCGACAAACCCGTTAATTTTATTTACGGGCTGCACGGCCTTGTGTTTATTCAATCCCTGCACATGCTGCCCTTTATCGTCCTGGGCCTTTCAGCCGGTTTTACCAACATCGATCCTTCCTTTGAGGAAGCGGCGGAAGTCGAGGGCGCCAGCGGTTTTCGGAGATTTTTCACCATCACATTGCCGCTCTGCACGCCGAGTTATCTGGCGGGTGCTGTCCTTGTTTTTCTGTGGCCCTTCACTGACTGGCTGACCCCCTTGATTCTGGGCCAGGTGGACTATCTGCCTTCGGTTTCCTACATCAACATCGCCTATCACTTTACCGACGTGCACCGTAAGTACATGGGGATTGTGGCGGTGGTGGTATCTGCCGTTGTCTGCATCAGCCTCTTTTTGCTCGCCCGGTGGTGGGTCGAAAAGAGAAAATACACCGGTCTTTCAAAAGGCACCACCTCCGAAGGCCGGGTGATCGAGCCGGGTCCGCTGGTGAAATCGGGCGCGTATGTCTACCTGGTTTTAATTGCCATCCTTGTTTTACTGATTCCGATCGTTTTGGGGCTGGCCGCATTTTCCAGGAGATGGACCTTTGAAGTATTTCCAACCTACTGGACGCTCGAAAATTTCAGGCTCATCCTGCTGGAGAGTCCCGGTCTGATTAAAAACTCGTTCATGTTCAGCGGGATCGCCCTGGTTTTCGGGATCGCCTTCGGGCTTCCCGCTGCCTATGTGATTGTGCGCACCCGGCTGCCGGGCAGGGATGCGCTCGATTTTGTGATTACCCTGATGCTGGCTTTTCCGGGTATCGCTATCGGTGTGAGTTATCTTCTGGCCTTCTGGCATGATATTCCGCTGGCGACCCATTGGATCATCATGCCACTGGCCCTGTTTTCAAGGCGGCTACCTTATTTTTTAAGGATGGCGCATTCCTCTTACCTGCAGCTGGATCCGTCGCTCGAAGAGGCTTCAGAAGTATCAGGCGCAGGTAAAATCAGGACGTTTTTCAATATATCATTGCCCTTGTTGCTCAAAGGGGTGCTCGTCGGGGTGGTGATGTTTTTTATCATGGCCTTCCAGGAGATTTCGACCGCGATATTTCTTTATCGCGGCGGATGGGAAACGCTTCCCATCGGAATCTATTTGAACTGGCACCGCGGTATGGAGTTCGGCATTGCCGCTGCCATGGCCTTTTTGATGATCGTGATCACTTTTATCCTGCTGCTGATCATATCGAGAATCGGCGGCGGCGTCCTCAAAGCGGCCTGGGGTTCAGGTGAGCAGTAAAGGTTCAGGGTTCAGAGGTTAACCCTGAACGCTGAACGGTGAACCTTGAACCTAGAAGGAGACAAACTGAATGGCATTTATCGAGATCCAAAACCTGTTCAAGCGCTTTAAAGAGGTTGTGGCCATTAATCATATCCAGCTGGAAATCAACCAGGGAGAAATGCTGACCCTGCTGGGGCCCAGCGGATGCGGCAAAACGACCACCTTGCGTTGCATTGCCGGATTGGAGAAGCCGGAAGAAGGCGACATCATCATCGACGGCCAGCCGATGATCTCGCAAGGATTCGTTCCACCGGCAAAAAGGGGGATCGGCATGGTGTTTCAAAACTATGCCGTCTGGCCGCATATGAAGGTATTCAGCAATATCGTTTACGGATTGAAGCTTCAAAGAATACCCCGGAAAAAAATGCGAGAGCGGACCACAAAGGTTTTGGAGCTTGTGGGTCTGACCGGCCTGGAGGACAGATACCCGGCCCAATTGAGCGGCGGCCAGCAACAACGGGTGGCGCTTGCGCGGGCGCTGGTGACCAATCCAAAAGTATTGCTATTGGATGAGCCGCTGAGCAATCTGGATGCCAAGCTCAGAGAAGAATTGAGATTTGAAATCAAAAGCCTGGTCAGGCGTATGGGCATCACCGCGGTCTACGTGACCCACGACCAGGCCGAGGCCATGGTGATCTCGGACCGCATTGCCGTCATGGATTCGGGCAATGTGGTGCAGATCGGCAATCCGACGGAGATATATAAAAATCCCGCCAATCGCTTTGTGGCCGATTTTATCGGCACCATGAATTTTATGTCCGGAGAAGTCGTCGAAATTCTGGCAGATTCCAGTACTGTTTTGGTGCGGACTGAATTCAGCGAGAAGCTGGTATGTGTCACGCCGGACGGTGCAGCCGCCAAGCCCGGCACAAAAGTCTATGCTTCCATACGACCCGAGGATGTGGAAGTGTTTCCGGAACCGCCCCAGGCCACAGAGAATGTATTTAAGGGCAGCATCGTTCACAAAGCTTACCTGGGCAACTTTCTATTCTTTTTTGTCCGTGTGGACGATACCATGATCCGGGTGCAGGCCGCGCATAACCTGCCACAGGAGGAAGGACAGGAACTCTACATATTTCTAAATCCTCAGAAATGCATGATCCTGACCTGATAGTGAATTCGGAATAGCTTCTAGAGGAGGAGGCCGATGGAAAGGAGCAAACTGTAAACCAACGCCAGTTTAGCCGTGTTGGCCAGCGCCCGGTTCAGAATCACCCCGTCTGAATCGGACCAGACGCGGCGCATCAAAAAAAGTGCCGACGGCAAAGAAACGATCGGCAGGATCACCCAGACCGAACTTCGACTGCCCAGCCAGAGGATGACGGGAATGGCATAGGCCCAGCCCAGCAACAGCAGGTATTCAATTCTGGACCCGCGTTCACCGATGATGACTGCCAGGGTGCGTTTGCCGGTCTGACGGTCGGTATGGATGTCCCTCAGATTGTTGACCACCAGAATAGCCGTAATCAGCAATCCTTCGATTACCCCCATTAACAGGACCATCCGGGTCAAATGCAGCGCTTGGACATAATAGGTTCCGCATACCGCCACCAGACCGAAAAAAATAAAAACAAAAAGATCACCGAGTCCATGGGAAGCCAGCGGAAAGGGCCCGCCGCTATAAGCCAGCACTGCGCAGATACAGGCAATTCCGATCAAGAAAACGGGCCAGCCACCCGTGATGAGCAGGTAAATACCCGGCAGCAGGCTTGCGCCCATTATGAGGAGCATCGCGTGTTTTACCTGTCTGGCCGGAATGAGTCCGCTCTGGGTGACGCGGGGCGGACCCAGGCGGTCTTCCGTGTCAATGCCCTTCACGTAATCGAAATAGTCATTTGCCAGATTGACACCGATTTGCAGAAGCAATGCCACCATCAAAGCGGCGACTGCCGGAAGCCACGCGAAATGGTTGTCGGCAATGGCCATTGCCGAACCCAGCACCACGGGCGCAATTGCGGCAGGCAGTGTTCGTGGTCGGGCCGCGAGCGTCCAGGCCCTGATATTTGATCTGTCAGCAGTGTTTTTAGCAGTCATGTTATCATATACGGCTACTCCTAAAGCTCAAGTAGCGCTCTAAAAACCACGAAGGACACGAAGATCACGAAAAAATGCCAGCTGGGTTTCTCAGCTCGACCTTCGTGATCTTCGTGGTGAGATAACAAGCGGACCTATTTTACCGGGCCTCTCCGGATAACCATATTTTGCGGTTCAAGATTAGCCGGGATTTAATTTGGTTCTTCCGTGCGGTAGCGATTTACTTTCAGTTCCAGATTGTAAATGACAAAATACAGCACAAGTCCCAGCAGGCTCATGGCCAGGATACCGGCATACATCTCAGGGTATCTGAGTACCTGGTAAGTTTCGACAACAATATAATATCCCAGACCGTAAGTGGTTAGAGATTGCTCGGCGATAAACAGCACCGCAATGGCGGTGCCGACCGATACGCGCAACGCTGTCAACACTGCCGGCAGGGATGCCGGAAAATAAACATAACGGAAAAGCGCCCGGCGGCCGGCCCCAAGAGATTGCACCGAGAGTATCAATTCCGGATGCAGATTTGCAGCCTCATCCCTGACCACCACGAGAATCTGGAAAAAAATGATCAAGGCGATCAGAAAAATTTTCGAAATATCGGTAATCCCCATCAATACATAGATGACCGGCAAAAACACAATTTTAGGGATCGGATAAACAATGGCAATCAATGGTGCGAAGATGCGATTTATCCTGGGAATCTGTCCCAGACCCAGCCCGATGGGCACAGCGGTGATGACTGCCAGCCCGATGGCCGCCAGCACGCGCGCGCTGCTGGCCAGAAAGTGAACTCCCAGGTTGCCGAATAAACTGACACCGAAGATCGGTAGCACCTGAAGCGGTGAGGGCATGATCGGCCGGTGGATTATCCAGGCCAGCGCCTGCCAGATGGCGAAAAACATCAACAGGCCGATGAGGGCTGCGCGTGCATTTAACCTGCGGCTCATGTCAGTGATCCCAGCAATTGGCGCAAATCATCACATTTCTGTAGAAATTCATTCTGCCGGCGATATTCCATGAGACCGTATAATGCATTGTCCATAATTTGGGTTTCCCGATTGCACCCCTTTTGTAGCACCAATATTTTTTTGCCCATCAGGACGGCCACCTCGATATCATGGGTGACTATCAAATAGGTTAAGTCCGATTCAAGATGTAAATTGATAATAAAATTTTGCAGATCCTCGCGCGTAGGGGCATCCAGGGCTGAAAAGGGTTCATCCATCATCAGTAAATCCGGTTGCATGGCCAGCGTACGGGCGATGGCCGTACGTTGTCGCTGCCCGCGGGAGATCTGCAGGGGATACTGATCCCTCAACCCATCGATTCCCAGCTTTTTAAGCCAGGCGTCCACCCTCTGATCGGCCTCGGCCGAAACCAGCAATTCATCGGCCGGGGCATGCCGGCCGTCGGATCCGTAAAATCCCCAGATGGTGAGGCCCAGGCGGGCATTTTGTCTGACCGTTTGCCACGGCAACAAACCGTGATCCTGCAGCACCAGCCCGCTACGAGGTCGAGGACGGGAAATGAGCTTATCGTCGATAAAGATACTGCCCGCTCGGGGTTGACGCACGCCGGCGAGTAAATAGAGGAGGGTGGTTTTGCCGCAGCCCGAAGGACCGATGATTGAGAGCGCTTCACCGCGGTCGACCTGCAAACTATAATCTTGAAAAATAGGCGGTTGTCCGCTGTAGGCAAAAGTTAAATTGTTGATCGCAATCATCGGATCTTATTGTTCCTGAATTTTCATACAAAATTTAGGTTTTCCTCCCTTATGGCAGGTATCGGGTCGTAATGGATTCTTCATACGGCAGCGCTGCCTTCACCAGGCCTTTTGACACCATCCAGTTCATCACATCTGTCCATTGTTCGGCACTGGGCACTTCGCGAAGGGGGAAAGGAGGAATACGGTATGTTTGCTGAATGTTTTTCGGCACGCGGATTTTTTGAAGCAAAAGGCTGCGATGTGATTCCGGGTCGGCGTTGATATCCTGCACTGCCTGGTTCCAAGCCTTTAAAAATTGGCGAACCGCATTTGCTTTGGTTTGCAAGGCCTGAATGCTGAAGCTCAACACGCTGACGCTGTATTGGGGGTAACTCGAATCATCGATCACCGCAACCGCGCCGGCCTCAAGAGCGCTTTTGGCCAGCGGATCGGGCAGGGTGGCGGCTTTTATCTGGCCCTGCAGGAGTAATTGATAACGCTCGGGAATGACCGGGACGGATTTTTTGGCAATTTGATCGGGAGCCAACCCGCCGGCCGCCAGCAATCGGTCTGTTACGTATTCAATGATGGTATTTTTTGAAATGCCGATCGGGAGGCCTTTCAGATCCGACGGGGCAGCTATGCCGCTGCCGGGTGCCGCCAATATGCGAAATAGGGGGTAATGCGGATAGGCTTTACGGGCGGATAGAATAACCTGAACCTGGATACGGTCGCGATTGAAATTGGCCGTCGTGGCCATTTCGTTGAGCATGCCGTCGATGGCGCCGGACTGCATGAGCTGATCTCTTTCCAGGCCGCTGCCTACCGGCACATCGCTGACGGCAACGCCATTCCTTTCAAAATAGCCTTTCGCCTGGGCAACATGGAAGGGAAAGGTATCCAGAATCGGCAGCAGCGCCACTTTCAGAGACGGGTCTGATTGTGTCTTTTGGGCGAAGAGTTGGAACGGCAAGCTTATCATTATCAGCAGGACCACCAGCAAGGCCGTGATAACAGATTTTCTGACATGCAATTTTGGTTTCATAAAACCGCCATAAAAAAAGATTATTTCGTTTGATTTATGGTATTCAATACCAAAAAAGGTCATACGGTGCAAAGAATTTATCGAGCGGAACAGTTTATCGGTCGTTGTTGCGTAAGGATATTTAGATAATACTAAACCGGGTTTAGAATCACAGATTTTGTTCGACAACAAGGCAGTGAGGAGGAGAACGAGCGCAGCCTACTACTGGTAGGTAAGCGACTTTTGACGACGAGCAACATCGTTGTCGGGCAAAATATGTGAATTATAATCCCGGTTTTTTAGGTTAGGCCGGCGGCGGCCATGATATCCGGCACCAATTCCTCTCTGCCGATGGCCATGATATGAACGCCGTCACACATCTTTTCTTCATGAATCCGTTTGATCATGCGGCCGGCGATTTCGATGCCTTTGGTTATGGCCTGGCCCTTGGGTGCCGCTGCCATTTCATCGATCAGATTCTGCGGCACAAAAACGCCGGCGATATTTTTATTCATGAAGCGGGCCATGCCGGCGGATGTCAACAGAATGATGCCCGCCAGAATTTTTACATTAAACTGCCGGGCGTAATCCATAAATTCTTTGAATTTGTCCAGATCGTAAACCGCCTGTGTTTGAATAAACTCGGCCCCGGCTTCGATCTTTTTTTCGAATTTGATCAACTGGGGCTCGACCGGATCGGCCTCGGGCGTCACGATGGCACCGGCACAGAACGAGACGGCCCCGTCCAGCTCGTTGCCGCCGAGATCCTTGCCGTTTTCCAGAATCCGGATGGTTTCCAGAAGCTGGCTGGAATCCAGGTCAAAAACACTTTTGGCATCCTTGTGGTCACCCAGCACAATCGAGTCTCCGGTTAAACACAATACGTTTTGAATGCCCAGGGAAGAGGCAAACAGAAGATCGGCCTGCAAAGCAAGGCGGTTGCGGTCGCGGCAGGTCATCTGCAAAATGACTTCGCCGCCGCGCTCCTTGACCTTCAGGCAGCCGCCCAGAGAAGGATAGCGCATCACCGAGCTTTGATGGTCGGTGACATTCATGGCGTCGACTTTGTCTTTCAAAAGATCGATATGGTGCTCGAATTTTTCAAGGTTTGTCCCTTTGGGGGGTGCCACCTCGCTGGTGACGACAAACTTGCCGGATTCAAGGGCCTTTTTGAATTTGGTTGGCATCTCAAACTCCCTTTCCATTTTAGATCAATCACGAAAACACGAAAGGCTGAAAACACTGAAATTTTTAGACGATTAACCCGTAACAAATAACCCATAACGAAATTCAAGCTCCAGGAAGCTTGAATTTGCCCGGCTTGGGCTCTCCCTGATGATTGCGCGGTTTCTGGTATCGACGCATGGAATCCAGTCTCCCCAGTTCCTTGAGGCGGTTATAAATCATTGTCCAGACACAGTCTTTGGCCACGTCAATTTCGCATTTGCCATGGTTGGTTCCGCCGCAGGGCCCGTTGACCAGACCTTTGTGACAGTTGGTCACCGGGCAGATGCCTCCGGTTTCCCCGATGATGCAGGTACCGCACTGGGTGCAGATCTCGTCAAATAAGCCCACGGCGGTTTCCTTGCCGATAAACAGGGTGTCCAGAGCCGGAACCACCATCTTTTTGAGCTGCCGGGCAATGGTTTGAACGCCAAATGCGCAGGTCATGATCAGCAGGGCGTCAGCCTGGTTGATCTGCTCGCCGAAATCGCTTAAAAACTCGCGGGTTAAATTGTCGCAGGCCACCGGCACCACTGTTTGGCCGGTGACCATCTTGCCTTTGGCGGACAGCTCTTCTTTCATGGCGCGCACCTCAGGATCACCGCCGGTGCGGGTGAGCGTTACGCAGGTACCGCATCCAATGATAAAAATCCGGTTGAACCCCTTCAGCAGGCGCTCGATTTCTTTTTCCGGTTTTTTTTGCGTTATGGATCGAATCATATCCCATTCTCCTCTTTTTCAAGATCGCATCGGAGGCAGCGCACGGCTTCGTTGTAAGCCTCCTCTTCGCTAAATCCTTTTTCAACTTCGCGGAAATCCTTTATCCGTTCACTGGCGTCCTCAAACTCGACTTCGATACGGGGTTTGTCTTCCATGCTTTCTTTTTCGAGCGCCAGCTTGGTGCCTGTATGCCTGGGGGATTTTTCGTCCGGGATATACACGCGACCTTTGTCACCGCCCAGGTATTTGTCGATGGCAATGGCAGCGCGTCGACCGGATGCAATTGCGCGGATCACAAAAGTCGGGCCGGTGGTAAAGTCCCCGCCGGCAAAAACACCCGGCACGTTGGTGGCCAGTGTGTTGGTGTCCACCACCAGCGTGCCCCACAGCTCGCGTTCCAGCTGGCTGTCGGCCGAGAGAAAAGACATGTCGGCGGCCTGGCCGATGGAGATGATGACATTGTCAGCATCCACAAACCGGGTATCCTCCAGATCGCAGGTTGGATTGAAGCACCCCTCATCGTCAAATACACAGATGCAGCGCGTGAATTCTATTCCGGTGACGCGCCCCTTTTCGTGGGTGATTTTACTCGGTGACAGATCAGGATTGATGACGATGCCCTCATCGATGGCCTCTTCCACGTCCTTTTCCCAGGCAGGCATTTCATCGCGGGGTTCCAGACAGAATATTTGCGCTTCCTGGGCACCGGCTCTTAAAGCGGTTCGGGCAACGTCCACGGCCACATTGCCGCCGCCGATAATCACTGTTTTGCCGCTCAAAGGCACCTTTTTGCCCATGCGGACGTGGGTTAGAAAATCCAGGCCGTAATAAAGGCCTTCAAGCCCCTCTTCTTCGCCGGGGATGCCGATGCGCTTGCTGGCCTGGGCGCCGGCGGCAATAAAGACCGCACTGTAGCCCTCATTGAGCAAATCGTTGAAGGTGTGTTTAGCGTCGATGGGTGAGTTGTAGCGGATTTCAACCCCGCAGTTTTTAATATAATGGATCTCTTCTTCGATCACCTGGCGCGGCAGCCTGAACTCGGGCACCGCAATGCCGAGCATGCCGCCGGCCACGGACTGCGCTTCGAAAACCGTGGTCTGGTAACCCATTTTGGCCAGAAAGTAGGCGCAGGTTAAGCCGGCCGGACCGGCGCCGACCACGGCAACTTTTTGGGGCCGGGTGACGGCAAACGGCTCTCGTTGCGGGCCGACATTTTCAAAATACCAGTCCGAGGCAACGCGTTTGAGGGCTCGAATGGCAACCGGCTGGTCGAGCTCGCCCCGCCGGCATTTGTATTCGCAGGGGTGGATACAGATACGCCCGCAAACCGCCGGAAACGGATTGCGCTCCCGAATGATCTCAACGGACTTGGCGTAATCCCCCTCGGCGATGGCGGCCACATAGTTGGGCACATCGATGCCCGCCGGGCAGGCATGCTGACAGGCGGAGATGACCATCGAGTCGCACACCGCTCCGGCACATCGATGTTCCTTGATGTGGTCCTCATATTCTTTGAGGAAATATTTCATGGTGGAAAGGGCCGGTTTGGAGCAGGCCTGGCCCAGGCCGCACAGGGAGGCCTCGGTCATGGTCTCCCCCAGCTCGCGAATGGTGTCAATATCCTCCATGCGGCCCTGGCCGCGGGTGATGCGCGTCAGGATTTCCAGCAGCTGGGTGGTTCCCAGGCGACAGGGTGCGCATTTCCCGCAGGATTCTGACTGGGTAAAACTCAGAAAGAATCGCGCGATTTCTACCATGCAGTTGTTTTCATCCATGACCACCATGCCGCCGGAGCCCATGATGGCCCCGATGCGCTGGACCGTATCGTAATCGATGGACAGATTCAAAAACTGGGGCGGCACGCAGCCGCCGGCGGGACCGCCCATCTGGACTGCCTTAAACGCTCGGCCTTTGGGTATGCCGCCGCCGATCTCATAAATGACATCCTTGACGGTGGATCCGATGGGCACTTCGACCAGTCCGGTGTTATTGACCTTGCCGGCCAAAGAAAAGATTTTGGTGCCTTTGCTGTCGGCGGTGCCGACCTGGCCGTACCAGTCCGCTCCATTTTTGATGATCAGGGGGACATTGGCCCAGGTTTCGACATTGTTGATGTTGGTGGGTTTGGCGTCGATACCCGCTTGAGCGGGAAAAGGCGGCCGGGCCCGGGGCATGCCGCGCTTGCCCTCGATGGAGGCCATCAGGGCGGTTTCCTCGCCGCACACAAATGCGCCGGCACCCAGTCGCAGCGAAAGATCGAAATTAAAACCGGTGCCCAGTATGTTTTCGCCCAGAAGTCCCAGTTCATTGGCCTGCTCGATGGCGATCGTCAGATGATCGATAGCAATCGGATACTCTTCGCGAACATAGATGTAACCATACTCGCTGCCCATAGCGTAGGCACCGAGCAACATGCCTTCCACCACGGCATGGGGGTCGCCTTCCAGAATGGCACGGTCCATAAATGCGCCAGGGTCGCCCTCGTCCGCGTTGCAGACGGTATACTTGGGATGGCCGGCCGCCTGACGGGCAAATTTCCATTTGAGGCCGGTGGGGAATCCAGCACCACCGCGGCCTCTGAGTTTAGCGGCCTGAACCTCATCGATCACCTGTTCGGGCGACAGTTTCGACAATGCTTTGACCAGCGCCTGATAGCCGCCGGCGGCAATGTAATGTTCGATATTGGTGGGATCGATGCGGCCGCAGTTGGCCAGCACGCGGCGCACCTGTTTGGCGTAAAAGGGGATCTGGTTACGGTAAAATACCGGCTGCAGGGTCCTGGGTTGGCGGTAGGCCAGGCGGTCGATAAGCTGGCTGCGTTTGAGGGTCTGAGCGACGATCTCGGCTGCATCGTCCGGTTCCACCTCCTGGTATTGAACCCCTAAAGGCTCAATGGCGATCACCGGCGCCTTGGCGCAAAAACCGTGGCAACCCGTGGCCCGGATTTCCACCTGGCTCGAAAGCTTCTGGCTTTTAACCTCGTCTTTTAAAGATTGCAAAACGCCGGCGGCACCGTATGCCCGGCAGCCGGTCATGCACACATGCACTTCGATGGTCCCTTCCTTTTTGCGGGACAATATCTTATTGCGGAGCCACTCCAGCTTTCCAATGGATGAAAGCTTCTCCATAATGCGCGTTCTCCCTTTTGCTCAGCTTGCCCGTCTACTTCAGATCCGCCCGCGGCAGACGGTGAGCTTTATTTTTTTTGATACTCCCCTAACACGCTGGTGATCTTGGTCGGGGAAAGTCTGCCGAAATAATCCCGGTTGATCATCATCGTGGGTGCCAGAAAACAGGCGCCCAGACAGGCAACGGTTTCCAGCGTAAACTGATAGTCCGGGCTGGTTTCACCTTCTTTGAGTTGCAGTTCTTTTTGCATCAATCGCAGGACACTGCGACTGCCCTTGACATGACAGGCTGTGCCGCGGCACACCCTCAGAACGTATTTCCCTTTGGGCTTGAGAGTAAAACCGGCATAAAAGGTAATCACTCCCTGAACTTCAGACGGGAACATATTCATGGCCTCGGCAATCGGTTCGATCGATTCCGGCGGAATATAACCGGTATGCTCCTGTACTTCCTGCAGCAGGGGAATGAGCCCCCATTTTTCACCTTTATGCTTCTCGATGATCTCGCGAATCTTGTCCCAATCAATTTCCGGTGGTTTCATGTTCGTTGCCCCAGTGTTTAGTATTTAGTATTTGGTGTTTCGTGTTTGGTATTTGGTGTTTAGTGTATGGTTGATTGTCGCTTCTTGCCAAAGACCAAACACAAAAACAAAACACATATTTTATGCTTTCTTTATCCTGACCGCACAGGTCTTCCAGCCGGCTGACTTCGGGTCGGCCAGGTCGCTTAAGTCAATGAGGTTCATGGCATCATTGGCGTTGACTGCCAGCGGAACAAAAAGCTGGCCGGGTCCCATTTGATTGCTGCGGCTGAGTTTTCGTTTGATCTCACCCCAGCGGGATTCTATCTTTACGGTTTCACCATCTTTTAATTTGAGTCGGTCTGCATCCCCGGCACTGACGGCCACTTCACCGCCTGAATCAAAATCGCGAATGCGCCCGGAAGCCATCGTCCGGCTGCCGCTGCCCAGGTGGTAGCGTAAAGATCCCAATATGGCGGTAAACGGATAATCGGTTTCATTTGGTTCATCTGCGGTTGAAACTACCGGCGAAAAGGATATCAGTTCGTCGGCGCCTTCAGCGTGAAAAAGGGCCATCGGGCTGGATGATTTGAGCCAGTTCTGACCTTTACCATTTATTTGGGCATAGGCCGGAACCAGCCGGCAAATCTCTTCGCGGATTTTTTCCACCGCACCATAGGATTCAGGAGCCCCCAGCCGGGTGGCCAGCAGGTCCAAAATATTCCAGTCGGGCTTTGCCTTACCGGGCGGCGCTACCACCGGCGAGAAGCTCTGGATGCGGCCTTCCATATTTGTAAAGGAGCCGCTCTTTTCACTGGGCGCAGCCCCGGACAGGGCCACATCAGCCATTTTGACGATCTCGTTATTGAGGATATCCTGAACCACGAGAAACTCCAGTTTTTCTAGCGCAGCCTTAACCCGTTGCGGCTGAGGCAAAGACCGCAGCGGATTTTCGCCCATGATGTACAGCGCCTTGAGCCGGCCGCTTTCGGCCGCTTCAATAACACGGCGCATATTGAGGCCGGGATCCGGCGAAATTTTTACCTTCCAGTGCTTTTCCCATTTTTTTCTGGCCGCATCTTCATCCAGGGGTATCCGCCCGGGAAGCAGGTTGGGCAGCGTCCCCATGTCCATGGCTCCGGCCTGGTTGTTTTCTCTGGCCAGGACATAGATACCGCCGCCTTCAGCTCCCAGGCTTCCGGTCATCAATGACAGATTGAGAATCGCTCCAATAGTATGAACGCCGTAGCGTTGCTGCAGAATACCATGGCCGATGACAAAGGCGATCCGCTTTCCTTTTATAATATCCAAGGCTTCATTCAAGCGCTGCATCTTTAGGCCGGTCACCCGGCAGACCTTATCCACCTCGAGTGAAGACAGGCCGTAAGTGAAAATGCTGAATCCCTCTGTATAGCGATCGATAAATTCAGGGTTATACGCATTTTTCTCATGAAGCAAGGCCGCCAGGGCGTTGAGCAATTCCAGATCTCCGCGGGGGTTGATGCGCAGCCAAAGCTTTGCGAAACTGACCAGCTCTGTCTTGCGCGGGTCGACCACGATCAGTGGCGTGCCCTGTTTGGCCGCGCGCTTGAGGTAGTAGCTGACCACCGGAAGGGAGTGGTTGGGGTCGGCACCCAGAACCAGAATAACCTCAGCTTTTGCGAGGTCATCGAGGGGGGTTACCCGACACCCTCCGCCGGTTTTCTGGTCTAAAAACGTCGAGAGGAACTGCCCGGAAACATATCCGCCGTTATCGATATTGTTGGTTCCAATCCACACCCGGGCAATTTTTTGAAATAGATAATTTTCTTCATTGCTGCATTTAGATGAACCCATAAAGGCGATGCTCTGGGGGCCGTTTTCATCTTTAATTTGAATCAAACGCCGGGCGACCGCATCCAGAGCCTCTTCCCAGGCGACCGGCGTCAGCTGGATGCTTTCACCTTCGCCCTTTTTAGACATTAACGGCGCGATTAACCGTTCGGTTGAATTCAAAAAATCATGGGCAAAATGGCCGCGAACGCACAGAGTGGCCCTGTTAACGGTATCTGGCAGGTGTGCCGGGTTGACGTCGATA